>JGI26527J51213_1001858_pt1 | contig 13696 bp, 12 predicted proteins | sample ThiBiot_300_biof_FD_51213 | JGI IMG/M metagenome (IMG submission 51213) | reverse complement strand
CAGCGCGAGATGTCGGCCGGCGCCTTCGCGTTCTTCATGAACGTGCCGACCCTGATCTTTCTCGGCCTGGTGCTGGCCTATCCGGTGATCTACGCCGCCTANCTGTCGGTCCATCAGGTNGGCCTGGCGCAGNTGCGGCGCGGTGTCTTCGCCTTCAACGGCTGGACGAATTACGGCCGCGTCCTGGAAGACCCGCTGTTCTGGGTCGCCATCAAGAACACCTCGATCTTCACCGTCATCACCGTGGGCAGCGAGGTGGTGCTGGCCGTGTTGATCGCCCTGCTGCTCAACCAGGCGGGCGTGTGGACGTCGCGCATCACGCGATTCCTGATCCTGCTGCCCTATGCCATCCCGCCGATCGCCAACGGCCTGATCTGGTCGTTCCTCTACAGTTTCCAGTTCGGCTTTCTGAACCGCATCCTGTTCACCCTTGGCCTGATCGACGAGCCGATCAACTGGGCGGGCAATCCCGATACGGCGCTCTATGCCGTCACCGTGCCCTATATCTGGCGCACCCTGCCCTTCGCCATCATCCTGGTGCATGCCGCGCTGCAGGGCATTCCACGCGACCTCTACGAGGCGGCCGCCGTCGACGGCGCGCGCGCCTGGCACCGCTTCTGGCACATCACCCTGCCGTTGCTGCGGCCGATCATCGCCATCATCCTGGTGCTGCGCACCGCGTTCGCCTTCGCCGTGTTCGAGGAGATCCTGGCCATCACCCAGGGCGGGCCGGGCGACGCCACCTGGGTCGCTGCCTGGTACAGCTACAAGATCACTTTCTCGCCGCCGAACAATTTCGGCATGGGCTCGGCCTCCGCCTTCATCCTGACCCTGATGATCGGCATCGTGGCCCTCGTCTATATGCGGCTGGTCTATCGTCGGGTGACGCTCTGATGTTTGCGACATCGCGCACCACCAAGCTCATCCTCCACATCGCCAACCTGACGGTGATCGCCTTCATCCTGCTGCCCCTGGTGGCGGTGCTGATCGGCAGCATCCAGTCGGAGAAGGCGCTGCAGGCCGACACGCGCCGCCTGCTGCCGCTCGAATTCACGCTCGACAATTTCACCGTCATCCTGACCAAAGGCGAACAGAAGGGCCGGATCTTCGAGCAGGTCACGTATCTGCCCGACAACATCAAGAATTTCTACACGGCCTTCCTCAATTCCACGATCGTGGCCGGGTCGGTGACGATCCTGACCCTGCTGTTCGGCTCGCTGTCGGCCTACACCATCGCCCGGCAGCGCTTCCGTTGGACGCTCTTCCTGCTGCAGGCCAACATCGTCGCCCGCTTCGTGCCGGTGATCGTCCTGATGATCCCGCTCTATGTGGTGATGCGCTCGATCGGCCAGCTCAATTCGCTGAGCGGCGTCATCATCGCCGAAACCGCCTTCCTGCTGCCCTATGCGATCCTGATCCTGGCGCCCTACTTCGATACCATTCCCGCCGAGCTGGAGGAGGCGGCACGCATCGACGGCTGCTCCCGCTTCAGCGCCTTCGTGCATGTCGTGCTGCCGCTGGCGACCCCGGCGCTGGCGGCCTGCGGCGTGATCATGTTCATCATCTCCTGGCACGAACTGCTGATCCCGCTGATCCTGAACGCCCGGCCGGACGTGATGACCCTGCCCGTGGTGATCGCCAGCCTGGTCGGCGACGTCCATGTCTTCTTCAACCTGATGATGGCGATCTGCCTGCTGGCGCTGGCACCNACGGTGATCCTGGTGGCGCTGCTGCAGAAGTACATCGTCGANGGCCTGTCGGCCGGCGCCGTGAAGGGGTGACGGCAAGTATTTCCGGGAGAGCGCGACTCTACTCGAAGGCCTCACCCTGAGGAGCGGCCGCAGGCCGCATCTCGAAGGGTCGGCCTCAGGCGTGGTGCTCGTTCCCACCCTTCGAGACGCCGCGCTAGCGCGGCTCCTCAGGGTGAGGTCGTTGTTGGTTCGCCCAAAGTAAGCGCCAGTGAGTGCCGCGGTCCCAGCAAAACGCTAAGCCGCCCAGCGATACAGTGACCGGCGGCACAATAAATTCCCGCTCCATTTGCCGGCCGGCCTATGATCCGTCCGTCTTCAACCACCCCCGAGGGAAGGAAACGGACTGATGTCGACGAATATGCTGAAGAAGCGGCTGCAGGCGGGCAAAGCGTGCGTCAATGGCTGGCTGGCCATCCCCGACGGCTTCTCGGCGGAGACCATGGCGCAATGCGGCTGGGACAGCGTCACGGTCGACATGCAGCACGGCGTGCAGGATTACCATTCGATGGTCCGCTGCTTCCAGGCGATGGACAAGCATCCGATCACGCCGCTGGTGCGCGTGCCGTGGAACGAGCCCGGCATCGTCGGCAAGGTGCTGGACGGCGGCGCCTGGGGCGTGATCTGCCCGATGGTGAACAACGTCACCGAGGCCAAGGCGCTGGTCTCCTATTGCCTCTACCCGCCCAAGGGCAAGCGCTCCAACGGCCCGATCCGCGCCGGCGCCTACGGCGAGGCCACGCCCTACCAGGCGATCGCCAATGACGAAGTGCTGGTCATCCCGATGATCGAGACGCAGGAGGCGATCGACAATATCGACGCCATCCTCGACGTGCCGGGCATCAGCGGCATCTATGTCGGCCCCTCCGATCTCGGCCTGTCGCTGGGCCTCAAGCCCATGCTCGACCGCGAGGAGCCGCAGATCCTCTCGATCTACGACAAGCTGCTGGCNGCCACCAAGAAGCGNGGCCTGTTTGCCGGCCTGCACAACGGCACGGCCTCCTACGCCGCCAAGATGATCGGCAAGGGCTTCCGCCTCGTCACCATCGCCAACGACAGCGGCCTGATGGCCCAGGCCGCCCGCGCCGCCGTCAACCAGACCCGCAAGGAAGCGGGCGACGTCGCCGCGAAGTAACGTGCCAAGGCAAGCGTGATGGCCGTGCGCTACGCCAACGCGCGGCTGCCCGACGGCAGCCAGCATCACATCGAGGTCGAGGGAGGGCGGATCGCCGCCCTCCTCCCGATCTCGGCCCCGCCGACCGGCAAGGATACGGTCGACCTCGGCGGTGCTTTCGTCCTGCCGCCGCTGGTCGACGGACATATTCATCTCGACAAGACCCTGCTCGGCCTGCCCTGGGTGCCGAACCAGGCCGCGGGCAACCAGGTGGCCGACCGCATCGAGGCCGAACGCAAGGTCCGCGCGGCGCGCTCCCTGCCCGAAGCCGAAACCGGCGCCAATCTGGTGCGCCAGGTGATGGCGAGCGGCACCCTGCACATGCGCACCCATGTCGACATCGACAANCAGCTCGGGCTGCGCAATCTNCANGAGATCCTGAAGGTGCGCGAGCGCTTCCGCGACCTNGTCACGATCGAGATCGTGGCCTTCCCGCAAAGCGGCGTGCGCCGCTCGCCGGGCACCGCCGAACTGCTCGACGCGGCGATCGCCGAGGGCGCCGACCTGGTGGGCGGGCTCGATCCCGTCGGCATCGACGGCGACCAGGACGGCCATCTCGACGCGATCTTCGGCGTTGCCGGCAAGCACGGCGTCGGCGTCGACATCCATCTGCATGACGGCGGCGACGGCGGCATCGCCGAGATGCGGGCGATCGCCGAGCGCACCGAAGCGGCCGGCCTGCAGGGCAAAGTGGCGATCAGCCATGCCTTCGCGCTGGGTTCCGTCCCGACCGACACCGCGGCGCGCACCGCCGACCTTCTCGCCCGCGCCGGCATCGCCATCATGAGCCACGGGCCAGGCGGCGCCACCATCCCGCCGCTCAAGCTCCTGAAGGAACACGGCGTCGAGGTGTTCGGCGGCTCCGACAATATCCGCGATGCCTGGTCGCCCTTCGGCAACGGCGACATGCTTGATCGCGCCATGATGATCGCCTATCGCGCCAACTTCCGGCACGACGCCGAACTGGCGTTGGCCTTCGAGATGGTGACGGCGGCGGCCGCGCGTGTGCTGGGTCTCGCCGATTACGGCCTCCGGGCCGGCGGCCCGGCCGACTTCGTCGCCGTCGAGGCGGCGACCCTGGCCGAAGCCGTGGCCACTCGCCCGCGGCGCAAGCTGGTGGTAAAGGCAGGGCGCGTCATCGCCCGGGATGGCGCCCTCGCTTCCTGACTTTCAGGAATCATCATGGCGTCGCGTCAGGCCGTGCTCGGCATGGAGCAGGCTGCGTTCTTCTACGGCTCCGGCCGCGTTTTCGAAAACGTGTCGTTCCTGCTGGACGATGCGCGCACGGCGCTGGTTGGCGAAAACGGTGCCGGCAAGTCGACCCTGCTGAAGTGCCTGACCGGCGCGCTGGAGCTCAATGCCGGCAAGGTGATCCGCTCCCGCGGGCTGCGGATCGGCCAGGTGCCGCAGGACATTCCGGCCGAGCTGGGCGCACGTGCGGTGCGCGACGTGCTGGGCAATGCCCTGGCTCGGGCCGGCCAGGACGGCGATTACTGGCGGATCGACGTGCTGTTCGACGAGATCGNCGTCGACCAGGCCANCCTCGACAAGCCCTTCGGCACCTTGTCCGGCGGCTGGCAGCGGCTGCTGCTGATCGCGGCGGCGGCGCGGCTGGAGGAGCCCGACATGCTGGTACTCGACGAGCCGACCAACCATCTCGACCTCGCCAACATCAACACCCTGGAGCGCTGGCTGACGGCCGACTTCGCCGTGCCCATGCTGATCGTGAGCCACGACCGCGAGTTCCTCGACCGCGTCACCGAGCGCACCCTGTTCCTGCGCAGCGACGGCATGCATGCCTTCAAGACCCGCTTCTCCGTGGCACGCGAGGAGCTGCTCCGTCGCGACGCCACGGCGGCNGCACGCGCCAAACAGGAGGANAAGGAGATCAAGCGGCTGGAACAGGCGGCGGCGCGCTACAAGGTCTGGGNGGTCAAGAACCCCGACCTCAACAAGCGCAAGAACGCCGTCGAAAGCCGCATCGCCCGCATCGAGAAGGAGCGCACCCAGACTTACGTCGCGCGCGAGCGCCGGCTCGAGCTCGCCGACGGCGACATCGACGCAAGGGTGGCGCTGCGCCTCTCGGGGCTCGAAATCACCGTACCGCAATCGACGCGCAAACTGATCGCCATCGACCGGCTGGCCATCGCTGCCGGCGAGCGGGTGGCGCTGCTCGGCATCAACGGCGCGGGCAAGTCGACCTTGCTCGCGACCTTGGCTGCCGCCTTCGATCCGGCGCGCGAGCATTACGACAGCCAGGCGGCGGTGCGCTTCAACCCGGCCTGCCGGCTGGTCTATTTCGACCAGACAATGGCCGACCTGCCGACCAAGCAGTCGATCCTCGACTACGTGGTGGAGGCCGACGGCATCACCGAGAAGGACGCGATCCGCCAGCTTGCCGGCGCCGGCTTCGCCTTTGCCCGCGTGGGCGAGCCGATCGGCGTGCTGAGTCACGGCGAGCGGGCGCGGCTGGTTTTCCTCAAGATGAAGCTCTTGCGGCCCAACTTCTACGTGCTCGACGAGCCCACTAACCATCTCGACATCGAGGGCCAGGAAGATCTCGAGGAGCAGCTCGAGAAGAGCGACGTCTCCTGCCTGTTCGTGAGCCACGACCGCTTCTTCACCCGCACCGTGGCGACCCGCTTCCTCGAGATCCNCAAGGGCCGCCTGGTCGACGTCGACGACGCCGACGCCTTCTTCGACGCGCAGGTGTAGACGACAGGTTCCCTTTCAAACGTCCTCTCCGCCGCGCAGCGGGGGAGAGGAAGGGACCCGTTGCGCAGCAACGGGGAGGTGAGGTGGTGTCGATCACTGGAATGGTGCTCGAATTGGGAGACCTTTGACGCACCTCACCTTCCTCACGCTACACGACTTCTCCTTAATTTTTGAGAACGCTCGCCGCTCTGGATGTCCGCTTGTCGGCAACGACCGGCGCAATCCCGAGGGCACGATCGACACGGCGCGCGATTGGGATATCGAACANGGACATCGACGAGATCTTAGAGAAAACTCGTATGCGAGGCTCACGATAGCCGTCAACGTGATCTTTCTCGCCTGAGGCCAGATTGAGGGCACGGCCGAGATCAGGAAGGCTGCATCCGTCCGGTAGGCGTAAAAGCGCCGCACATCACCTTGGTCTAAACAAGGCTACTCCATTCGCACGCAATTTCCGCTATCCACACCACCTCACCTCCCCGTTGCTATGCAACGGGTCCCTTCCTCTCCCCCGCTGCGCGGCGGAGAGGACGTATGAGAAGCAGTCCGACGACTTAAGTCACGATCTCGCCGCGGAAGGCCCAGCGGGTCATGCGCTTTTCGATCAAGGCGCAGACGGCGTACATCAGCACGCCCATGATGGCGATGGCGAACAGGCCGGCGAAGGTGGTGGGCGCGTCGTTGCGCGCGCTGGCCGACAGCATCAGGAAGCCGATGCCGTTGTTGCCGCCCACCGTCTCGGAGATCACNGAGCCGATGAAGGCCAAGGTGATCGCCACCTTGAGGCTGGCNAAGAGGTACGGCATGGCGCGCGGAATGCCGACCTTGGTCAGNATCTCGATGCGCGTGGCACCCAGGCTGCGCAGCACNTCGCGCATCTCGGGCTCGATGGTGGCAAGGCCNGTGGCGACGTTGACCACGATCGGGAAGAAGCTGATGGCGAAGGCGGTGATGATGGCCGGCAGCGAGCCCACCCCCACCCAGATCATCAGGATCGGCACGATCGCCACCTTGGGGATGGCGTTGAAGGCGATCAGCAACGGATAGAGGCCGGAATAGACGAACGGCGAGGCGCCGATCGCCAGCCCCAGCAGCAGGCCGCCGGCAATCGCCAGCAGGAAGCCGATCATCGTGGTCCACAACGTGTCCCAGGAATAGGCCATCAGCACGTCGAAGCGCTGGAAGAAGACCAGGAAGACCTTGCTGGGCCGCGGCAGGATGATCTCGGGCACCGCGAAGGCGACGCAGGCGATTTCCCAGATGACCAGGAGCCCGGCCAGAACCAGCCAAGGCATGGCGATCTTCAGGGCGTCGCGCCGGAGCTCGGTCATGCGTGCTCCTGATGGATACGGTCGCGCAGCTCGTGGACCAGGTCGACGAAATGCGGCTCGAAGGTGGTGGCCANNGTGCGCGGACGTGGAATGTCGATCTTCTTGGCCATGACGATGCGGCCGGGCCGCCGGCTCATGACGTAGACGGTGTCGGCGAGATAGACCGCCTCGCGCAGGTCATGCGTCACCAGCACGCCGGTGAAGCGCTTCTCCAGCCACAGCGCCTGCATGACGCCCCACAGCTCCTCGCGCGTGAAGGCGTCGAGGGCGCCGAACGGCTCGTCGAGCATCAGGAGCTCGGGCTCGTGGATCAGGGCGCGGCAGAGGTTCGAGCGCTGCTGCATGCCACCCGAGAGCTGCCAGGGAAACTTGTCGGCGAAGTCCTGCAAGCCGACCGTCTTCAGCAGCCTCATGCCGCGCTCGACATATTCGGCGCGCGCCTTGCGGAAGCGGCGCTTGTGCGGCTCCACCACCTCCATGGGCAGCAGGATGTTGTCCATGGTGGTGCGCCAGGGCATCAGGGTCGGGTTCTGGAACGCCATGCCGACGCCCTTGATCGGCCCCGTCACCTTTGCGCCGGCCACATGGACCTCGCCGCCCGACGGCGGCAGCAGTCCGGTGACCAGCTTCATGATGGTGGACTTGCCGCAGCCCGACGGACCGACGACGGCGATGAACTCGCCCTTGTCGATTCCCAGGGTCGCGTCGGCAAGGGCGACGGTNCTTTCCTTGCCGAGGCGGTAGGTGAGGCTGACGCCCTTGAGGTCGACGAACGCCACGGCCTAGTTGGAGACCATGCGGTCCGCCTTGGGCGGCAGGTACTGGTTGGAGAAGACCTTGTCCGGCGCCGGTGCGTTGGGCAGGCCATAGGCCTCCGAGACTTCCTTGACGGCGCGCGCGAAACGGGCGGGATCGACGTCGCCCAGGCCGTTGGCCTTGACGTAGGGCGTCAGGATGTTGGTCTCGAGCGAGATCTTGAGGCGCTCCAGTTCGAGCTTCTCGTCGATCAGCGGATCGCGCTTCTTGGCGGCAGCGACGCCGAGCTGCGGATTGGCGATGACGTCCTTCCAGCCCTTGATGGTGGCGGCGACGAAGCCCTTCACCGCCTTCTCGTTCTTCGCCATGTCGGGCGAGATCACGATGCCGTTGCCGTAGACGTCCATGCCGAAATCGACATAGCGCATGGCGACGATGTCCTCGAAGGCCACGCCGCGCGCCCGAAGGTCGAGCATCGAGGAGAAGTAGTGGCCGGAGACGAAGTCGACCGAGCCCTGCACCAGGCTCTGCTCGCGCAGCTGCGGCGTCAGGTTGACGTGTTCCCACTTGGAGATGCCGTTCTTCTTGGCGAAGGCCGGGAAGAGGCGGAACGAGGCGTCGAACACCGGCGCGCCGAGCTTCTTGCCCTCAAGGTCCTTCGGCGTCTTGATGCCGCTCTTCTTCAGAGCATAGACGCCGAACGGCGCGAAGTCGTAGGCCATGAACACGCAGAGCACTTCCTTGCCCGGGTTCTTGGCGTTGTACTCGATGGTGGCGTTCACGTCGGCGAAGCCGATCTGGTAGGCGCCGGTGGCGACTCGCTGGACCGCACCGGCCGAGCCCTGGCCGGGATCCATCGTNACGTCGAGCCCCTCGGCCTTGTAGTAGCCCTTCTCCAGCGCCACCAGGAACGGCGAGGTCGGCCCCTGGAACACCCAGTCGAGCGTGAACTTGATGGGGGTCTGGGCGTAGGCCGGCAGGCTCCCCAGCGCCAGCGCAACGGCCGTCGCAGCAGCCAGCGGCTTGGCCAGCAGTTTGGCGATCTTGTTCATGTGATTCCCCGTGAACTCCCTGTTCCGGACTCTTAGGCGGACAGAACACATCCGCCAAGGGGATATCAGGCAGATTCTATGCCAGCCGGTGCCATGGCCTAGCCGACGCCCAGCATCCCCCCGATCAGGCGAAAGACATGCAATTTCGTCCAGATGTCCGCAGGGGCAAAGCTCGGGCGCGCCTGCATGGCGCGCCAATAGCGTGCCAGCGCCGGCCGCTTCTGCAGCTCGGCGCCCATGCCGACGAATTCCATGCGGGCGAGGAACACGGTCCAGACCACGTCGGCTGCGCCATAGGCAGGCGGCACGAGCACGGCACGGCCATCGCGAAGCGTCTGCTCGAGGCGATCCAAGAAGCCGACCGCCTCGGCGCGACGGGTCTCGGAGAGCCGCGCGACGGCCTCGGGGTCGAAGGCGTGGATGCGCCCGGCAAAGACCGCGGCGCGCTCCTCATAGACCTTGGCGAGGTCGGGATTCCGGGCGGCACGTTCGAGGAGGCGGCGACGGACCGATTCGAGCCGCTTGGGAATCATGATCCGCGCCATCGGGTTGCGGGCGAGAAGCCCGCCGAAGGTCAGCTCCTCGATCGGATAGCCGTAGTGAAGGTCGAGCCAGGATTTCGTGTCGCCATCGATGGCCGCTTCGCTGACACCCAGCGCATACTCGGCGATGTCGCGGCTCTGGTCGAGGATGCGGTCCGGCAGCACCAGCGTCGGCACGGTCATGTTCGGATTGAGCCGCACATAGTCCGGCTGCTGCTGGACCATCCTGAAATGGATGTCGATCACCATCGATTCGTAGGCGATCCCGCCTTCNACGAGCGCCAGGCGCGCGATCATGGAATAGTAGGACGACAGCGCGTGATAGAGGCGCGGCCTGGGTTCCAGCATAGGCTCCGGCATGCCCGATCATCACCTGTGTGAACCGCGGATGCAAAAGGCGGGTTGAGTCGCCTCAGGCTGCCTCGATGCCGGCCTGCTGGGTCGCCACGAGCCGGGAGAAGGCGCCGCCCTGCTCGATCAGTTCCTTGTAGCCGCCCTTTTCCACGACCCGGCCATGCTCGAACACCACGACCTGGGTGGCCTCGCGGATGGTCGACAGCCTATGGGCGATCACGAAGGTCGTGCGGCCCTGCATCAGCACCTTCAGGGCTTTCTGGATGCGGGCTTCGGTCACCGAGTCGAGCGCGCTGGTCGCCTCGTCGAGGATCAGGATGGGCGGGTCCTTGAGCAGGGCGCGGGCGATCGCCAGCCGCTGGCGCTCGCCGCCCGAGAGCGTGGAGCCGCGCTCGCCCACCATGGTGTCGTAGCCGTTGGGCTGGCGCATGATGAAGTCGTGCGCCTCGGCGAGCTTGGCGGCCTGCTCGAGCTCGGCCTGGGTGGCGTCGGGCTTGCCGATGCGCAGATTGTCGGCGATCGAGCGGTAGAACATCGTGCTGTCCTGGAACACGACGCCGATGTTGCGGCGGAGCGACTCNAGCTTGATGTCGCGATGGTCGACGCCGTCGATGCGGATCACGCCNGACTGGGCNTCCCACATGCGGTGCAGCAGGGAGAGCGCCGTGCTCTTGCCCGCGCCGGTCGGGCCGACGAAGGCCACGGTGGCGCCTGCCGGCACGTCGAGGGAGAAGTGGACCAGCGCCGGGCGCTTGCCGTCGTAGGAGAAGTTGATGTCCTCGAAGGAGACGTTGCCCTTNGCGCGGCCGATGTCGATGCCGTGGGGGTTGTCCGGCACCGTCGACTGCGAATCGAGCACGCGGAAGAAATCGGCCAGCGCCGGCATCTGGAAGAAGATGCGGCTGACGAAACCCGAAGCCTGGTCCATGCGGCTGATCAGCAGGGTCGCGAAGCCCATGAAGCTCACGATCTCGCCGACCGTCGCCTCGCCCTTGGTGTAGAGCCAGGTGCCGAGCACGAAGATCAGGATCACTGTGACGGTCGAGGCGGCACGGGTCAGCACCGAGAGCAGCGCCCACCAGTTCAGCACCGGATACTGCGCATCGAGCGTCTCGCGCATGATGCGGTGCATCTCGCCCGCCTCGGCGCGCAGCCGCACGAAGCTCTGGATCAGGTGGATATTGCCCAGCGCATCGCCCGCCCGGCCGGCGAGCTGGCTGTGGAAGTCCTCGACCTGGTGCTGCAGGCGGTCGGTGCGGCCCACCACCCAGGCATTGGCCACGGCGAAGAACAGGATCAGCACGATCAGCAGCAGGCCGAGCCGCCAGTTCATGAACAGGCTGAGCGGCAGCATGATGAACAGCGCCACGAAGGTGGCGAGGTTCTCGCGGAAGAACGACAGCCAGATGCCGAACAGGTGGTCGACGCCGGTCAGCATGATCTTGAGCAGGCGTCCCGAATGCTGCCCGTGGTGAAAGGCGAAGGGCAGCACCAGCACGTGCTCGAAGAAGGTCGCCATGGCGCCCAGTCGACGGCGATGGGCCATGCGGTCGGCCTGCAGGGAGACGATGATGTTGGCGACGATGCCGCCGATGCCCACGATCGCCCACAGGATGAGGAGCTGGATCGCCTCCTGCCACAGCACGTCGACCGGCTTGTCGCGCGCCGAGCCCAGCAGGTCGACGACCTTGCCGAACAGGACCGGCTCGTAGAACTGCAGGCCGGCCACCGCGATGTTGGCCAGCGCCAGCGCAATCGCCAGCCCCCGCTCGGGCCGCAGCAAGCCGATCACCCGGCTGTAGACGCGAAAGAACTCCATGGGGCTGTTTTAGGGGCCTGTTTCAGCCGACGCTAGACCGTGTCATCCAGCGCGGAGGTTACTCCGCGCGGACCGCAGCGAGGGACCTTTCCTGATCAGCAAAGGTCCCTCGGCCTTCGGCCTCGGGATGACACCGAGTTTGCCTCAAGCCGCCTTCCCGTCGCCCAGGAAGCGTTCGACGGTGCGGACGAAGAAGCTGACGCCGAAGGGGATCGCCATGTCGTTGAAGTCGTAGCGCGGGTTGTGCAGCATAACGGCGTCCTTGCCGCCGCCGTTGCCCAGCCACACCATGGCGCCCGGCACCTTCTCCAGCATGTAGGAGAAATCCTCGGCGCCCATCCGCGAGGCGACCTTGTCGGTCGCGGCATGCTCGCCGCAGACGCCGGCGGCAATGTCGAGGGCGAAGCGGGCACGCTCGACATCGTTCACCGTCGGCGGGTAGCCCGGCCGGTGCTCGACCTTGATCTCGACGCCGTGCATGCGGGCGGCGCCCTCGCAGATCTCGTCGATGCGCCGGCGCACCAGTTCGCGATTCTTCGGCGTCGTCGTGCGCGTCGTACCGCCGATATGGGCGCCGCCGGGGATGACGTTGTAGGCGGAGCCGGCGTTGAAGAAGCCGGCCGTCACGACCGCCGGCTCGACCGGGTCGACGTTGCGGCTGACGATGGTCTGCAGGGCGAGGATGATGTTGGCGCCGACGACCATGGGATCGAGCGTGGAATGCGGATGGGCGGCATGGCCGCCGCGGCCGATGATGTGGATGTCCCAGCGGTCGGCCGAGGCCAGAATCGGCCCGCCCTTGGCCACGATGTGACCGACCGGCAGGCCGGGCGTGTTGTGGATGGCGAACACGGCGTCGCAGGGGAACTTCTCGAACAGGCCGTCGTCGATCATCACCTTGGCGCCGCCGCCGCCCTCCTCGGCCGGCTGGAAGATGCAGTGCACGGCGCCCTCGAAGTTCTTGGTCTCGCTCAACATCTTGGCGGCGCCCAGCAGCATGGCGGTGTGCCCGTCATGGCCGCAGGCATGCATACGCCCGGCATTCTGCGAGCGGTGCGCGAAGTCGTTGGTCTCGTCCATCGGCAGGCAGTCCATGTCGGCGCGCAGCCCGATCGACTTCACCGAATTGCCCCTGCGCAGGGTGCCGACCACGCCGGTCTTGCCGAGCCCGCGGGTCACCTCGAAGCCCCATTCCTGCAGCTTGGCGGCGACGATGTCGGAGGTCCGGTTCTCCTCGAACGCCAGCTCCGGATGGGCATGGATGTCACGGCGGATGGCGGTAATCTCACCCTGGATTTCAAGCGCACGAGGCAGGACGGGCATCACGTACTCCGGTTGGATCGGCGGGCATCTTAGGTCGTGTGGACTCTAGGGATTCCCATATCGATCGATCCATGATTCAAGGTTGCCTTTGGGAGGCGTGCTTTGGGTGTCAGGGATCGGTTGGTTTTGAACGATGACCAGTGGCAGAAGATTAGTGGTCTGATCATCGGTCGCCCGGACCAGAAGGGCTCGACCGGACGCGATAATCGCATGTTCGTGGAGGGCGTTTTGTGGATCGTACGCACAGGCTCGCCTTGGCGTGATCTTCCCGAGGCGTTTGGCGAATGGAACAGCGTGTTCCGACGGTTCAGTCGTTGGAGCCGCAAAGGCGTATGGCGGCGGATGTTCGAGGCTATGTCGGACGATCCAGACTTCGAGTATCTCATCGTCGACTCCACCATTGTCCGCGCTCACCAGCACGCTGCCGGGGCAAAAAGGGGGGGTCTGAAGATCAAGCCATCGGACGTTCTCGTGGAGGCCTGAGCACGAAAATCCATCTCGCCGTTCGCGGGCTGGGCTGTCCGGTGCGGCTCATCCTCACGCCCGGCCAGAAGGGTGACGCACTCCAGGCCGGTCCGCTTATCGAAGGACTACCCGCCGACATCGTCATGGCCGACACAGCTTACGACGCCGACCACTTCCGCCTCGCCATCGCCAACAAGGGTGCCCTGGCTGTCATCCCGAATAATCCATCGCGCTCGCGCAAGCATCCGCTCGACAACCACCTCTACGCCCAACGCCACTTGGTCGAGTGCTGCTTCAGCAAGCTCAAGCAATTTCGACGTGTCGCAACACGCTATGAAAAAACCGCCCGAAACTATCTCGCCGTCGTCACCATCGCCGCCATCGCACTATGGATCCGATAAGTGTCCACAGAGCCTA
>JGI26527J51213_1001787_pt1 | contig 14083 bp, 15 predicted proteins | sample ThiBiot_300_biof_FD_51213 | JGI IMG/M metagenome (IMG submission 51213) | reverse complement strand
AGCCTAGACCCGCCTCTTCAGGCAAACCGTACCACCGCATGATTCAACAGCACTCCAGCATCGATGGCACCAATGACTTGGCGTCATCCTTACGCCCGAACCATCGCCTGGACATCCATCTGCAATACAAAGCCGGCATTCCTTTGTGGCACGTCGGCGACGAGATGATTGTCATGCGCTGAGGGTTTTCTGGCCGAACTCGACCATCAAGAAAGGGATGGCCACAGAATCGTGTCGTGCACGCGACCGCCAGCGCGGCCAGCCTTGCAGACAGAGGATGTCGGCAAGTAAGCGGAGTCCCTTCCATACTCGCTTTACGACAGGACCTTGCCGTTCGTTCGCGCACTCACGAAAAAGTGAGTCCCCTTAGCGCGCGATGCGGGAGCACTTCACATCAACTGCGATGGGGCGAGTTGCTGGGGACAAGGCAGTACACCTTGTCACGGGACATTAACGCCATGCCCTTCGAATCGTAACGCATCCTGCCGATGGTGCGGCTCGTTCCAAGAGCACACCATGTCTTGCAGTGAATTGAACACCGAGGCCATCGAACGCCGTCGGCGGTGGCTATCTCTTTTGGCCAAGGCGCCTGCGCCTCGCCTCGACTCGCTGTGGCAGGCCCTCGAGCCCGCCCCCTCCTATACGATCCTGCGACAGCCCGAGATCGGGCTGATCATGCTGCAGGGCCGCATCTCGGGGACCGGGGCGCCCTTCTGCGCCGGCGAGATGACGGTGACGCGCGCCGCCGTGCGGCTCGCAAGCGGCGAAGTCGGCTTCGGCTATGTCGGCGGCCGCCAAGCAAAGCAGGCCGAGATCGTGGCCGTTATCGACGCGCTGGGCCAGCGCGACGACTGGCGCGAACGGCTCGAGGCCGAGATCGTCGCCCCACTCGCCCGCGAGGCCGAGGCGCGCCATCGCCTGATCGCTGCCCGCGCCGCCGCCACAAAGGTCGAGTTCTTCACCGTCGCGCGCGAGGCCGGCACATGAGCGGCACCTCGAGTTCCCTTTCGCCAGGTTTCGCCGACCCGGCGCACGACGCCCAGCGCCTTTTCCGCCGGGTGCTGGACGCCTTCAGCCATCCCGGCCGCATTGTGTCGCTGGCCGGCGCAGCGGTGGGGCCCGGCACAATCTCGCGGGCCACGACGGCCTATCTCCTCACGCTCGCCGATCGCGACACGCCGCTCTGGCTGGCCCCCGCGTTCGACCGCCCGGAGGTCCGCGACTACCTGCGCTTCCATGCCGGCACGCCGATGGTCGTATCGCGCAGTGAGGCAACTTTCGCCGTGCTGCGCCACGAAGACGCCGATCCCTTCGAGGGGTTTGCCGTCGGGACCGACACCTATCCCGACCGTTCGGCCACCCTGGTGATCGAAGTGCCGTCGCTCGACGAAGGACCGATCAGACTGTGCCGCGGCCCCGGCATCGACGGTGAGGCCCACCTCGCCGTCGCCGGTCTCGACGATGGGTTCTGGCGCCAGTGTGCCGCGAACCACGCCCTGTTTCCCTGCGGCGCCGACCTCGTTTTCACCTCGGGCAGCTCACTGCTGGCGCTGCCGCGCAGCATTTCCGTGGAGGTCTCGCCATGTATGTCGCGGTAAAGGGCGGCGAGACCGCCATCGCCCATTCGCTGGACCTGATCGCCGACCGCCGCCGTGGCGATCGCGGTCTTGCCGAGCTCACCTTGGAGCAGATCGACCATCAGCTCGGTCTCGCAGTCGATCGCGTGATGACCGAAGGCTCCTGCTACGACCGGCGGCTCGCGGCGCTGGCCATCAAGCAGGCGCGCGGTGATCTGATCGAGGCGATCTTCCTGTTACGCGCCTACCGGACGACCCTGCCACGCTTCGGCGATTCCCAGCCGCTCGACACCGCGAAGATGGTGCCCGAACGGCGCATCTCCGCCGCCTTCAAGGACGTGCCGGGCGGCCAGGTACTGGGCCCGACCTACGACTACACCCACCGCCTGCTCGACTTCTCGCTGGCCATCGCCGCCGACCGACCCGAAGCGCCGACCGCGCCGGCCGACACGGCGCGAACCCTGCCGCATGTCGGCGACATCCTGGCGCGCGAAGGCCTGCTCGAGCCGCCGCCCGCCACCCCGGACGGCCGGCCCGACGACCTCACCCGCCAGCCGCTCAGCCTGCCGGCGGACCGACCGCTGCGCCTGCAGAACCTCGCGCGCGGTGACGAAGGCTTCCTGCTGGCGCTCGGCTACTCGACCCAGCGTGGCTACGGCAACAACCATCCTTTCGTGGGTGAGATCCGCTACGGCCACGTGCCGGTCGCCTTCCTGCCCGAGGAACTGGGTTTCGCCATCGAGATCGCCGAGATCGACGTCACCGAATGCGACATGGTCAACCAGTTCGCAGGCTCACAGGACGTCCCGCCCCAGTTCACGCGCGGTTACGGCCTCACCTTCGGCCATGCCGAGCGCAAGGCGATCGCCATGGCACTGGTCGACCGCGCGCTGCGCGCCCGCGAACTCGCGGAGTCCGCTGACTCGCCGGCGCAGGACGAGGAGTTCGTGCTGGCACATTCCGACAACGTCGAAGCCTCGGGCTTCGTGCAGCACCTGAAGCTGCCGCACTATGTCGATTTCCAGTCGGAGCTGGTGGTGGTGCGGGCGCTGCGCGCCGACGTCGAAGCGCGACGGCAGCGTGCCGCCGAGGAGCGCGCAGTCCTCGGTCAGGCGGCGGAGTAGGCCATGCCGGACACCAGCACACCCGACACCACCATTGCCGAAGGCGCCTACAACTACGCCTACCTCGACGAGCAGACCAAGCGGATGATCCGCCGCGCCATCCTCAAGGCGGTGGCGGTGCCGGGCTATCAGGTGCCGTTCGGCGGCCGCGAGATGCCGCTGCCCTACGGCTGGGGCACTGGCGGCATCCAGGTGACGGCCGCCATCATCGGTCGCGACGACACGCTGAAGGTGATCGACCAGGGCGCCGACGACACGACCAACGCCGTGTCGATCCGCCGGTTCTTCGCGCGCGTCGCCGAGGTCGCCACGACGACGTGCACCGAGGACGCCACCGTCATCCAGACCCGTCACCGCGTGCCGGAAACGCCGCTCAAGGAAGGCCAGATCCTGGTCTTCCAGGTGCCGATCCCCGAACCGCTGCGCATGCTCGAGCCGCGTGAGACCGAGACGCGCACCCTGCACGCTCTATCCGAGTACGGCGTCATGCAGGTCAGTCTCTACGAGAGCATCGCGCGCCACGGCCGCATCTCGAAGAGCTACAACTACCCGGTGATGGTGAACGGACGTTACATCATGAGTCCCTCGCCGATCCCGAAATTCGACAATCCCAAGCTCGACCGCAGCCCGGCGCTGCAGCTCTACGGGGCGGGCCGCGAGAAGCGCATTTACGCCGTGCCCCCTCATACGCCGGTCAAGAGCCTCGACTTCGACGATCACCCGTTCGAGGTCGAGCACTGGAGCGAGTGCTGTGCGCTCTGCGGTTCCAAGGAAAGCTTCCTCGACGAAATGATCGTCGACGATGCCGGCAAGCGCCTGTTCGTCTGCTCCGACACCGATTACTGCGAGGGGCGGCGATGAGCGGCGAGCTGGGCTCAAGCGACGGGGCGCTGCTTTCAGCCCGCAATGTCACCAAGCGGTTCGCCGGCCGGGTCGCCTGCCGCGACGTAAGCTTCGATCTCTGGCCGGGCGAAGTGCTGGGAATCGTGGGCGAATCCGGCTCGGGCAAGACGACCCTGCTGAACTGCCTCGCCGGCCGCATCACCCCCGACGCCGGCTCGGTGGCCTACGCGACGGCCTCGACCGGGACAGTCGACGTGCATCGCCTCTCGGAGGCGCGCCGCCGGCTGCTCGCCCGCACCGAATGGGGGTTCGTCAACCAGGATGCACGCGAGGGGCTGCGCATGGGCGTCAGCGCCGGCGCCAATATCGGCGAGCGGCTGATGGCAGTGGGTGCGCGCCATTACGGCGACATCCGCGGCACCGCCGCCGACTGGCTGGCCCGCGTCGAGATCGACGGCGATCGCCTCGACGACCGTCCCGCGACCTTCTCCGGCGGCATGCGGCAGCGCTTGCAGATCGCCCGCAACCTGGTGAGCGGCCCCAGGCTCGTCTTCATGGACGAACCAACCGGCGGCCTCGACGTCTCGGTGCAGGCCCGCATCCTCGACCTGCTGCGCGGCCTCGTCGAACGTCTGCATCTCTCCGCCGTGTTGGTGACGCACGATCTCGGTGTGGCGCGGCTCCTCACGCACCGGCTGATGGTCATGCAAGGCGGCGCTGTCGTCGAGGAAGGCCTCACCGACCAGGTCCTCGACGATCCGCAGCACGCCTACACCCAGATGCTCGTCGCGTCGATCCTGCCGGTGTGATCATGCAGCCCGCCCTTCGCGTTTCCGGCCTCACCAAGTCCTTCGTGGTCCATGCGCATGGCGACCTCGCCTTGCCCGTGCTGTTCGATGTCGCGCTCGCGGTATCGCCGGGCGAATGCCTGGCGCTGGTCGGCCCCTCGGGCGCCGGCAAAAGCACTCTGCTGCGCGCGCTCTACGGCAACTATCGCGCCGATGCCGGTTCCATCCGGGTGCGCCAGGACGATCGCTGGACCGAACTGGTCGGTGCCGAGCCGCGCACGGTGCTCGATGTGCGCCATCGCACGATGGGTTTCGTCAGCCAGTTCCTGCGCGCGATCCCGCGGGTCGCCGCAGTCGATCTGGTCGCCGAGCCGCTGCTGCGCCGTGGTGTGGAGGCCGAAGACGCGCGCCGCCGCGCCGAGTTCCTGCTCGGCATGCTGGGCATTCCGCCCCGGCTGTGGGCGTTGCCGCCCGCGACCTTCTCAGGCGGCGAGCAGCAGCGCGTCAACATCGCCCGCTCGCTGATCGTCGACTATCCGATCCTGCTGCTCGACGAGCCGACGGCCTCGCTCGACGTCGCCAACCGAGACGGCGTGGTCGAACTGATCCGCCAGCGTCGCGATGCCGGCGCCACCATCGTCGGCATCTTCCATGACCCCGGCGTGCGCGATGCCGTCGCCACGCGCGTCCACGAAGTCCTTCCCCCCGCCACGTCGCCTCTCGCGTCCCCCCTCGCCTCCCAGGCTGGAGCCTCGCCATGCGTACCGAAACCGTCCTGACCAACGCCCGCGTCGTCACCGCCGATGCCGAGTTCGACGGCACCGTCGTGGTGTGCAACGGGCGGATCGCCGAAGTCGCCCGCGGCCGCAGCGACACCGCGGGCGCTCTCGACCTCGAAGGCGACTATCTCCTGCCCGGCCTNGTCGAGCTTCACACCGACAACATGGAGAAGCACTTTGCGCCGCGCCCCGGCGTAAAGTGGCCGAGCGTCTCGGCCGTCATGGCNCACGACACGCAGATCAGCGCCGCCGGCATCACCACCGTCTACGATTCACTGGCGCTGGGCGACGTGCACGGCAAGTCCGACCGGGTGCAGAACCGCGAGCGCATGATCGAGGCGATCTGCGGTGCCNCCGGGCGCCAGCTTACGCGCGCCGAGCACCGTATCCACCTGCGCTGCGAGATCTCGGCCGAGGATGCCGTCGAAGCGGTCGACAAGTGGATCGACCTGCCGCTGGTCGGCCTGGTCTCGATCAACGACCACACGCCCGGCCAGCGACAGTTCCTCGATCCCGAGAAGCTGAAGCAGTACTACAAGGGCAAGCACGCCATGACCGACGAGCAGTTCGAAGAATTCTCGGTGCGTGTCACGGCGCTGCACCACAAGAACGCCGCACGCCATCGCAGCGAGATCGTGAGCCGCGCCCATGCCCGCGCACTGCCCATCGCCAGCCATGACGACGCCACGGAGGCGCATGTTCGCGAGGCCGTCGCCAACGGCATGACCATCGCGGAATTCCCGACCACGCGGGAAGCGGCCCAGGCCTCGCGCGACGCCGGCCTCGCCGTGCTGGTCGGTGCGCCCAACGTCGTGCTGGGTGGCTCGCATTCCGGCAACATCGCCGCCATCGATCTGCTGCGCATCGGCCACGCCGAGATCCTGTCATCCGACTACGTGCCGGCGAGCCTGATGGAGAGCCTGTTCAAGCTGCCGGCGAGCGACGTCGGCATCGCGCTGCCGCANGCCGTGCGGCTCGCTTCGCTCAATCCAGCCCGCGCGGTGGGTCTTGGCGATCGCGGCGAGATCGCCGCCGACCGCCGCGCCGACTTGGTCCGCGTCCGCGCCGTCGACAACGCCCCGGTCGTCCGTGCTGTCTGGCGCGAAGGCGACCGCGTTGTTTGAGAGCGCAAAAGTCATTCTCCTCTCCCGTCTTTGCGGGGGAGGAGTAAGCCCATGACCGGCGCGCTGGTCTACGTCATGGGGCCGTCCGGTGCCGGCAAGGATTCGGTGTTGGCGCGCGCGCGGGCGCTGTTGCCGGACGAGGCGCCCATCGTGTTCGCGCATCGCTACATCACGCGGCCGGCCGACAGCGGTGGCGAAAACCATATTGCGCTAAGTCCCGCCGAGTTCGCAGCCCGGCGCGCGCACGGCCTGTTCGCCTATCACTGGCAGGCGCACGGCAACGACTACGGTGTCGGCCGAGAGATCCACGACTGGCGGCNGGCCGGCATGGCCGTGGTGGTGAGCGGCTCGCGCGATCATTTCCAGAAGACCGGCGGTCTCGAGTTGCAAGCCCAGCCGGTCCTGATCACGGCCTCCGCGCAACGGCTGCAGGAACGCCTCGCCGGCCGCGGCCGCGAGACAGTGACACAGGCCGTGGCCCGTCTCGATCGCGCCAGAGCCTACGCCATCGACGATCCGCGGNTGGTGACGATCGTGAACGACGGGGCCCTGGACGAAGCCGNCCGGCGCTTTGTCGACCTTCTGGCAGTGCTTATGCCGCCTGCCAGACCTGCGTGCTCAGGCGGCGTCCACCTCCCAACCTGAAGCGCGCCAGCACGGAGAACGGCCGGCCGGGACCTGCCTGCCGGAAGATGCAGAGATCGCGCACCGCCAATGGCCGGTCGATCTCCCCGGCGAAACGGCGCTGCAATTCACCGAACACCAGGCGACGCTCGCGATCATCGGGCAGGCGACCACTCAAGGTCAGGTGGAAGCGCCATTGCTCGAGCACATAGGGGTAGCCCCAGCGCACCAGGAGATCGTCCTGGCGTTGCGAGAGCCCCGAGCCGCGGCGGCGCTCCAACTCCGCCGCATCGGCGGGACGACGGAATTCGTCGAACTCGACGACGCATTGGTCGGCAAGATCGTTCAGCTCCATGCTGGGCGCAGCCGGCACCAGCGCCAGGAAGCCAGAGATTTCGGCCAGGATCATCGCCGGCACGGTGATCGCGCGCTGGTTCACGGCGAAGCGGCCGACCGCATCGAGCAGCTCGCGTTCGGTCAGGCCCTCGGCGAGCGCGATCGGGGCCTTCAGCGTGCCGTGAAAGCCATAGAGGCGCGGGTCGGCGACGAGGGCGGCCAGCCGCTCGTAGGCAATGCCCGCCACCGGCACGAGGGCGCGGCTCTGGCCGGTCTCGGCGTTTCTGCCGAGCCATTGTGCCGCCGTGCGGGCCAGCGATTCGTCGGCGCGCGGGGCGTAGTAGAGGGCATAGCGGGATTGTTCGGCGGGATCGGTCACGCGGTCGCTCCCCCACGCCGGCCGATCAGGGCGAAGCGCAGTCGGTTCGAGAGGAAATCGATGGCCGCCACGGCCACCAGGATCATCAATACGATGAACGAGGTNTGTTGCAGNTCGAGGGTGCGGATCGCCTCGGCGAGATGCAGGCCGATGCCGCCAGCGCCGACGATGCCGATGATCGAGGCCGAGCGCGTATTGGACTCGAAATAGTAGAGTATCTGGCTGATCAGCACCGGAAAGACCTCCGGCAGGATGCCGAACCGGATACCGAATACATGACTGCCGCCGGTCGAGGTGATGCCTTCGACGGGCTTGCGGTCCGCCGCCTCCATCGCCTCGGAGAAGAGCTTACCGAAGCTGCCGATGTCGGCGGTCATGATGGCAAGGGCTCCTGCGAAGGGGCCGAGCCCCACGACATTGATCCAGATCAGCGCCCAGACGAGAATATCGACGCTGCGGATGGTGTCGAGGGAACGACGCGACAGGAAGCGCACGACACGCTGAGCCGTGACGTTGCGGGCCGCCAGAAAGGCGAGCGGCAGCGCCAGCACGGCGGCCGACAGCGTGCCGAGCAGCGCGATGGCGATCGTCTCGATGAGCGAGACCGAGAAGGTCTTCACATGCGCCCACGAACCCGGATCGGGCGGCAGCATCAGACCCACGATCTCGAACAGCCGGCCGAAGCCCGCGAGCAGCGTGCCGTCGAAGAAGCCGAGATGGCCCATCGCGTAGATCAGCAGGGCAAACAGGGCAAAGCCGATCGCGGCCGCCACGAAGCGGTCGCGGCCGAAGCCCTGGAAATGCTCGGGATAACGCTCGCGCAAGGAGGAGGTCGGAGCGCGCATCACCCTCTCTCTTCCAGCCCGATCAACCTGTGTCGTGCCTTGGAGGTCAGCATGTCGATCACCGCCACCGTTAGCAGGATCAGCACCAGGATGGCGGAGACGTCNGAGTAGTAGAACTTGCGAATGGCTTCGACGAGATCCTGNCCGATGCCGCCGGCGCCGACGAACCCCATGACGGCCGCCTCGCGCACGTTGATCTCGANGCGCAACAGCGTATAGCTGGTGAAATTCGACAGGATCTGCGGCACCGCGCCGAAACGCATGGCGACGTGCCAGGGCGAGCCTGTCGACGACACGCCTTCGACGGGCTTCATGTCGATGTTCTCCACGACCTCGGCGAAGAGCTTCGCCAGCACACCGAAGGTGTGGACGATGACAGCCAGCACGCCGGCCATGGGTCCGAGACCGAAGGAGATGACGAAGATCAGGGCCAGCACCAGGGTCGGCACTGTGCGGCAGAGTTCGCAGAAGCGGCGCACGACAATGCGCAGCCAGTGCGACGGCGCGACGTTGGCGGCCGCGAGGAAGGCGAAGACAAAAGCGACCGCGGCACCGAGCACGGTGCCGACATAGGCCATCAGCAAGGTCTCGCCGAGCAGCCTGAGCCAGCGCGACAGACCCCAGAACCATTCGCCGAGATCGGTCCAGACCGGCTGGCCGTTCTCGAGGTAGAACAGCCGGACGATGTAGCTCGGGAAGCGATGGAGATTCTCGAAGAGCTTCGAGAACGAGACTTCGGCGGAGATCGAGGCCAGGAACATCGCCCCCGCGACACACGCCAGGATCAGCAGCGTGTGGCGGCGGCGGCTTTGCACCGAGGCGTCATAGGCCGCCAGCAGAGGCTGGAGCTGCGCGTCGGGCAATCGGACGACATGGGTACCCACGGGAGCGTCGTGCCCCGACCGGTATCGGCTGTGCTCAGCTCTTCTGCTTGCGCAGCTGATCGACGAACTTGATCAGCTCGACGACCGGCTCGTAGGTCTGGGCGTCGACCTTGGTGAAGGCGCGGTCCTTGCCGTCGGACAGCTTGTCGAAAGCGGCCTTGGCCTTGGTCGGCGCCTCGTCGAACGCCTTGACGATGGCGGCCTTGAGATCGGGCGGCAGGCTCGCAAGGAATGCGTAGGGTGAATTGGGGATCAGGTCCGACTTGGAGATGATGCGGAAGTCCTCGATCTTGGCCAGGCCCTTGGAGGCCATGCGGGTCAGGTTCGAATCGTTCTCGGCATTCCACCAGTTGGCGGCGACGTCGACCGTCTTCTGCTGCAGGGCGATGACGGCGTTCTCGTGGCTGCCGGCATAGGTGACGCGGGCGAAGAACGTATCGGGGTTTATCTTGAGCTTGTTCAAGGTGAAGCGCGGCACGTTGTTGCCCGAGGTCGAGTTGGGATCGACCAGGCCGAGATTCTTGCCCTTGAGATCCTCGATCGTCTTGTAGGGGCTGTCGGCGCGCACATAGAAGACCGAGTAGTAGCCGATGGTGCCGTCGTTGTTCACGGTCGTGACGAACGGCTCGACCTTCACGCCCGTCAGCGCGGCACGCGCATAGGAAGCCGGACCGTAGCCCGCGATATGGATGCTGCCGTTGCGCTGGCCTTCGATCACCGCCGCATAGTCGTTGGCGATACGGAGCGTCACCTTGGTGCCGAGCTCCTTGGCGAGATACTCGACGAACGGGCCGTAACGCTCGGTGACACCCGACGCGTTCTCGGCCGGAATGACGGCAAGCACCAGTTCCGGATAGGCACTGCGCCAGGATTGCGCCTGGCCGGTGCCGGCGAACGGGACGGCGGTGACACCGGCGAGGGCAGCGCCCAGCACGAGACGACGGGTGAACATGCTCATTCTCCTTGGGAAAAACTCGAACCGGAAAAGCTTGGTAACGGCGCAGGAATNAGGAGCCAGCGAGCGCGAAGCCCGGCTGCGCACCNGCCGGCAGCGCCATCGGCGGCGCGTGGCCGATCACGTCACCGGCTTCGAGACCGTAGAGGTCGCGAGCGGTNGCATCGGTGAGCGCAGCAGGANCGTCGTCGAACACCACGCGGCCGGCCGACATNCCGACCAGGCGGTCGCAATAGCCGCGTGCGAGGTCGAGGCTGTGCAGGTTGCAGATCACGGTGATGCCGAGATGGCGGTTGATGTGCTGCAGCGCATCCATCACCACCTTGGTGTTGCGCGGATCGAGCGAGGCAATCGGCTCGTCGGCCAGCACGATGTCGGGCTCCTGCACCAGGGCGCGGGCAATCGCCACCCTCTGCTGCTGGCCGCCCGACAGGGTTTCGGCCCGCTGGCCGGCCATGCGGGCCATGTCGAGGCTCTCCAGCGCCGACAGAGCCTGCGCCTTCTCCTCGTCGGTCCACATCTTCAGAAGCGCGCGCGAGGGCGGCATATGGAAGGCCCGGCCCATCAGCACGTTGGTCAGCACGTCGAGACGGCCGGCGAGGTTGAATTGCTGGAAGATCATGGCGCAGCGAGCCCGCCAGGCGCGCAACGGCCGGCCGCGCAGGGCCGTGACGTCGGTGTCGCCGAACAGGATGCGTCCGGACGTGGGATCGCCCAGACGGTTGATCATGCGCAACAGGGTCGATTTGCCCGCGCCGGACCGGCCGATCACGCCGACCATCTGGCCGACGGGAACGGTCAGCGTCGCGTTGTCGACGGCATGCTTGCCAGCGAAGCTCTTGGTCACCCCTTCAAGTCGCAGCACCGTGCCCCCCAACCCTGTTCGAGGTGTCGCCCAGCCGCTGCCTAACGGCTGCAGGCTTCGACTGGGCTACGGTGCGGTTACAAGGAAAAGACAGTCGGTGGAGAAGCGAAATGTAATCAAACGGTCATTTCTCCAGGATGCAGGACGCAGATAGTTGAGGAGCGCCCTGCAATCGCCATCATGAAGCGAGAGTGATCATGAACGTCGACCCCGCCGATATCGCCTATGTGCCTACGACCGGCGTGAGGAAGGTGCACGAGACGCCGCTCGTGGATGCGACGCCCCACTCGCTCGAAGGCTATGGCCGCCTCGTCGACGAACCCCGGACCTTTCCCATCGAGATCATGCGCTGGCCGGCGCAAGGCTGGCGTCCGATCGACGAGAATTCGGGTGATCAGGGCGGGGTGACCGAGGGGCTGTTCGAGTTCTGGTGGAAAGGCGAAGTGCTCTATGCCCGGAACAACGCGGTCGGCGACAGCTATCTATTCGGATGGAGCAACTGGCCGGAAGAAGCCGCCGAAAGCGAAAACCCGGCCCGGCTTCGCACGCGCGCCCTCGTCTGGCGCGCCAACTATCACCCCGACGGTGGCCAGCTCTTTTACCCCGTCAACGGTCAGAGCTTCGTCGTTCCCCTGGCCTTGCCGGGCGACGACATTTCGCCGGAGAAGTTCGTCTCGTTCCACTGCGATGGCCGTCAGGGCCTCTACATCCATCCCAACATCTGGCANGGCGCACTCGTGCCGTTCGACGATCAGGCGACATTCCTCGATCGCCAGGGCCGGGTGCATGCCCGCGTCTCGGTCGACTTCCCCAAGGAGTTCGGCTGCTATCTCGGTGTGCCGATACCGAAACCCGAGGCCTGATCCGCGAGATCAGCGAACGGCTGGCAAGGTCACGGTAAAGGTCGAGCCTTTGCCCGGGCTGCTCTGGATATCGAGGCGGCCGCGGTGGCGGTTGACGATGTGCTTCACGATGGCGAGGCCGAGGCCGGTGCCGCCAAGCTGGCGGGAGCGGGCGGTATCGACCCGGTAGAAGCGCTCGGTGAGACGCGGCAGGTGCGTCGCGGGAATACCGTCGCCCTCGTCGCTCACCGCGACGCTCAGCCGGTCAGCCCCCACCGGCCGTGCCGCGATGCGCACCGGCGTCGCGGGCTTGGCGTACTTCACGGCATTGTCGACCAGATTCTGAAAAACGATGGTGAGCTCGTCGAAATCGCCCACCGCCGAGGGCAGCATGGGATCGAGCGCGAGCTCGATCCTGACGTTGCGCGACGAGGCCTTGAGCTGCAGCAGGTCGATGACCGATCGTAGCACCCGGCCGAGATCGACGGCGGCCTCGGGCCGCGCGTGTTCGTGCTGTTCGATGCGCGACAGCATCAGGAGATCGTCGACCAGGCGGCGCATGCGATCGGCCTGCTCGGCCATGATGCCGAGGAAGCGTTCGCGCGCCGCGACATCGTCGCGCGCCGGTCCGCGAAGGGTCTCGATGAAGCCGGCGAGGCCTGCGATCGGCGTCTTGAGCTCGTGGCTGGCATTGGCGACGAAATCGGCGCGCATGCGCTCGGCGCGGCGCAGTGCCGTCGTGTCGTGCAGCACGATCAGCGCCAACGATCCGTCGGCCGCCGCGCGCGGCAGGCGGCGCAGATGGGCGACCACATCGAGCTCGGGCGGCCCCGCCAGCGACAGTTCGACGGCGCTCTGGTCGGCGCGGACGAAGTTGCCGTCGCCCAGGGTCTCGAGCAGGGCGTCGATGGCGGCGAGCAGCTGCGGCTGGCGCAGCACCGTGGAGATGTCCCGCTCGGGGCCGACCGGGCCCAGCAGCGACAGCGCGGCGAGATTGGTGCGCACGATGCGGCGCTGACGGTCGACCGCGATCAGCGGATCGGGCAAGCCGTCGACGATCGCCTGGGCGGAGGCGGCGAGATTGTCGATCGAGGCGCGCTGGCGGCGCCAGCCGACCGCCAGGGTGGCCGCCGCGGTCGCCAGCTCCTCAGTGGCAGGGGCGAAGGAGAGCCGCGGCATGACCGGTTCGCGGGCGTCGGAGAGTTCGCCGACGAAGCGAGCGAAACGGGCCAGTGAACCGAGATAGCGCTGGACCAGCAACCCCGTGAGAACGGCGATGCCCGCCATGGCCAGCAGGGTGACACGGCCGTTGAGCTCGCCGGTCGCATAGAGCACGGCGAGGGCCCCCCAGGACGGCCCCAGGGCTACGGCATTGGCAAGGAGCGTGCGGCGCAGCGGGATCGCCTGATCGGCCATAGGCCGACTATAGCCCGGTTTGTTAACGGTCTAAGTCGGTCCGTTCGTCAGGCGAGGGGCGAAGAAGCGAATGGCGACCAGGCCGAACACGAAGCCCGCGATATGCGCCACCCAGGCGATCGATTCACCACCTGCGCCCGGCGCGCCGCCGAACAGGCCGAAGAAGACGTTGAGGCCGATCCAGATGCCGGCAACCGGCAGCAGCGAGGTCAGGCTGCCGACATAGCGCATCAGCATGAGCACGGCGCCGAAGATGCCGCTGATCGAGCCCGAAGCACCGACCACAGGATCGGGCGAGTCGGGATAGACCAGGATATGCACCAGGCCCGCGACGACGCCGCAGACGAGATAGAAGAGCACGAAGCGCCTCACTCCCAGCAGCCGCTCGACCGGTGCACCGAACGCGGCCAGGGTCAGCATGTTGATGCCGAGATGCATCCAGCCGCCATGCAGGAACTGGTAGGTGATGGGCGCCGCGATCAGCGACAACACGTTCTGTCCGGTGTCCGTCGTGTAGGCGGCCGGCACCAGGCCGAACTGCAGGATGATCTCCTGGTCGGCCTGCTCGCCCAGCAGCAGGCGCAGGAGCTGAACGGCGACATTGATGCCGATCAGCCACAGCACGGCCGGCGGCAGGTTGATGGCCCGCTCGCCGGTGCCGCGACCCGGTCCCGGACGGTCGCCATCATCGAAAGGCATCAA
>JGI26527J51213_1001772_pt1 | contig 14162 bp, 12 predicted proteins | sample ThiBiot_300_biof_FD_51213 | JGI IMG/M metagenome (IMG submission 51213) | reverse complement strand
CCGCCGATGCGCAGGACCGGAGCGACTACCAGACGTTGTTCGCGCGTCATGACGGTTCGGTTGCGGCGCCGACCGCGGGGCTGCATTTCACGCCGGCGCTGATGGCGGCCCTCGCCGAGGCGGGCATTGCGACGGCGGGCGTCACCTTGCATGTCGGCGCCGGCACCTTCCAGCCGGTGCGGGTCGACGACACCGACGCTCACACCATGCATGCCGAATGGGGCGAGGTGTCGGCTGCGACTGCCGACGCGATCACCGCGACGCACGCCGCCGGCGGTCGCGTCGTGTCGATCGGCACGACGTCGCTCAGGCTGCTGGAAACCGTGGCGCGGCTGCATGATGGTGACGTGAAACCGTGGAGTGGCGAGACCGACATCTTCATCACGCCGGGCTTCCGCTTTCGCGCCGTCGATCTCCTGCTCACCAATTTTCATCTGCCACGCTCAACCCTGTTCATGCTGGTCGCGGCCTTCGCAGGACTCGAGCGCATGAAGCAGGTCTATGCGCACGCNGTCGGCGAGCGATACCGCTTCTATTCTTACGGCGATTGTTGTTTGTTGCGCCGATGAGCCTTTCCTACGAGCTGCTGGGCAGCGACGGCGCGGCCCGCCGTGGGCGCATCACGACAGCGCATGGCACGATCGAGACGCCGGCCTTCATGCCGGTAGGTACCGCCGGCACGGTGAAGGCGATGATGCCGCAATCCGTCGCCGAGACAGGCGCCGAGATCGTGCTGGGCAACACCTTCCATCTGATGCTGCGCCCCGGTGCGGAGCGCGTGGCGGCGCTGGGCGGCCTGCACAAGTTCATGAACTGGCCGGGCCCGATCCTGACCGACTCCGGCGGCTTCCAGGTGATGTCGCTGAAGGAGCTGCGCAAGCTCGATCCCGACGGCGTCACTTTTCGCTCGCCGGTCGACGGCTCGCAGCATCGCCTCACGCCCGAACGCTCGATCGAGATCCAGCACCTGCTCGACGCCGACATCACCATGTCGTTCGACGAATGCACGAGCTGGCCGGTCGAGGAACCGGAGGCCGCCTTCTCGATGCGGCTNTCGATGAAATGGGCGGAGCGCGGCAAGCGTGCCTTCGCGGCGCGGCCGGGCTACGGCCTGTTCGGCATCGTGCAGGGCAGCATCTTTCCCGCCCTGCGCGCCGAGAGCACCAAGGCGCTGACCTCGATCGGCTTCGAGGGCTATGCCATCGGCGGCCTNGCGGTGGGCGAAGGCCAGGAGGCGATGTTCCGCGTGCTCGACGAGACGACGTCGATGCTGCCGGCGGACCGGCCGCGCTACCTGATGGGCGTGGGCCGACCGGCCGACATCGTGGGCGCGGTGAAGCGCGGCATCGACATGTTCGACTGCGTNATGCCGACCCGTGCCGGTCGCACTGCGCAGGCCTTCACGCGTCGTGGCGAACTCAATCTGCGCAATGCACGCCATCGCGACGATCCGCGACCGATCGACGAGCGCTGTGCATGCCCTGCTTGCACGCACCACAGCCGCGCCTACCTGCATCACCTCATTCGTTCTGAGGAGATTCTCGGCGCGATGCTGCTGACCTGGCACAATCTCCACTATTATCAGGACGTGATGCGCGGCTTGCGAGGTGCTATCGAGAGCCACTCACTGGGTCCCTGGATCGCCGGCTTCGAGAGCGAACAGGGCCTCGGGGACATCCCACCACTGTAGCGGAGCGTAATGGATGCCCAACGAGGCGTTGATCGTGGTCGATATGCAGAACGATTTCTGCGAGGGCGGCGCGCTGGCCGTGCCGGGCGCTGGCGCCGTCGTGCCGATGGTCAACCGGCTGATCACCCGCTACGACAACATCGTGCTGACCCAGGACTGGCATCCCGCGGGCCATGCTTCCTTCGCCAGTTCCTGGGCCGATGGGCAACCNTTCTCGNCCGTGAAGTTTCCCTATGGGCCGCAGATCCTGTGGCCGGATCANTGCGTGCAGGGCACGCCGGGCGCCGCCTTCCATCCTGAACTCATCGTGACCAAGGCGCAGGTGATCGTGCGCAAGGGCCATCACAAGGGCATCGATTCCTATTCGGCGTTCCGCGAGAACGACAAGATGACCCGCACCGGCCTCGACGGCTACCTGAAGGCGCGCGGTCTCTCGCGACTGATCTTCTGCGGGCTGGCGCTCGACTACTGCGTCGCGTGGTCGGCGATCGATGCGCGCCAGGCAGGCTTCGACGTCGGCGTGGTGCTGGAAGCCACTGCCGCAATCGATCTCGAAGGCAGCCGCAAGCGCATGCTCACCGAGATGCGGCAAGCCGGCATCAACCTCAATCTGACGGCGTGATCTTGGACCGCGGGCCTCCAGGCCCGCTTCTTGAGAGCGGGCCTGGAGGCCCGCGGTCCGATGAGCTTACTGCCGGACCAGCTCNACCCGTCGGTTCTTGGACTGGCCGTCTTCGTCGTCGTTGGGCGCCAGCGGACTGAGCGGGCCCACGCCCTTGGCGACGAGACGGTCGGCGGCGATGCCGTAGCGTGAAGCAAGCGCCTTGGCGACGGCCTCGGCGCGGCGCTGCGACAGGTCGGTGTTGTAGGNGAAGGTGCCCTTGTTGTCGGTATGGCCGACGATNAACACCTTGAGGCCAGGCGTGGCCTTCAGCAGGTTCGCCATCTCGANCAGCTGCTTGTCGGACTCCGGCTTGATATCGGCCTTGTCGAAATCGAACAGGATGCCGTAGAGCGCGACGCGGCCGTCCTTGCCCAGCGCGCCACCGATCTGCTCGGCCGACACGAAGGCGAGGTTCTGTTGCATCGCCTTGGTTTCGAGCACGTCGAGCATCACCAGCACGCGGCCCTTGAGAGCGGCCGAGACATTGCCCATCGAGCCGCCCGTCTGGGTGGCGGCATAGATCGAGACATAGACGTCCGCGCCGCCGCTGCGCTCCCACTTGCCGACCCACAGTCGCTGGTCGGCCGGGGGATCGACATACTCCAGCACATTGCCGGTCAGGTCGCGACGGGCGCGGTTGTAGGCCGTGCCTTCAGGCTTCAGCGCCCGCGGCACGCCATGCAGCTTGTGGAAGTCTTCGCCGCACTCGGCCTTGCTGCACTGGAACAGGGTCCTGGCGCCCTTGCCTTCCAGCTCGTTGGTGTAGTTGCGCACCACTTCGAGGGTCGAGCGACCTTCGGGCACGACATAGACGGTACGCGTCAGGCGGCCTTCGACGGTCTCGACCTTCTCGTAGCGCAGCTTCTTGTCGGGATCGGTCTGATACGACGAGCCGATCGTCTTGCCGAGCGGCAGGATCAGCTCGTCGAAGTCCTTGCGGGTCTGCGCCAGGATGAAGGACCCGGCATAGCGCGGCAGCAGCAGGTCGCTGCTGCCGGGAGCGTTCGAGGTGAGCTCCTTGGTGAATTGCGGTTCGACCTGCGCCTGCGCCGACAGGCTGGAGAGAAAGAGCGTGGCGGCGGCAAGCAGCAGGTGACGCATCAGACCCGTTCCAGCGCCAGCGCGATGCCCTGGCCCACGCCGATGCACATCGTCGCGAGGGCACGCTTGCCGCCGGTGGCTTCGAGCTGGTTGAGCGCAGTGATCATCAGCCGGCCGCCCGAGGCACCCAGCGGATGGCCGAGCGCGATGGCGCCGCCGTTNGGGTTCACGTTCTCGGCGTCGTCGTTCAGGCCCAACTGCCGCAGCACGGCGAGCGCCTGGGCGGCGAACGCCTCGTTGAGCTCGATCGTGTCGAAGTCCTTCACCGTCATGCCGAGCTTGGCCAGCAGCTTCTGGCTCGCCGGCACCGGACCGATGCCCATGACGCGCGGCGGCACGCCGGCCGAGACCGTGCCCAGGATACGCGCCCGCGGCGTCAGGCCGTTCGCCCGGGCCGCCGCCTCGGAGGCGATGATCATGGCGCAGGCGCCGTCGTTCAGGCCCGAGGAATTGCCGGCCGTCACCGAGCCGCCCTCGCGGAACGCGGCCGGCAGCTTGGACAGGGTCTCCATGGTGGTGTCGCCGCGGGGATGCTCGTCCTTGTCCACGACGATCTCGGCCTTGCCCTTCTTGACCGTGACCGAGATGATTTCCTTGTCGAAGAAGCCACGCTCCTGGGCCGCCTTGCAGCGGCGCTGGCTGCGATAGGCGAAGGCATCCTGGTCGGTACGGCTGATCTGGTGCTCGGTCGCCACGTTCTCGGCGGTCTGGCCCATCGGATCGACGCCGTAGACCGCCTTCATGCGCGGATTGACGAAGCGCCAGCCCAGCACTGTGTCCTCGAGCTTCATCGCGCGGTCGAAGGCACTGGCCGGCTTGCCCATCACGTAGGGCGAACGGGTCATGCCCTCGACGCCGCCGGCGATCATCAGGTCGGCCTCGCCAAGCTTCACGGCACGTGCGGCATGACCGGCGGCCTCCAGACCCGAACCGCAAAGGCGGTTCACCGTGGCGCCGGCGACTTCGACCGGCAGGCCGGCCAGCAGACCCGCCATGCGTGCAACATTGCGGTTGTCCTCACCCGCCTGGTTCACGCAGCCATAGATCACGTCGTCGACCGAACCCCAATCGACATTGGCGTTGCGCTGCATCAGCGCCTTGATGGGATGGGCAGCAAGGTCATCGACCCGCATGGCGCCCAGGCCNCCATTGTAGCGGCCGACGGGGGTGCGAATGGCATCGCAAATGAAGGCTTCGGTCATCTTGGGTACTCCCAACGCAGTCAATGCGCCGGGGTAGCACCGTGCGAGGGGACTTGCCAGTGCCGCTCCCATGCCCGGCCATGTCCGCCGGACGGAGGGGCCATGCGGCCCAGGTAGTTGCCGCTTCAGTCGGCCCTGCGGCAGACGGCGTACTGCGCGTAGCCGCGGAAGGGCCGCTCGAAGCGGCAAAGGCTCGCCATCTGCCGGTCGGCCAGGGCCGCCAGCACGGCTTCCAGCCCGTCGCGCGGTGCCACGTGAAACAGGGCCAGCCAGCGCCGCAGCCCCGCCCTGAACCAGACGGGCAGCTCCTCCTGACCACCGAAATCCACGAGATGCAGCTCGCCGCCAGGGCGTAGCCAGGTCAGCGCTTGGGCCAGCACCGCCTCCCAGGTCGGGATCATCGACAGGCTGTAGGAGATGAAGACCCGCGAGAAGGACGGCACGCCGAACAGGATCGCCGGATCGAAGCGCGTGGCGTCGGCATGGGCCAGCCGCACACGCGCGGCGAGGCCCTCCTGCTCGACCATGTGGCGCGCCGTCAGCAGCATCTCGGCCGAGATGTCGATGCCGTAGAGGCGCGCCTCGGGATAGCGATGCGCCACGGCCACCAGGTTGCGCGCCGTGCCGCAGCCGATCTCAAGCACGCGTTCGCCGGGCGGCGGGGCGAGGTCGGCAATCAAGCGGTCGCGGCCCAACAGGTAGTATTTGCGGCTGAGATCGTAGACGTGGCGCTGGCGGCGATAGATGCGGTCCATCAGCTCGGCGGACCGGCCGGCCGAGGCGGCGGCATTGCTCATCTCAAGCCTCGAGGACGTAGAGGTGGAAGCCGCCGTAGATCGCCGACCGGTCGCGCAAGGTGAAAGCGCGCGAGGCCTCCTCCTCGTAGCGCCAGCGGGCGAGCAGCGCCGGATCGAGCCGCCCCGGCAGCAGCGATGGTTCGGCGGCGGTGCGGAAGACGACGCGGGCGCCGGGCCGCGCGGTGCGGGTGATCTCGCGCCACAGTGCATTGAGCTGGTCGTCGGTCATCCAGTCCTGGGCATCGAGCAGGACATAGCGGTCGCGCGATGCGGCAGGACAGGCCGCAAGATACTCGGTCACCGAGCGGTTCATCACCTCGACCCGTTCGACGCGCCGGCGCACCGCGTCGAACTCCTTCTGGCGCAGGTAGGGCGGCAAGGGACCGCTGGCATCGCCGGCATAGGCGCGACCGAAGGCCTGCCAGGCAAAGTAGTTGTCGTCGAGGCTGAAGCCGCAGGCCAGCCGCTCGACCCGGTCGCGCAGCACCGCGCCCATGTCACGGCCGCCGGCCAGCGCCTCGTACTGCGCCGGTGGAATGCCGAGGCCATAGAGCGAGAGCCGGTTGGCGGTGGCCCAGCGTACCGCGGGCTTGTCGAACAACGGCGCCAGCATGGTCTCGAAGAACCGGCGCTGCTCTTCCAGTGACTGCGCGCTCAAGAGCTGGCGCAGATCGACGCCGTAGGCGCGCGCCGCGACATGGGCGATGCCGATGAAACGGCCCAGCACGCCGTGGCGGTAGGCGTTCCGCGCAAAGATAGAGATGCGCCGGCGACCGAGCTGCTGCAGGCTGCGCCCTTCCCAGTAGGTCCGGCTCTGCGGATCGAGATGCGGCGCGATCAGCCGATCGTAGGCGCGCAGATTGGCCTCCGAGTCGGCGGCGCCGAAGAACTGGTAGAAGGCATGCCAGGAGGGCAGCCGCACCGCGGCCACCAGCTTCAGGCGGTTCAGCGCCACGTGGGCCAGGCTGAGGTCGAGGGCGGTGATGCGGCCNGGATCGGCCGTCAGGTAGGACAGCACGTTGCAGCCGCCNGAGGCGATCGCCACGACGTGGCAGTCCGGCGTCAGCGCCAGCGCCTCCAGGTCGATTTCGGGATCTTCCCAGATCTGGGTGTAGACCAGGCCGCGGAACAGCTTCTCGAACAGACGCTCCAGAAGCCCCTCACGCGACAATGCCCTGTGCCGGCGCACCGCCTGCTTCAGACGGCTATGGCTCTCGGCCCGCGAATAGACCAACCGCTCGGACTCCGGATCGATTCAATCCGAGCAAAATATCCTCCGTCGGTGCCAGTTTGATGACGCCGACTGGGGATTCCCCGACTTGACGGGTTGACCGGTTAGGTTGATAGATTCCGTGNCATGGCCGTCTTGAGTTTCACCCTGTTCGACACACCGATCGGTACCTGCGGNCTCATCTGGAGCGGCCGGGGAATCGCNGGCCTGCAACTGCCCGAGGCGACGGCAGAGGCCACCCGCGAGCGCGTGAAGAGACGTTGGGCTGGCTTCGGCGCCGATGTGGTCGAGACCGTGCCGCCGGCTGGCGTGCAGCGCGCGCTCGATCGCATACAGGGGCTGCTGGCCGGCGGTGCCATCGGCCTGGAAGACATCCCGCTCGATCTCGACGCCGTCCCTGAGTTCCATCGCAAGGTCTACGAGGTGGCGCGCACCATTCCGCCCGGCCAGACCATGACCTACGGGGAAATCGCCAAGCGCCTCGGCGTGCCGCACGAGTCGCGCGAGGTCGGTCAGGCGCTCGGCCGCAATCCCATCGCCATCATCGTGCCCTGCCATCGCGTGCTGGGCGCCGACGGCAAAATGGGCGGCTTTTCGGCCGGCGGCGGTGTCGCCACCAAGCGGCGCATTCTCGAGATCGAAGGTGCGACGGCGCTGGGTGCCGGCCCGCTGTTCGACACCGCGCGATGAGGAAAGCGCGATGAGCGGTTTTGCTTTCCAGCCGCGCCACGCCCTCGCCCATCTGCGCGCCGCCGATCCGGCGCTGGCCGAAATCATCGATGCGGTCGGCCCCTTCCGCATGGAGCTCAAGGCTTCACGCAGCCTGTTCGGCGCGCTGGCCGAAGCCATCGTCTATCAGCAGCTCTCCAACAAGGCAGCGGCGACGATCTACGGCCGCGTTGAGGCGCTCTATCCGCGTGCGACGGACGGCTTTACGCCGCGCCACATCCTGAAGACTGCCGACGAGGCGCTGCGCGGCTGCGGCCTGTCGCGCGCCAAGGTGCTGGCCGTGCAGGATCTTGCCCGCAAGGTCGCCGGCGGCGAGCTGCCAACACTTGCCGAGGCAACGACGCTGGCCGATGCCGAGCTGATCGAGCGGCTGGTCACGGTGCGCGGCATCGGCCGCTGGAGCGCGGAGATGTTCCTGATGTTCCGTCTGGGCCGACCCGACGTATTGCCCCTCGACGACTACAGCCTGCGCAAGGCCTATGCGAAGGCCTTTCGCAAACGCGCCCTGCCCTCGCCGCAAGCGCTGGAGAAGGCCGGCGAGAAATGGCGGCCCTACCGCACGGTGGCGAGCTGGTATCTCTGGCGGACGCTCGAGATGGCGCCGGTCGGGTGATGCCGGTGGGATGACGATACGCCGGCGCTGATCCGGCGGCCCCCTCACCTGGCCTCTCCCTCGTTGGGGAGAGGAACGTGAATGTGATCGCTACGCCTTCACCACCCTGAGCTTCGGCGCGTGGGTTTCGGCCATGCGTCGATAGAGGGCGAGATAGTCCTCGGCCATGCGGCGTGCGGTGAAGCGCTCCTCGAAGCGGGCGCGGATGCGCTTGCGNGACAGGTCGGGCAGGCGGCGCACGGCGTCGACGGCTTCGGCTTCGTTGGTGACGATGAAGCCCGTCAGCCCGTCCTCGACGATCTCAGGCACCGAGCCGCCGGGATAGGCGAGCACGGGCGTGCCGCAGGCCATCGCCTCGATCATCACCAGCCCGAACGGCTCGGGCCAGTCGATCGGCATCAAGAGCCCGATGGCGCCACTCAGGAATTCGGATTTCTCCGCGTCGCTGATCTCGCCAATATACTCGATGCCGGGCAGCTCGAGCAGCGGCCGGATCTCGTGCTCGAAATACTGGCGGTCGACCGGATCGACCTTGGCCGCGATCTTGAGCGGCATGCCGGCGCGGCGGGCGATGTGGATCGCGCGGTCGACCGCCTTCTCCGGCGCCATGCGGCCGAGCACAGCGAGGTATCCCGGCTTCACCGGGCGAGGTCGCAGGAGGTCGGCCGGCAGGCCGTGATAGATGGTGTCGATCCAGTGTGCGTCGGGCACCGGCCGGCGCTGGGCATTGGAGATCGAGATGACCGGCGCGCGGTCGAAAACGTCGAACACGACCTGGTGCTCGGGCAGATCAAGCCTGCCATGCAAGGTTGTGATGAAGGGCGTGGGGTTGCGCGAAAAGAGCGAGAACGGGAAGTAGTCGAGATGGAAATGCAGGATGTCGAACTGGTCGGCCCGCCGGTAGACCTGTTCCAGCATCGCCATGTGCAGCGCCATCGGGTCGCGGACCTTGCCGTCGAGCCGCAGTGCCCGCGGCCAGATCGCCTCGAGGCGGGCGCTGGTCTGGGAGTCGCCGCTGGCGAACAGCGTCACGTCGTGGCCCAGGGCGACCAGCTCTTCGGTCAACCAGGAGACGACCCGTTCGGTCCCCCCATACAGTTTCGGCGGAATGGCCTCGGTCAGCGGTGCGACTTGGGCAATGCGCATGCAGCAGTACTCCGTTGTTGGTGGCGCCCCGGCAGGCACGTCGCTCCCCCTGATCGATCCTGAGGCCGATCCTCGGGCCCCGGGAAGCGGTGCGGCGTGAAGTCTTCAGGTCAGTGTGGTGATCGCGCGGCAGCCACCAGTTGGTCACAGCTCGCGGCTGGAGCCGCAAGAGAATGAACCTTTCAGCCCGTGAATCGTTCCCACCGTCATGGAAGATCTCAGCAAGCTCGCGGGCCGGCCGTTCGCGTTCCTTTTTCGCTACGTCGTCCGCCGGCCAATGGCGCATGCCGCCATCCTGCTGGCGGTGGTGGGCGCCGCTGCGTGCGCGGTCAGCACCCAGTACGGCGTCAAATCCCTGATCGACGCCCTGTCGGGCGGGCAGCATGCGGCCGTCTGGGTGGCCTTCGCGCTGCTGGTCAGCCTGATGGCGGCAGACAACTTCTTGTGGCGGGTGGCAGGATGGATCGCTAGCTATGCCTTTGTCGCCACCAGCGGCGAGCTGCGACGCGAGCTTTTTCGCCACATCACCGACCATGCGCCGAGCTTCTTCACCCAGCGCCAGGCCGGCACGGTGACCGGCCGGGTGACGGCAACTGCCAACGCCGCTTTCACCATCGAAAACATGTTCATCTGGAATGTATTGCCGCCCTGCGTCGCGACCTTGGGTGCGATCGCCTTCCTGATAACGGTCGACCCGCTGATGACGGGCTCCCTGGTGGCGGTGGCGGCCGTCCTGCTCTACGGCCTCTATCGTCTGGCGGTGGCAGGATCACCCTTGCATATGGGCTTTGCAAACAAAGCAGCCGGGGTCGAGGGCGAGCTGACCGACGTCGTCTCCAATATCTTGCTGGTGCGCAGCTTTGGCGCTGTCCGTCGTGAGCGCCGCCGCTTCCGGCAGACCGTCGGCGAGGAGATGGCGGCGCGCCGCACCAGCCTGCTCTACCTCGAAAAGGTCCGCTTCCTGCATGCCGCAACCACGATCGTGCTGACCATCGGCCTGCTCGCCTGGGCGATCATGCTGTGGCAGCGCGGCGCGGTCACCAGCGGCCAGGTCGTGCTGGTCTGCACGCTCGGCCTCACCATCCTCTACGCCACGCGCGATCTCGCCGTCGCGCTGGTCGACGTCACCCAGCACACGGCGCGCCTCTCGGAGGCGCTGACCACCCTGCTGCAGCCACACGACCTCAAGGACAGGGAGAATGCCCAGCCGCTCGCCGGGCGCTGCCGGACCGTGACGTTCGAAAACGTCACCTTCGCCTATGCCGACGGCCATCGCGTGTTCGACAAGTTCAGCGTCGAGTTCCGTCCCGGCCAGCGCACCGGCCTGGTCGGCCCCTCGGGCGGCGGCAAGTCGACCCTGTTCGCGCTGCTGCAGCGCTTCCACGACCTCGACCGCGGCCGCATCCTGATCGACGGCCAGGACATCGCGCATGCCACCCAGACGAGCCTGCGCGACGTGATCTCGCTGGTGCCGCAGGACATCTCCCTGCTGCATCGCTCGGTGATGGACAACATCCGCTATGGCCGGCCCGATGCCAGCGACGAGGATGTGCGGCGGGCGGCCGAGGCGGCGCGCTGCCACCAGTTCATCGAGGCGCTGCCGCAGGGCTTCGACACGATCGTCGGCGAACGCGGCACCCGGCTGTCGGCCGGACAGCGCCAGCGCATCGCCATCGCACGTGCGCTCCTGAAGGATACGCCCATCCTGCTGCTCGACGAGGCGACCTCCTCGCTCGACGGCGAATCGGAAGAAGCGATCCGACAGGCGCTCGATCAACTGATGCAGAATCGCACGGTGATTGCCATCGCCCACCGCCTCTCGACCTTGCGCAGCTTCGATCGCATCCTGGTGCTGGAAGGCGGCCATGTCGCCCAGGACGGCGCACCGACCGAGCTGTTGCATCGCGACGGGCCCTATCGCACCCTGGTCTGGCAGGAACTCGACCGCTTGTCGCGCTCGGCGGCTTAAGCAGACTTCTCCTCTCCCGTCATAGGGGGAGGCGAGCGAACCGCGCGCTTCCGCCACTGGAGTGACACGTTTGCTGTGACATACTCGGCAGATGGCACTCGCTCTTTCTTCCACAGTTTCCAGTACGGTCGACCGCACGCTCGAACGCCTGCGCAACGCCTTCATCGATACCGCCCGCGGCGCCCGCGAAGCGGTCGGCGCACCTTTGCGCACCGATCTGCCCGATGACGATATCCCGCGCCTGAAGGGCCGCATCGACGCCTGCCTGGAAGCCAAGGGCGGTGAGACCGCGAGCCGCCGCCGTGCCGCCGAGCTGGGGCAGGCCTACCTGTCGCTGTCGCCGACCGGCCGACGCAAATTCCTGCTCACCCTCGCCCATGATTACGGCCTGTCGCGCGAGACCGCCGTCGCGCGGGTCGATCAGTGGCGTGCCGGCAAGGAACCTGCGCGCGCCCTGACGCGGCTGCTGGAACCGCCGGCGGTGCGCCTGCTGCGCGAGTTCGTGGGCGTGCCGCAGGGCGTGAAGTTCGTCGTCGACCTGCGCGCCGAGCTGATGGCGCTGGGCAAGACCGACGCCGCCGCCCGGGCGTTGAGCGAAGACCTGCGCCCGCTGCTCGCCGCCTGGTTCGATGTCGGCTTCCTCGACCTGGTGCGCATCGACTGGCGCTCCTCAGCGGCGCTGCTCGAGAAGCTGGTCGATTACGAGGCGGTCCACGCCATCCGCTCCTGGCGCGACCTCAAGAACCGCCTGGACTCCGACCGGCGCTGCTTTGCCTTCTTCCATCCGCGCATGCCCGACGAGCCACTGATCTTCGTCGAGGTGGCGCTGGTCGACGGCATGGCGGGCAACGTGCAGCGCCTGCTCGACGCGCGCGACGAGACGGCCGATCCCAAGCGCGCCAACACGGCGATCTTCTATTCGATCTCCAACTGCCAGCAGGGCCTGGCCGGCATCAGCTTCGGCAACTTCCTGATCAAGCGGGTCGCCGAGCAGCTGGCGCGCGAGATGCCCAACATCAAGGATTTCGCCACCCTCTCGCCGATCCCGGGGCTGCGCCGGCACATCGACGACCGGCTGAAGAACGAAGGCGACGGCGCGCTGACCGCCGGCGAGATCTCCTCGCTCGGCCCCGTCATCGACAAGGTGCGCGGCGCAGCGGCGGTGCGCCAGCTGCTCGACCGGCCGAACTGGTGGCAGGTGCCGGCGATCGACAAGGCGCTGCGGCCGATCCTGATGCGGCTCGCCGCGCGCTACCTCACCTCGACCGACGAGAAGGGCCGCGCCGTCGACCGCGTGGCGCACTTCCACCTCGGCAACGGCGCCATCGTCGAGCGACTGAACTGGCTGGCCGACACCAGCGGCAACGGCTTCAAGCAGTCCTACGCCATGATGGTGAACTACCGCTACAAGCTCGCCGACGTCGACGACAACCACGAGGACTACGCCAACGGCAAGGTCGTCGCCAGCCGCGAAGTGCGGGCGCTAACGAAGGGATAGCCGGGCCGCAGCAACGAACACGGCGCCACCCCTCGCAGCGCTCGGGGTGGCGCGGTTGTTGCCGCAAGAAGGAACGCCGTACTCCGGCTGTTGCAACAAACAATCTCACTGAGACAAGGTGCACTTACTCGGCCATGAGGGCGGCAAGCGCCAGGTCGCTCGCACGCTCGCTCGCCGCCAGGCCGGACGTGACCTGCTGGCGGTCTTCGGCCGGCCTGTTCTGGCTGAGCTTGCGCTTGCCCTCCAGGCGCGCAATCGGCAGCCGCAAGCCGACGATGCCGCGGAGCTGCGCCCGGATGAAGGCTTCGGGCGCATCGGATACGGCCCATCGTTCGGCACGCGGCCCTTCGTGAAGGTCGGTAAGGCGCGTCACCACACCCAGAAGCCGGTCAGGATCCTCGAAGAACTCCACCGGTCCGTAGGCATGGACGGCGACGTAGTTCCAGGTCGGCACGACTTTGCCGTCGGTCTTCTTCGACGCGTACCATGACGGCGTCACGTAGGCGTCCGGCCCCATGAAGATCGCCAGCGCGTCGGTCGCGGGCGCCATTCGCCACTGAGGGTTGGCCCGGGCCATATGGCCGTACAGGACGCCGTGCGGGCCTTCCGCATCGTCCAGGAACAGCGGCAGAGGGGTTGCCACGACCCCGGATGAGCCGGCGGTCACGACATTCGCCAGCCGCACCGCACGCATGGTCGCGTGCAGGCTCTTCAGGTCGTCATCTCTGAAATTCGGCGGCACATACATCGTCGCGGCCCTCCTTGTGCCGCCGGTATGGCAGGATACTGGATTGCGCTATATATCCAGTTCATCGTTCTTTTGGTGGTCCAGTTACGGACACAGATCGCGAGCAAGGACGTGAACCGGCAGCGAAAGGCCCTGGCGAAGGGCATTTGCGACGATCTTCGAAGCCAGATCATGGCGGGGGTCTACAGGCCGGGCTCTGCGCTTCCGTCGACGCGGGCCTTGGCGGCCGAGCTCGGCGTCTCCCGGACGACCGTGACAGCGGCTTACGCCCAGCTTCTGGCCGAGGGCTTCCTGCAAAGTCGGCAGGGCGCGAAGACGAAAGTGGCACCGGCTCTCCAGCGGGCGACACCACAAACAGGACGCCCGCCACGAACGGCCAGGCCCGTTCGCCTCTCGACATATGGCCGGCATGTTCTCGGGTTCTCGGGCCTCCAGGAAACGCAACCGCAGACATTGTTCGCGGATTTTCGGTATGGAGAACTTTCCGGACGGGACTTCCCTGCCCTGCAATGGAAGCGGGCGCTGAGCGCGGCCGCGCTGCGCCAACCGGACCGGCTTCGCTACGACGATCCTCTTGGCTCCGTGCGGCTTCGCTCCCAGCTCCAGGCCTATCTATGGCGGGCGCGGACCCTGCGCTGCGACGTCGATCAGATCGTGGTGGTGAACGGGTCCCAGCAGGGTATGGATCTGTGCGCCCGTCTGCTCGTCGATCCCGGGGACACGGCGGTCGTCGAAGAACCGGGTTACATNCCGGCCCGGCAGGTTCTCACCGCG
>JGI26527J51213_1001768_pt1 | contig 14191 bp, 11 predicted proteins | sample ThiBiot_300_biof_FD_51213 | JGI IMG/M metagenome (IMG submission 51213) | reverse complement strand
CGGGACGGTTCTGACTGGCGGTGCTGCCTCGCTGGAAGGCCGCCACCGTTCCACCAATGGGCGGTTAGCGGGAGGTGGAGTTGGTGGCGGCGCAGCGGGCGCAGGCGACTGAGAAAACTCCTGCTTTGCCGTTTGATCCTGGGCAGGGCGCTGGTCACGGCAGCGCTACCAAATATAGATTGCCGCGATCACAAGGGCGGCCACCAGGAACTCGACCAATCCGTCCCCCGTCAGATTGACGAAAAGCACGTCGATGCCGTCGTGCTCCGATCAGGCTTTCGTGGGAAGCTTGGCCAAGCTGGCCTAGAATTGCAACTCAGGCGGTTAGTGGTAGCGCAAGACCCTTTTTGCCATGGGCTGCCCTACCGAACTCTACAACTCCTAGTACATGGAAGATCGCAGCGACGCCTCGCCTATGCGCAAGCGATGCTAGCATGGAGTTGAGATGGAGAGCGTAAATCGGATTGAGCATCCGCGCGTCGCCTCGCTATCGTTGCGCCGTCGCGAGGCAAGCAAATCATGCAGCTCTCGGGCAAAACCCTTTCATGCACTTATCGGCACCCTGCCACTTAGGGAAATATGATCAAATCAGAGCTCGCAATCACCGATTGCTAACAGTCAACCTTCCATACATGCGAGTGCTGTTCTCCATCCGAAGGCGAAAACCGCTCAACTAACATTGAACCGCACGGTCCGACGTGCCTTTCGGTTCTGTGAATTCGCAACCTCCACCGTGACCGTGTAGCTGTCTGGTTGAAGCGGGGCCTTCACCAATTTGATCCCTTGGGCAGATATTTCGCCTCCAAACTCCTTAATGCGGCTTGTAATGTCTACACGCATGAACCCATAAAGAACACGAACGGAGGTTGGATCGATTACGGCCGGCGGAGATGTTCGGAAGCGAACATCGAAGTCGACGGGGGAAATAATCTTCTCACCTTCCCTGGGCAGCACGATCTCTACAACCGGGTCACTACCGGTGACGTCGTCAGCGGTGATCCCCTTTCCGGCGCGGGGCAGTTCGCTTGCCTTCGCCGATGCCGCTCGCTCGTCCGGTGTTATGAACCACCGCTGTTGCGCGATTGCGCCGTCTCGGAGCGATCCAAGCAAAGTACCAGTAAACATGGCCAGCGCACCTCGCCAAACGGTTGCCCTCCGAAGCATCGTCGCTCCTTTCTGCGCCACAGCGGAACGGCGCATATTGGGACAGGCAGGTTGTAGCTGCAACCGAGGTAGTTGCAGCCCGCCGGGAGGCGGGGCGGCACGTCTGCGGTTGCTTATGAAAGCGTAAGGTACCTCTTTTGGTCGGTCTTTACAGCCAAAGCGCTTCCTTAGTATCCTCGTGATCAAAACAAGGAAAAAGGGAGTGAACATGGGGAGAGCCAGTTTTGCTGTAGTGCTTTCGCTCAGTTCTATGCTGAGCTTCAGTTGCCTTGCTCAAGGCGCGTCAGATCTCCAACGTTTTGGAACGGGCTCGCGAGAAGTACCGCAAGCGGTGCTAAACGCTCTTCCCCAAGTGCAGACAACGCGCGGTCCTACTAGAGGACACGCAGAACTATCTGACTACTTTCCCACGCCTAGATTGCAGTTCAACGGCACATGTGTCGCCTGGGCGGTAAGCAATGCTCGCGCTTACTACGCCAGAACTCGAGAAAAAAGACCGGTCGGCGACGCGAACATTCCAAGTCCTGCTTACATCTACAATACGGCGGTAGAGCCGCTGGGAGATTGCGAAGGCGGCATATCGATTGTTGATGGGCTCAAGGTCCTAAAGTCCGGTAGCTATTCATATTCGGACTATCTACCACTTAAGGACAACTGTTGGGCACGGCCCGGCTTGCAACCAAGTGCTGCACACGACTTTCGGATCGACGATGGGGATGCCGTAAAGTTTAGTGAATGGACCGATCAAGGATCTCGGATTCGGAACCTGGAAGCTATTAAGCAGTGGCTTGATGAAGACAACCCAGTCATTTTCGACATGAAGGTCGGCACCACCTTTATGAACCCCACAAACAAGAGGACCGAGTGGAATCCCGGCGGTTATCAAATCTACTATCAACCACGACTCGCGCCGAACGATGAAAAACTCGGTTGGCACGCAATGACGATCGTTGGTTACGCCGATCAATTTCGTGCATTCAAGGTCATAAACTCATGGGGTACCGATTGGGCCCAAGGCGGCTTCGGTTGGATTAGCTATGATGCTATCCGCAACTACGGTCGGCTCGCTTTTGGTATCAAATTGCCAGGGGCGGTTGTGCCATTGCCAGCGCCTAACCCGGTTCCTCCAACTCCTGTACCCCAGCCCACCCCCAAACCCGATCTGATCTCGGCAGCATTTAGCTTCGTCCGCTGTGGGAAGGTCGATGTCATCCAGGCACCTGGCGGTCGGGAGGTGCGAGGGTTCGTCGGAACTCAGGCGGAAAAGGATCGCGTAGAGGCACTGGCTAGCGAATATGCTGTGAAGACAGTCAAGGTCGACCTAGCTCCCTATCCTCAATGCGAGTTGTTGACCACGCTAGCGTCTGGTCTGCGCCTAAGCGACAAGCCGCGCATCAAACTCAATGCGCCTCAAGGAGCTACTTTTACTGAAGACACACAAGTGGAGATTGAAGTTGTCGGTCCGGCGATACAGAGCTTTGTTCATTTGGCATACATCGAATCGAAGGGAGACGTAGTTAACCTACGCTTGCCTCTGGGGCCAAATGGTGCAGAGCAGTTTGCTCCACAGGAAATCAGGAAGGTTCGGATTACAATTCGCAAGCCGTTTGGCAACGAAATGATTGCCGCAATTGCGTCCCCAGCTCCTCTCTTCGAGAAGGGGCGCGACAAACGCGAAACGGACCGGGATTTCCTGACCGCACTTCGGATCTCCTTGTCGGCACTCCCGACTCCTTCGTCTCGGCCGCGAACATTTTCTGCTGACTACTTCCTTCTCAAGACGGTGGAGAAATAGCCGATGTCGACTATATCGCGACACGGTCTAGCATTTGCGTTAGCAGCTGTAGCGCTTCTAAGCGAAGCTAATTGGATTAGTACGCTCGCGCAGGTGGCGAGCGAACAAGAGATGCTGAATGCGCTTACTCCTGGAGGCATCACGAGGGGAGGCGCCACTAGAGGCGGCGACGCTTGCCCGCAAACAAGAGGCGCGCAACAGGTTGATGATCAACAAGACAATACCACCAAACCGACGTACAACCTTACGGTAACCTTCGCTACCGATTCCTCCGATCTCGAGACGGATGGTCGTATGGCTCTGAACGCACTGGCTTCGGTACTAAAGAACCCGTCACTTAGGTGTTATCGCTTCAACATTGCGGGTCATACCGATGCGGCGGGTAGCTTCGAATATAATCAGGCCCTGTCCGATCGGCGCGCAAGAGCGGTTGTCAAGTATCTGACGGAAGAGGGCGGCATCTCATCTGACCGTTTGACCTGGATTGGCTACGGCAAGACTCGGCTTCTTGATCCCGACAATCCGACGTCAAGGGTCAATCGAAGAGTGCAGATCACGAACCTTGGGTTTCCGTAGGGCTGAAGGGAGACAGTTATGGTGCTGGTCGCTTGCCCGTACGTAGCTGCAGGCTTGCAAGTTGCATCGCGTACAGTTTCGGTGCGCGTTCTACGTTGCGTTGCCTTGGCGAAACGCGTGCAAGGACTGCTTTGGATTGCACTGGCCCTCGCAACGTCCTTGGTAAACAGCCCAGCGATGGCGGAAAGGCGGGTGGCGTTGGTAATCGGGAACGGCGAGTATTCGAAGGCAGAAAGTGGATGGGATCCATTGCCAAACGTCGCCCGTGATGTGACAGCTATTGCGAATATTCTACGACAGCTCGGTTTCGATGTTGTAGGCGGTGCAAGACGCAATCTTGGGCGGGCGGAGTTTATGTCTGCGCTTCAGGAGTTTGGGAACAAAGCACAGGGAGCCGATTGGGCGTTGATCTACTATGCCGGGCATGGCCACAAGCTTGGGGAAGTAAACTACTTGGTGCCGATCGACAGCAAAGTCAGTGGCGACATCACGCTCGATGCGCTTCTCCCCAGCGTGAAGATGGCAAAGAGTGTCAAGTTGATTATCTCTGACGCCTGCCGCGTTCCAGTGGACCAAAGCTCTAACGCGCAGCCCCTCGGCTTGCCGCCCGACGGAACAGGAGCTGTATTCGTTTATGGTGCTCAGGCCGGGATGTATTCTTACGATGGAAACTTTAATCAAAATAGTCCATTCATGAAGGCGTTGCTCAGGCACATAGCAACGGACTATCTAACGCTGGAGACAGTTTTTTCTCGAGTCCATCACGATGTTATGGCTGAGACTAAGAACTACCCCCGAGGAATGCAGGTGCCAACTCAATATGGCATATTTCCGGAGGAAGCATCTTTCACCAGCAATCTAGGTCCTGAACCGATTTTTTTTCCTAAGAATCGAGGTCCGATGAACTTCATTCCAGGAGGTGGTTGGCTTGTTTTTTTTGATTGGAATAACACAAACTTATCTGCGCAGGCTCTAGCGACCATTGATCAAGTAGCTTCTGCGTATAAGGCAAGTAACGCGTCCAGCATCCTCCTGACGGGAAATTCCGACACCGATGAGGTGGTGAGATACAAGTCCGGGTTATCACTCGATCGAGCCCGCGCAATTAGAAAGGAGCTTGTTAAGAGAGGCATTTCTGCGCAAGCGATCTTGGTGCAAGCTCGCAAAGATGAAGATCGGTTAGTTCCAACTGGCGAAGGTGTCAGAGAACCACAGAACCGAAACGTCGAAATAGTCCTTCATGGCGAAACCCCAGCGCCATCGATCAGCTGGCAGATTACGAATAGCACTTCGGGTGTCATCGGTTACAAACTCTTTGCGCCTGATCGAAAATGGGTGTGGCCAGGAGCAAATACAGCTTGGACGCTAAAGCCCGGGGAGACAGCGAATTTTAAGGAAAAATGCTTACAGGGTGAGAAGGTCTGCTACGGCGCTTGGGACACAAACGGAACTTGGGGTTTAGGGGCGCATGGTGACCTTGGGTGCTCAAAGTGTTGCAATACCTGTGGTGTCGAAGTTAAAGCATCTCCGATCAACCTAGGTAAGTGATCGTCTTCTACCCAGCGTCCGTCCAGGTTTGGCCGCTTCCGAACTCCCCACGAGTTGCGGGTAATGGGTCACGAGCGCAAATACATAAAAGCGCCGTCGCTGGCTGAACTTACTCTCATCCTTGCGTCACCCGCGCTAGGAATTTTCGCTACTTCGGATGAGTGACTGGCCGGATGCTCACCTGCCATGTCGCCGAGCGCGGTCTCCCGGTGGGCGTGCTGCTGCCATCCCGCGTGTGACGCATCGCGACCTCCGCCAACTGTTCGATGGTTTCAGCGAACTGTCGAAAGCATAGATAACCTCAATGGCGGGCCTCTCAACCCCAATCAAAGGTGCGCATTCTGGAGACGCTGAGCAAGTATAATAGTTTCGAATATGCGCGACGGTGCGGACGCCATGCCTTCTATGAGGAAAACGGCTTCGGTGGACGTAGGCTTCATACTGCGGTTCGCCTCGCGGCTGAAAAGATGTCAAAGAAGCGTGGTGGGTCGCGGCGGTAGCACTTCTAAAAGACGCGCTTTCGCGCACGGGGCTGCAAATCCGCAAGCTCGGTTGTGGGGCGTGCAAAGTGTTTATACCCAGTAGCAATGGAAGGCGATCGATAGCTAAACTGTTAACCCACAATCTTGTTACAGCAAATCACCGTAGAAGAAGTTTTGTGGAACAGGACCGCTAACGCCAGACCGGCATATCTCTTCGACGCCAGTAGAAGTCATTGTAAAAATCCTCATGCCTGGAAAGTCAGCGACTAACCTGTACTCGGCAATTTCCTCCGCACTGGTGCCTGGCATTTCCGCTGACTGGCAATAGTGAGGCTAGGACACAAGCAAATTGGTGCCAATAAACAAAATACCAAGCACCGTGTAATTGCTTACAGCCCATTCATTGTAGCCGGATCGATGCTTGATAGTATACGTACATAGATCAATAGATGGCCTACCCATCTGCCTGTGGTACTTGCCAGTCAATGGGTCGCGAAAGTTACCATGATCAGTTTCGAATACGGCAAAAACCGAATCATCGGAATTAGGGCGAACGATGATGCCTACTGTCCCTGGGAGATTGGACTTTGACGCATCAAGGTCGAAGTGATCACCTGGACACACCACTGAACAACTAAGCTCATAGTTTTGATGGTTGTAGATCGCGCGCCTTAAGTTCTCAGGATAGAACACATGTCGGTTTCCCATACCGGGAATGGGATCAAAATGAACAAGCAGCGCTTTACTCTCTATGAGTACTTGGCGAATTGCTCGCGCGTGGCCACCAATTCTCAGCAAAGGCGGTTTAACAGTTGCTTGGTTCATATTTCGTCGTTGGTCACGCTCTCGACCCGTTGCCCTGATTTTTTTGGGGTTAGTGACAGCTTCTCTCAACAACCGCGCAGCATCTCAGCGCATTTACAATCAATTGTAAAATTGAACCAGGCGCCAAGGGCGATTTCTCAATGCATCTGGAGCGAAGCAGGCACCAGCATCAGATGCGAATGGGGCAAACCTCAGCTGCTTTTAAGATGGATGGTCGGCAGTGACGGATAAAAATTGTCATGCTCAAGGGCGTCGAAGGACCAGGAGAAGCAACACCTGTCTATCTAGAGAGCAGGCCGGTAAGGGACGTTGTCGTTATCTCGTTCAAATCGGCGTTCGAGCACGATGCCATCTTGCGGCTGCGCCAACGTGAAATCTGGCGTCGCACCCGGCGCGTCCTGAGGTACGTCGGGGAACCCTTCGTGAGGGTAGAGGAGAATGCGGTCGAGTTGTCCAGACTGAACGGGTCCGCCGCTCTGATCCATGATCTCCGACGTACTGTTCAGACGATCGCGTTGCGCCCCCTTACGCCTGCAATGGTGCAGGAAGTGCTAGGAATTAGTGGCCGCGAGCGTATTCGATGGGCGAAGGACGGTCGGTTTGCGAGGTGTTGATGCCGAAGCCTGCACGGACAAGGGCGACGATGAAGGGATGGAGTGCTCGGCTTGGATGAACGGCAAGCGGCTCCTTGGCCGCGTTTCTTGCTCAGCGGGTTCGCGGCATTACAATCGATTGTAAACGCCTAAGAGGCGATGGGCTTGGGCAGCCGATTGCCGGCGAGTGCGGTCGGCCCCATGACGAGGAAAGTAGCGTCAGCAGCATGAGGACGCCAAAGACGAATAGGCGATACACGATAAGCCGCCGGCTAGATCGAGCGTCCAGGCGACTGACGAAGCCGCAGCGTAGGCCAACGTGTCGATGTGCTTACTCTGACCTGGACAGACGATACCTTGTACCGCAGGTGTCACACTAAGCTCAGCAGGACGACAGACCAGTACGGGCAGTAGTAAGATCGGTCTCCCAGCTCGGGCCTTAGACCTCACGACGCTGACATGCCAACCTCTCTCTGGCGCCTCGTGACCACCCTCTAAGAAATAGCGCTAAGAACTCTGACGGCAATAGGACCGCCTATACCGCTGCTCGCCGGTACAGTCGAAGTCATGCGTGAAGCTGCTTCGATGAGATCAGTTGCAGCGTCTATGGCCGTTTGTCGACTCGTATCGCGCACAGGTGGAAAACGCGGATACGATTGAAAGAAGGCCTTGGTGGAGTTCCGTGGTGTGCCGGCTAGGAAACCCGGCAACACATGACGACGGACATACTCACCTTCACCGGCAATGACAGGTTCCGCTGCGTCATCAAGTCCAAATCGCTCGTCCAAGCCTGCTCGCCAGCCAATCCTGTCAATAGCGGGGACTGATAGCACCGCTGACCGAATGATAGCCACTCGTTTGTCGCGGTCATAGGAAGCCAAGCCCAATTCTGACATATGCGGCGTCGGGGGAAGGAGGAGCCTACGATTTCTTTCGAGGTAGCCGATAGCAGCAGTCGCGCAATGGTGGCCAAGTGCAACCAAATCGATCTCTGCAATATCAGCGCTGGCCGCCTCGATGAAGTCTCTGGCAGCTTCTCCAAAATCGACTTCGCGACAAACGTTGTGTACGTGGAGACAAGGATCGGCCACGGTATTGGGGTCTCGCGACCAGAAGCCACGCCTACCAGTCGTAAATACTAGGCTATCGTTGGGGCTTCTCAGTTCTACGAACTTACTCACTCCATCACAAAAAGTGTGATCGAGCGTAAGCCTAGAATCGGAAGCAACGACAAGTCCATCATTGCTGGCAATCAAGACGATCAGGGTTCCCTCAGAGATGGGTCGCCTCCCTTTTGAACTGCAGCCATCGCTACAGCATTGAGGCATACATCGCTAGAAGACTTGATCATCTACCTACTTTGGGACGAGGCCCCAAAGCACAATGCATATATGGGCTACTAGGCCGAAGTGGGACACTGAGCAAGAAAAGCTATAGTAAGCTACAAAGCTTTTGGAAGTCCCACTTTGTCTTAAGGCATTGAATAGCAACGCTGTTCTGGGTCCGTCTCGGAACTCTACTTTCGGCGCTTGTGGTGTTTGCATAGACGCGCGTTTAAAAGTACTTTTCTCGCGTTTTCTCTATTGACCTTGTAATTCAAGTAGTTGCAATTTCTTGCAAATCGCGGGCCGCCCAATCAGTTAGTTTCAGATTCGAGCCCTTTAACGCGCCGATTGAGACGCGCAAGTCCGTCCCATTTCGACGGTGAAGGCGTTGGCGGCTGCGGAGCCAAAAGCCCGACTTCCTCAAGCGTCCTTTCCATCCGACCGAAATTACACGGGGCGCACGTGACGACCATGTTTTCAAATGTACTCTCGCCCCCGCGCCCGTTCGGTAGCACATGATCGTACTGGAGCCACATACACTGGAACGCCGCATGCTGATCGAAGTTTTTGGTGCCCCAACAAAGGGCATCTGGGTACTCGGTTCGCAACAGGACCCGAATGCTGCTGTCAATAACTGGTATTCCGCAGAAGCGGCAGTGATAGCCATCGCGCCCAATTAAGCGCCGCTTCAGCAGAGCATTGGGGTGTCTTGGAATGGGGCGTAGCGCGACAGGCTGAATGGGCGGTGCGTCCGGCACTTTGCGAATGCGCAACACGCTCGCGTTGTGCCGCCCCCAAATGCTCTCGGTCCAGTCGCGAATAATTGGGATGTTTGCGGCAGCGATGAGCGCGGCTGCGCGCGCCCGCTTTCCGGAAAGGTGCGCGTTAGCTGCCTCATCCAGCAGGGCTTGTGCATCTGCTATTTCAGGAATTGGCTCGCGTAAGCAGCGGCGCGGCAGCCAAAACGCCGAATCGTTGCGCCCCATTTTTCCTTCTCTGCTTTTGGCTTATGTGTGCCCGCTGGCGTATCTGCATGTTCGCCTCGGGACATAAATGCTTCTCTACGTGGCAGCTTCGTCGCAAAAGCTTGTTAGACTGGTGTTCGGAAATTGGGTTGCAACTGAGCACGCTGCAAGCAACTCATGGAGCTCAAATTCGATCTCCTGCCATTGGCGACTCAGATCAACCGTGCATACCAATACCGGAATGCCCAGCAATCGATATCGAAGGCGGAGGGATCTTCCCACGTCTGGATAGATGAGCATTCCAGAGAGGCCCTTGTTTCTGTTTCGGACCTTCTCATGCTGAAGATATGCCATCAGCTGATATAGGTGTTGAGAGTGTACGCGGCGTCCATAGGGGCTGCGAGCAAGCGTGTTTCTATAAAATTTTGCATCCATAATTATTGTGTGGTCTGCTTTCCGAAGAGTCACGTCGGTGAGCATACGCGGTAAGAAGGCAAGATCCGCTTCAGTCGCGTCGCTCACATCCCAACCAAGCGCCTCTGATCGTACGCGATACTGCGCGCAATGCATTTGAAAGAAATTGCGAAGGAAGTCCTGAAATACAGACGACATTCTGGTCTCATCCTCCAGAACGTTCTGGAACCGAGCCGAGCCGCTTGCTTCATCGGGCATAAGCGCCCAGAACACGAACTCGCAAAGACGAAGAAGAAATCGATACTCACGATTGTTGCGAGAAAGCATGACGTTTCGAAAGATGGAGGCCGAAAGCGGCCTGTCTTGCACATCGTAAAGTCGACGATCTAGTGACATGAGTTCATGTTTCAGATCTTTCGTAACTTGTACGCATCGCGTGAGGTTGCGCAGCGTCGCTTTAATGATTTGATTGTGCAGTACGTCGTGCGTGAGTTCGTCATAGTCGCATATGGCCCTGCCGCGAACATGGCTAGCCTCCTTGAGCATGCGGTCCAGTCGAAGACGACCACGCGGCGCAATCAATTCATCCGTAAAAGACGAGTAGCCGCGATCTAAGCCTCGCCGCAAAAGTTGGCGCAGGCCAGTCGCCAATAATTTTGCAAATAGGTTTGGGATGTCGGGGCTTTCCTGGACACCCACGTTCGCCACTGTGCCCCCAGAGAATCGGGCCCAGGCATACACAAACAAATAGTAAACGTTCTGGATCGGAATATTCATCCATCATCATCTTCAAGCAGTCGGAGACGCCACTCGTCTGCCTTTTCCGGATCGTCAAACCAATACTCTTCAAGAAGCGGACAAATCTCCATTTCCACTACCTGGCGATACCAATTGGGTTCGTATTTAAAGTCTTCAGGCGGAACAAAAAAGCTGTGTCCGATACGATACCCAAGACCAAGATTGGCGCGGTCTTCGCCAATCGCCGTATTGAGTGCAGTCATGAGCTTCACGATTTTTGAGGTCACTTCCTCCGGAATACCTCGTTGCATGAGGAGCATGGGAAATTGCTGGCTTGAAAACATCGGTTCCAACGAGGCGAACGCGAAGCGCCGACGAAGTGCATAGTCGACGATTGAGAGCGACCGATCTGCCGTGTTCATCATCCCGATTACATAGAGATTCTTGGGAATGAAGAAGGGCGCTTCTCCAGTCTGAGAATAAGTCAGGCGTGTGGCCCATTCTGAACCGCGCTTGTCAGACTCGATGAGCAACATCAATTCACCGAAAATCTTTGACAGGTTGCCGCGATTAATCTCATCGATAACGAAAACGTATTTCTCGTCCGGTGACAGGCTCGCTCTTTCGCAGAACCGATGGAAAATGCCGTCGCGCAGTGCGAAGCCGCCCTTTCCGTCCGGGCGATACCCTTGGACGAAATCCTCGTAGCTGTACGATTGATGAAACTGAACTGATTCTATTCGTTGGGGGTCTTTCTCGCCGAGCAATAGATATGCGAGTCGTCTCGCAACGAAGCTCTTACCGACGCCTGGTGCTCCTTGAAGAATGAGATTCTTCTTGATGTCCCACATTGTCAGCAGTCGACGTACGGAAGATTCATCCAAAAGGAGCTCGGAGAGAGCTAGATCGAATCCGTAATGCTCGGGAGGTGGTGGTGCCGGAGCCAGTGCACTTTCGGCGGCGGCTTGTGCAAGTTGCAGCGCGTCATTGCATTGATCATATGCCTCCAACAGGACCCGGAGCATTCCATCCACGTTCTCATCACTTGGAAGCTCATCGGTCTTAAAGTCTATATGCGCGATGGTGCCAATTTTGTAATTCCTCGCGAGCAGCCCATCTGCCCCTAGGTGAATGTTGTTATCGAGAACAAGAGGGACTGCTGCTTGACCCGCGATCAGTGTGCGTGCGTTGGCTGCAACATCAAGCAAGCGCTTTTGCGCTTCACGCTGGCCAAAATCACGGACAAGGTTCGCCGTGCCTTGATTTAGGGTTAGGAAGACACGGCTAAGATCTGCCGAAAACAGAAAAACAACGTAAATACCCTCTTGGGTGGATCGCGTAATCTTAGTGTTGAGTAATGCGATCCACGGGACGGAAGCCCAATTGCCCTGCCCCACGCTGACATTAACTAGGAGATCAGCCCGTTCTCTGACTGTCGGGAACTTCTCAAGTCTACTCCTGACGTCCTCCATAGCATTCCAAAGCATATCCGACTTTTGAAATGGGCCGGAACGCGCTTTGGCAAGCTCATCTCGAAATAGACGGACCACATGTCTGAATTCATAGGATGCAGCATCCGCGGGAACTGAAGGCAGCGCCGACGCTGTGGAAGGAGATGCTGAGACAAAAGCAGACTCCATAAATTGGTTCGGTTCTGCTCTCATTCGCTTCATAAGCGAGCGAAATATCTGCGTAAGTTGCCGTACCAGTTGCTCAAAGTCAGTGCCATCGATGTCCTCGATGGCTACGTATCTCGTGATTCCTCCACCGGCGTTAGCGGCGCCCTGCTCAGACTTTTCAAAAGACAGCCAATCGTCGAGAGACGCAAAATCAGACTGATTTGGTGCCAGCCGCTGCTTGCGTCGAAAGTGCCAGTTTCCGGACTGCTCTAGCTGAGACTTCAACTGCCTAGCGTCAGGCGAACCGGCCGTCGGCAGCATACCAAGTAACTGTCTGGCAATCTCTCGAGTCCGATGCCTCAGTGCTTGATTTGAGAAGTCGTCCGGATGGGTCAAGGGTGAAAAGCCGTACTCGACGCCATGCCCCGAGACGATCATGAAAAGCTGTGGATTGCCCAGTAGCTCTTTCTCGTTCTCTTTCAAGTAGACGCCAAACCAGAGATCTTTGGGTTTGCCGCCCCGAATGCCAGAATTGGGATGAAACCCCGACGTTAGTTTGAGCGAATAACTCTGGTCGCCTCCGAGTTCCTGGACAACCACTTTACCAAGCCCGCTGAGTACCTCGTGAACTCGCTTATGGGCAGTGCGTTGATCGTTGGAAAAATCCGCATATCTCTCAAGTGAGCGGCTGAGCCGAATTTGCTCGACGTCGTACGTAGTAAGGACGCTGGTTTGCCACCGCTGAACTACCGGTGGGCGATAGTAGCTAAAGCCTTCCCCGTGCGTCTTCGTAAGCTCCCGACGAATTGTGAATAGGTCTTCGTCAACGTTGTTGCTTTGAGCAGAACCAAGAAGGTCCAAAAACGCATCGCGAATTTGCTTTTTGTGTTTTCGGGACGAGATGTTTTCAAAGTAGTCTGGGAAAATCATAAACAGCCATGCCTCTAGCATTGGCTGGTACGCCCCGCGAGTGGGTTCGATGGATCGCGCGTCCAGCGCGAACGCCGTCGGATTACTCAGTAGTTGCTGGCGCCGCGGCTCGGTTTGTTCATGCCAGTGGATTAGGTACTCACTAAGCCATGCCAAATGAAACGGGCGATGCTGATTAAAGCTTATATCGGCAGAGAGGCCCCGCTCAAGTCCCACCACCGCCCATTCTGGAATTGGAGGTGGTTGTACGCACCAACCAAGGACAGTTCTTACGTTCTCGATTTTCTTGTCCGGCTTTGTCACTGCCGTGAAGAATTGCTGCACGTACAGCAGCTCGGCAGCAAGCTGCAGAGTGTCGTCTCTTGCTCCCTGAAGTTGCTTTCTGAATTTTCCGAGAAAAGAGCCTTCACCTTCGTCGAATCCTTCGACGAAAAGTTTATGAAACTGCTTTAGATTGACCAGATCCCAAAGTTGGCGACCCGGAGAAAATAGGCTGCCAAATTCGACGAGTCCGGTCTGGCGGATTTTTGCCAATGCCACAAATGTGTGATCCGGAACCCCGAGCGTCTTGGCCATTCTCCCTCCCCCCCGTTTCATTTGCGGCACCGAGAATGGCAACTCGTTACCGATGTATGCAAAACTACGCTTTATTGCGTGTTCGGTACAATAACCGAATGCCTCGCCGTCGCGTCGTTGCTGCGCCTGACAAACTAGGTTGCAATAGGCGAAGGTAATGGAGAGGGATGCTGATTTCTCGGAGGGATGAGCTCGTATGATAAATCGTGCTGTCCTGCCGGCAACCCAAGCTTCCGGAAATCCCGCAGGCGAGAGAGCACTACGCAATGCCTTGTTCGAAAGACATGCTTACAAAGGTCCGCTGGACCAGCTGCCGATGCGAAGTCGTAGTGGGTAGAATGCCAGCTAGCGATGCTGAACAGGAAACCTCCCTTACAATCGATTGTAAACTTGAGCATTTGGATCAGGCTGACATCGTAATGAGGCGCTCTCTTCTTGACCAAATGCGTTTACACAAATCAACATTTGGCATTAGTTTTGGTTTGAATTCGCACCCGAGTTTACAGCCCAAGCCTTTGTAATTGCTTGTAAATCACCCGCCTCTTAATCAGCGGGTCCCAGGTTCGAGCCCTGGTGCGCCCACCATTCCCGGACATCGAAGAAGCCCCGTTCGCGGGGCTTTTTGCTTTTGGGAGCCTTGC
>JGI26527J51213_1001760_pt1 | contig 14215 bp, 13 predicted proteins | sample ThiBiot_300_biof_FD_51213 | JGI IMG/M metagenome (IMG submission 51213) | reverse complement strand
CCCGCAGCGGCGCCACCCTGCACCGGATCGAGGACGCGAAGATCGATGCCGGCGCCATCCTGCGCCAGGCCGAGCAGCCGATCGACCGGCGTCAATCGGTGGCCGAGATCAACACCCGCCTGTTCCTGGCCGGCGCCGGCGCTGTGGGCGATGCGCTGGATGACCTTGCCGCCGGCCGGCCGGGCAGGCCGCCCGGGCCGGGCCAGTATCGCGGATTTCCCAGCAGCGCCGAGGCGGCTGCGGCGCGGCGGGCGGGGGTGCGGCTCTGTCACGTCTGGTTCGCCGTCCGGCTGATCGCGGCGACCTTGGGGATCGGTCGCGGACCGCAGGCGGCACATCGGAATTGATAGGCAGCGGAGCGTTGGCGGCCGCTCTGCGACAACTTCGCCGGATTCGACAACTTCGCTGGATTCACAGGCTCCCGCCTAGGAACGCGGCGGAGATTCGCCTAACGTCCGGCCCGTTATGGCATTGGACAGAAACGCACCGGGCCTCGCGGCATCGGCGATGGAAACGGGGCACGGCGCTTACCTGCGTGCCTTCCCCTCCGTACTCCGTAAAGGGATCGGCCTGGTCGTCTCGGCTTCGATGGCGGTGAGTTCCCTCACCGCCTGCTCCGGCCTGCCGGCCTCCGGCCCGACCACGGCCGAGGTGACGGCGGCCTCCAAGCCGACCGCGACGGGGGAGACGCGCTTCGCCCTGATCGACGTTGACCCGAACGTGGTCGCCAGGATGGAGAAATGGTCGGCGGTCTCGCTGATGGGCACGTTCGGCAAGCAGGGCGCGGTCTCGACCCAGGCCATCGGTCAGGGCGACTATGTCCAAGTGACGATCTGGGAGGCCGCGGCCGGTGGGCTGTTCTCAGCGCCGGTCAATGATCGAGGCGCGTCAGGGTCACGTACAGCGAGCATCCCCGAACAGGTCGTGGGGCCCGACGGTGCCATCACCGTGCCCTATGCCGGCCGGGTGCGTGTCGTCGGCCGCACGCCGCAGCAGGTCGAGGAGGCGGTCGTCGCCGCCCTGCAGACCAAGGCGATCGAGCCGCAGGCGCTGGTGACTGTGACCAAGAACATCGCCAACACCGTGACGGTGGTGGGCGAGGTGACGGGCGGCGCCCGCGTGCCGCTGACCACGCGTGGCGACCGCATCCTCGATGTGATCGCCACGGCCGGCGGCACCAAGGCGGCGGCGCACGAGACCTTCGTCACCCTGGTGCGCGGCAGCCAGTCGGTGCGCATTCCCATGCAGGCGCTGCTGACCAGCCCGACGGAGAATGTCTTCGTGCGGCCGGGCGACGTGATCAGCGTCGCCAAGGAGCCGCAGACCTTCACCTCGGCCGGCGCCACCGGCCAGAACTCCGTGGTGCCGTTCGACGCCATCGGCATCACCCTGGACCAGGCAATCGGCCGCACCGGCGGTCTCAGCGATAGCCGCGCCGATCCCGGTGGCGTGTTCGTGATCCGCTACGAACGGCCGGAGGAATACGACCAGCTCGGCTTCCGCCGCCCCGATCCGGGGGCGCTGCAGCAGGTGCCGGTGATCTATCGCGTCAACATGCGCGACCCCAACGGCTTCTTCCTGGCGCGGAGCTTCCCGATCCGCAACAAGGACATCGTTTTCGTCTCCAACGCGCCGGTAGCCGAGATGCAGAAGGCGGTCGGCGTGCTTATCGGATTCATCGGCGCCGCTGCGACGGTGGTGGCGGTGGCCGCTGTGGCGAGGTAGCGCGGAAAGCACGGCAACACCGCTTTGGCTGATACGAATCAGCGAACACACCAGCTTTTGTTCGACCTATTTTCGACAAGTGTCGCAGTGATTGGATGCTGGTGCGCATCTGTAGGAGAGTCCATTGGACGAAAGGTTGATCGACGGCGTGGGGTTATGGTGCGAACGTCTGACCTCGGCTCACGCTAGTGGCCGGCCTGTTCTATTTCTGGACCGAGATGGTGTGATCGTCGAAGAGGTAGGTTACCTGGCACGTCGCGAAGATGTTAGGATTGTAGATGCGGCAGCGGTGGCAATCCGACGCGCAAATGAACTCGGCATCTGCGTTGTCGTCATCACCAACCAAAGTGGGATTGGTCGAGGTTTCTTTGGATGGGATGACTTTGACCGCGTGCAGCATCGGATTTCGGAGCTGTTAGCTCTTAAAGATGCTCATCTCGATCTCGTTGTAGCGTGCGGGTATCACCCAGATGGCATTGGCGAGTTTTGTCGAGCTGATCATCCTTGGCGAAAGCCAAACAATGGCATGGTGATGGCTGCTGCTAGCTGTCTGAAAGCTGATCTGTCTTGTTCACTTATGGTTGGAGACAAGGTTATTGATCTTGAGGCCGCGAGAGCCTCAGGGATTGGCACAGGCATCTTAGTCCGTACGGGGCATGGCGCAGCGGAAGCTCACACCCTCGAAACAAGAAGGCTGGAGCCTATGAAAGTTTCAATATGTAATGATGCCAGTGCGATTGGGCTGTGGCTTAATGAGATTTCTTGACTCCGCTTATGCATGCTATTCGATCAGATAGTTTCAATTGTAGTATAGAAGCGCATCCTAGTGCACTTGTTTGAGAAGAATGGATACACCTAGTACAACCGTGATTTGTGGCTCAGATCCCCGACTGCAGTCTCAGTATGGCACTCGAGAAGGCTCTGGGTTGCGGATATCAGGCGTGCCTGGTGTGGGGCACCGAGTGCTTTATGGACCGCACCTTTCGCTTCTTCCCGGCCCTTATCGATTTGAGTTGTTGTTCAAGCTTGACGCTCTCGGAGAGGGGCTAACTACTGTTGACCTTACCAAATCAGGCGGGCATCGAGCGTTCTATCTGCGTCGATGTTTTAAATGGGAACTGGAAAGGGGGCTTATTCGAGTGTCTTACTCGCTCGAAGATCCCATTGAAGCGTTCGAATTGCGTCTCTACGCTGGTACTGGTTTCTCCGCTGTGATCGATTGCTTGAATATCATTTCCTCTCGGAGAGCTTAGATAGTGTGGTTGATGGAATTATTTGTTTGCGATTAGTGCCGTTACGCCTAATAGTAAGTGCTACATTTAGATATGAAGATTGTGCTCTTTGGCAGTCATGCCGCTTTGGCCTGGGTTCACACGTTTCTTCTCGGTGCTGCCTTTGAGGCAGAAGTAGGCCCTGAAATTTTGGCCATTCGGGAAACGCCAACCCCAGAGCTTCTTTCCTCGCTTTTGGCTGCTCCTGTCGAAGTATTCATCTTGGCTGATCATCGATCAGCGCTCGGACTTTCCTCAGGAGATGCCCTGCTTCCTGCCGATTCTGTGAGGGAAGCAGCTAATCGAGCAGTCTTTGCTTTGGAGCTTGCTCGTCATTCGTCGCGAACACTGGAGTTGAAGGCAGAAGATTCGGACCTTTGGGCTGCCATGTTAGCGACTGTAGCTCCAACGCCTCGTGCAGAAACGAATGTTGAGCCGTATCACGGGACGCCAGAGACCTCGATGGTGGATACACTTCTTTCACCGTATTTAGTGGCTTTGTACAACGCTATCGAGAAATCCGAGTTGCTTTGTGTGACTTGGCCAAGAGAAAGCTTTCTTGATGGGGATGCTCCTGGGGCCATGTTGCCTGCGACAGTCGAGGTCGCCGGTCGATCGCGCATTTTGGCCTACGGTCCCTACCTTCCCTTGCCAACCGGAAAATGGCGCGTTGTTGTTCTACTGGGCTTCAGCGCTGATATCGGTAGGTTGCCGTTTATGATCGAAGTTGATACGGGGGCATCTATCGAGCGCGGTTTCTTTGAAGTGAACGCAGGAGGCATATTCACGTTGGCTATGGAGTTTCGGGTAACTGAAGTTATGCATCCAATTGAAATGCGTCTTATTAGTCAAGATTCGGCATTAGAAGGCCAAGTCGCTTTGATAGAAGCGAAGTTTTTTGATTGTTCGCAAGCATCAGGTTGAGTTGCTCACCTACAATAGATTGCCGAAGATGGAAGGCATGGTTCGAAATCGTTCAGCAGTGAACTAGCACAAGAAAAAGTGACTGTGACAAGTGGCTTGACCGGACGGTCGCCTTGTCACCGAAATGCATGGGCTGTTCATGCATTCGATAAATCGTTTAGCCACTTCTCTCGGCATTGGCGCAGTTGAGCAACGCCCTTAGTAAATTGTAGCCCACGACCTCTCTCCCTCTCTCCCTCTCTCCCTCTCTCCCTCTCTGCGCAATGGGAATGCAGTTGAAATATCGTTAGCATGTACCGATTATAGGGAATGCTGACCACTGAATGTCCGATCTGCCATAGCCCGTCGCTCCTTGTAGTTCGACTTTCTGCTGCCAAGTCGTGCAGTTCCCTTTATAACATTAAATCGCACGGCTCGAGCGATCTGGCGTCTTACTACAAATGCACTGTCTGCAATTTTTTGAGAACTGACTATTTCGATCAGTGGTCAAATGATGATTTTGCTCAGCGCATCTACAATGATGAATATCATCTTGTAGATGGTGACTATTCGGGCAATCGAGCCAAGGGTATCGTCAATTATTATCAGCATATTTTCCGTGACGTGCTTGGCAAGGAGGGTCAAGCTATCCTTGACTACGGATCAGGGTCGGGCGCGTTCGTCAATTTCATGAAAGAGCAAGGCTATAAATCTATCCGTGGCTATGATCCTTTCAGTAACCCGGACGCTCAATTCGATAGAAAAGCTAATGACGTTGTCACCTGTTGGGAGGTGATTGAACACGAACGCGATCCACACCTAATTTTCGGGACGCTGTTGGATGCGGTTCAGGATGAAGGTTTAGTTGTCATCTCGACGCTGCTGATCGGGGATAAGCCTGCGGAAGTAATCTATGGCCACTGGTATGCAGCTCCGAGAAATGCACATCTATCTCTCTACTCAGTGGGAGCCTTTGCCTATTTGTGCGGAAAACATGGTCTCAGTCTGAAAACAGACGGGCAAGGGAAGGTGGTTTGTTCACGTCGTGATCTCACTCTTCCAGACCTCTATGGGCCACAAGATCTGTCGGGTGAGCCCTATAGACGGGCCATCAGCATCGTGCCCGAAGGACACAATTACTGGCTAGAAAACGATCGTGATCGAAAGTTCATCTGGTTCGACGCTTCGCCAATCACGACGTATTACATCTATTCAGAAGATCCCGATGTGTCGGCAAAGGTAGGTGCCAAAGTCAACGTGCGAATGGATTTGTTACTGCCATTGAGTGTCGTTGGAACAAAGGAAGCAAGAATCACCATAGCTGATAACAGTCAGGTACTTTTTACGACAACTGTAGCCAAGGAAGGCTGGACTACTGTGGAGTTTGTGGCGGATGTGCCTTCCGTCGATGGCGTGTTGTTCCAGCCTTTCCGACTTTCGATCGAGACCGTGGAAGGCAGGTTGTTTTCGGCATTGGCCGGAGATCGCATTCTGTCTTACGCAGTCGCCAATCTTCAGGGGCGAGTCATTGCCATTCGGGACCTGTAGCCAAGGCTGTCCTAGGCAGTTGTACACTTAGTAGTCCTTTGGCCATGCCTACACCGAAGCTGTAACAGGATCTCATCATAGCGGAATTTGGCTGAAATAGTGGAGGCGCGTGTCCATGACAATGCGACTTGGCGTTTATACCTCTGCCATCCTAGCCATCCTGCTATTGACTTGTGGCGCGTTAGTTGCTCTTGGCATCGAGAGAGCACATCGTCCCGAACTGTTGGCGCTCCAAGAGCCCACCATCAACGTAGGCGACAAGTGTGGATATCCGACGCAAAACGAACCTTGCATCAGTGGCTCGAAGGTTAAGGGGCTTCGAACCGGTCATGTCGCGATTGGAAATAATACTTTCGGCACAGACGCTTACATTGGCGTCTGGGGCGATGAACTCTATGAAAATCCCAACCAAGAGATGCGCGGTCTAAGTTATGCGTTGCGTGCCACGCGGTCCGTTCCGGATGAGCAATCGCTCGGCTGGGATGTCATACCCATCGTCGCTGCATCGGTGATAGAGGCATCGAACACTCAGAAAATCGTTGGCAACGTGAAGTCGTTGGTTGCCGAGACGCATTTTGTTGCACCGTCCGCGGGAACGTATCGCGTTCGTAATAGCTACAATTTGCAGTCTACTTTGGTTACGCTTGGCAGGGGCGTTACGTTGGAGCATTGGCAAGGGCTTATTGTGAGTCCGACGCCGACTGGTGGCGGCACCATCGACAAAGGCTATGGCGTAGAGATCGGTGCTGTTACAGCTGAGACAGCGGCGGCACTAAAGCTCGATGGTGATGGCAACGCTGGACGCATTCTTTGGACTAATTGGAGCATAGCAGAGAGGAATGATACGAGCCTGCATTTTCAGTTGGGTGGCAATGATGTGGTAAAGCTAACGCCGACATCAGCCGAATTCTCGCGTCCTATCATCGCGACACTGGAAGACGCAGGGCAGGCGAATGTTGTCTGCTACGACAGTTCAAGTGGGAAGCTCACTTACCGTTCGTGGGCAACTGGTTGTACTCCTTCGTCTCTTCGCTTTAAGGAAGATGCTGAAGCAATTCAGAATGCCCAGGCACTCGATATCGTTGTTGGTTTGCAACCCAAGCGCTATCGCTTCAAAGAATCAATCGACATGGACCGTAGGAGCCACATTGGCTTGTTAGCTGAGGAGGTGGCTGTGAATGCGTCAGAGCTTGTTGAATATGAGGCTGATGGCACTACGCCCCGCGCAGTTAAATACCAAGAGGTCATTCCGTTGCTCGTGGGGGCAATTCGGGAACTCAAGGCAACGAATGAGAATCTACAGCAACAAATTGAACAACTTAGGGGGAATGGCCACTAGAGTCTCAAGGAAGCTAGGAACGGAAAAGGGTTGCCCTTGCAGGTGGAATCTACTTCATGATGCCTGCTCGAGGCGAGGGTTAACCTTGAAGACAGGCTGCCATGCTGCAGCAAAAAGCAGGCGGCCTTCGCTTGATCGATGCTCTGGTGGTTCTCCTTTTGAGCGTTGTTGTTGGCGGAGATGCGTTTGCAGAGCGCGCGAGTTGGCGCCAGAGATTGCCGTATCTGATCGACTGTCGCGAACTAGGTCTCGCGGCCTTTGGCGTGGAAGTGCTCATCGCCCTTGCCGTTGGACTGCGGTCGGCGGACCTTGGTCTTGCGACGTTCAATGCCCTTGAACTGGAGGAGCATCTCGTAGTGATAATGATTGAGTTTGCCAGATAACTCTCGGCATTGCCTAACTGCATGACTTTGATCGACATGTCGTTTTCCCGAAGGAGGGCGCCACTTCGGTGTTGAGCTTAAGCTTCCTTCTGAGTCGACGGCCAATCAGATTGGCGAAGTGGTGGGTACGGCGAGCACGTCGCGAACGTTTCACGGAGGGAGTTCGGTGAAGCGATTGACCAGATAATCGACAATGAGAGCAGGACGTGGAGGCCTGTCCTTCAAGGCGGATCACAAAGCCAGTGCACGCTGGTCGGAGCCACGTGATCAACTGCAGCGGCATTAGACTGTGCCGTTCCGCATCCTGACTTTCAAGTTCTCGGCCATGGTCGCGGCGTATTGCTCTGCATTCCATGATCGTCGCTGGCCTGCGTTGACGACAATTTCCTGCCACTGGACTACATTCTTTGAATTTTCTGGGCTCCTTGCGGGCGCGGAACCATCAAGTGACTCTGCTCCCAAATGATTCTATTGGGCCTCGGCCTTGATCAGAGATGTTGAACGCGGGCGTAAATTTCACTGCCCACTTGCTACATTTGGCGGTGGGGCATTTGACTCAAGGTCTTCTGCATCGGCCCTCGCATACGAGAACGTTCGTCGCCAAAGCTTCGTTCCCTCGTGTGCTTCTAACATCTCCCTGTGACGCTCTGCAAAAGTGGCTGTAGGGCGGCGCCGCCGTTCGACTGGCCAAGGGTCAACGACAGAGGAGGCGGCAGTTAGTGAGTGTTCCGTCCTGTCTGGAATTCCTAGGAAGTCGAATAAGGCGCCGAGGGTCGCTTGACGCGTCATTGGCATCCATAGCTGTTCAGCTCTCAAGACATGGGTAGCGATCCCCGCTTCTTGAATGGCCTCAAATGCAACTGCGGATGCTCTGAGAGACTGGCCAAAATAGGGAATCCATTGATCTAGATCTTCATTTGATAGCCATGGCATTTGCCAATTAGACTTCGCGCAAGCGACTGGATCCCGAATGCAGTGAACATATGAGAATTCTAGTGTGGACTTGAGCGCCAAAAGATTGATCTCTGCGTCAGGTGTCTTGCAGAAGAGAGTACGTATCTCTTTAATAGATTTGCCTAAGAGGTAACGTGTGTGGGTCGTACTGGCGAGGCTCGCGACTATCAGAGCAGTGAGGCGTGGTCTATCTTCTTCCGCTCCGTATCCTCGCCAGTGATATCCTTGAGCGTCTGTCCATATATTTCGCTCGAACGTCATTGTCTTGTCTATCGCACTCAAAAAGTCAGCAAAAGCCGACGTTTTCAAAGGCATAAACTCCTGGAAGCACAGAATGGATGGGTGAGCCTGAAGAACTGCCTCAGCGTAGGTGGTCCCGCTACGCGGCAGGCCGCCCCCCCTATTGTAAACTTAACATCCCCGCGGAGACAGGCTGGAAGGTTAAGGAGTGCGGAGAGATCCATCGCTTGGATATCAAGCCAATGACATGTATTTGGATTCTCTCTGTAGCTGCTGCGATAGCTGGCTGCAACTCTCCCAATATCATCGCAAACTTTTTCAGATCGGCTATGACTTTTACCGCCAGGTAAGGCGCCTGCGCTTGAGAGGGTCTGCTCTTTGGCTCTGGCTGAGGAACAAATGGATATAGGCAGAGCACAATGTGCGATAGATACACATGTCTCAGTTTGGGCAAGGCTGGTATAGTGTCAGCATCTGTAGTCAAATCTATTACTTTTGCGCTTTAAATTCCTGTATTGGTCTTTCCGACTAGTAGACCTACGATAAATGTTGCTGTAGTCGCGCTTGCCGGCACAAGAACTCGATGAATCAATTCGAGGCTCAATTACGTCCAGCAGCCATTCACTGAATTTTCGACTTGCGCTTTCATGCACCCCAAAACGATCGGCCACTCAAAGAGCCTGTGATGATCTCCTATTTAAAGGGGCTGCGTCATAGGCTTGCGTAAATTCGACCGGCGAGAGACAGATCACTAAGAATTCTGCCTCGCCCATCTTTTAGCAGAAGCGCGCTCTGACAATACTCTTTGATAACGCCTGCATCATGCACGGCCATAATCATTCCGCAATGCTTCCGTCTCCCGAAGAGCTCATCATGACATTTTAGCTGGAAACGTCGATCTCCAACTAAGATTACTTCATCGATCAAATAGCACTCAAAATCCATCGCCAATGAAAGAGCAAACGCCAGTCGCATGCGCATTCCATCAGAATAGTAGCGCACTTGCGTATTCATATGTTTGCCTAGCTCGGAAAAGTCCGCGACGTAGTCGTACGTCGGTGCAAATGGCAAGCCATACAATCGGCTAAGAAAACGCACGTTGTCATAGCCAGTAAGTTGTCCCTCGAAGCCGCCCCCCAGTGCGAGAGGCCAAGAGAGTCTCAATCCCCTTTTTATCTCTCCTGCAGTTGGAAGGAGTATGCCCGATAGAATCTTGATAAGTGTCGACTTTCCGGATCCGTTTGCTCCAAGAATTCCTAGTCGCTCTCCGATGCCAACGCGAAAGGAAACCCTGTCGAGTGCACGGTGACCACCGCGTTGACCTTCGAAGATTTTAGTAATGTTAATTGCTTCGACGTAAGCTTTCGTATCAGTGGCGTGCGTCTGCATCAGAGTCACTTAGAAAGCTCATCGTACATGTTCAAGAATATCGGCGGATACGCTGCGCCACAACCGCCACGTCATACATCCAATTGCGAAGACAACAAAAGACCACAGAATAGCCCAAGGGTAAGCCGCGTAGTCCGGTGCGACAGGCATTGTGATCCTTTCCAAGTAAACTTGTTGGCGGAGGCTTTCCAATCTAGCTAACTCAACGGACGTCATTGCGGCCACAAGCGCCTTTTCGGCAAATACCTGCTCTAGCATTAATCTCTCATACTCAGCGATTAGTGGAGCAATAGCTTCAGAGTCGCCGGCTAGTCGTTGACGTTCGATAGAGATCTGGTTTTCAAGAGCGGTGCGGCGTGTTCGCAAGACTTGAAGCTGAGGCGTATTGGGTGAAGTACGTTCCAACTCATTGAGGCGTACACTTATCTCGGAAACTTCTATCGAGAGTTTTCCAATAGCTTCAAGAACCGCCAACGTAACTTGACTCGGGTCGACGAGCTTCTGGCGCTCCCGAAATGCGGTCAATGTTGTTTGAGCGGCAACAGCGCGGCGGCGCATGCGATCGGCTTCCACCTCAGCAGTTCCCACCGCATCGCGTCGGGCGCGTTCATTCAAACGATTGACGAGAGATTCAGCCGCGCTCAGTAAGCCAGTCAAAAGTCGTTGTGCATCAGTAGGGTTAAATGCCTGGACTCTAAGCGTGCTGACGCCGGAAGTACTGTCAAATGATGCCGACATCAACCTTTGAAAATAACGATGAAGGCCTTCATTAGTATCGCGCGAAAACAAACTCGGGAACCGCCATAGTGGATCTGCGCTGGCGCGGGACAACGCTTCAAGAAGGTTGTCGTTTTTTTTAAGGTACTCCACGGCGTCACGCGATTCGAGGAACTCACGGACGATATAGCCATCATCATTTGATCTAGTTACTCCCGTACTCTGCAGCAAACTAGCGATCTGGCCGCCAGCAGGTAGTGATCGACCGGGCGATCTCAAAACAAAGCTCGCCTCCGATTGGTAGCGAGGCGCGGCCAAAAACAGAAAGTAGAGCACCGCAAGACAAGTAGGCAGAACAGCCAGCAGCAGAAAGGAGGTCGTACCTGTCAGCCACCTAGATTTGGCAACTTTCTCGTCCGGCAACTTGGAAAAGAGTTCACTTCGTGTACCGCCGATTTCCTGTAGAGTAATTCCGTCGACGGGTGTGAGCTTCAGCAGCCGTGCATATGTGGCGAGATTCGAAGTTTCCGACATCGAACTAGGCTCCAGGTGATCTCGTCAGTTGCGCGCCAAAGAAGCTGCAAGCATCTTATGCCAGGATCAGACTGGGAACCTGTCCGATTTGCTCAAAGGGGACAACCGTTGTCATGGCGCTTGGTGTTTCTTTTTCTATGCCACAATGGGCAAATGGACGAGCCTGGCACTTGACGCGGCTCGCATTGAATTGGTGGTTTCTGCTGCCCACCATAGCCTCGGCACTGTATTTTTTCCTAGTCGCTGCTGATCAATACGAATCCGAGGCACGTTTTGTCGTTCGATCCGCCGCCAAACCTGAAGTTCCAAGCGGATTAGCGTTCCTAGCCCAAATAGGGTTGGGGCGATCGCAAGATGATTCGTTTATCGTGCAGGAATATATTACTTCACGGGCATCGATCGAGAAACTGCGAAAGATGGCTCCTCTTGACGAAATTTTTGATCGCCCGCAGGCTGATTTTCTTGCTCGTTTCCCGTCTCTTCTTTTCAGACAGAGTGACGAAGGTTTCTATAAGTATTTTCAGTATATGGTTAACGTAATTCACGTAGATAAGACGGGGATTACAACTTTGCGAGTCCGCGCGTTTGAGGCCGCGGACGCGAAGAAAATTGCTGACGATCTGCTACTTCTCAGTGAGGAATTGGTTAATCGGATCAACGTGCGTCTTCAGACGGATGCTCTACGCGACAGCAAGACCGAGCTAAAGCTTGCACAGGATCGACTAGTTGTTACCCAAACTGCGCTCACAGATTATCGCAATAAGGAACTTACGATCGATCCGATTCGCAACGCTGTTTCTCTGGGGGAGCTAATTGCAAGGCTTTCGGCTGAGCTTGCGACAACGCAGGCTCAGATTGCGGAATTGAAGGTCGCTTCAAGTGGAAGTCCACAACTAAGTACGCTTCAGCGTAGGGCGACATCGCTTCAAGATCAGATCGCAAAGGAACGAAATCGAATTGCCGATGATCATGAAGGCTTGGCAGCTAGAATCGCAGTCTACGAGCGTCTAGTTCTTGAGAAAGAATTTGCGAACCGGATGCTTTCCTCCGCAGAAGCGGAGCTTGTCCGAGCGCGCACCGAATCAAGTCGACAGCTACTTTACCTCGAGCGGATCGCCGAGCCAAATCTGCCTGACTATCCTCAGTATCCTCGTCGCATAAGGACGGTGCTGACGATAGCCGCCGGAAATCTCCTTGCTGCTCTGATTGGTTGGTTAGTTTTAACTGGGATGCGAGAACATGCCGGCCATCACTAGAGAATTTGCTGCTGGCCTCAGGCATCAAATACAAAACGTCCATGCGCTGCTAATTCGCGACCTAATGATGCGTTATGGGCGTGAACATCTGGGGTTTGTATGGGTCGTGCTTGAGCCGATGATATTGACCGTTGGTGTCTTAATCATATGGTCAGTGATTAAGGGAGGATTTGAGCATGGCGTAAGGATCGTGGAATTGGTCTTAACCGGCTACATGCCGCTCACGTTATGGCGGCATGTGACGAATCCGATGGTCTTTTATTTCAGAGCAAATGCTGGATTGCGATACCATTATCGAATCACGTTGTTTGATTTGCTCTTATCGCGCTTTCTATTGGAATTTGGAGGGACCACAGCAGCTCTTGTTTTCGTCGCAACTGTCATGACGCTAGTCGGGCTCATTGATCCGGTACAAGACTGGACGCTTCTAATTGGCGGATGGTTGATGATGGGATTCCTTGCCACCGGCGTGGGGTTGATGATCCTCATTTGGACTGAGCAAAATGAGATTGCGGAAAAGTTCATTCAGCCCATGCAGTATCTGCTTGTCCCGTTGTCGGGAACTTTCTTTATGGTCGAATGGGTGCCCACTCAGTTCCAGCCTTTGCTTTTATACAACCCAATGGTGCATTGCTTCGAAATGTTTCGAGGAGGGTATTTTGGTGAAGCGGTGCCAACTCATTTCTCTTGGCCCTACGTTTTTCTTTGGGCTTGTAGTCTCCACTGCATAGGACTGTGGAGTATTCGAGCTATGAGGCGAAATTTGCAGATCGTGTAGATCCTCAGCGATTGTTTTGCATTCACGGCGACAACCAGTTTGATGCGTGATGACGCTGCGTTATGGAGTTCTGCGTAGGTTGAAAGAAGTGAAACGTATCCCGGATGTTATTATTGAGTCTTTGGCCCGTCGAGTTGAGGGGCGACGTTGATGGCGCTATGCAATGCTGTCGAGCGGAAGATTTGTCTGAAACTAGATATTCCAGGCTATCCATGATGGCAGACCGAACGCTCCGTCGTGATCGAACAATGCAGCCGTGATCTTTAAGGATCACGCCGAGCGAGCGTTCGTCGTTGCAGTACTAGTGTCCTGTCGCAAAAATAAGATTCACTTATAGGGTGGCCTCCTGTTGAATGCAGGTTGGAGGCCGCCATGCATGTTCGAGCCGATGCTTCAATCGAGTTGAGCCAGGCGCAGCGTAACGAGCTTGAGAAGGTGGCGCGCTCACGACGTACGCCGCAGGCGGTTGCCCAACGAGCACGCATTGTTCTGATGACGGCGGCTGGAATGGGTCCAGGCGAGATCGGTGAGCAACTCGGGACGTCTCAGCCGACGATCCGCAAATGGCGTGCGCGTTACATTGAGGATGGCCTGACGGGTTTGCGCAGCGAACCGCGGCCTGGTCGTCCCAGATCACTGGATGATCAACGGGTGGCGGACCTGTTGAATCAGGCTTTGCAGACACGCCCGAGCAAGCAGACCCATTGGAGCGTACGCAGCTTTGCTGCCGAGGCTGATATCAGTAAGGACATGGCGCACCGTCTGTTTCGGGCGGCCGGCATCGCTCCGCATCGCTCGCGCAGCTTCAAGCTGTCCAATGATCCGGCCTTCGTCGAGAAGGTGCGTGACATCACGGGATTGTACCTCAATCCGCCCGGCCACGCCGTGGTGCTGTGCGTCGATGAGAAGAGCCAGATCCAGGCGCTGGAGCGCACGCAGCCAGTCCTGCCAATGGGGTTGGGCTATGTTGAGGGCATCACTCACGATTACGTCCGTCACGGCACCACGACACTGTTCGCCGCACTCGATGTGGCCAATGGGCAAGTGATTTCACGCATCCGCGCACAGCACCGTCATCAGGAATTCGTGGATTTCCTGCGCCAGATCGACAAGCAGACGCCCGCCACGCTCGACTTGCATCTGATCGTGGACAACTACGTCACGCACAAACATGCCAA
>JGI26527J51213_1001719_pt1 | contig 14509 bp, 8 predicted proteins | sample ThiBiot_300_biof_FD_51213 | JGI IMG/M metagenome (IMG submission 51213) | reverse complement strand
CAACATTTCACAAATCCAAGTTAATTGCACTAGGCTTTCTTATCCTCTCCCTCATTGGGGCAAAAGGAAAGAAGAGCGAGCATATAAATTACAAAACCACACTCCGGTATATTATTCCCGGCTTGTTATTGTATTTTCTGAGCTGGTTTATCCTGGTTGGAAAGATACATTCGGTTGCGCCCTTTATCGGATATATGGTTTTCGTATCAGTGGGCTTCATCTTCATTTTAACAGGGGGGACACTACTAAGCCGGATCATAAGAGATGCCTTAGCTGACGATATCTTTAACGAGGATAATGAAACATTCCCACAGGAGGAAAGGTTAATTGAAAATGAATTTTCGATCAACCTTCCTGCAAAATATAGGTTTAAAGGAAAGACCAAAAATTCGTGGATCAATTTCACAGCCGTTTTTCGAAGTGTGATCGTTCAGGGCGGTCCGGGAGCGGGTAAGACCGCATTTTGTATTCGCCATTTTATAACCCAGGCTCTTAATAAACCAGATCCATACACCATGTTGGTCTACGATTTCAAATTCCCTGATCTATCGTTAATTGCATACAACCATTGGCTAAAGAACAAGCATAAATATAAGAATAAATCAGGGTGTTATTTTATCAATTTTGATGACTTGTCCAGGAGCCATAGGTGCAATCCATTAGATCCCGTAACAATGGAAGATATCACCGACGCATCCGAATCTGCCAAGACTATTTTATACGGTCTGAATAGGTCGTGGCAAAAAAAGCAGGGCGATTTTTTCGTGGATTCTGCAATAAATTTTGTTACTGCTGTGATCTGGTATCTTAGAAGGTACAAAGATGGTTTGTACTGTACGTTGCCACACGTGATAGAATTCATCCAATTGGACTATAGTAAAATGTTCACCTTGTTAAATATGCAGTCAGAGGTGAGCTCATTAATTACGGTATACATTCAGGCGTTCCAGAACGGTGCAATTGAACAGTTGGAAGGACAGATAGCTTCAGCTAAAATTGCTTTGGCAACATTATCTTCTCCATCAATATACTACATTCTTTCGGGGGATGATTTCAAATTGGACATAAACAACCCGGAGTATCCCAAAGTACTTTGTTTGGGGAATAATCCGCAGAAAATTCAAACCTACGGTGCGGTTCTGTCATTATATGTCAACCGTTTATTGAAGATCATAAACAAGAAAAATAAGCTAAAAAGTATGCTTATTTTTGACGAATATCCTACAATAGTAGCAGACGTAACCACCACAATTTCCACAGGGAGAAGTAATTTAATATGTGTACTTCTAGGAGTCCAATCAATAAATCAGCTAATAAAAGAGTATGGAAAGGAGCAGGCGGAAGTTATTATCTCTATCGCCGGTAGTATTATTTCGGGCCAGGTTACAGGGGATGGAGCAAAACGCTTAAGTGAGCAAATTGGTCGTATTATGCAGGACAGGCAAAGTCTTTCCATTAATCGAACTGATACCTCCGTTAGTAAATCTAAACAACTGGAAGCAGCTGTCCCACCATCAAAAATTGCCAATTTCAGTTCTGGAGAGTTCGCCGGTGTATTGGCAGATACTCCCCAGCAACCTATGCCGCTTAAAGCATTTCATTGTATGATTCAAAATGATTTTGATGCCGTAAATAAAGAGGAAAAAGCCTATAAACCAATCCCGATTGTTCGGGATGTGACAAATATGATCGTGATGAAAAACTTCACCACTATCAAGGAAGAAATAGAGCAAATTGCACTTTCAGAAATGGAAAAAGCACTGGAGGAGGATTCAGAAGATTAAGTATTCATCTGCTTCTAAATGGGTGCTTGTTATTGTTTACAGTAAGTATAACCGGACAATAACTTACACCCATTTATTTGTTTCAATACTTGACTTAAGCCTATGGTCCCAGCCCTCCAAATAGTAAGCGTCTACTTTATTCTTGAAAGTTTCCCTGAGACTTTTAGTGCAAGTAGCACTATTCACATCAAAAATATCCTTTTCAAACTTTAATATGTGATACGGATTTTTCATTGTGGTTTCCTCATCTATTGCTAAAATCCAGGAACGCCCAAATTCCATAGCAAATTCATAAGGTGACCACCATCTATGATTTTGACGAATCCAAAGTTTTTCCTCAATACACTTTAATAGAGGTTTTTTATAAGAATAAATTAAATTTACAGATTTCCCGATACTTTCAGGGGCGATCAAATTTAGCATAGATTAACTTTAAGTGGCCCCGAAAAGGGCCACTTAATCATCATAAAGATGTTGTTAATTTAGTTCCCCGGTCGGGCTCTTATCTTACTTCAGACATGGTTGAATTCAGTAAATCGTACTTGCAACGACACGCCGGGAATAAGTTTAATTTGCCACAAATTCACAATAGAAATAGCTTTAAAATAGTCTTTAAATAGGTTGGAATTTTAGAATACAAATATCTACCTAAAATTTATACCTAACAATAGGGGAATTCCTGTATTTTTTTTTCATAATGAAGCATTGGTATGAATAAATGTATAGTCTACAAATTATTACTAATATGTTTTTTATACTTGATTGAAATTTATTATTAAATTGCATATGATCTTATCTCAATAATAATTTAACCTATTAATATGGCAAATAAAATCGACTATAGAATCAATAATATAAAAATACATACAGAAAGTGCAAAACAAGATTATTTTAGAGGTAATAAAGAAAATACATTAAATAATTTAAGGAAGGCAGCTGAAGCTATATGTCGTGCAATAATCCTAAATAAAATGGGAGAAGTCGACGGTGAGAAAATAATCTTAGGAGAAGTAGATATTAATCTTAATCCTAAAAGGAAACGAGATATTAAAACTATATTATTAAATGATTTGATTAAAATAGTTAATGATAAAAGATGGCTCAATCAGACTATTTTTCATAGATTAAAAGATATTCATTGGGGAGGAAACTCAGGCTCTCATGATTCAATTTCTGTAAATCAAGAAGTAAGTGATGATGATGTAGAGCTCTGTATCATGCAGTACAAGAATGTATTAGATTGGTTTTATAAAACATTTTTAAACAGTTCAGTCCCAAGTTCTCTTTTAGATTTTGAAAATGGGAAAACCATCATTAAATCGAATGATAGTTTAATTTGGAATAATTTCTTTTTGGATTGCAATCAATTCAATAAAGACCGCAGTTATGTTTTAATTGTTCCACCGAATTTTGCAAATTTAAGTGAAAATCAATTCTCAATTTTTTCTAGGATAAATTGGAGTATGATTATAGATTTCAATCCTGAAACTAAAGAAAATGGACTATTCAAAGCCCTATCAAAAAATCCAGGGAAATATCAAATCAGACCGATTTCAATTGAAGAAAAAGATAAAAGGGAAAGAATAATTAATGTTTCTCATTATACCTTAAACTATATTTTCGCAAACGGAATTTCTTCAATACCAGGTACTATCTCAACAAATCCAAGGAACTGGAGAAGCGAATTAAAATATGCCTCTTTTTTGAAGAGATTAGTTGAAGAATATTTAATTGAAAAAGTTCAAAATACTACATATGTTTATTTATATGATGAACGAGATTATATTCAGGAAATAATAAGGTCAGTAGACGAAAGTATATCAAATCCTGGTTTTGCAAAACATGTAATAGTTTATAACAATAGTGAAAAATTAAGCCGACTTGAAGACGAGTTCCGTTTTTATGATGTTTTGTTCCACAATATACCCTTGGAACTTATTATTGCTGGTATTGAGAGATCTCTAATACCAACTGTTGATACGTACGAAAGTAATTTGAAGCAGATTCCTTGTCGTGGACAGAATGACAGCGATAGTTTCATTGATATTTCAAGTAATTTTTACTCCATGCAATCAAAAGGGGTTGAAATCTTACATCAATCAATAACAAACGGTGAAATAGATGATGATAATAACTTTTATAAAGGCGAAACCATTAGTTGGAATGACTTGGTAGCTGATCTTGATGCTACCAGACATATATCAACAGACCTAACAGCCATGTTACAAAAATGGTTAGATCATAATAAAGGTGGGTTTGTTGTTGAATTAAGGCACAAGCCAGGTGCCGGGGGAACCACATTATCCCGGAGGATGGCTTATACTTTTATGAGAAAATATCCAACAGTAATAATTGATAAGTATTATCGGGACAAAACAAACCAAGTGCTTTTTGAATTATCTGAAATAACTCAAAAACCAATTCTGGCAATTGTGGAAGCTTTTCTCGTTACACAAAATGAATTAAACGCACTCATTAGAAAGATAAATGAGGACAAAAAACATGTTGTTGTTCTTTATGTAATTCGATCTTTTAATGGAGATTATAGGGGTAGCGATAAGAGCAAAACATTAATTCTTAATGACAAAACTATTGATTTGGTTGAGCGGGATAAGTTTTACTCAAAATATTTTCAATCAGCCTCTTCTACAGCAAAAGAAGAATTAAAGAAATTAAAATTAAAAAATCCTGGTGCATGTGAAGTTATTGATTTTGCAATTACTGCATATCAAGAAGAATACTCATCTTCTAAGTTAGAAGATTATATATTATATCATCTTAATAAATTGCCACAAAATCATTTGAAATTTATTGGATTTGCTTCAATGATTTATTATTATGCACAAATAAGTACTATGGATTTGTGGTTCTCAAATTTATTTGAAAATGGTAGTCTAAGCTCAGATTACCTAAACAAAAAAGAGGATGAAAAATACATTCTAAAATTGTTTATTCATGAACTTGACGAAGAATATGAAGAAACGAATTATTGGAGGCCAAGATTTAATCTATTTGCAGAGGAGCAAATGGCTTTGACTTTTGTCGGTTTAAATAAAGCCAAAAAAGGTAATTGGAAAGATTTCTTAGCAAGATGGTCAATAGACCTAATTAAAACATGCAAGGCAAATCACGCAACATTAACGGATGATTTAAGAGACATGTTTAAAAGTTTGTTTCTTAATAGAGATAATGAAGATGTATTAGGTCAGGATGATAATTATGAATATTCTTCAGGAGCAGATAGAAAGTTCTCAACTTTAATTAGGCATATTGGTAAAAAAGAGGAACAATATAACGTTTTAAAGGCATTAGTTGATTGCTATCCAAATGAGTCCCATTTAAGAGGTCATCTTGGAAGATTTCTATATGAGAAGGCTACAGAACAACTTGACTTTGAAAATGCGTACGATGAAATTACTCAAGCGATTGAATTAGGTGAAAATGATTATAATTTATGGCACCTTAAAGGAATGAGTAGTAGAAGAAGAATAGAATTTCTTATTCGGTCAGATATTTCAAAATTAAATGAAGATGAAATATCTGAATTAGAAGAGTTTATTAAAGAGCTGACAGAGACTGCAAATGAAGATTTTGAGAAAAGTAGAGCGATAAACCCTCACAACTTACATAGTCATACGGCACAAGTCCAAATGCTAATTCAGGTAATAAATAATGGTCGTAGATTTAGCAAGTCAAAAAGTCAATTTGATTTTTTGACTAATATAGAATATAAATGGTATGACAATCAGCTGTCGGAAATTATGAATTTGATAGATGAAGCTAAATATATAATTGAGCTTTCTACAGATTTAGATCAGTCATTGATCATTGAAAAATCAAAAAGAATGATTCAAGATTGCGAAGGAAAGTTATTTCGACTACAGGGCGAATATTCTAACTCTGTTGATAAATTTAAACAGCTTGCCAATTCTTCAGACAGGGATCTTCGTCCCTACTACAGAAGAATGTTTATTTATTCTACCTTGGCAAGTAAAGTAGATAATAATTTTAAAAAATTTCCAGAAGCATGGAATAAATTGAGTCCTTTTGAGTTTGAAAGTATCATTAAAGTCATTTTGGAGAATATCGAAGATGAACCTGATAATACAGTTCATGCAAAGATGTGGTTGCAAGCAGTAAGGCATTCTAAGGGATACACAAGTTTGGATGATGCTATTAGTATCATCAAATTATGGTATAACAACAGCGGAAAATATGAAATTCCACACCTTGAAGCCACCTATTATTTGTATGTTCTATATGCTTGTAAGGCAATTTCTGAGGGTAACAGCGTAAGTGATTTTACTTTGAACGAGGCGAAGGCTTACATTAAAGAATGTAAAGAAAGAAAAGTAAATGATAAATTTAGTTTTGAATGGTATGGAAAAGGAGAGGGTATTAAAATATTGACTAGCCATACAAAAGTCGGCAAAATGAATCCAAATACTAGATTTTTCGACAAGACCGAATTGTTAGGAAGGGTTGAGGGTACTATCGCTTTAATAGATGATAGACAAAAAGGAAGAATTAAATTAAGATGTGGCTTGGATGCATTTTTTGTACCATCAAATGGAGGTTTTGAAAAAGATCGGGACGAATTGACAAATGTTAATTTTTATATTGGATTTAGACAGGATCAACTTATGGCTTGGGAAGTGAAAAAAATAGGAATTGATAATGTCGCTGTAAATTCCGATTCCGTTGATATTGAAGGATATGATTCTATAGACGAATTAATTGAAGAACCGCTTGCGGTTGAAAATATAATTGAGCCGACCAAAATTGAAAAAGATTTTGAAGTTGAAAAAGTCTCAATTAAACAACCAAAAATTTTAGGCAAAATTGACCTTTCTCAATTTGATAAATATAAAAAAAAGCGTAAATAATATTTGATCAGAAGAATTAAGGAGCCTCTAAGGCTCCTTTCTTATTTCTATAGACTGGGGATTAACCGATCCCAACTACATATTGGATTTAGGCAATACGCTCTAATTGGAAAGTTGTTTTCAATCCAATGACAACGTAGGTTTTATATCCCCATACTTCGATTGAACAATCGTGGCAAATGACTTTTAATTACTCCATTTTCTAATTTTTTGCAGGGAATCGCTGACTGTCTTCTATTGGAATTTTTTCTCTACTGCAAATATTATTATATGAAAACTGCAGAATGTTCATTACAGAATCTACCTGCTGATATTTCTCACTCATTTCAAGTAAAAAGGGTAAAACTTTTTTACTGCCGATAAATGCTAAACATTCAATTGCTCTACGTAATTGAGTATATTCAGCTCCTGCATCAAATTCAAGATATGGTAGTTTTTCTAACAGCCAATCTTCATCATCAGGTCTTCCTATCTTAGTCATCGCCCGAAGTGGTCTTTCAATTGAATGCATTGCAAATTTATTTCCATTTTTAATGAGATTTAAGTAGTGCTCAGTCAATTCTTTCATCTTTTTTCGCATCCATTCTCCTCCCAAATCCTCGGCGGTTTCTATAAAGATTTCGCTTTCAGAACTAAAGTCCTCAAAAGATGGAAGATGTAAGTTGTAGAATGCTTTCGCAATTTGGAATGCCGAATCCTGATCAAAATACTTGAGTTTCTTCATAAGGTTAGTTTGCTGATAGCGCTCATTATTGTGCAGAAAGGATGTACCATCAAAGTATAATGCGATGACCGCACGCTGGCGCACAATATCCCCCATATAATTGAAGGTTCCAGCTAAATCATAAGCTAAAGTACTTTCAAATAAATACATTTCGTCTTTACTTAATTCATCTTGTATAATATGTAATAAAGGCATAGCTTCTACTAAATGAAACCTTCTCACTGCTTCCAATAGTGTATGAGCAGTAGGAATGAAAAAAGGATTTGGGAAACGGTTCTCTCGGATTATATTTATAATCTTTCCGTTATCAACGAGTAATTTTAACGCCCAACACTGAAGTTGAGGTTGTTCGCCATAAAGATGTTTTTTTATCTCAGATTCGACCTCTTGATAAGCGAAGCGACTAAGAGCATAAAGACCTTGGCAAGCAACATTGATATTCGAGTGGTTAATAAGTTCGTAAAACATTTCTTTTGGAATGATAACTACACTTTTTCGTAACGCTTTTGCCAGATTTTCGATCTTATAATTATCGACATTGCCAGTTACAATACTTTCATGAATTTTTTTTGCCAATTCAATATAAGGTGAATTTTTTAGTATTTTATATACAGATCGAGATTTTGGATATTTGTCGTCTAGGCTCAAAAATAAGTCAAGGACTTCCTCTGCGAATTCTAAACTTGGAACCAGTTCAAGGATATCTGCGATTGCATCAACCTTTGAGCTATAAGCATCCTTTTGAGCAAATTCTTTTAGAAAGAGATTTTGCAACCTAACTATATGATTCTGATTTAATTTTGTGTAGGAGTAAAGTCTTTGAAATATTTTTTTGCATGTTTCATCCATAGGATAATTTGAAAATTTTTCCCAGTTTGTGATGATCTGTTCATAGCCTTGATCACCAAAATGGGAGAGAGCTTGAACAATATATGCCTGTGATGATTTCCCATGAAAAAAAAACCATTCATCCCAATCAATGTAGCTATATATAATTTCCTTAACCCTATCATTTGGATTATTAGCAATGGATGACAGACACATCATCTTTACATCTTTACGAGATGTTTTCTGAAAAGTACTTAAAAGAAAGCTTCTTGTTTGGTCATTGTTTATTTTTTCGAGAAATGAAACGACCTTGGATCTCACATCTGGTACCGGAGCGTCTATATATTCAATTAATTTATTGACTATTTTTTCTACTATGGCAGAATTGCAATTGGGATTTTCAGTTAAACAATATGCCGCCAGCCAAAGCCGATTCTGCAAAGAAACTACAAGGTCCGTAACATCATCTACCCTTGATGCCAGCGATATTATGGCAATGTCCCATCTTTCATCCAAAGAAAGCTCCTCAATTTGTTTTGTATCTAAAGAGCATCTTTTTTGTAATTCCAGGGCTGAAAAGTGGTTTAAGAAAAGCCTATGCCAAAAAAACAAGTGATCTTCTCCAGAAATAATTAGCCCCGTAGATGTGAGTTCTTCTATTACCTCCCTAATAGTAACACCCGGTTTGATTTTGCGTTTTTGCTCAAATTCATTGATCAAATTGAGAATAATTGGCTCAGCTTCCTCGACCTTTACTGACGCTACATTGTTTTCAAAAATCCAATAAGCTAATGCAGCAAGTATTGCTGACATTTGTTCCCACTCTAATCTACCTGAATTAATATTTCGACTATCTTGCCATAGTTTTACTCGTTCGATCAAAGCACTTATTACTTTCGATACTGTACCAGGAAGATAACCCTTTTCAGTGTAAAGTGAAATCATGAATAATAAAAGAAGTACATTTCGTGATTCTGAAACAAGGTCGTTATTTTCTACCTGATGTTGAAATTGATAAAAGTTTGAACCTAAATATTGTCTAACAAGCTTCTCAACTTGCAGATCGGTTAAAGGGCAAATGTCAAATATTTCAACATTATTAAGACGCGGTACGTTATTAGGTCTTGTAGTTATATAACATTCATAATGGATGGACAGATTTTCAATAGCATTACATACTTCTATTCTAAAAGGATCAGCAACTTCATCGAAAGCATCTAAGTAAAAAATAAATTGAGTTAAACTATTCAGCTCTTCAAAATCATTTCCTGGGTATCCGTTACGTCTTAGGGTTGCAGAAATGAGGTTTTCCAATGTATATCCATGCCCAATTTCCTTTAGAGCAATATAGACCGGGATTTTTACATCAATTAAATCTAATGCATTTTCAGCGGTGCGAAAAGTTATAAACTTTAATAGTGAAGTTTTACCGGTTCCGGTATCACCGACAAATACTTTTTTGCTAACATTATAGATACTTTCTATCTGGCCAAACTTGAAAATTTTTTCTTCCCTTCCAAATGTTTCATTTATAGAGTGATGTTTGAATTGTAATAGATAGTTTGGGTCGATCTTTTGTATTTGAATATTATTTAATGCTTTAAAATTGCCATTTGGAAGATGCCAATTAGCGAATTTATTTCTTACTCTGCTTAGATAGGTCTTAAAATCAGAAATTTGCAGTTCCTTTTTCTGTTTTTCTTTACTAAATAAGTCTTTAGTGCTTAATGAAAGCGCTTTATCAAGATTGAACTCCTTTAAAATATCTATTGTAGATTTTGATAATTGGTTTTTTCGCCCAAGAAGATCCTTAAGTACATCGAGTTTTAATTGCAAATCCTCTAATCCATCCGATGAAAAAATTAAATTATTCACATCATAAACCAAAAGATCTTTACCATTTGTTATCATTAAGAAGTTCTGCCCAACACTTGTAGCGTATGACTTTAGTTGTCCAATGTGATTCCCTAGGTTTTCACTAGGCCCTTTACTGTCAATAATGAATCTGCATTTTGTCAAATCTCCTTCAATACAAATTATAAAATCCGGTCGATGGGTCAATCCTTTAGAACCACCTTCTGCGAAATTCACTCCTGAAAAAATTTCCTTTGCTGGAAATCTCTTTTCAGGTATAATTTCATTAATTGAATAACCAAGGTACTCTGTCAACAATGGAATTATAAATTTTTGACTGACTTCAGCTTCATTTGAGAATAATATTTCTTTAAACTGTTCAAAGAGTTTACCCATTAAAATAACATTGATGATATTATAAAATAAATCGGACAAATAATACTCAATTTAATTAATTTCTTACTCCATCGCAATATTTTTAAATTCATGCGTGCCTATATTTGAAAAGAATGATAATCGAACAAAATCACAATAAATTAAATGGCTGTTTCAAGTGAATAGCCATTTAGTTTATTATGCTAATCCGGAAATTACAATGAATTAATAGGTGGAAATAAAACGGAATTAGTACCGTCATCATATATAACCCCGGCGCAAGCAGTTATTAATGCCGTTCGTTTGGAGTTTCCTACGAAGCATTCAACAAATTCCTCATAATGGGGTGAGTTTTTAACTTTAAAAAATTCTGCACCTCCATAAAAAAATCTTGTGTTTTCAGGTACAAATCCTAATACTGTTTCTTTCATATCACTAAAGTATAAATAATAAATTTTATGGTATTACGGGAAACCATAAAACCATAAAATCGGCTATTTTAAATTTATTAAATTACTTATCAAAGATAGATTTGTTGCATCTACCCAAGCTCTCACTCCAGATGGCCATTCTAAACAAATTTCATTTGTGTTTTGATGTTTTTCTTTTGGTCTTTCTATAGTTTTAATTCCCATTTCCGAATCCAGATTAAAATGTGGGAGATATGAATTGTAATTCTTTTCACCCGTGAAAATTTCTGAAAAGGGTCTTGGATTGAAATCAATAAGGACAGCCAACAACGTCAAATTCCTTTCATTCGTTTTTTTATCTTGTTTCAAAAAATTACTCAATGCCTTAAATTTTCCAATATTGAAGTTCCATACTTTAGATAGTGGTAAATCCGAATTTAGTGGATGTTCAAAAAATGATTTAAATACCCTCAAATCTACTTCAGGACAGCCCGATTTTAGAAGTACCAGGCATTCATTCCTAATATTTGCAGGCGTTGGGTTGTTTAAATTTAATGATAGTTCTCCACGATCCCTCTTTTTTAAGTATGCTTCTTTCAGCTCTAAACGATATTGTTCAATCATAATCAATCTTAATAATCTATTTTTGAATAAATCTTATATTCTAACCAGTCTTGAAATGAGGTCTATTTCATTTCTATCTACCCATATTCTGGCGCCAGAAGGATATTCAATACATAATTTACTTCCTCCAATTATTATTTCTACATTTTCACCTTTTGATTCATGGTTATTGTTTGTTAAGCTTAAAACATCAAGCGCAAACCTAGAAACAGTATTTAGTTCCTGTTTAAAAAAGAGTTCCTTACCATGTTCTCGCTCAAAAATATAAGGATTGTCCCCAGCTTTTTGCTTTTGTAATTCGAAAAGAAATTTTTGATATGGCCGAGGTTTAAAGTCTATCAAAATAGCAAGCAATTCGATATTCTTAATATCTGTTTTGATATTATCGTTCCTTAAGTATGAAACTAAGGCTCGAAATTTATCTGGACTAAAATAATGACATTTTTCTAGGTTGATACTTTCTTCATTATACTGCTCAAAAAATGACTTAAAAGCGGGTAAATCTGTTTTAAGATATTCGTGTTGTAATTGAAGTAAACATTCCTTTTTTAATCTGCCGATAGTTGGTATCAATAGATTGCTCGGGAGAATACCAAGCTTCTTTTTTTCTAAGTACCATTGTCTTATCTCAAATCTATATACATCTTCCATTGTATTTTAAAAGCTAATAAATACTATATTAATTGTCTTCAAAATAACAATTTGTGCGAATTATTCAATAAAATTAGAGGCGATTGGCATCTGATTATTTTTGATTTCTTTTACAGTGTTCGTATCTTATTTGCAATTTGACATTAAAGGGATGCTTAGATAAACATCCCTTTCGATAAATTAATTTTGTATTCAAATCAGTAGTGGATTGTGAAAGAATTCTATGCTTTCTTATCTGACTGCCAGTATTCTTTTGTATCAATATCCATAATTGTCAGCCTACCGCCATTTCCAGCGCCTGTATCCAGATTGTAAATATTAAATGCATTCATAGGTTTGTCTGTTTCCCAAGCTGTTGTGGGGGTGTGGCCAATATAAATTTCCTTAAAGACTGTAATTGTCTCGTAAATTTCTTTTGGCGGTTTTTCTTCTAAAGAAGAGAGTGCATCTGTCCATAAATCCCTATCCCAATAATAACTACTTTCTTTCTGCTGTTCAAAACCAATATACCGGTTAAACCCTGCATGGACAAAGCATCTGTTTTCTTCATCTATATAATATAATTCCTGATTTCGAAAAAACTCTTGATGGCTTGCCGGGATATCAGATGAATTGAGAGAGGTTTTATAACCGTTTCCCCTTGGAATGCATACGCCTTTTTTATCGGTATGATTAAGATAGGATATAATCGTATTGTTTCCGCCATGCGCCCAGGATATGGGGTGATAATCGGTCTCAATAAAATCCAGCAACCAGTTATCGTGATTTCCTTTTATTGCAATTAAATGTTTAATTTTTAGTAATTGTTCGACACATTCGTACACGCCATCATTTCTATCAACTACATCTCCTAATTGAATAAGTTGATCGTTTTCATAATCAATTCCCGATCGTTGCAGGCATTGTTCAAGAGCTATATTATCGCCATGAATATCCCCCATAACAAAAGTCTTTCTTTTTTGATTCTCCATAACCTATGATTTTTTGATGTCAATCAATTTTTTCAGTGTATTCCGTATGCCGTTCTTTTTAGCCATTGCATACCTTAGAGTTGCTTTGATAGACTTGTGACCAACTATTTTGCTGATATCTTCTTTGGGTATTTTTAATTTAAGCATTGTATCATCTATAAATTGTAAGCCATGAAAGATGCTTAAATCTATTGATATTTTAGAAATGTCTATACCGGGTTTGATATTTTTGCTTTCCTCTGTCATAATAGATTTTTATATTAAGCTGTTAAAGTGTAAGAATAAGAATAGTTTTCCCCATTTGACTGAGTAGAATAAAAGCCATTGCTAAAGATACCGTTAGTATTACTTGATTTGTACTCTTCGTTTTCAATTCTATCCCGTTTTTCAATTTCATTTGAATTGTGAATCATTGATATACTTAAACCGATTTGAGGACGAACATACTTGTTGAAGTTGTTCATTATCCTGTTTTTTCTAACTTTGGCATATCGCTGAGTAGTTCTAATACTTTTGTGGCCTAACATTTTGCTTACGTCTTCAAGAGGCATACCCAGGTTTAACATTATATCCGCGAAAGTGTGACGAGCAAGGTGCGTGTGTAGTTCTCGGGGAATGCCACAAATAGCAGCTATTTCCTTTAAATATCCATTGTAATTAGTATTTGAAAGAATAGGTAAAAGCGAATTTCTCTTTTTACAAACCGGATGATCTTTATATTTTTCAATAAGCTGTTCTAATATTGGAAGCATTGGAACTATTTCCATTACACCCGTTTTACCCCGGTGCTTACATAACCACCTTTCTTTTTGAGGGCCGACAAGGATTATATTTTCTGGAGATAACCCGTATAAATCCTGATAAGCAAATCCGGTTAAACATTGGAAAACAAAAGCATCAGCTACTTCATTTAACCTATCTATCCCGAAATCTTTTCTGTTGATTCTTTCAACTTCTTCCCATTCTAAGGGAATTACTTCATTTGTATCTCCACCACAAACAAAATCCGCAATTGGGTTTTCTAAGATAATTTTCTTTTTAACCGCAATTTTTATAATCTGTTTCAGCTTTTTTATATGCTTTTTCGCAGTGGCATCAGCAAGCTTAGATTCAGCTTCTAAGGTCAGATAGTCGTACATCTCGTCGCCAAAATCGTGCGAAATCTCAGGAAATAAAATATCAATTTCCTTTTCTTCTGTTTCAACTTTCTGTCTCTTATTTTGTTCCTTTTCCTTCTCTTCAGAAAAATGCAGAAATTCAATTACTTTTTTCTTGCTTGACTTCCATTGACGTAATGTTCCATCCGATCTTTTCTTTTCATCGACAAGTTTTCCAAACTTTTTGATAAATTTATCGAAAGCCTGCATTAAGGTTAGTTTTTCCTTTTCTATTTCTTTCTTTG
>JGI26527J51213_1001685_pt1 | contig 14670 bp, 14 predicted proteins | sample ThiBiot_300_biof_FD_51213 | JGI IMG/M metagenome (IMG submission 51213) | reverse complement strand
GCCAGGCGGAATGCCCGCGTCGTCACGCGCGCGTCAATCCGCCCAGGCCGGTCGGTAACCGGCACGCAGCACCGCCAGCGTCGTCGCGGGCGTGATCGAAAGCGCATCGGCAAGTCCTTTCGGGTCGACGGGCTGACCGTAACCGCGAAAGCCCCAGGGCAATGCCGTGCCTTCGCGCAATGCATAGGCCTTGCCCTTCGAGGAGATCATCGCGCCGTCGGGCAGGGCCGCCAGCGCCTGGCCTCCCAGCGGGACGGCTCGTCCACCGGAGGCCAGCCGCTCCTTATGGAGCCGGTCGTCCAATGCGGGCGCGCGCGGCTCGTCAATGCCGTACGCCGCACCGAAGCGCCCGATGAAATCCGTCGCGCGCTCACGGCGGCAGAAGAAGCAGGGGCGGTGGCCGGCCGCCAGCGCCGTAACCTCGTCGAGGAAGAACAGTTCGGTCCAGCCCGCCCGGCGCTCACCGTCGACCACTCGATTGCTGCCCATCGGCACCCGGCGAACGCCGCGGAAATCGCACACGCAGATGATCCAAGCCTTGAGCGCCCAGCGCTTCTTCAGCAGCGTCCTGGTGTGCGGATCATGGATGATGCCACGATTGCCCATCAAGCTGCCGCGTTCGGGCACGGCATGGATGGTGCCGAACGGATCGACCCGATTTTGCAGTGGCATGGCTCGTTCTCCTGGGCCGAGCCCGAAACCGCCTCGCGGTTTTCGGGGATGTATGCACGCTCAAAAAGTCCTGGCGACGGTTCCGTCGGCGTACCGAGGAATGTCCGCCCGGCATGTCTTGGCTCTGGTGCCGCCGACATGATATCGCTCTCGCCATCGTTTTCATGTCAGCAGGATTTTCGGGATGCGGGTGCTGGTGGTTCACAATTATGACAACACCATGCTTGGCCAGGTTGGTGTCGCCCTTGCCGAGGCGGGCGCCGATCTCGACGTGCGCCGCGCCCATGAAGGCGATCCGCTGCCGAAGGACTCTGCCGGATATGACGCCATGGTGCTGATGGGTGGCGGCCAGAATGCCCTGGCTGACAGCGAATACCCTTATTTCCCCGACTTGCTTGATCTGACGCGCGACTTCGCCAGCAAGGATCGCTCGGTGCTCGGCATCTGCCTGGGAAGCCAACTGGTGGCGCGCGCCTTTGGCGGCAGCAACCAGGTCGGCGGCGCCACCGAATTCGGCTGGCACCGGGTCTCGCTGGAGCCGGCCGCCAAGGACGATCCGGTCCTGGCCGAACTGCCGGACAGTTTCCCCATCTTCGAATGGCATGACGACACTTTCGCGCTGCCCGAGGATGCTGTGCGGCTGGCCGGCAATCCCGCCGTCAGGAACCAGGCGTTCCGCATCGGCCGCGCGGTCTACGGCTTCCAGTTCCATTTCGAGGCCAACCGTCCGCTCGTGCTCGACTGGAGCACCTCCTTCGCCGATACGATCGCCGAGCGCCATCCCGACTGGGCCGACCGGCTCGACGACGAGATGGCCCGCAACGGAGCGGATGCCGATGCCGCGGGCATAGCCATCGCTCGTGCCTGGGTGGCGACGATCTAGCGACCTTCTCCCGCTGCCGAAGCCGGCGCCCCGGGCACCGGCCCATGGCGCCTGAAGCAGCGTCACGTGCCCGGCGGCGCGACCGCGTGACCGGACTGTTGCCTCGATGCGACGTGGCATATTTGGCACGCGCTCATGAATCCGTCGGGGACAACCGCTTTCATCCTTGGCTTGTGTCCGCTCTCCCCTCTAGGGAGACCCGCGCCTGCATCCGGTGTGAAACGTGATGAACCTTTTGTGTGACCCACGCGACACACCGCCGATACAGAATCCGCCTAGAAGCGCAAAATTATCGAAACTTTGAAGCGCATTCTTCGTTTCAACGCATTGGTAACCGCCTCGTGCACAGATGCAGAAAGTTCAACCAGAGATGACTTCCGTGAAAGCAGCTCTTCTGTCCTTCGCCATGCTGTCCGCGATCGTGATCTGCGGCCTCGGCATCTACGCCGCCGACGCGGCCAACAACCACAACGCTGTCGATGGCTACGGCGTCACCGCCAGCCTCCACTAGGCGACGAGGCGCGCTCCCGCGCCGACGATCCAGGGTGTAAACCCCCTCTTTTTTCCTGATTTCTCAAGCCCGTATCGATTCCGGAATCGGCATTCGTCGTCGCTCCGGTGTTCTGGGGCGTGAGCGGCGGTAGCTGTTGGCGAGGGGATCCGGCCGAAAGCGGAGGTCTCCTTCGCCGGGCGGCTGAGACGCGAGTGACAGCCTCAGCCCGGAGCGGTCACCGTCATGATCACTTTCTCGGCTCCCTCCACCACGAGCGCGGTGAGATTTCCCGACTGCCAGGCAAGCGTGTCGACATTGACGCGGTTGGCCGTCACCTCTGCCTCCGCCGCCGGCGTATGGCCGTGCACGATGATCTTCGGGAAGAGGCCCGGATATTGCAGGAAAACGTCGCGGATCCAGGTCAGGTCCTGCGGGTTCTGGTTCTCCAGCGGCACGCCCGGCCTCACACCGGCATGGCAGAAGAAGAAGTCGCCGAAGCTCACCGAGAAGGGCAGGGACTGCAGGAAGTTGATGTGGCCTGCGGCACCGCCTCGACCAGGGCAGCGTGCCCCCTCAGCAAGGCGGACTCCGATGTTCCGAACCAGCCGGTCAGGCCTTCGTCGATGGCTACGCCGTAGGAATGCCCGGTCTGCACGCCCCCGAAGCGGATGAACAGTGAGTCAACGGTCGGGGTATCGAGGAAGTCGAGGAAGCCGATGTCGTGGTTGCCGGCAAGCACGATGTTGCGTCGGTCGCGCTTGCGCGCCTTGATCAGGAAATCGATGACGCCCTTTGAATCCGGGCCTCTGTCGACATAGTCGCCAAGATGAATGATCCGCCAGTCGGGCGTCGGTCGCAGCTGAAGCTGGCTTTCGATCTGACGATGCATGGCGGCGAGCAGGTCGAGCCTGCCGTGGACGTCGCCGATTGCGTAGATGCGCATCCCGTCCGGTCCGCGCGCGTCGATAAAATGAATGCCGTCAGTCAAAGCCAGCGTCGCCTCCTGGCCCGGCGCATCGCCCTCAGAAACCGGATCGATTTCTGGAGGGATCATACGCCAGATTCAAAGTGCCACAGCGTCCGCCGCGCGCCCGAATCGCGCGCGACGCCGCAGGTCGCCCACCGCCTCAACGACGAAGCTGCTCCTTGCCCATGTCGGTGACAAGTCGCTTTCCGCACAACGCCATGGTTATATCCATTTCCTTGCGGATGATTTCGAGGGCCTTGGTTACGCCTTCCTTGCCGAGCGCGCCGAGGCCGTAGAGGAAAGGCCGCCCGATGAACGTGCCCTTGGCGCCGAGGCAGAGCGCCTTCAGCACGTCCTGGCCGGAGCGGATGCCGCCGTCCATATGCACCTCGATCCTGTCGCCGACAGCGTCGGCGATCTCTTCCAGCACCGAGATCGAGGAAGGCGCGCCGTCGAGCTGGCGTCCGCCATGGTTGGAAACGATGATCGCGTCGGCGCCGGTATCGGCCGCCATCAGCGCGTCTTCCTTGTCAAGCACGCCCTTCAGGATCAGCTTGCCGCCCCAGCGCTCCTTGATCCAGGCGACGTCCTTCCACGAAAGCTGCGGATCGAACTGCTCCGTCGTCCACGAGGACAGCGAGGCGACGTCGCCGACCCCCTTGGCGTGGCCGACGATGTTGCGGAAGGTCCGGCGCGGCGTGCGCGCCATGCCCAGGCACCAGCGCGGCCGTATCGCCATGTCGACGAGGTTGGCGATCGTCATCTTGGGGGGCGCCGAGAGCCCGTTTCGGACATCTTTGTGGCGTTGGCCGAGGATCTGCAGGTCGAGCGTCAGCACCAGCGCCGAGCATTTCGCGGCCTTGGCGCGGTCGATGAGGTTGAGCACGAAGTTCTTGTCGCGCAGCACGTAGAGCTGGAACCAGAACGGTTTCTTCGTCACCGAGGCGACGTCCTCGATGGAGCAGATGCTCATCGTCGAGAGCGTGAACGGCACGCCGAACTCTTCCGCCGCCTGCGCCGCCAGCATCTCGCCGTCAGCGTGCTGCATGCCGGTCAGCCCGGTGGGCGCNAGCGCCACGGGCATGGCGACCTTTTCGCCGATCATGGTCGATTCCAGCGAACGGTTGCTCATGTCGACCAGCACGCGCTGGCGGAACTTGATCTTCTGGAAGTCCTCTTCGTTGGCGCGGTAGGTGCCCTCCGTCCAGGCGCCGGAATCGGCGTAGTCGAAGAACATCTTCGGCACCCGCTGGCGGGCGAGGTCCTTCAGGTCGGCGATGGTCAGGATGGTGCTCATGGGAGTCTCGTTCAGCTTCGGGATCGTTTGCGCGCGGGTTCGATGTCGCCGCTGTCGGTGCGCTGGCGCAGCCGCAGCCGGGAGACGCGACGCCAGTCGCCGGTGCGTTCCGCCTCGGCCATCGACCGTTCGACATAGGTGATGTGGTCCATCGCCGCCTGTCGCGCGGCGGCCGGGTCGCCGGCCTTGATGGCGGCGTGGATGGCGCGGTGCTGCTGAAGCAGCGTCTCGCGCGCGCCGGGCACGCCGAACACCAGCAACCGGTTCTGGAACACACCTTCGGATAGCAGCCTGTAGCAGGCGCGTAGCGTGTGCAGCAGGATGATGTTGTGCGCGCACTCGCAGATCGCGTGGTGGAACTCGACGTCGATCTCGGCCTCGTCCTCGAAGTCGCCGGTGCGGTGCGCCTCGTCCATGCGCGTCATGATCTGGTCGAGCAGCGCGAGGTCATCCGGCGTGGCGCGCCGCGCCGCGTATTCCGCCGCTATCGCCTCCACTTCGCGGCGGTACTCCAGGTAATCCGTCACCGCCTTGCGATGCGTAGAGATGAGATCGGTCACCGGCGGCGTGAACAACTGCCCGATGATGTCGGCGACATGCGTGCCGCCGCCAGGTCTCGTCGTCAGCAGCCCCCGGCCTTCGAGGACCTTCAGCGCGTCGCGCAGGATCGGCCGCGACACGTCGAACTGGCGTGCCAGCTCGCGCTCTCCCGGCAGGCGGTCGCCGGTGCGCAGAACGCCTTCGAGGATCAGGCTCTCGATCTGCTGCACCACCTCGTCGGCGGTNCGCGAATGCTCGATCCTGGAGAAAATGTCGCTCAACGGCGTGCCTGGGGAATTGTCNNTATGTCGCCCAGATTAAAGCNTGCGTCGCCAACTGGTCAAATTATTTATCCAATTGGTCCTCGGCCGTCGCATCCGGCACGGCGTTGGCATATCCGCGACTGCTAAACTTTGGTGTTTACGTCTGCTGGCGATTGTTTCTAGTGGACGCCATCACACGAAAGGTCAGGAAAGCCAGGGGGACCGCCCGTGTCGGACAATCCGTCCAATCTCGAATTCCAGCCGCGCGCCCAGGGCAGCGTCATGGGGTTCCCGGCGCATGAAGGGCGCCCCGGGGCGCTGGGCGAGGTGCATGCCCGGCCGCATCCGATGGTCGACAAGCCGCGGGTGCTCGTACAGCTTTCCTTCATGACCGAGGGCGGCTCCGGCGTCGACCACGCCGTGCTGTCGGAACTGTCGAGACGGCTCGGCATCGCCGCGCCGGACCGCTCCGCCCGCCACCATGCCATGAAGTGGGGCAAGGGCTCGNTGCGCTGGGAGCGGCACACCGAGTTCTCGACCTATCTGTGGGAGGGGCCGCTTTCGGAGAATGGCCGCANGCAGGAGGATTCGCCGTTCGGCAACGGCTTCTGTCCGCCGGGAACGGTGATATCGGGCATTCGGCTCGAGATCCGCAAATGGACCCAGGTGAGTGAGAANCTGATTGCCGGCTTCGATCCGACCAGCCTGTGCTATTCGCTGGTCGAGCGCGGCAATGCCGCCATCGTNACCGACTTTCGCCAGGATGGCGACGGGNTGACCCGCATGCTGGTGCTCGATCGCGGCCTGACGCCGGCCAGCACCGGCGCGCTGTCGCAGCGGCTGATCGACATCGAAACCTACCGCACTCTGGCCATGCTGGGCCTGCCGCTGGCGCAGACCCTGTCCGGCCGCGCGCGACGCATCGAGGACAGGCTCGCCCAGACCACGCTCGAGATGAAGGCGGCCGAGACGCGCGACAGCCAGACGCTGCTCGCCGACCTTACCGAGCTCGCCGCCGAACTGGAGGCGGATGCCGCGTCCAGCCTTTATCGCTTCGGTGCCTGCCGCGCCTATGACGGCATCGTGCGCGAGCGGCTGGAGGCGCTGGAAGAGGAGGCTGTGCCTGGCTACGACACCTGGGCCGGCTTTCTGCAACGGCGCGTCGCGCCCGCCATGCGAACCTGCCGCTCGGTCGAGGAGCGCCAGGCCAATCTGTCGCGCAAGCTGACCCGCGCCACGACGCTGTTGCGCACCTGGGTCGACGTCGAGGTGGAGAAGCAGAACCGCGATCTGCTGGCTTCCATGAACAACCGGGCGCGCCTGCAACTTCGGCTGCAGCAGACGGTGGAAGGCCTCTCCGTGGCCGCCGTCTCCTACTATGTGGTCGGTCTCATCGGCTACATCGCCAAGGGCGCCTCGTTCTTCGGCCACGCCTTCGCGCCGGAGGTCGTTACCGCCGCGTCGGTGCCGGTCGCGGTGCTCTTCGTCTGGTGGGGCGTGCGCCGCATCCGCCAGTCGCATTCCGAGCCGGCGAAGCATCCGGGCGAATAGCCCCGCTTCGCCAGCGGCAGATTGACGCTGGGGAAGTCACGCCCGGCGTCGCCGCGCGGCGTCCATCCACGCGGCATTTGCAACACGTCGCCGGCGCTGGTAAAACAATTTGACCAGTCAAGCGGAGTGAGGGCTGCCATGTCCGGCCTGACCATGCCGAAGCCAGATGAAGCCACGATGCGTCGCCGCGACGAGATCGTCGCCGACATGCGTATCATCGTGCCGGGCGAGGGAGTGGTCGACGCGCCCAACGCCATGCGGGCTTTCGAAAGCGATGGGCTTACAGCCTATCGGCAGTTGCCGCTCGTCGTGGTGCTGCCGGAAACTGTGGCCCAGGTCTCGCGCGTCCTGAAATACTGCAACGAACGCAACATCCGCGTGGTGCCGCGCGGTTCCGGAACGTCGCTGTCCGGCGGCGCGCTGCCGCTCGAGGACGCGGTGCTTCTGGTGATGAGCCGCTTCAACCGCATCATCCGGATCGACTATCCCAACCGTGTGGTCGTCGCCCAGCCCGGCGTCACCAATCTTGGCATCACCACCGCCGTCGAGCAGGAGGGCTTCTACTACGCCCCCGATCCATCCTCCCAGATCGCCTGCTCGATCGGCGGCAACGTGGCGGAGAATTCCGGCGGCGTGCATTGCCTNAAATACGGGCTCACCGCCAACAATGTGCTGGGCATCGAGATGGTGCTGATGAATGGCGAGGTCGTACGTCTCGGCGGCAGCCATCTCGANCAGGAAGGCTACGATCTGCTTGGCGTCATGACCGGCTCGGAAGGCCTGCTCGGCGTCGTCACCGAGGTCACCGTTCGTATCCTGAAGAAGCCCGAGACGGCGCGCGCGCTGCTCATCGGCTTCCCGACCAGCGAGGAGGGCGGCCAATGCGTCGCCGACATCATCGGCGCCGGCATCATCCCGGGCGGCATGGAGATGATGGATCGCCCGGCGATTCACGCGGCCGAGGATTTCGTCCATGCAGGCTATCCGCTCGATGTCGAGGCGCTGCTCATCGTCGAACTCGACGGTCCCAGCGTCGAGGTCGACCATCTCATCGGGCTGGTCGAGGCCATCGCCTATCGCAACGGTTCGACCACCTGCCGCATCTCGCAATCGGAGCAGGAGCGGCTGAGCTTCTGGGCCGGGCGCAAGGCGGCCTTCCCCGCGGTCGGCCGTATCTCGCCGGACTATTACTGCATGGACGGCACCATCCCGCGCAAGGAACTGCCGCGCGTGCTGGCCGGCATGCGTGAGCTGTCGGAAAAGTACGGGCTCGGCGTCGCCAATGTCTTCCACGCCGGCGATGGCAACCTGCACCCGCTGATCCTCTACGACGCCAACGTGCCGGGTGAACTCGACAAGGCCGAGAGCTTCGGCTCCGACATATTGCGCCTCTGCGTCGCGGTTGGCGGCGTCCTGACCGGTGAGCACGGCGTCGGCGTCGAGAAGCGCGACCTGATGCCGGAAATGTTCAACCAGATCGATCTCGACCAGCAGATGCGCGTCAAATGCGCGTTCGATCCCAACCACCTGCTCAATCCCGGCAAGGTCTTCCCGCAACTGCGCCGCTGCGCTGAGCTGGGGAGGATGCATGTTCATCGGGGACAGGTGGCCTTTCCGGATATTCCGAGGTTTTGATGGGGAAGCCAGCCGCGCTAGCTTTGCCGTTGTCCAAGATCATCAAGGATCGCCTGGCCGACACGCGGTTGGCTGGCAATTGGAGATACGGCCCCGATCCGAAGCCGATTGTTTCTCCACCGTCTTTGCGCCGTATGGGTGCTTTGCTGTGGGTATTCACGGAGCGTTACGGTGAAGTAGGGATGGCGGTCGGAAGCTCTCGCTGTCCACCCTATACGCGTGATCTGCAATCCATGGTGCGCCTCGGCTTGCTGACGTTGAAGCGGGAGTTCCCTGGAACGAATGTGCTCAGAATCTCCGCTTCCGGTCGAACTCGATTGAGCCAATTAAAGGTATCGGAGGCTGATAAACTTTGGGTTCTCCGTGCGATCGCCGGATGCGCATTGGAATGAAGACGCGAGCACAGCCACCGACGTTGCTTCGAGGTTTTCGAGGAATGGTAAGGTCTCAGGACTTGGGTTCCTCGCCCCCGCAAAGCGGGGGAGAGGTGGCTCGGGCAAAGCCCGAGACGGAGAGGGGGGCGGCCTATCAGCCAAGCCGCCGCTCGCCCGAAAAGATTGTCCGGGCCCGTGAGCTTCGCCATGGAGAAAATCAGGCGGAAGCTACTCTCTGGAATGAGTTGAAAGCCAAAAAGCTGGGCGGATACAAATTCGTCCGCCAGATGCCTATTGGTCCTTATTTCGCGGATTTCGCCTGTCGGGGCCAAAGGTTGATTGTTGAGATCGATGGCAGTCAGCACGCCGGGAGTAGTTACGACGGGCAGCGTGACGAGTTCATGCGTGGCGAAGGCTTCTCCGTCCTGCGGCTCTGGAACTTCGATGTGTTGAAGAACACGAGGAGTGTTTGCGAGACGATCCTTGCAGCTTTGGAAGGGCGGCTTGCCGAAGATGTGGCTGCTGCCGATCTCAGGTTTGTATTCGCCGCCAGGAAAATTGGAGACAACGCTCTATGATGGCCCCCTCTCCGTCTCGGGCTTTGCCCGAGCCACCTCTCCCCCGCTTTGCGGGGGCGAGGAACTGGGTGCACTCATGACCACCTTCACCCCATCCACCTCAACGGAAGTCCTCTCCACCGTTCAATGGGCGGCGGCCGAAGAGGCGCCGCTTGAAATCCTCGGCCATGGTTCCAAGCGCGGCATAGGCCGCCCGCTGCAGACCGAGCATACGCTCGACTTGTCGAAGCTTACCGGCGTCACGCTCTACGAGCCGGCCGAACTGGTGCTGTCGGCGAAGGCCGGCACGCCGCTCGCCGAGATCGAGCAACTGCTGACGGAAAACGGTCAGCAATTCGCCTTCGAGCCGATGGATTACGGCCCGCTGCTCGGCGGCGAGCCGGGCCAAGGGGGCAAGAACGGAACGATCGGCGGCGTGCTTGCCGCGAACTTGTCCGGGCCACGGCGGCTGAAGGCGGGTGCCGCGCGCGACCATATCCTCGGTGTCGGCGCCGTCTCGGGGCGTGGCGAGGCCTTCAAGTCGGGCGGGCGCGTCGTCAAGAATGTCACCGGCTATGATCTCTCCAAGCTGATGGCCAATTCCTGGGGCACGCTCGCCGTGCTCACCGACGTCACCTTCAAGGTGCTGCCGGCGGCCGAGACCGAGGTGACCTTGGCCATTCGCGGCCTGCTCGACGATGCCGCCGTTGCCGCCATGGCGCTGGCGCTCGGCTCCAGCGCCGAAGTGTCGAGCGCCGCCCACCTGCCGGAGCGGATCGCGGCGCGTGTCGCCGGTGGCAGGCTTGGCAGCGATGCGGCGACGCTGCTGCGTGTCGAGGGTTTTGGCCCGTCGGTCGTCTACCGTACGGAGGCGCTCCGGCAACTGCTCGGTAAGGCCGGACCTCTGGAGGACATCGCCGGCGAGGCGTCCAGGACTATCTGGCGCGATATCAGGGATTGCGTGCCCTTCGCATCGACCCAAGGAGCGGTCTGGCGCGTGTCGATGGCCCCGGCCGAGGCGCATCACATGGTGATGACCTTGCGCATGCAGGCGGCGGTCGACGCCTTCTACGACTGGCAGGGCGGGCTGGTGTGGCTCTCGATGCGCGAGAACGATCCCGAGGCAGAGCTGTTGCGGGGATTGATCCGCAAGCATGGCGGCGGCCACGCCACGCTTGTTCGCGCCGCGGCGGCGCATCGTGCCGCCGTTCCGGTGTTCCAGCCGCAGCCGCCGCATCTGGCCGCGCTTTCAGCCCGGCTCAAGGCCGAATTCGATCCCAAGGCTATCCTCAANCCCGGNCGCATGGCNCTGCCGTCGGTCTCTGCTACTGTGAGCNCGGCAACAGAGGGAGGGGTATCATGAGCAATCAGGACAACGGCATTTCACCGCGCCAGACCGATCGCTGGCTGGAGCCGGGCGCCACCAACGCGCTGGTCATCTACATCCTTTATCTCGCCGGCCTCGTGATCGGCGTTTCCGGCATCGTCGGCATCGTGCTTGCCTACGTCAATCGCGGCAAGGCGGGCGGTTTCGTCGAAAGCCACTACACCTTCCTGATCAGGACCTTCTGGATCGGGCTGCTCTACGCCCTGATCTCAGTCGTGCTCATGATGCTCGTGGTCGGCTTCCTGCTGATGTTCGTCGTCGCGGTCTGGTTCATCGCGCGCTGCGTCCTCGGCCTGCAGGCGTTGCAGCGGGGCGAGCCGGTCAAAAATCCGCAAAGCTGGCTCCTCGGCTCGTAGGGACGACGTCCCGAGCGGGCGCTTTCGGGACCATCATGCTCGGGCATTAAGGGTAACTCAGGTGCAGACCAATTTCTCAGCCGCACAGCTTGCCGATCCGCATGTCGCGGAATCGGAGAAGATCCTGCGCAAATGCGTGCATTGCGGCTTCTGCACCGCCACCTGTCCCACCTATGTGACGCTCGGCAACGAGCTCGATTCACCGCGCGGCCGCATCTACCTGATCAAGGACATGCTGGAGAACGGCCGGCCGGCGGACAAGGAAATCGTCACCCATGTCGACCGCTGCCTGTCCTGCCTTGCCTGCATGACGACATGCCCTTCGGGCGTGAACTACATGCATCTGGTCGATCATGCCCGCGCCCATATCCATGAGACCTACCGGCGGCCGCTGCCCGACCGGCTGACGCGCGCCCTGCTGGCCTTCGTGCTGCCTTACCCCGGACGCTTTCGCGCGGCGCTGAAGCTCGCCGGGCTCGGCCGTCCCTTCATTGGCTTGTTCGAGAAGCTGCCGGCGCTGAAGCCGGTGGCGGCAATGCTCAGACTGGCGCCGACCTCGATCCCGTCGGCGTCGGCGAAAGCGTTGCCAGGCGTGCACCCCGGACAGGGGACGAAGCGAGGGCGTGTCGCCATTCTCACCGGCTGCGCGCAGTCGGTTCTCGACCCGGCCATCAACGACACGACGATTTCGCTGCTGACGCGACTGGGCGTCGAGATTGTCGTGCCGGAAGGCGAAGGTTGCTGTGGCGCGCTGGTCCACCATATGGGCCGCGAGGAGGCGGCACTTGCCTCGGCCAGGCGGAATGTGGACGCCTGGACGCGCGCCATCGAGCAGGGTGGCCTCGATGCCATCATCATAACGGCATCCGGCTGCGGCACCACGATCAAGGACTATGGCTTCATGTTGCGCCTCGACCCCGCCTATGCGGAGAAGGCCGCGCGTGTCTCGGCGCTCGCCAAGGACATTACAGAGTACCTGGCGACCATCGATCTGCCGGAGCCGGTGCGCAAGCCGGGCACGGTCGTNGCCTATCACTCGGCCTGCTCGATGCAGCACGGCCAGAAGATCACGCGCCAGCCGANGGAGCTNCTGGCCAAGGCGGGCTTNGTCGTGCGCGAGCCGCGCGAGGGCCATCTGTGCTGCGGCTCGGCCGGAACCTATAACATCCTGCAGCCGGAGATTTCGGCGAAGCTGCGCGACCGCAAGGTGAAAAACATCGAGGCGACCGGCGCCGAAATCGTCGCCACCGGCAACATCGGCTGCATCACCCAGATCGCGTCCGCCGCCAAACTGCCGGTCGTGCACACGATCAAGCTGCTCGACTGGGCCTATGGCGGTCCGAAGCCGGAAGGCGTTTCGGACGAGAGACTGGTTGCTGCGGAATAGGGCAATTCCGGGAAAAGCGCCGAACGCATTTCCCGTCGAAATGGCCTCGATTACTCAGCCGCGAGCTTGTCCGCTGTCCCGTAGGTCGCCTGGTAGAGCGCGCGCTGCCGGTTGAGCGCCACCATCGTGTTACGNANCAGGATGGCGACCGTGATCGGGCCGACACCGCCCGGTACTGGNGTGATCCAGGAGGCCACTTCCTTGACGCTGTCGGTGTCGACGTCGCCGACGATGCGGGTGGAGCCGTCGGGCAGGGTTTCCGAATTNATGCCGATGTCGATCACGGCGGCGCCNGGCTTGACCATGTCGGCCTTGATCAGGCGTGGCTTGCCGACAGCGACGAACAGCGCGTCGGCGCGCCGCGCGTGTGCCGCCACCGATCGCGTCATGTGGTGGCAGACCGTGACCGTCGCGCCCTCGCTCATCAGAAGAAAGGCGATCGGCTTGCCGACGATCTCTGAATGGCCGACGACCACCACCTCCAGCCCCTTCAGGTCGAGGCCGGTCTCCTTGAGCAGTTCGACCGATGCGGCCGCCGTGCAGGGCGCGAGATCGAGCTGGTTGTAGACGATGTTGCCGATCGAGGCCGGGTGCATGCCCTCGACATCCTTCAGCGGATGCACCGCCGCCTGCAGCGTCTTGATCGGAATATGCGCCGGGACCGGCCGCTGGATGATGATGCCGGTGACGCGCGGGTCGGCATTGAGCCCGTGGATCGCCGCCTCCAGCTCGCCGGCCGTGATCGTCGCCGGAAAGCGCCTTTCCTCGAAATCGATGCCGGCCAGTTCTGCCTTGGCGCGCTGGTTGCGCACATAGACGTCGACCGCGGCGGTGTCGCCGACCGTGATCGAAACGAGCTTCGGCGGAAAACCTTCGGCCTTCGCGATGGCCGCGTCCTCGCGCACGGATGCGATGATGCGCTTGGCGACCGGGCCACCCCGGAGATAGCGGCTGTCGTCGGAGAGCGACATGGCTGGATCCTTCAAAGTGGAATTTGGCGCCGACATAGCAAAGGATGCGGGGAAAAGGCAGCACGAAAGCGAACCTTCATGCTTTCCCAACGACCTGCGCGGATTGCACGCGGGCATCGTCGGCGCGGGCAATGAAAAAGGGCAGCGCGGTTTCCCGTGCTGCCCTTCCGTGACCGGCCGCATCCCCATACGGCCCGTCCCCCGGTGTCTTCGAATGGCTTTTGAGGCTGTTCTACGCCTTCTGGGCCAAGTGATTCGCTGTGCCGATCATATCACTTCGACGGTGGTTCCGATATTGACCCGCTCGTAGAGGTCGACAACATCCTCGTTGCGCATGCGGATGCAGCCGGACGACACGGCCCCGCCGATGGTCCAGGGCTGATTGGTGCCGTGGATGCGATACTCCGTGGATCCGAGATAGAGCGCGCGCGCACCAAGCGGGTTTTCCATGCCGCCGGCCAGGTAGGTCGGCAGGTAGCGGCCCTTGGCGGCCTCTCGCTTGATCATTGCCGCCGGCGGACGCCAGTCGGGCCACACCCGCTTGTTGGTGATCTTGTGCGTGCCGGCCCACTCGAACCCCGGCTTGCCGGTGCCGACGCCGTAGCGCCGCGCCTTGCCGTCCTTTTCAACGAGGAAGAGGAAATTCTGCTTGGTGTCGATGACGATCGTACCCGGCTTCTGGTGGCCGCCATAGGCGACTTCCTGGGGCAGGTAGACGGGGTTGATCTGCGGCCGCATCACCATGCGTCGGGCCGGCGCCTGCACGGCGGCGGTGCGCTGCTGGCCGGGCTGCGTCTGGATATAGCGCTGCGGCTGCTGCGCTGCCTGGCGGCTTGGACGCACGATGCCGGGCGCATGGCCGAGCTGCAGCAGCCAGGGCGCCGAAAGATCGGGGCTCACCATCACGGGCGGCCGGTCCGCATAGCGGTCACCGCCGAGGGAGGGCGTGGCGCCGGTGGCCAGGACGGCCATCGCGCCGAGCAGGGAAAGCAACGCTGTCTTCATCGAAACGCACCTTGGATCGTCGAACTCGTCCGGGGCGGAGAGGCCCCCGGCTTCGCGATCCTTGGCGCGGACCAGCAACTGAAACATGAATCGGAATGCGTAAAATGCCGCTTTGTCAGTAAACCTTTTGGTGTGGTTACCGGCCGGTTCAGGAATCTGGTAAAGCCGGAGTAAAATTGGTGCCGCAGCGCATTAACNAATGGATTTTCTGCGATGGCAAATGAGAATACGGGCATTATCGCCGGCCCTGACGGCATCTCGCGCTGTTTCTGGCACGGCAACCTGCCGGATTATCTCCACTATCACGACCATGAATGGGGCAGGCCCGTGGC
>JGI26527J51213_1001641_pt1 | contig 14912 bp, 17 predicted proteins | sample ThiBiot_300_biof_FD_51213 | JGI IMG/M metagenome (IMG submission 51213) | reverse complement strand
CCCGAACCCCAATACTCGGTGGCCCTCAACGACGCGATCGCGTCGACGGCAGGGTGGCCCCGAACCCCAATATCAGCGGCCCTCAGAAGCGCGAATACTCACCTGAGCGGGACCGATTCGTACTTGCTGGGCGTTTCGCGATCGTCGATGGCGCCCACAGAGGAACGCGGTAACACTCGCCAGCGGGAACTGCGACGGTGTCAGCTGGTTCGCGACCACCTGCGCCACCTCACGCACTGCAACGGCGATCCCCTCTGAAATCTCCGGTCCCCGAGCGGGGTGCGACCCGGCGAAGCTCGTTGAACGCGAAGCGTTCGACAAGCCGTGCGGGACGTCAAGGTGCGGTGCGCTGCGCTCGACCATCGGCCGCCCATCCGGGAACTTCGGCCCCGGCCGCCAGTGGTCGGCGGCAGCATCTCCCGGATCAACGCCCCTTTTGCATCCGGCAGCAATCGAAACCGCGACACCCGTCGAGATTCTCAGCCAGACCCCTCAACCTTTGTCAGACACGTCCTAGGGGACCGTCGCCGCATTGAACGGCCTTGTTCACCACGGCCGTTCAAAGCGGACTTACCGCCCTTCGCGGAGCGCGCGCCGCCATTCGCCCGTAACCCGCCCCTGTCGAGCCTCGTTGCGAGCATGGATCCGGTCGAGAGCGGCGTAGCCCGCCTCTCTTCGGGTCTTGAAGACGTAGCTCGACCGGGCGCTCCGCGATTCATGCTGCTCCGGGCTCGGTCCCTGCTTCAGGCTCCACATGCTCTTCCTCCTCAGAGACTCGAACGATGGCTGACGCTTTAGTTATTTCGATGATGTTCATTTGCTGGCTTTGAGCGCCAGCATAGACAGCATCGAGTTGAGACAACAGCCCGTAGTCCTCCAGATTTTTCACTGGTAGGCCCAGCCCGTCTCGCGCCTCATCGCGGTCGATTACGTACCCGTGCGTGGGGTATCCGCGAACGAGTTGAGACATGCGTGCCTTGGCGGAAGCGAACCCGGTCCGATTGTGACGGTATGACAGTAGCCGGGCTCCGTATTCAATCGCGACGTCGAGGCTGGTGCTCGCGGCGTTCACGGCAACTAGATCGATTTGCTCGAGAAGCGGCCTGGCGAACTGGGCTGAGAAGTCGAGCACATGCTGAATGGTCTGTTCTCGAGTCAACGCGGTGGATCGCAGAATCTCGCTGCCCGCCGCGATGGCGTTCGAAACGACCTGGAAGTAAACGTTGTCGATGGTATTTGCGGTGTCGAGGTTCGAGCGCATCCGAACCTCGCCTTCGCGGCTCTCTTGAGTGTCAAGCGGGCCAAGCTCTGCGGCCGGCCCCATGAAGATCTCGTCGCCTGCAAGCGCGAGCAGCGTGGCCGCACTCTTGGCGTAGTCAACGATGACGAAGTTGACAACTTCGAACCGCGATCGCAAATAGAGACCGAGCTTGTACGCTGCGTGAGCATCCCCTCCAGGGGAATCCAGCCAGACATCGATGCGAGAGCCAGGCTCTCGCGGTGCATCGAGCCCCCCGAGTCGCTGGATTATGTCCTGCACGACTGGTCGCATCAGCGAACTGTTGGCGCCAGGTCCCATCTGGAGGAGCATCAGCACGTCCCAGTCCGCAGGCGACGTCGATTCGTCGACGGGATCCGAAGCCCCATCTGCGTTCTCGGAACGCACCTTGTCGTCGACTGAATCGTCAGCTGTCAGCGGCTCGTCGACCGGGAGCGCATCTTGGACCGGTTCACCGGCTGAAGGCTTCGGCTCCGCTGCGCGCGCAGGCTTCTTGGATGGGCGGGCTTCCATGTGTCTCCCTACACAGAAATACTCGACCTCCGAACTCTAGCGGCATAGTACCGAGCGCGCTGCGCCGCCATCAGCAGCCAAGCCGCAGGTCTACTACCCGGTCCTTTCCGCCAAGCGAGCCAGCCGACCGGTGAACGCGGCCAACAACCGCCGCGCACATCGGCGGAGACGTCCCCGCCGCGAGTCAGTACGCTGGCTCGTCGGAGAGCAAGAGTTGGACACGAGGCTGAGGCGCTTGTCGCCCAGCGCCGTCCCCTTCTCGTAGGTGCAGAACATCCCGCTCGTCGCGGGCAGATGTTCGAGCTGGTGAACCGCCAACGCGTACCGCAGCGGAGCCGGGACTCCGATTCCGGCAGGTGCTGCCACCAAGCTGACGAACGTGGCAAGCATTCCTGCGCTTACGGACGCGGCCAGCGCGGCGACATTGGGTGCACCTGTACCGGGCTGGATGCCGGACTGGCGAATGTACTTCGGGCTATCAAGCAGGCCCGCACGATCCAGCGTGAGCTCGTTCACACGGAGCTGCCCATTGCACTGCATGCACGGCCGACCCGGAACGATGGCGTGCGTCTTCCACGTCGCGCCGCGCATTCGGCCGTCAGGGAGAGTATCGATTGCGATACCCCCGTCAATGACCGGAATGAGGTCGGCGTACGCCACGGAATTGAGCACCGCACGAGGCCACGGTCGGTCGACGCACGAAAAGATCACGTCGTAGTCCAGAGCCGCAGCCAAGCCTTCAGGAGTGGTGATGCTCACGTCGTGGGTCTGCAGCTCGAAATCGGTAGCAGTGGCAGCCGTTCGCGCGACTCGCGCGGCGACCTCCGTCTTCAATCGACGCTCACGGGCATCCTCACGGGTTGCCCCAATCATTCGATCAAGATTCAACTCCTCGACGACGTCCACATCCATCACGCCAAGATGCTCGACACCGGTGGCTGCGATCCTTGCCGCGATATCCAGGCCTACGCTGCCAACGCCCACGACGAGGACCTTGAGCCGCGCGATGTCGCGCTGGATGGACTCACCCCACGCGGCCACAGTCCGGCGCTGGTACTCAGTGGCGCGTGGCGCGCGGCGCCGGTCTTCGTTCCACGTTACCCTCAGGGTCGAACCAGAGACACGCACCGACTCCGCGTGGGTTGGCTCCGCGCTGGTTTCCCAGACCCTGCCGGACCAACTGCTCCCCCGAGTCCCGAGCGTCATGCCGACGAGAGGGAGGCCGGTGATAGAACGTGCGACGCGTTCGTACTCGGACTCCGTGTTGTGGTCGGGCCCACTAAGCCCCTGCCAGCCCGTGGCATCCGGATGTGAGTGCAGCAGCACGATGCCCTCGCTCCGTTCGCGCGCTTCGGTGGCAGCTCTCACGACATACCCGCCCGTGAACGACGCATTGCCGTGGACTTTGCGTTCGCCTGGAGCCGGCATGACTGCCCGACCCAGGATGGCGGTGCGTCGCGTGTTGCCCGTCGACCAGACGTAAGTTGCGATGACCACATCCTCTTGCCCATCGGCGCGAGCGAGGTGTGCTTCGAGTTCGTTGGAGAGCTCTTGTGTCATAGCGATTGAGATTGTCATGCCGATACCCCTCCTAGGACTCCCCGCACATGCGCAAGCCAGTTGGCTATCGCAGGCCGGTCCATACTCCAGTTCCCGATGTCTCGAGAATGTCGCGTCCAGCCCTCTAAACAGTCGATGAGGTCGGTGTTCGTGGAAGCGAACTGCACGTTCGCCGGAAAATGAATCCAGTGCGGCGGCGCCGCGGGCCACCCCCCTAGCTCATTGATGCTCACAGCGGTCGAGACGGACTGACCTGCCAGCGCCCCCGTCACCGCGACAACCTCGTAGACCACAGCGGGTCCGTTTACTCGCGCATGAATACCTTGCTCGGCGAGGTCCGCAATGAACGCGGCGACGGGGGAGCTGACCTGGGCATCCATCAGGCGACCGGGCTGCTCTGCTTCACCGAGACGAAGACATCGCCGTCGCGGAGCTCAACGATCTTGGTGTCCTTGTAGACCTTCGGCTCTTCGCCGTCGCGGACTCGAGCGAGGTCGTACTCGTTCGGGTTGAGTCCTGCCAGGCGAAGCAGCGCGGCCGCTTCTTGATCATCATCCTTCGTGGTGAAGGACTCGCCATCGATCACGATGGTCAACTCGACGCGCTGCTTGACGGAGATGAAGGCATCGCCGTCGCGGAGATCGATGACCTTGCCGTCCTTGAACCGCTGCGGCTCGCCGCTGGGCACCAGGCGTGCGAGGTTCCATGACTTCGGATCACGGCCCGCCAGGCGAAGAAGGCTGGCCGCTTCCTGGTCGTCATCGCGGGTAGTGAATCTCGCCCCATCGATGGTGATCGCGATCTTCGGGCGCCGTCCCGCATCTTCGTGACGCGGGTCCTGCGTGGTGATGGACATGACAGCCTTTCTCTTGAGGGACAGTGTTTTGCTACTGCAACACTCAAGGTACCGGAAGTGTTTCAGTAGCGCAACACCAGGTCGGTGTCGTACCATCGCAGAAAGAGAGAAGCGACATGCCTACCCACATTGATGTCGGCCGTCTTGCTGCCGTGCTCAGCGCGAGGATCGAGTCCGAGAACATTTCATGGCGCCAAGCCGCGAGTCAGATTGGAGTGAGTCCCTCGTTACTGTCTCGGCTGCGGAACGGGCAGCGACCGGACCTAGACGCGTTCGTGCAAATCACGCAGTGGCTGAAGATGTCGGCCGACGACTTCTTGGGCTCGACCGTGCGGACGGAGTCTGAGCCGGAATTGATGAGTGAGGTCGCGGCGCTTCTGCGCGCCCGGAAGGACCTCACCGAGACCGACAAGACCTTGCTCGAGAACGTGTTCAAGTCCGGTCTGCAGGTTCTTCGGAGCACCCGACCCGCAAACTGACGTGAACAAGGCCGCGCTCGCCCGACTCGCAACCGAGGTTCGAGATGAGATAGGACTCACACCCAGCGAGCCATTCGACGTGCCCCGCTGGTCAGCCCTGTGGGGAGTCCCCGTCCTGTCCCTTGCGCAGGCGACCGATGACCCAGTGGCATTGAGACGCTTCACCGTCGAGGCTCCCCACCTCTGGTCTGCAGCCCTCCTACGCGAGGGTGAAGGTCATGTGATTCTCTACAACCACGTCCACAGCCCCCCACGCATACTCTCGGACCTCACCCATGAGATCGCGCACATCTTGGGCGAGCATCGTCTGAATGGATCTTGGATGGATCAGAAAGGAAAGTGTGGCGCGTCGTCCGAGCACGAGCGAGAGGCTGCCGAGCTCGGAGGCGCTCTCCTGATCCCCGCCGCCGCGGCCCGTTCGCACGCCATCCGTGGTGGCGCGCCGTCTGGACTCGCCATGCAATATGGAGTCAGCGAAGAAATGGCCGTCTGGCGAATGCGGGAGTCTGGCGGCACCGTCATCAGACTACGAAGGCTCGCCAAGCGAAGGGCGTAATGAAGTAGCGGGGTCCGTCCGGTCTCGCGGCATAATCAGCCAGGGTCCGGGAGGCGCACGGGTGGCTCGTGTGGGGCAAAAGGGCGGCGCCGACCGCGGAGGTAAGGGCGCCGAGCTGCGGCCTCTGCGGTCCCAAGACGAGGTAGCCCTCACATGTTCTGCACCCCGACTATCGGCCTGTACTCGCCTCCCAGGACTCGAACGAACGGTACGTCGAAGCCCCGGATCTCATCGCGAACGAGCGCCGGGTCGCGGCGGGTGTCGACACAGTCCGCGTCGGACATTGCCGCGTGTCGCCCTCGGGCTCGCGCCGCGGCGACCGCGGGCTGATGATTGCCGGCGAGGGCACCAGCCATGTGCAGCCCAGTCCCTGATCGTCACTTGAACCCGCTAGTCACCATCCCGACCCTCGCGATGCGAGCTCGACCGCACGCCGGCAGGATGCAGCGCCCGCTGCGCAGGAGGCTGCGTGGCGTGCAGCTCAGGGAGTGTCGTTAGCCGGTGGTGAACCGTACATCCGCGAGAGCGACTGTCACATCTTCAAGGGCGAAAGGAGCGGCCGCTCGATTGAGCCGCCCGGAATGATGCCCGATCGAGGTACGTCAATCGCGTGGCCAATTCTGACTACGCCTGCGACCGCCGGTGGCCTGTCGAGAGGCCAACAAACACACCGGCGCACGCCGATCGAATGCACGTCACCTACCGTGGGCGAGATTCCCACCGTAAGTGAGGGTTGCCAGCCGTAGGAAAGTCCTGGTGACAGGCGGGAATACGCGAAGCCTCGGCGGCGATCTCGGGCCTCTGCGAGCGGGAATGGGTAAAGAATTCATACCCATTCTTTACCCAAACGCCAATCAGCGCCCCTCGAAAGGAGCGCTGATATGGTGTTTTTCTGGCGGTGACGGTGGGATTTGAACCCACGGTAGGGGGTTACCCTACACAACTTTTCGAGAGTTGCACCTTCGGCCGCTCGGACACGTCACCGTCGTCTATCTTACGACACGCGCGCGGGTGCGAAAAACACCGCTGGATGCCAGGGTATCCAGCGGTCGCTCGAAAGCACGCGCCGAGGGTGCGCGAGGCTTGCAGCGCCAAGAAGTTGGCGCGACACGCGAGAACTCCACGGGGGTAGCCGCGTGTTGCGCCAACTTCGTGCCGGGCCGCGCGCGCGAAGTCCAACCCCAAGGGGCTGGTGCGCCGCGCGGCGGCGACGCATACTGGCCACACGTCCGGTCAGGACCGCAGCGATGGGAGCAACAACATGTCGTACAAGGTCGGATACTTCGTCGGGAGCCTCTCCTCGACCTCGATCAACCGGGTGCTCGCGTCGGCGCTGATCCGACTCGCGCCCGACGACCTCGAGTTCACCGAGATCCCGATCCGGGACCTCCCGCTCTACAGCCCGGACTATGACGCCGACTACCCGGCGGCGGCGGTCGCCCTCAAGCACGCGATCGAGACCTCGGATGCCGTGCTGTTCGTGACCCCCGAATACAACCGTTCCATCCCCGGTGGCCTGAAGAACGCGATCGACTGGGCCTCCCGCCCGTGGGGGCAGAACTCCTTCGACCACATTCCCGCTGCTGTCATCGGGGCATCCATCGGTCAGATCGGCACGGCGGTGGCCCAGCAGAGTCTGCGCGGTGTGCTCAGCTTCTGCAACGCCCGCCAGATGACCGCGCCGGAGGCCTACATCACCTTCTCGCCAGAGGTCTTCGCGGCCGACGGCACGGTGCACAACCCGAGCACCGAAGAGTTCCTCCGCGGCTTCATGGCCGAGTTCCGCGAGCACGTGCAACGCGTGCTGACCGTGCTTCCCCGGCAGCAGTAGACCCCCTCAGACCTCGAGTCGGCGGTGGTCGGCGGCCGGCGGTCCTGAGGATTCGCCCTCAATCCGCCTTCATGCCGCGCCGGCCATGTCGTTGCCCGTACGGTAGGCCACAGCGATCGGCAGCAGCCCATGGCTTCTCGGCCTCAGGGCCCCGAACATCCGGGGGCAGATCATCTCTTCGTCACTTACCGAGGCTCGCCTCGGACCCGTCCGGCAGACGTACGCGGGCACAGCAGAGTTCCCGCACTTGACCCGCGCTTTCACCGATGTCGCACAGGTCGTCCGCGAGATGGGCCTGCTGCGACGTACCCCGTGGTTCTACGCGATCGTCGGCACCGCCCTCGCTCTCGGCTTCGCCGGGTGCATCACGGGTTTCATCCTGTTCGGGCACAGCTGGTTCCAACTGCTGATCGCCGGCGCCCTCGGCATCCTGTTCACGCAGGTCGCCTTCCTCGGCCACGAAGCAGCCCACCGGCAGATCCTCTCCTCCGGACCCGGCAACGACCGGCTCGCGCGCCTGCTCGCCAACGGGGTCGTCGGCATGAGCTACTCGTGGTGGACAACGAAGCACACCCGCCATCACGCCAACCCCAACAAGGTCGGCAAGGACCCCGATATCGAGATCGACACGATCTCGTTCCTCGATGAGGATGCCGCGAGCGCCCGCGGCCTCCGCCGGTGGATCACGAAGCGGCAGGGGTGGCTGTTCTTTCCGCTGCTGACACTCGAGGGTCTCAACTTGCACGCGCTCGCCTTCCGTCACCTCGCCAGCCGCGAGAAGGTCAAGGGTCGCTGGATCGAGATCAGCCTGCTGGTACTGCGCTTCTCGATCTTCGTCGTCCCCGTCTTCGTCTTCCTACCGATCGGCATGGCGTTCGCGTTCGCGGGTGTCCAGCTGGCCGTCTTCGGTGTGTACATGGGGGCCTCGTTCGCGCCCAACCACAAGGGCATGGCGATCATCGCCCCGGATGCGAAGCTCGACTTCTTCAGCAAGCAGGTGCGCACGTCCCGCAACATCCGCGGCGGCTGGTGGGCGACGTGGCTCATGGGCGGGCTGAACTACCAGGTTGAACACCACCTGTTCCCGAACATGCCGCGCCCGTACCTCTCCCACGCGCGGACGATCGTGCGCGAACAGTGCGCCACGCTGGGCGTGCCGTATGTCGAGACGTCGCTCGGACGCTCCTACGCGATCGTGATCGACTACCTCAACCGCGTGGGGCTTGCCGCACGCGATCCCTTCGATTGCCCGATGGTCGCGACCTACCGTCGCGTCTGACCGGGCCATCGCCCTGACGCGCGCGGCCGCGCCTCAGACATCGCCCGCGCGGCCGCCCCTCAGACCTCGAGTCCGACGGCGACCGAGCAGCGGGCGAGCTCGTCGTCGCTCAGCGCGAGGTCGGCCGCCTGTGCAGAGTCGGTGATGGATGCCGGGCGCCGCGCGCCGGGGATCGGCACGACGACGGGGCTGAGCGACAGTTCCCACGCCAGGACGACCTGCTGCGGGCTCACGCCGTGCGCGTCGCCGATCTGGCGGAACACGCCGAACCGCTCGCCGATCGTGCGGCCGCCGCCACCCGTGCCACCCAGGGGGCTCCACGGCAAGAACGCGATGCCGCGATCGTGGCAGTAGCGCAGCTCGTCGTAACTACCCGGATGCCGCGGTGAGAACTCGTTCTGCACGCTGACAAGCTCGCCCTCGCCGAGCACCTCCTGCGCGATGGCGATCTCTTCGACGCTCGCGTTCGAGATGCCGATCGCGCGGATCAGTCCCTCCGATTTCAGCGTCGCCAGGTTCTTGATGATCTCGCCGTAGACCATCCACCGGTCGGGTCGGTGGTACTGGTACAGGTCGATGACGTCGACGCCGAGGTTCTCGCGCGAGCGCTCGACGGCGCTGCGCAGGTACGCGAGCGATCCGTCGCGACCGAAGTCCTTCTCAGCGGTGCGCGTGATCCCGCCCTTGGTCGTCACGAGGATGCCCGAGCGATCCCCGTCCCACGATGCCAGGGCATCCCGCACGATCCGCTCGTTGTGACCCATCAGATCCCACGAGGGCGCGTAGATATCGGCCGTGTCGATGAGTGTGACCCCGGCATCCAGCGCGGCATGGACGGTCGCGATCGCCGTCTCGTGGTCGGGAAACTCATTGTCGCCGTTCATCGACATCGGCATGCCGCCGAGACCGATCGCCGAGACGGTGAACTCTCCGATGTGGCGCTGCTGCATGAGTGACCTCCGGTCGTGGGCGAGGCGCCGGCTCCGGCCGACACCCTCCAGCCTGCCACCTGCGACGCGGTGCTCGTGCAGGGGCCGTGGGCCCCGCTGCAGCGCTACGTGCAGTCGCCCGACATCATCGCGGTCACGCTGCGGCAGTCGGTGCAGCGGGTCGTGCCGCTCGGGCACGGTGCGAAGCGCGCGCTCGTGATCCTCGGCGCGATGATCGCGTTGCTGTCGACGGGACTCGTGCCCCGGCGGTCGCGGGGCTGCTGGCGGGCTCAGTCGACGAGGCCGAAGAGCTCGAGTGGGTGGGTGAGGCGCCAGAGGGCATCCGGCCCCGGAATGTCGGCCGTGAGGTGAACGCCGGTGGATGCCGTGCCCAGCGGGCCCTTCGTGCTGATCGAGCCGACGGTGTCGTTCGCCTCGCGCGCATCGCCGAGCGCGAGGTCGCTCGTGACCGCGGCGGTCGCGCCGTTCCACAGGAGCAGCGACACCTCGTCATCCGTCACCATGTTCGCCGTCGCGCCCCACGCGGTCGTCACGACACCGGCGATGGTGCCGGCCGGCAGGACGCGCGGTTGCGCGACCTCGGCCGCGACGTCGCTCAGCAACCTCGCCGTCTCGCTGTCGCGGGCCTCATCGCTGGTCTGGGCGAGCGCCGTCGCGTAGACGCGCACGGTTGTGTCGCCGACGGTGATCTCCTTCGCGGCGAGCAGGTTGTAGGCGCCGTAGAGCGTGCCGGTCTTGAGCCCCACGACTTCGGGATCGGCCAGCAGGTCGTTCGTGTTGACGACCTCGCCGGCTCCCGGCAGGGTCACCGACGGTGTGCGCACGATTTCGGCGATCACCGGATCGGCCATCGCATACCGGGCGAGGGTGATGAGTGAGGCGGGGTCGGCGACGTTGGCCGATTCGATTCCCGTCGGCTCGACGACGGTGATGCCGGTCAGATTGTGCCGTGACAGCCAGTTCGTCGCCGCCGCGGCGAAGACGGTGTCGGTGGGCCAGATGGTGCTCGCCAAGTGGTCGGTGTAGTTTCCGGCAGAGCCGATCAGGATGCCCTGGAGCATCTGATACTCCGTCAGCGTTCCCCCGACCGGCACATTCAGCGCCGACTCGTCGGCCGCCAGGTAGTTGTAATACGTCTGGCGATCGCGCGCGGTGAACGAGAACTCAGGCCCGCTCTCGCCGACGGACAGCGGCAGCTCCTCGACGATCATGAGCGCCGTCACAAGCTTCGTGATGCTCGCCATCGGCACGGCATCCGTCGTCGTTGCGGGTGATCCGTCGAAGCCGGCGACGCCGATCGCGGCCGAGCCTTCGGTCGGCCACACGACGGCCGTCGCAGGGGAGGTGATGTCGGCGATCGCGACGGTCTCCACGGCGGGTGCGACCGCGTACAGCGGCCACAGCAGCGTCGTCGCGGCGTACGCGCCGAGCAGGCCGAGCGTGCCGAGCACCGGCGCGACGACGCCCGCTCGCACCGGTGAACGGCGCGGGCGGCGGGCCAGCAGGTCGGGGTAGGCGGCCGCGTACGGATGCGTCGAGCTGGTCAGATCCTGCGGCGAGAGACGCGCGGCGACGGCGTCCTCGTCGATCCAGCCGAGAGCGACGCGACCGGCCGGGGCAGATGTGGGTGTGGGTCGAAGGACGGATGCTACGGCGTCGTCCGCGCGGAGGATGTCGGTGTCGGGGGTGTCAGCGTCGGAGGCATCCGTGCCCGTGCCCGTCGGTGCGTCGATCTCGCCGGTGGCGACAGCCTGCTCACGGCGCGCGCGACGTGACGATGGTGGCGCGTCTTCCATGGTCACCCGCCAAAACTACCCGGTCACAGCTATACTCAACGACACAACCACGGGAGTCCGGTGAGCCGGGCTGAGAGGAAGCGAACCACGCTTCGACCGTCGAACCTGATCCGGATCATGCCGGCGCAGGGAGGAGAGAACATGCACGCATCTGCGTCCCCATCCACCGTTCGGCCCACGTCTGCCGCAAACTCGGCCCTCGGTCGCCTGCGCTGGCGCATCGTCGACATCGTCGTCGCCAGCGTCATCGGCGTGGCATCCGGCCTGATCTTCCTGCTTTGGAACTTCGGCTATCTCGGACCCAAGGCGCTGCTGGACCCACTGCTGCCGGGCCTGCAGGGCCTGCTCGACGGGCCGTGGCTGTTTGCGGGCGTGCTCGGGGCGCTCATCATTCGCAAGCCCGGCGCCGCGATCTACGTCGAGACGCTCGCCGCGGTCGTTTCGGCGCTCGTCGGCAACCAGTGGGGCGGCTTCCTCACGATCGAGGCGGGGCTTGTTCAGGGCCTCGGCGCCGAGATCATCTTCCTGCTCTTCCTCTACCGGGCGTGGTCGCTGCCGGTCGCGCTGGTCGCCGGTGCCGCTGCGGCGTTCGCCGGCGGCATCAACAACCTGATCCTCTGGTACGCGGGGGCGGATGCCACGTTCACGACCGTCTACCTGATCAGCACAGTCGTCTCGGGCGCCGTCATCGCGGGTGGCCTGTCGTGGGTGCTCGCGCGGGGCCTCGCCGCAACGGGCGCGCTCGACCGCTTCGCCTCGGGGCGCGAGCGCCGCGCGCTGGTCTGACCCGGGCGTGCGGGTGGAGTCCGTCGCGCCGGCGTCTGTCGACGCGCACGGCTGGGGCTGGCGCCACGCGTCGCGGCGGGCATGGGCGCTGCGCGACGTCTCGTTCCACATCGAGCCCGGTGAGCGCGTGCTGTTGCTCGGCGCCTCCGGCGCGGGCAAGTCGACGCTCCTGCAGGGACTCGCGGGCGTGCTCGGCGGTGAAGACGAGGGCGAGTCGCACGGCGAGCTGCTCGTCGACGGCGCGCTCGCCGCGGCATCCCGCGGACGCAGCGGACTCGTGCTGCAAGACCCCGACGCGCAGATGATCCTCGCGCGCGTGGGCGACGACGTCGCGTTCGGGTGCGAGAACCTCGGGGTGCCGCGCGAGCAGATCTGGCCTCGGGTTCGCTGGGCGCTGGATGCCGTCGGGCTCGACGTCCCGCTCGACCGGCCGACCAAGGCGCTGTCGGGCGGGCAGAAGCAGCGGCTCGCGCTCGCAGGCGCCCTCGCGATGCGGCCCGGCCTGCTGCTGCTGGACGAGCCGACGGCGAACCTTGACCCGGGCGGCGTCGCCGAAGTGCGTGGTGCCGTCGAGCGCGTGCTCGACGAGACCGGCGCGTCGCTCGTCGTCGTCGAGCACCGCGTCGAGGTGTGGCTGCCGCTCGTGACCCGCGTCATCGTGATCGGGCCCGACGGCGTGATCGCCGACGGGTCGCCGGAGGCGGTGCTCGGTGAGCGCGGTGCCGAGCTGGCGGATGCCGGGGTGTGGGTGCCGGGGATTCCGCCGGTGGTTCCGGCTTCTGTGGGTGGCTTGAGGTCTGTGGGTGGTTTGGGGCCTGCGGGTTCTTCTGTCGGCGGCGAGGTGCTGCTCGACGCGCGGGATCTCGCGGTCGCGCGCGTGCGCGGTGTGCCGGTCGCGTCGGGCATCGATCTGGAGGTGCGGGCGGGTGAGGCGCTCGCGATCGTGGGCGCGAATGGCGCCGGCAAGTCGACGCTGGGGCTGACGCTGGCGGGGCTGCTGCCGGCGGCCGCGGGGGAGGTGACCGCGGCATCCGTTCTCGCCGGCGACGCCGGAGGGTCGCCGATCGCGTGGCGGTCACGCGAGCTGCTGACGCGCATCGGGATGGTGTTCCAGGACCCCGAGCATCAGCTGCTCGCGAAGACCGTGCGCGAAGAGCTCGAGGTCGGTCCGCGCGCGCTGGGGCTGACCGACGACGTGATTGCGCCGCGCGTCGGCGAACTGCTCGAGCGGTTGCGGCTTGCGCCGCTCGCGCGCGCCAACCCGTACACGCTGTCGGGCGGTGAGAAGCGGCGGCTGACAGTCGCGGCCGCCCTCGCGACGGCGCCGCGCGTACTCGTGCTCGACGAGCCGACGTTCGGGCAGGATGCCCGCACCTGGGCCGAGCTCGTCGCGATGCTCGCCGCGCTGCGCGACGACGGCGTCGCGATCGTCACGATCACGCACGACGACGCCGTCGTGCGCGCGCTGCAGGCGCGGCGCTTCGTGCTGGGGGCGGCGACATGACCCTGCTCGACACGCGTGCGCGCACCGGGGTGGTCGCGGGGATCAACCCCGTCGCGAAGCTCGCCGCGAGCGCGCTGATCGCGCTGCCACTGATCCTGACGCTCGACTGGGTGTCGGCGGCGGTGGCGCTTGTGCTCGAGAGCTTGCTGTTCCTGTTCGCGGGGCTCGGCTGGCGCGAGTTCTGGCTGCGCACGCTGCCGGTGTGGATCGCGGCGCCGCTGACGGCGCTGACGATCGCGCTGTACGGCGAGGCATCCGGTCAGGTGTACGTCGAGTGGTTCGTGATCCGCATCAGCGAGGGCTCGCTGACACTTGCGGTCGCGACGCTGTTCCGCGTGCTCGCGGTCGCGCTGCCGTCGGTCGTGCTGTTCGTCACGGTCGACCCGACCGATCTCGCCGACGGTCTCGCGCAGATCGTGCGGCTGCCCGCGCGATTCGTGCTCGGGGCGCTCGCCGGGCTGCGGATGGTCGGGCTCTTCCTCGACGACTGGCGCGCGCTCGAGCTTGCGCGCCGGGCGCGGGGTGTCGCCGACCGGGGGCGTGTGCGCCGGTTCGTCGGCATGGCGTTCGCCCTGCTCGTGCTCTCGATCCGGCGCGGATCGAAGCTCGCGACCGCGATGGAGGCCCGCGGATTCGGCGCCCCCGGGCGACGCACGTGGGCGCGCGAGTCGCGCTTCGGCGGACGCGAGTGGGCCCTCGTCGCGATCGGCGCGGCGATCTCGGCCGTAGCCGTGGCATCCGCCGTCGCCGCGGGGACGTGGAACTTCATCCTCGGGCCGGGGTGACGCGCGTGGGCGAGCTTCGTCCGTCCCATGTGACGGCCCGCGAGCCGCGTATCGGAACCGATGAAGGCGAGCGGATGCCGGGTCAGCGACCCTCGGCCCTCGCCTCCAGCACCTCCTGCAGCACGACCGCCTGATTGTGCTGCGCGTCGTGCGACCCGTACAGCAGCGTGACCACGTCGTGCTCTGCCCAGGCTGCCGCGCGCTCGGCGAGCTCGGGGTTGGCGGCGAGTTCGGCGCGGAAGCGCTGCTCGAACTCGGGCCACGGCAGACCCTCGTGATGGAACGCCGTCCGCAGCTCGGTCGAGGGGGCGAGCTCCTTCGCCCACTCGTCGAGGTGGGCGCGCTCCTTCGAGAGTCCCCGCGGCCACAACCGGTCGGTGAGCACCCGGTATCCGTCGCCGGGGGATGCCTCGTCGTACACGTGCTTGGTCTGCAACTCCATGCTCGCAGTCAACTCCGAAGCTCGCGCCGTCGCCAGGCCCATGCTGAGATGGAGGGGTACGCGGAGGCATCCCGCAAAAGATCGCATGTGAGACTCAGTACCGCGTATGCTGATACGCGGTAGCGCCCGTTCGAAGGAGAACAGATGGACATCGTCGGAGCATCCGCCCTCGTCACGGGCGGTGCCAGCGGTCTGGGGTTCGCCACCGCGACCCGCCTCGCGGCCGCGGGCGCGCACGTCGTGATCGTCGACCTGCCCACGTCGCCGGGAGCCGAGCGCGCGGCCGAGATCGGCGG
>JGI26527J51213_1001624_pt1 | contig 15040 bp, 10 predicted proteins | sample ThiBiot_300_biof_FD_51213 | JGI IMG/M metagenome (IMG submission 51213) | reverse complement strand
CGGGGAAACATGGCGGGCGCTATGGGAGGCCGCCCGCCGCTATTCGGACCAAACGGCTTATCCTGGCGCGCCTTTCCCGCCCACAGGGGACGAAGCCTGCGTCCTGTGTCACCAGGCGCTGCATGCGGATGCCAAGGACCGCCTGGGGAGCTTCGAGGCATTCGTCCGCGCGGATGCCGAATTACAAGCGGCGCGCGCCGAGCAAGACTATTCTGAGGCTCTTGCCGCATTCACGGCGCGGCAACCGGACGTGCGAGTGATCGCGCAGGCGCGCCAGCGCATCGCCCTCCAGAACCCCGGCCTTGCCCGCAAGGTTTTGCGCTTTGTCGCCAGCGCGGATTTTCGCCGCCTGATATGCCTTCGCGCCCTTTCGACCGCTGACCCGCTAAACCTGCCACCCTTTTCGCCGTCACCGAAGGCGGAGCTGGAGGCCTTAGCGGCCACTCTGGAAGCCTATGCTACGGAACTTGACGAAGCGGCCGACGCTGAGGGCCGCGACCGGCTGATCCTCGAACGTGACTCGTTGACGGACCGGGCGGCGGTTGCCGACTTTCTCGAAACCGCAAAGAAAGAAATCAAGCGACTTGATGATCTGCGCATTGTCCGCACCTGCATCACTGACACGGCGACCAACGCCATCACCAAGCTCGGCAACGATATCGCCGACAATGTCATCACCCCGAAAATGCGCGACCAGTTTCAGTCGGAAATCGTCCGTCTCGCAGCGGAGAAAGTGCGCGTGGAAATCGTGCGCTCGGGCGGGCAGTACGGCTCGCCCAACTATCAGGTGCGCCTCTTTGCCAACCCGAAAGCCAAGGTCCATTTGGTCCTGAGCGAGGGTGAGCAAACCTGCGTCGCTCTTGCCGCGTTCCTCACCGAAATGGCGACGGCCCAGCACAAATCTGCGCTGGTGTTCGATGACCCGGTGACATCGCTCGATCATCGCTGGCGCGAAAAGGTGGCGGACCGGCTTGTCGAAGAAACCGCAACCCGCCAGATTATCGTCTTCACTCATGACATGGTGTTCGTGAACGACCTTCACGACAAGGCCGTCCGCGAGGCTGTTCCTATGAAGCTCGTCAGCCTGTCGCGTGGGCCAGCCGGGACGGGCATGGTCACGGACGGCTTGCCCTGGCAGCACGCCGGTATCCGCGACCGGGTTGATAAATTGGAAAAGGCGGCGCGAGAGGCGCGGAATCTATATGACGCGAACGATGAAGAAGGATACCGGGACGCAGCCGCGAAAATCTATGACCGGCTGCGTGCGACGTGGGAGCGCGGGCTGGAAGATGTCGCTTTTGCCGGGGTCATCCACCGCCACCGGGACTATATCGACACGAAGAACCTGAAACGGGTGACTGTCATTGAAGACGCTGATGTCGAGACATTCCGCAAGAACTTCAAGAAGTGCAGCGACCTCGTGGACGCGCACGACCCGTCGCGCGCACGGGACGGCGCGGTGCCGCCGCCCGACGACATCCTTGCCGACATCAAGACTCTTTCGGATTGGGCGGATTCGATCCGGGGCCGGCAGAACGCCTTGCCGTGACCAAGCTCGTTCGCCCTGAATGCTTCGTGCCAGGGATCGCCACCCGAATGGGCGGAGACAACATGGCTGGCTCCGTAGAGCCGGCACATCCGGCGTCATAAAGCCGGGTCCGCGCACGCGGAGGCACCACAATCTGGGCAGCCGTACAAGATGATTAAATTCGCTGCTTTACAGCAAACCGACANCCCTGTTGGTGGCCACCGTGCCAAGGCGAAAAAGCGTTTGACGCTGTGCCGAGGCCTGCCGCCACGAACGTGCAAGATCGGACTCCCAGGGGGTCACGATTAGCTCGAAGGAACCGTTGGTCAGGCGGCGGAACATGACCGCCGAGTCGGCATAATTGAACCCGCCCTGTGCGGCAGTCGGCAGGTTCATCCGCTCCATCTTGTTATTGCCATGCCAGGTCAGTCGCCGGTCGCTCCACACGCGCGCGCCGCAGCGGAGGACGGGCTCACCGATTATCAAGTTATGCGGATAGTCGTATTGGTCGAAAACGAGGCCGAAGAACCGGTGTCCGCCGCGCGGCAGCTCCAGTTGGTTGCTCGATCCGCCTTGAAGGGCCTCGCCGTGAACCCACATGGCGGGATAGTCGGCGGGGTTGATCACTTCGGTCTCAATGGCGACGCGGAACAAGGGCAACGCGGCACCCGCCACCGGTGCCGGTGCTGCTACAGGCTGTGCCTCCTGCTCGATTTCGGGGGGCGGCGGCTGGGCCTGTCGCAGGGCGGTATAGGCTGCGAGCAAGTCGTCGGTAAGAGTAGTGGTTTCAAAGCGGGCCTTGTCNAAGGCTTCATCGGCATCGGCGCGCGGAACGCCATGCTGTGCCCATGCCGCCTCGGTATTCACGCTAAAACCGCGGCTGGTCAGGTTCGCCGAGCCGACCAGCGTGCAGCATGTTTGGGGATCGGTGCCAAAGACGTATAGTTTGGGATGAAAGGCGCGCAGCGGCATAAGCGAGCCCTGCGCCAGCCTCTGCGCGCCCGACACCAGAACAGTGGCGTTCGCCAGCCCGCGCCAATGCTGCAAGGCTTGAGGTTCGGTAAGGCCGAAATCAAAGGATGTCACAAGGGTTTTGGGCATCGCCGCGAATGCGGCCGGCCCCACGGCATTTGCGACGGCAGACAGCAATATGTTTGCGCCGCCGAGCGTGACGTATGCGGAAGCGGCGCGGATATCGATGGCCCCCGCCGCGACCATATCGACGAGAGCATTGCGCAAGCGCGCCGGTTCTGCGGCGTTCTGGACGATCAGCATACCGGAGCCTGCGTCCCGCTACCGCTGCCGCCGGATGGCGCGGGGGATGCACCGGTCAGCGCCGACTGCGCCAATGTTTCAAGCTGCGCCAGTAGCGGCGATGCTTCGAGCAGCGTGCGCAATTTGCGGCGGCGCGCCGTCAGTGCTTTGGCAGGATCAGCCAGATACAGGTCCGTCGTGCAATGGTCGTCCGCTAGTGTGGCAATCTCTTTGGCAAGGACCGCGATCTTCTGATGATCGACTTTGGCGGCATCGTATGTAGGCATCATTCTGTATGGTAGCGTGTGAAGATGCCGCTCCCCGAAATCGCCCTTCGGGTTAAACGCGAGGGTGGCGTTGGTGAGAGCCTCGCTGTTGAGCATGCCGACCTGGTACCAGGCCTCGTCCGCGTCCGTCACAACTTTCCAGTACAGTGTCTGGTCAACGACAAGGTCCTGAGCCTGCGCAACCGGAACGCACGCCGCGCAGATGATCTTGCCGCCGGCACCGGCCAGAATGAGGTACCCGCTCATACCGAAGACTTGCTTGGAAAGCTTACCCCGCTCATCGATGCGCTGTTGGAGCGACTTGCCTTTCCCCACCGTTTTGAGCCTCTGGTTGATCGCGGCGAACCGCCGTGCGGTCTGGGTAAAGCCCTGCCTGCGGATTTCGGCCTCGTCGAGAATGCTCCACGTTCCGCCCGCCGCGCGCAGCGCCGGCAGAGCCATCGGCGCGCGATGGACACCGAGCACGAACGGCAGCAGGTTTTCCGACTGGGCCATGCGGAAAAGAAAGCGCGGCGCGACATGGCCGGGGAAGCGGTCTGCCGCTAATTCCTTGGCTGATTTGATCGTAAACCCCCATGCGGAGGTGCGTGTAGGCGTATCGACGCGGTACTCCGCCCCCGCATTCTGTACGATATTGATGCATACGGCGGTGCGCGGCATAAGGTCGGCCCCCTGCTGCGGCAGGTCACCGCCACTGCCGGTCACGGCCGGACTAACGCCCTTTTCCAGCACCCATGCGCTGCGCGCCGAACCGATGGTGCGAACTGAAAAGCCGGTGGTATCCAGCCCTGTATCGGTCGCAACGAAGCCGCTAAACGTGGTTCGCGGAAGCCCGGTCATGTTCGCTTTTTTGTGACCGACGAGCGCCGCGCCGGGATATTTGAAGGTTCCGGGGGCGACCTGCCAGATTTCGGCGATGTCGAGCGGCACGGGACGGTTGCTTGTCAGGAAATCATGCTGCCTGAGCCGCTCGTGGTGGGTGCCGTTCAGCACCGTGCCGGGTACAAGGCAGGCGACGGAGGCATCCGGCCCGAGATAGCGGTCGATGGCATGGAGCAGGTGCATCGTGCCCAGTTCAAGATGGAGAAAGGACTGTCCTGCGGGCTGGATGCCGTAGAGTTTTGCCCGGCCTTTCAGCAAGTCCCGGTACGGGTTGTCGGCCAGCCCGCTCATGGCGAGCCATGGCGGATTTGACACAAGCCCGTTGAAGTGGCCGGTCAGGAGTCCCGGCCTGTAGGTATTGCGTAGGATGAACGCCCAGATGCCGTTGCGTCCGGCAACGGCAAGTTCGGCCATGCGATGCGCCAGTGGGAACAGCGCATCGGAAAGCTGCTTGTAAAGCTCCGGCGACAACGTGATCCCGAACGCCGAGATCGTGCCGTCGAGAAAACCGTCTGCGTCCGCCTTGCTGAAACCCGCAACTGTGCCACGCCGCTGCGCATCACGCGCTTCGTCGTAGGCCCAGTCCACGATCCGGTCGAAAAGCTCGCGGTACGCAGGCTGCACCAACGCTGTCGGTAAATATACGGTCGTGCCGTCAAGCGAAACCGGAATGGTATCGCCTTCGCCGACCAGCGGAACTGACGCGGAAACCGGCGTGACGGCGAACAGCGAGTCCGCATGATAGACTGGGATGACGATGGGCTTTGTTGCAGCCTTGATCTCGGCCGACAGGCTGACGACCCATGTAGTTTTGGCGAGGCTAACCGCCAGCGGGTCGATGTCGAATCCGGTCGCAACGTCTTGAAGCTGCTCGATGGCAGAAAAGCCAAACCGTTCCCGTGTTGCCTTTATGATTTCCGCGAGCATCGTGCCGGATCCGCAGCACATATCGACGATCCGAGGGCTTTCCCCGGCCGGGAGCCCGTCGATGCAACGATCGGCAAGCAGGCGGGCGAGCCAGTGCGGGGTCCATTCCTGGCCGAGCAGCTTGCGCTGGCTGCGACGGGCGAGCTGCGCCATGAAGCGGCCGAACAAATCCTCTTCGGGATACCAGCTGAAATCGTAAGCATATAGATCGCGCTGGAGGTCGCGGGCCNCCGCGACAAGCCGGTCGATGTAGGACGGGCTGAGAAGCCAGCCAAAATAATCCTGCTCGACTACATTCTCCAGCTGGAAATTGTTGCGGAAGAATTCCCCGTTCAGGATTGTCTTCAACTCATTGTCTGTGCTGAGCACCGCCTTGCCTGTCAGCACGTTCGCGCTCAGAAGTCGCGCGAGAAGGGTCACGTAAGCTTCATCAACATACGCGGCGGTGCGGAAGGTGCCCGCTGGCCCCTCCAGATGATCGACGAACTGAGACCAGAGATCGGTGGCGAGGCTCGCCGACGGATCGCCCTTGCGCCCCTCGTCCACCAGCAGCGACACAGGTCCCGCGCTGCTTTTGTATGCAGCCGAGTCCATGCCGAGATCGGAGGCGAGGAATTCTGACCGCAACGGCCGCGACTGTTCGCGCGCCAGATGCTTCTTGATAAAGCCGCCGAGCTGCTCGGCGGACAAGACGCTGTCATCGGGTAGCCTGAGTTCGTCGATAACAACGAGCGTGATGTCGGCAGCGGTGCAGGATGGTGGATCGACCCCCGCTGCAAGCTCGGCATCGTAGGCGCACCATTCGACCGTGTCGGACAGCACGCCTCGTATTGTTGAAACCGGCATGCCCGCGCGGACGAGCCCGGCCGCCTGCTCCTGCACCTGCGCATAGCCGGTATCGCGCTTGGCGGTGTTGCGCAGGTCGGATTCGTACTCAATCGTCGTCGATCCCACCAGATTGTCGATGAACCGGGATGCGACCTTGCCTGATTCCGTGCCCACTTTGGTATGGGCTTCCGTTCCTTCGGTGTAGTTGTTGATCCAGGTCTCGTGCGCGGTATCCGGGAACATAAGCCGCAACCGTCCCTGGANCTCGCTGCGCAGGACCGCCTCGACATGACCGGCATCCCGCAGCATGCGGCAGCGCGCGATAGTTTCACGGATGCGGGCAATATCAGCTGTCATGGACGGTCCTTTGACGGGCCGCGCACGCAGCCTCAAGACGAGAGTCGATACGGAGCGCTACTTCTTTGAGGTTGTTTTCATTCATACCGGGCAACGAAGCGGCGAGGATGAACATGTCGATCTGGTGCTGGGCGGATGGCACGCCCGCGGCCAGTTGCTGTCCGAGCGCGGCGAGTCTCTCGCAGTCGCTGTCCGATAAAGCGGGAATCGGCACCTGACGGATGTGCGTCGCTTCGAGTTTGAGCGCGCCGCCGCCAAGCGGCGTGCCGGCGGCTTCCATTGCCGCCCGGCACCAACTGCTGTGGAACAGGGCGTAGAGAGCGTGCGCTGTCCAATGCCTTTGCTCCGCCCACAAAGTTGAGAAGTTGGCATCAATCAGGACCGGCGGCTGCGNATTCAGCGCGACGGCCGGTGTGCCGTGATTGATGCGCGGCGTAAAAGTCGCGGGCAGGTGGCGCGCGGTGAAGGCCGGCAGCATGTACCAGAAGCGCGGCACGTCGCGGCCTGTCGCGGGCTTGCGGACATTGGTGCGCACGGCCGTAAGATCAGGAATGCACCGCGCCGGCTCTTTGGAGTCCAGCGAAGTTCGGGCTGCCAGCCGCACGAACGAAGCGAGCTCCGGCGGCATTACGCGGGGTGCAGATATGCGCCGCTCACGGTAGGCCTCCGCCGCTCCCGCGACGAGCGGCTGGTCTTCCGGCAGAACCCAGTTCGACAAATCAAGCGCGCGTGTGGCCGGAACGCGGCCGTCCGCAAAGGCCTGCATATCCGCCTGACGATGAAGAACAGGGCGCAGCGCCGCCACGGGAACGCGCACCTGCATGTTCTGAAAGCTGTCCGAAGCTTCGACGGTGACGGTATCGCCCTCTTGGTCACCGGCCAAGGTCACATAAAAGAAGCGGTTGCATCCCGTACGCAGACCCTGGCTGACCCGAATACCGGCCTGTTCAAGCGTTTGGAGGTGCGCTGGTGCCGCGCCCGGCGGCAGCATGTCGAGCAATCCTTGCGGGATCGCCGCAGGCCTTGCGTCCCCAGCAGAAAATAGCGGCAGGGCATCGCGTCTGTTTTCGGCCTTCTGGAACCAGCCCTTGCGTGCAAGGCGCTGTTCCAGCGTGCGCCATTCCTCATCCAGCGCAAAGGGCCGGTTCTCAATGCCCGGCACGTCTCCGTTCGCCGTGCCTGCCCATGCCGCAAAATCCCGCTCCGGTTCAGAACTAGGAAAGGCACCGCCCACAAGCGACTCTCCGCCCGCAGCCGCGGGTGCAACTTGCAGCCAAGTTGCGGCCGGCAAAAGCGACCGGGCTGACACGGGCGCTTGCGCCTCGCCCCAGGAGAGCCGCCGCGCGATGACAAGATGCGTGCGCACCAGTGCATCGGAGAACCAGCCGGGCTGGGTATCAGCGACAATGTACTCAAGGCGGAACGCGCGTAGCAGCAGGTAGCGCACAACATCGGCATAGTCGCGCGAACGCCAGGTGGCGGGAACGACAAGGGCTAGGCGACCGCCCGGCCGTGTCAACAGGGCGGACAGGAGCCATGCCGGTATGGAAAGATCGGCAAGGCCCGAATAGCCGTCGACCAGTGCCTGCCAGAGCGCGCGCTCGCCGCCGATCATGCGTGCATCAACAATCGCGGACAGGCCCCGGCGCACGTCACCGACACCGGCACCGTTCCCGTTTTGCGATTGGTATCTCACATAAGGGGGATTGGTGATGACGAGATCGTAGCCGGGGGTATCTAGCGCCGCGATGGCGGCGGGGTCGAAAGCACTTCCCGTGAGAATATGGCTGCTCTCCGCGGCTTCGTCCGCCTCCAAAGCCGCCATCCTACGACCGCAGAAGGCGGCTGTTGCGTAATCAAGCTCTATTCCGTGCAGTCGGCTGAGCCGAGCTCCCCGCGCCTGCGCCGTCAATGCTGCCGCATCAAGGAGGTCGCCGTGCCCCGCCATCGGATCGAGCACTGTGCGCGCGCCGGGGTCGAGCGCTAGGTGCGCGAGAAGCGCCCCCAACGGCAACCCTGTAAAGAACTGCCCCAGCCGTTTGCGCTGAGCCGGCGGCAGGCTTCCCTCAAAGGACCGCGCTGAGGACCTGATCGCGCCGATTGAGTCAGTCGCTGGCACTGCATAATACTCCGGGCAGCGGCTGTTCAGCGTACCAGCGATAAAAAACGTCTGCGTCGAGCGGCACTTGTTGATGATGGCTGAGGAAATGCGTCACGAGGCGGGAGTAAAGCCTCTGCGCCGTCGCTTCGGCCGGATCATGCGCGGCGGTCGCCGCGCGGTAAAGGGCCGTTGCGACCTTCCATACACATTCGTCCATACCGGTCTTGCTTTCGATCCGGGCCTCGTCCTTACGACGGGGCCCCAACAGGAGCACGGGATCGCCGCGCACGGCTCCTTCCGTTGTGACCTGTTTGAAGCTGCCCTGCTTCTTGTCGAGAACCCCCGCATACTCCACGTCAAAGCCCGCATCCTGGTAGGCGCGCTGCAAGGCGTTCCAGACTTCGGCGGATGCGGAATGAAACACCATCGTGGCTTTGCCGGACGGCTTCAATATCCGGCGGGCCTCGCTGAACGACTGGGTCAGCAGGTCCCGGTACTCGTCAATGGCCTTGCCTTGGTCTGGGCTAACGATGGCTTCATCTGTGCGGTCGGTGAAGGTCTTGAGCCAGGCCTCATTTATATAACTGAGTTCGGCATAGGGTATGTTGGCTCCGAAGGGCGGGTCCGTGAATACATAGTCGATACTGCCGGACGGCAGCGCGACAGCGCAGCTAGATCCGTGGACGACTTCGACCTTGCCGCTGCCGCCGTGGATTGTCTCAAACGCCCGCGCAATTGTTGTCAGCTTGCGCCGCAATCCTGCAAAAAAGTTCTTTTCGACCGGAAGGCCGCTGACATAGAGTACGCCGGGTTGGGCGCTGGTGACGACTAGGTCTTTCTGGCCGGACTTCGCCACGACGCGCGTCATGATCGTGCCATGCGCCGCATTATAGCTGAGCAGCCAGAAGCGCAGCCCTTCGCGGAGCGCGCCGCGATACGATTCCACACGCTCCCACATGCGAGCGAAGACGATGAGATTGCGCCGCGTGTAGAAGTGATGAACGTGCGTAATGCCCTGGTGGTAGCCTTTTCGGTAAAGATCGCCCCAGGGGATCAACGCCTGTGGGACGCACGACGGGATTGGCTCCGCCTCAATCTTCTTGATAAGCGTCAGGTCGGCGGCCATGGCTGGGCGCGACCATCGTTTTTTTCCGGTCGAACCATAGACGCGGGCCATCGCGCGTCCGCGCAATGCGCGCTGCTCGCCAAGCAAATCATCCTTTTCCTGCACCGTCACCCGTTGCACATCATCCATCGGCGCTTCGTGGCGGCATTTCGGGCAGGAGAAGGTGGAAGAAATCTCCGCTGGATCGAGCGAAACGCACGCATCCCACAACGTGACAGAGCTGCGGCAACCGGGGCAGCGCAGCTTATCGCTCCAGATCAGGTGACGAAGGGAGCCTTTCGCTCCGGAGGGATCGCGCGCTTCATACATCCAGCCGTCTTCGCTCTCCCCGGCCGCCAGGACATCTTCGGCGGCCTTCCTGAACGCGGCAGGATCGGGCGGATTGGTCAGGGTCCGGCCGACAAACGAGCCGAGCGCGCCCAGCTCATAGAGAACGGCATTGCGGGCACCCCACTGCACGTCAAGACCAAGGCGGATCGCTTCGGCGCGCAATTCCTCGGTTGGCCGTTCACAAAGCAGCGCGGCGAGGCCGGTCGTCCCGCTGCCCCCGAACCCGTCAAACACGGTGTCACCGGGTTTGGTATGGGCGGCGATATATAGGGCAATCGCCTCCGGGGAAATCTTTGTCGGGTAGGGAAAGGCCCCGTACAGGGCACCGGTGCGCTTTGCCGCCAGTGGCTGGCGGTAGAGGGCATCCAGAGATTTGGCGGGCATCGCCCGCGCTGCCTTGCGTGGCCTGTTTGCTGTGTGAAGCATCTGTTCGTTTTCCCCCGGCATTTTCATTTGTTTCATGTCCGTTCCGGTGCTGCTGCCCGCTTGTCCAGAGCCGGCCGCCGCACAGCCCGAGCGGGCTGCTGGTGTCGCCGCAAATATTCATGGATGGCACGCCGCACGACCCACGACACGGATACGTCGTCCTTTTCGGCGAGCGTGTTCAGCGTGTCGTAGTCTCCGGGCGTGACGCTGACGGTGACACGGGGGCCGAGCTTTGATGATCGATCACTCATGGCAGACCTGCTATTGTTCGCATATTGTTCACCTTAGTGAGATGTGATTCTAATTGCAACACTGTGCATCACTTTGACTCGCAGACAATATGCTATTCTTCATTGTTTTCATAATCTTCGACCTGTCACCCCTCAAGGCCCAAGAGTCTCATACCCCTCGGCGCTCGCTCTGCCGCTCATGCGCAACAAAACGGCCCGGCTCTAATCCCAGCTGGTGGAAAACTGGGGGTCACGTCAGCGTCAACCCAACTCGGTAGCGAATTGGCGCAGACGACGGTTAACCTGTCTTATTCACCGCGGCGGGTGAGAGGGTTGGCGGGAGTGGCGTAAGCGATTGCTTTGCAGTAGGAAAATGGGTGTCTAGACCAGTCCTTCAGCGAGGCAATTTATGCCACGGACCACACCCGCCGGGAGCGATGATAGCGCGCCGGGATTTTCGTTTCCAGCGGTTGGCGGCAAGAAGGTCACAACCGCGTTCGACGGTGGCCGGCTGACCTCTGACGGCGGCGTTCTGCTGCTGGCGCAGGCCGAGCGCGCGATGGGGATCTGCCGGCAGCTTGCTGCGTGCATGGCCGATCCGCGTGACCCGGCGCGGGTGATCCATCGCCTTGACGACATCCTGCGCGCCCGCGTGTTCGCAATCACATGTGGCTATGAGGATGCCGATGATCTCGACCCCCTGCGCGACGATCCGGGGTTCCGCCTGGCGCTGGGCAAGTTGCCGGGATCGGGCGCGGGGCTTGCGAGCCAACCGACGATGAGCCGCTGGGAGAATGCACCAACCACGCGCGAACTGGCCCGGATGATGGCCGTGATGATCGGCGTCTACTGTGCCAGCTATCCGGCCCCACCGGCGGCGGTGACGCTGGACATCGACGACACCTGCGATGTCGTGCACGGCTATCAGCAGCTCTCGTTCTGGAATGGCCATCACGGCGAACGCTGCTTCCTGCCGATCCACGTCTACGAGACCGCGACCGGCCGTCCGGTCGCAATGCTGCTGCGCACCGGCAAGACGCCGTCTGGCGCCGAAGGTGCCGGCCACATCCGGCGCCTGGTGCGTCATATCCGCCAGCACTGGCCCGATACCCACATCACCATCCGCGGCGATGGGCACTACGCCCGTCCCGAGATCATGGCGTTCTGCGAGGCGGCCGGGGTCGATTACGTGTTCGGCTTGCCGACCAACGCCGCGCTGCGGGCCGATCCGGCCATCGTTGCCGTCGCCGATGCCTGCGCGGTCAAGCGGGCCCAGGCCCAACATCCGGTCCTGCGCAACTATGTCGAGACCCGCTACGGCGCCAAAAGCTGGAAGAGCCAACGCCGCGTCGTCGCCCGGATTGAGGCCAGCACGCTGGGCATGGACATCCGCCATGTCGTCACCTCGCTGACAGAAGGCTCGCCCGAGCACATTTACGACACGCTCTATTGCGCGCGCGGCCAGGCCGAAAACCTGATCAAGCGCCACAAGACCCAGTTGGCCAGCGATCGCACCTCGTGCCGCTCGGCCAATGCCAACCAGATGCGCCTCATCCTGCATACCGCCGCCTACTGGCTGATGTGGCGCGTCCAGCAGGCCATCCCCAAGGCCACCTCTCTGGCCACTGCCGAGTTCGCAACGCTGCGCCTGCGGCTGCTCAAGGTCGCCGCCCGCGTCATCGAGACCGCCTCGCGCATCCGTGTCGCCTTCGCGTCAGCATGCCCCGACGCCAGCGTGTTCAAAGCCATCGCCACCAGTCTCCGGCCAGCGCCGACATAGCCAGCGCGGCTGTGCCGCACAAAGCCCGAGCCATCGCCCATCAACCTCGAAAAGCCATCGGTTTTGCTGCGGCGAAAAACGCCGCCGAAACCGCGCGCCCGGATCACGCGGCCACCGACACATCAAACCCGGCACGCCCCAGTGCAGCGGGCTCATGAATAAGCCGGGTTAAAATGTGGCGGACGCACGACTTGTCGCTCGTCTACCTATCTCGGCAAGGCTTGCAAAAGCTCGGTGAACTGGGATGATGCGTATGCGATAACCGAACCCGCCCCCTTCAATGGGATTGGGTAATGATTTTCAGATTTCTGCTGGCCGGCACTTTGTCGATGGCCATAACTCCCGGAGCCTATGCTCAGCGGGTCAACTTACAGGCATTCAGCCCCGCGAATGGTGATCAGATACCGTTTGTAATTCGAGTGACAGGATCATTCGCCGGAGACGAACGGTCCAAACCCGAAGATTTCGGTGGCTTGGCGGGCGATTTCGAAGCGATCAGGTTGAAGATNCCCTTGGCTCAGGCCGATACCAGAGCACGCCACGTCCGGGCGCTCACTCAGAAATCCAACAGGGATAGGCCCGCCTCCCCCCCAGCTCCTGTTGATACCATGCTTAAGCATGGCGCTTGCGAAGAAAGGCCTTACGCCCCCAGCCCTCACCTCCCCCGAGATGCCGAGCGACGCCGTGCCATCTGGTATCCAGCTATGGCGGCGGCGGCTTGCGAGGCTGGGGTGCCGGTCCATTTGTTCGACGCCCTCATCATCCAGGAAAGCCGCTACATCCCCGTCGCAATCAGCCCCAAAGGCGCGACTGGCCTCGCGCAACTCATGCCCGCCAGCGCCCGTATCCTTGGTGTGCGCAACATCCTGGACCCGCGTGAGAACATGCGTGGTGGTGCCCGCCATCTACGCGCCTTGCTTGATGAATTCGGGCGGTTCGATCTGGCGCTGGCCGCCTATAATGCCGGCGCAGGCCGCGTGCGGGCGACAGGCCGGGTGCCCCGCATCACTGAGACGATCCACTATGTATCGAACATTCTGGTGACAATGCAAAGGCAGCTTTCCGCGCCCATGCCACTCAGGGAATAGCTCTGGCACCCCTCATTTCGTTGCGACTGCTGGCGACCCGAAGGGAATGCAGCCGTTTGCCCTTGCTGTGCGGGCCGAGGGGGTTTCAGAGGGTGGGAAGTTTCACGAACTCATCACGGCGCTGTCTGATCTGCTTCTGGTTGGTGNCCAGTATCTCAGCGAGCCATGTCGTGAACTTCTCTTCAGCCGCCTCTGACAAAGGCTCCATCGGAAAATCGGCGCTGGCATCCACCTTCTTAAAAACAGGTGCCAGCATCCGGATGAGGATCTCCAGCACGGGCTCGTCATAGGCACTCCAATCACCGATTACCTCAATAGCCATGACTGCCTTCGCGGCATCAATCCCGACGATAGCCGATAGCCGCTTGAGATCGATGAGGCGTAAAGGCTTCTGGCCGTCAAGGAGACGACCAAGCTGGCGGCGGCTCATCCCCGCCAGCGATGCGATTTCTGCCATTGACCGGCCATCGCGGTTAATTCGGTCCCGAAGCAAGGCGCAATGGCTCCCGGAAACCGGCGCGTCCGATAGCAAGGCGGCCCTTTCTTGGGATACTAAAGTATAGTCAGTGTTTGGAGTGATAGGTTCGGTCATAGCTCTCCTCGGCGCGCTGCGGCGTTAACCAATACCGGCGCGGGAGGGTGACCTTTGTCAAGTTTCAGGCAAAGTCGTTGCTTTGGCTCAAAGACCCTCGTTCAGCACATGGGCACAAGCGTTGATCGCCTCGATCACGCTGACCGATCGACCGAGCCTACGGCTCGCATCGTCGCGAAAATCACGCAGCCGATCATTGATCCTGGAATCGATCCGGATGTTGATCGCGACCTCACCAACCAGCGCATCGTGGCGGCAAATGCAGTCTAATTCACTCAAAGATATATGGAATATTTCACGCCTTGATGAGGAGAGCACCGTGGTCAGCAGGCGCCTGGGTGAGCAAAGCTCAAGCTCGCGCGAGGAGAGATTGTGCAGCGCCAAGCTGAGCGCCCGGAACGCCGCCGGGCTCATCTTCAACCGATGCGCGGTCTGGGATCGCGGGTGATGACTATCCCCTGTCTGGTCCACTTTCATTGACAGCCCCCATGTCAAACCCCTGTTGCCGCAAGATTTCGGCGCGATGATGGGCGCTTTGCGCCCATCGATGTGCAAGATCGAAACGCGCCCAGCTTCGTTTGCGCCCAATGCTGGGCGCTTGCGAAACCCCCTGTGGGCCGAATCAGTTCGAGCATAGGTCAGGACGCAGAAATTTACTTGATTTAGCGCCAATTTGGCGGGAGCCGACTTGTCGGTGAGTCCCCGTCTGGCGGAGCCTTCGGTTCGGCACAGGAACACATTGCGTCCTGGCCCTCTCGAAAGGACTTNCCCCATGACGTCCCTTGCTCTGCCGGCGCCCAAGCGCGCGCTCCTGCCCTATCTCGGCGTCGCTGTGGCGGCGACGGCCATACTCGGCCCGGGCGCCGCCTTTGCCGGCACCGACACTTCGTTCAACACCGCGCTCACGCAGTTCACCAACTTCCTGTCCGGTTCGGGCGGCAAGGTGATCACCGTGTTGAGCCTGGCTGGCGGCATCGTTGGTCTGGCCTCGGGCCGCTTCTCGCTGGCGCAGGTCGCTGTGCCGGTCGGCACGGGCGTCGCCGCCGGTACCGGCGTGCCGATCGTCACCGCGATGGTCACCGCGACCATCTGACCAGAAGGCCGGCTGCGCGGTGAACTTGCCCCTCCCACACCCCCGCGCAGACCGGCCCGATCCCCCACAACCTCTTGTGACGGCGGGCAGCGATGGAACGCTATGCGATCCCCAAACATCTGGATGATCCCGAACTCATCGGGTTCTGGACGCTGGATGAGTTCCTGGTGATGGTCACCCCCTTCATCTGGGGCATTCTGGCTTCGCATAT
>JGI26527J51213_1001600_pt1 | contig 15180 bp, 19 predicted proteins | sample ThiBiot_300_biof_FD_51213 | JGI IMG/M metagenome (IMG submission 51213) | reverse complement strand
CCGCCGAAAGCGTGGGCTGCGTGACGCGGCAGCGCTCGGCCGCGGCAGTGAAGCTCGCCGTCTCGGCGACCGCCAGGAAGTAGCGGATGAAGGCCAGGTTCATCGGGATAGAGACTATCGATGGACGATAATGNAACAATCGATTTCCTCTATATTCTCAGTGCGCCTAGGGTGGGAGCCATGTCGCATCTCAAATGGACCCTGGAGGACGACGGCATCGCCCTCGTCACGTTCGCCCGGCCGCCCATGAACGCCATGGACGCCGCCCTGCTCGAAGAAACCGCTGCGCTGTTCGATCAGCTGGCCGTCGATTCCCGTGTCCGGGCCGCCGTGCTGACCGGGGAGGGCCGGGCCTTCTCCGCCGGCCTCGATCTCAAGCAACTCCCTGCGCTCGATACCGCCCAGCAGCATCGGCTGATCGCAGCGATGAATGACGGGTTCGGCACGCTCTATGCGTGGCCCAAGCCGCTGGTCACGGCGATCAACGGCCATGCCATCGCCGGCGGCATGGTGGTGGCGTTGTGCGGCGACTGGCGCATCGTCGCCGACGTGCCGCTGAAGGCGAGCTTCGCCGAGGTGAAGGTCGGGGTGCGCTACCCGGTGGCGGCGCTCGACGTGGCACGCAGTGAGCTCACANCGACGATGGCGCGCCGCATGGTCCTGTTCGCCGAAGATCTCGATGCCGCCAGTGCGGTCGCACTGCAGGTCTTCGACGAGTGCGTGGCGGCCGACAGGCTGCTGCCGCGAGCCCTCGAACGGGCCCGCGAGGATGCCGCCCTGCCGCCGGAAGCGTTCGCGAGCATCAAGCGCGAACTGCGGTCGGCCGCGCTGGCACGCATCGCCGCGGCCCGCAGCGGTCAGGCCGAGCCGCGCTACGCCGGATGGCTCAGTGACGAAACCCGCAAGGCCGCTGCAGCGGCTTTGGGCAGCAAGACGTGAGAACGTGAACGTCGTCCAGCTTCGTTTCGTCCAGCTTCGTTTTGGGCGGTGGCCGCGCTATCGTCCGGCCACGGAGGCCATCGATGCGGACGATCGCTGTTGTTCTGGGCGTTTGGGCATTCTTGCTGACGGCGTTGCCGGCGGCCGCACAGAACAAGGTCCCTCCCGATCGGCCGCTCGAGGCGCTGGTCAAGGCGACGCTGCTTACCTTCAACGACGCCAATGTGACGGGCAACTACGAGGTCTTTCACGCCAAGGCGGCCCGGCCGTTTCGCGATCAGTTCACGCCGGAGAAGCTCAAGACGACGTTCGGCGAATTCAGCAAGAACCGCATAGACTTCGACATCGTTGCGGCCATGACGCCGGTCTACGTCCCCAAGCCGGTCGTCGACAGCGACGGCAAGCTCGTGGTGAAAGGCTATTTCCCGACCGAACCGTCGCGCGTCAACTTCGAGTTGGAGTTCATCCCGTCGGATGGCGAATGGAAGATGATCCGCATCTATGTGAAGACCGAGCCGCGGGCCGAGCCGAAAAACGAAAAGAACTGAAACGAAGAACGATCAGCGACCATAGGCGAGTGAAATCATGATCCCCAATGCCATGCCTCCCTTCGACTTCGGGCTCGGCGAGACGGCCGATGCGCTGCGCGAACAGGTCCAGCGCTTCGCGGCGGCGGAAGTCGCCCCGCTCGCTGCCGAGCTCGACAAGACCGACCGGTTCCCGCGCGAACTCTGGCCCAAGATGGGTGACCTCGGCCTGCACGGCATCACGGTCGAGGAGGAGTATGGCGGCGCAGGCCTCGGCTATCTCGAACATGCCCTGGCGGTCGAGGAGCTGAGCCGCGCGTCGGCTGCGGTGGGCTTGAGCTACGGTGCGCACTCCAATCTCTGCATCAACCAGCTTCGCCGCAACGGCAACGAGGAGCAGAAGCGCCGCTTCCTGCCCAAGCTGATCTCCGGCGAGCATGTCGGCAGCCTGGCGATGAGCGAGACGGGGGCGGGTTCGGACGTCGTCTCCATGAAGCTGCGGGCCGACAAGAAGGGCGATCGCTACGTCCTGAACGGCACCAAGATGTGGATCACCAACAGCCCCGATGCGCAGGTGATCGTGGTCTATGCCAAGACCGATCCCGCCGCCGGACCGCGCGGCATCACCACCTTCATCGTCGAGACCGATCGCAAGGGCTTCAAGGTCGCCCAGAAACTCGACAAGATGGGCATGCGCGGCTCGTCGACCGGCGAGCTGGTTTTCGAGGATTGCGAGATCCCCGAGGAGAATGTGCTGGGCGCCGTCGGCAAGGGCGTCAATGTGCTGATGAGCGGCCTCGACTACGAACGCGCCGTGCTCGCCGCCGGGCCGCTCGGCATCATGCAGTCGGCGATGGACATCGTGATGCCTTATGTCCACGAGCGTCAGCAGTTCGGCCAGCCGATCGGCACCTTCCAGCTCGTGCAGGGCAAGCTCGCCGACATGTACACGACCATGAATGCCTGCAAGGCCTATGTGTATTCGGTGGCCCGGGCCTGCGATCGCGGCCAGACAACGCGCAAGGACGCCGCCGGCGCCATCCTCTATGCCGCCGAGAAGGCGACCTTGGTGGCGCTCGACGCCATCCAGCTTCTGGGCGGCAACGGCTACATCAACGACTATCCGACCGGCCGCCTGCTGCGCGACGCCAAGCTCTACGAGATCGGTGCCGGCACCAGCGAGATCCGCCGCATGCTGATCGGCCGCGAGCTCTTCGCCGAGACCGCCTGACGAACCCGAGTCAGCTGGTTGTTTGACGGCTGGGGTGCTTTTTCGTACACAGTGTGTATGGAAAGAACCCCATGCCGCGCTATCTGACCGAGAAGGATATCGCGGACTTCCGCGCCGAGCTGTGCCGTGTCGCCACCGAGCGGTTCGCCCGCTTCGGCTACGAAGGCGTCACCATGCGTCAGCTCGCCGAGGCGCTGGGCTGCAGCCCCAAGACTCCCTATCGCTATTTCAAGGACAAGGCCGACATCCTGGCGACTGTGCGGGCGCAAGCCTTTGCGCGTTTCGCCGATACGCTGGAAGCGGCGGCCAAGAAAGGGACGACGGTCCAGGATCGCGGCCGGAAGGTCGGCGAGGCCTATCTGCGCTTTGCGACAGATCATCCGCACGCCTACCGGATCATGTTCGAGATCGGCCAGCCGATCGACAAGGAACATCCCGATCTCGCCCACGAAGCCCAGCGAGCACATGGCTTCATCACCCGCCAGGCCAAGGAGATGGCCGAGGCGGACCTGATCGAGGTGGATCCCATCCTGTATGGCTGGTCGCTATGGGCGGCCATGCACGGGCTGGTGATGCTGAGGCAGGCGGGTATGCTCGAGTACGGTCCCGATTTCGCGTCGCTGGCGAATTTTCAGGGGGCGCTCATGTTCAAAGGTGCCGTGAAGGCACCGGCCAAGACGGGAAGGAAACAATGACGAAGCCAGCGGGTATGGCGCCGGGCGTAACAGCCGGCGATCGTTTCAGGTCCTGGGCCGATATCCAGGCCAACGCGGCGCGCGCCGCGAGCGGCCTGGCCGCGCTGGGTGTCGGCGAGGACAGCAGCGTGGCGCTGATGCTGCGCAACGACTTCCCGACCTTCGAAGCCAACATGGCGGCAAGCCAGCTCGGCGCCTATCCGGTGCCGATCAACTGGCACTACACACCGGAAGAAGCCGGCTACATCCTGCGCGACTGCGACGCCAAGGTGCTGGTGGTGCATGCCGACCTGCTGGCGCAGATCGCCGAGGGCGTTCCCAACAACGTGAAGGTTCTCGTCGTGCCGACGCCGCCGGAAATCGCCGCCGCCTACGGCGTCCCGCCGGAGAAGGCCAACGCGCCGGCCGGCATCGAGCTGTGGCAGGACTTCGTCGCGGCAGCGCCGCCGCGCACCGACCCGCCGAAGCTGGCGCGCGGCAGCATGATCTACACGTCCGGTACGACGGGCCGTCCCAAGGGCGTGCGTCGCAAGCCGAGCACGCCCGAGCAGCAGGCCGCTTCGGCCGCGGATGCTTCGACCTTCTGGGGGCTGAAGCCCGACCCCGAGGCCGTCGCGCTCATGAATGGGCCGATGTATCACTCGGCGCCGGCCGCCTACGGCATGGCGAGCGCGCGGCTCGGCCTGCACATGGTCCTGCAGGCGCGTTTCGAGGCCGAGGACATGCTGCGCCTGATCCACAAGCACCGGATCAGCCACATGCACATCGTGCCGACCATGTTCGTCCGCCTGCTGCGCCTGCCGCAGGAGGTCCGCCAGCGCTACGACGTCTCCTCGCTGCGCTTCATTACGCATGGCGCGGCGCCNTGTGCGCCGGCCGTGAAGCGCCAGATGATCGAATGGTGGGGACCGGTGATCAACGAGTACTACGGCGCTACCGAAACGGGCGTCGTGGTGTGGCATGGCTCCGAGGATGCCCTGCGCAAGCCCGGGACGGTCGGCCGTCTGGTGCCCGGCGGCATCCTGCGCATCGTCGACGAGGAGGGGCGGGACGTGAAGCCGGGCGAGGTCGGCGAGATCTATGTGCGCGGCCCCAATCTCTCCGAGTTCACTTACAACAAGGACGACGCCAAGCGCAGCGAAGTCGGGCTGGGCGATCTCGTTACCGTGGGCGACGTGGGCTACCTGGATGCCGACGGGTACCTGTTCCTGTGCGACCGCAAGCGCGACATGATCATTTCCGGCGGCGTAAACATCTACCCAGCCGAGATCGAGGGCACCTTGATCCAGATGCCGGGGGTGCGCGACTGTGCCGTATTCGGCATCCCCGACGAGGAGTTCGGCGAGCAGATCTGCGCTCATATCGAGGCCCAGCCCGAGGCGGGCCTGGACGCCAGCCAGGTCCGGGCCTGGCTCGGCGAGCACCTGGCGCGCTACAAGGTGCCCAGGGTCGTGGAGTTCAGCGCTGCCCTGCCGCGCGAGGATTCGGGCAAGATCTTCAAGCGCAAGCTCCGCGCCCCATATTGGGAGAAGGCAGGCCGCAGCATCTGAGGGAGCCCATGGCCGACGACGTCACCCTGTTCGGCAAGCTCAAGAGCAAGCTGATCGACAGCAAGCAGAAATGGGCCGAGGACGGCCGGCTGCTGACCGGCAAGACCGCGGCCCACTCGCAGCGCCTGCCGCCGGGCCAGCGCAAGGTCGACAATTGGCCCGTCCTCGATCTCGGCATTCAGCCCGAGATTCCGACCCATGCGTGGCGCCTGTTCGTCGACGGTGAAGTCGAAGCGCCGCAGAACTGGAAATGGGGCGAGTTCACCGACCTGCCCCAGACCCGGATCACGACCGATATCCATTGCGTCACGGCCTGGTCGCGTTACGACAACCTCTGGGAAGGGGTGAGCGCGCGCGACCTGCTGGCACTGGTGAAGCCCAAAGCGTCGGCGCAGCATGTCATCTTCCACTCCTACGATACTTACACCACCAATGTGCCGCTGGCCGACTTCTCGGCGGACGACGTGATGCTGGCCTGGAGCTGGAACGGCGAGCCGATCAGCCGCGAGCATGGCGGCCCGCTTAGGATCGTGATCCCCAAGCTCTACTTCTGGAAGAGCGCCAAGTGGATCAAGCGGATCGAGTTCTCGGTGTTCGACAAGCCGGGCTTCTGGGAACTGCGCGGCTACCACAATTACGGCGATCCCTGGCTGGAACAACGCTACGACGAGGAGCCCTGACATGTCGGCCCACGATTTCAACTTCACCACGATCGACGGCAAGCCGTTGGAGATGAAGAGCCTGGCCGGGAAACCGGTCCTCCTGGTGAACGTCGCCTCCTATTGCGGGTTTACACCGCAATACACCGACCTGCAGAAGCTGCACGACACTTACGGAGTGCGCGGTCTGGTCGTGCTCGGCGTGCCGTCGAACGATTTCGGCGCGCAGGAGCCGCGTACCGAGCCCGAAATCGCCAAGTTCTGCGAATCGATGTACGGCGTTTCCTTTCCGCTCACTGCCAAGCAGAAGGTGATCGGNGCCGACGCGCATGCCCTCTACCAGTGGATTGCCGCGCAAGCGGGGGAGGGCGCGGCGCCGAAGTGGAACTTCCACAAGTACCTGATCGGCAAGGACGGCNCCTTGCTCGGTGCCTGGCCCAGCCGCGTGCGCCCGGGCTCCAGCGAGATCACCCAGGCGATCGAAGCGGCGTTGAAGTAGTCCNGACCGCGGTCCGGCGCTACGTCGAAGCCCGCTCGAGGTTCGCGCGAGCGGCGGCCTCGAAGCGGTCACGGAAGTCGGCAGTCGCGAACAGATGCGGCTTCTTCAGCATGTCGCGATAGAAGGCGCGCCGCGCCGTCCAGAAGGCCTCGTCGCTGCCGACGAGGTGAAGGTACTCGTGCCGCACGCCGTCGGCGTGACGCTCGAAGTCCGGCCAGGGGGCAGCGAGGCGCCAGAGGTCTAGATCGCAGAGGCGCGCGGCCTCCGCCGGCGGCTCCCGATCGTGCGTCGTCGCTTCGATGATCGTCGCGGCCTTTTGCAGCTCCCCTTCGGTGAGGCCGGCGAGCAGTCGGTCGGTGCGGCCAAGAGCGGCGATCGTCGCCCGCATGAGGCGGGCCGACAGCGCCTCGTTGAGGCCATGCCCGGCGCCCGGTACGTAGACGGCGTCGTGGAAGAGAAGGGCGAGCTGCTCGGCGGTGTCCAGGTCGGGCGTGTAGCGCCGCGCCAGTGCGATCAGCTCGTCGAGATGCTCCTGATTGTGATAGCCGCGATGGGGTTGCCGATAGTGCAGGCGTGCGGCCTCGAGCAACGGCAGGTGATCCAGGAGAAGCATCAGTCCTCCAGCGTGCGGCGCACTCCGTCGAAGACCTGGTGGAACATGTCGGTCGTGAGGCGGCCNGTGTTCGTGTTGTAGCGCGAGCAGTGGTAGCTGTCGGCCAGGACGAGGCCCGTCGGCAGCGTGTGCAGACGACCNTGGATGAAGGGATAGGCACCGGCCGGGCGTACCGTGAGGGCGCGCAGGATCTGGTCGTGGGCGCCCTTGCCGAGCGCCACCAGCAGCCTGAGGCGGGGCATCACCGCCAGTTCGGCCTGCAGGAACGGCCGGCAGGCAGTGAATTCGACAGGCAGCGGCTTGTTTTCCGGCGGCAGGCAGCGCACCGCGTTGGCGATGCGGCAATCGACCAGCCGCAGGCCGTCCTGGGGATCGGCACGGTAGGTGCCCTGCGCAAAGCCGAACTTGAGCAGGGTNGAGTAGAGCAGGTCGCCGGCATAGTCGCCGGTGAACGGCCGACCCGTCCGATTGGCGCCCCGCATGCCGGGCGCCAGGCCGACGATCAGCAGGCGTGCGTCCAGCNCGCCAAACGAGCGNACCGGCGCATTCTTCCAGTCAGGATGAAGGCCCTGCAGCTCCTGCCGGAATCCCACGAGCCTGGGACAGCGCGGGCAGTCGAGCGGCGGCTCTTCGAACGGCGACGCANCCACAGGGACCCAGCCTGGAAAATCGGGCCTAGGCCGAGCGCATCAGCGATTCGGAGGGGCTTTCGTCATAGTCGGATCCCGGGTCACGGCCAGCGGCGGCGGCCGGCCGCGGGGCGCGCTCCGACTGGGTGCGGGCGATCAGCGGCGCAAGCTCGCTCAGCTCGATGAACTCGTCGGCCTGGCGGCGCAGCTCGTCGGCCACCATCGGCGGTGACGACTTGATGGTGCTGACGACCGAGACACGCAGGCCACGGCGCTGCACGGCCTCGACCAGGCGGCGAAAATCGCCATCACCGGAGAACAGGATCACATGGTCCAGGTGCTCAGCCATTTCGAGCACGTCGATGGCCAGCTCGATGTCCATGTTGCCCTTGATCTTGCGGCGCCCCATGGCATCGGTGAATTCCTTGGTCGGCTTGGTGACCATGGTGTAGCCGTTGTAGTCCAGCCAATCGACCAGCGGCCGGATCGGCGAATACTCCTGATCCTCCACCAGGGCGGTGTAGTAATAGGCGCGGACCAGCCGGCCCTTGTCCCGAAACACCTTCAGGAGGCGGCGATAGTCGATGTCGAAGCCCAGCGACCGGGCAGCGGAATAGAGATTGGCGCCGTCGATGAAAAGCGCGACACGCTCGTTTTCGTAAAAATGGCCCTTCATGGCGGCTATCCCTTTGAAGAATATGCGCAGGGAGAGAAATAAAATTTATGTAGCCGATGGAGCTGAATAACCCATACCCCTCCCACGGCGACTGAAGATTAGGTCATTATCCTATAGTTCACAAGGGGTTGGAGGTATTTGTTGGTGGACAAAGCAGGCTGTCGGACAATCTTCGTTGGTGCCGGAGCCAACGTCGCGCACCCCAATTACGGCTCGCCACGCGAGACCCTGGTGGCTGCGCTGCTGGAACTGGGACGGCGGAATGTCGAGGTGTTGCGGCACTCGCCCTGGTACCGCACGGCTCCGGTCCCAATCTCCGACCAGCCCTGGTACGTGAACATCGTGGCCGAGGTGGCCACCGGCCTGTCGGCCGACGATTTGCTGCTGAATCTGCACGCCATCGAGGACTTGTTTGGCCGGGTGCGCACGGTGCCGAACGCCCCGCGACTGATCGACCTGGATTTACTCGATTATCGTGGGGAAATAGCAGCCCCGGCGGACGGAAAAGCCACCCTGCCGCATCCCCGGATGGCCGACCGGGCCTTCGTGCTGCGACCTCTCTTCGACTTGGCGCCGGAATGGCGCCACCCCACATCTGGGGTGCCGATCAAGGACCTGCTGGCCGCCTTGCCACCGGAGCAGGAGGCCTACCGTTTCTAGTGAAAAGGCCGCAATCAGTTGATTTTTAGCGGGGGACGTCTATAACCCGCGGCTCCCGGGAATTCAGAGGTCCGCCATGGCGCGTGTCACCGTCGAAGACTGCATCCTGCAGGTGCCGAACCGTTTCGAGCTCGTCATGTTCGCCGCCCAGCGCGCGCGCGACATCTCGGCCGGTGCGCAGATCACCCTCGACCGNGATCGCGACAAGAACCCGGTCGTGGCGCTGCGCGAGATTGCCGAGCTGAAGCTGGATCACGGCCAGCTCAAGGACTCGCTGATCTCCGGCATGCAGAAGCATGCCGACGTCGACAAGCCCGAGGAGGTCAACGAGATGGCCGAGCTCGAGCAGGAGCTGGCGGCCGCCCTGGCGCAGGGCGGTGCCGAGGCGGCGCAGCCCAAGGCGTTGCCGATGGCCGAGGAAGACGACGTCACCGAGTAGCACCAAGGCGGGGTCGAGCCCTGCTATTTGTGCAAACGTCGTGGAGTGAACGCAATCGTCCCCATATAATGGGCGATTGCCATGATCCGTCAGTTTGAACTTGTCGAACGCGTACAGGCCTACGATCCGGATGCGGACGAGGACGTCCTCAACCGCGCCTACGTCTATGGCCTGAAAAAACACGGCAACCAGCTACGCGCCTCCGGCGACCCCTATTTTTCCCATCCGGTGGAGGTGGCGGGCATCCTGGCCGAGATGCGCCTGGACACTGCCTCGATCGTGACCGGGCTGCTGCACGATACNCTGGANGACACCGACGCCACCCGGGACGAGATCGCNGGCATGTTCGGCGAGGAGATCGCCNGGCTGGTCGATGGCGTCACCAAGCTCAGTCGCCTGGAAATCCAGTCCGAAAGCACCAAGGAAGCCGAGAACCTGCGCAAGCTGGTGCTGGCGATGTCCTCGGACATCCGGGTGCTGCTGGTGAAGCTTGCCGACCGTCTGCACAACATGCGGACCCTGCACCACATCAAGGAAGACCACCGCCGCAAGCGCATCGCGCGCGAGACCATGGACCTCTACGCGCCGCTCGCCTCGCGCATCGGCATGGAGAAGGTGAAGCGGGAGCTCGAAGAGCTGGCCTTCGCCGAGCTCAATCCCGACGGCCGCGCCTCCGTCCTGGCGCGACAGGGCTACCTGCGCGAGCGTGGCGACAAGCTGGTGCCGCAGATCGAGGCCGAGCTGATCAAGACGCTGAAGGAGGGCGGCCTCGAGGCGCAAGTCTCGGGGCGGGAGAAAACGCCCTATTCGATCTGGCGCAAGATGCAGAAGAAGAACGTGTCGTTCGAGCAGCTTGCCGACATCATGGCCTTCCGCATCATCGTCGCCGACATCGCCCAGTGCTATCAGGCGCTCGGCCTGCTGCACGGCAGCTACCAGGTGCTGCCGCAGCGCTTCAAGGACTACATCTCCGTTCCCAAGCCCAACGGCTATCGCTCGCTGCATACCGGCGTGATCGGTCCGCTGGGACAACGCATCGAGATCCAGATCCGCACCAGCGAGATGCAGGACCAGGCCGAGCGTGGCGTCGCCGCGCACTGGATCTACAAGCAGGGCGAGACGTCGACCGACGCGCCGCAATATGCCTGGCTGCGCAGCCTGATCGATATTCTCGACAAGGCGCCCAACGCCGAGGAATTCCTCGAGCACACCAAGCTCGAGATGTTCCAGGACCAGGTCTTCTGCTTCACGCCCAAGGGCAAGCTGATCGCCCTGCCGCGCGGCGCGACGCCGATCGACTTCGCCTATGCCGTTCACAGTCAGGTGGGCGACATCTGCGTCGGCGCCAAGATCAACGGCCGCATGCAGCCGCTCCGGACGCAGCTCGCGAACGGCGATCAGGTCGAGATCGTCACGTCCAAGGCACAGACGCCGTCGCCGACCTGGGAGCGCTTCGTCGTCACCGGCAAAGCCAAGGCCGCGATCCGCCGCTTCATCCGCGTGCGTCAGCGCGAGCAATACATCCAGCTCGGCCGGTCGCTTCTCGACAAGGCATTCCACGAGGAAGGCTACGAAGTCACCGAGAAGGGCCTCGACGGGGTGCGCGCCAACTTCAAGCAGGCGACGACCGACGATTTGGTGGCGGCGGTCGGCGCCGGCCTGACCGGCGCCCGCGAAGTGCTGACCGCCGTCTATCCGGGCCTCAAGCAAAATCGCAAAAGCGGCGCCGATGTCGTGCCGATCTCGCGCGCCCGCGCCAAGGCCGGCAAAGGCGGCAAGGCCGATGCACCGCGCGCCCGCGGCGAGCAGGGCCAGATCGCCATCCGCGGTCTGATCCCCGGCATGGCAGTGCATTTCGCCCGCTGTTGCCATCCGCTGCCGGGCGACCGCATCGTCGGCATCATCACNACCGGCAAGGGCGTCACCATCCATACGATCGACTGCGCCACNCTCGAGAGCTTCTCGGAGTCGCCCGAACGCTGGATCGATGTCGGCTGGGACTCGGTCGGCGAGGGCGAGGGCGGCGTCTATACCGGCCGGCTCAAGATCACGGTCGCCAACCAGCCGGGCAGCCTGTCGAGCCTGTCCACCGTGATCGCCCGCCATGAAGGCAACATATCGAACCTGCGCATCGTCAACCGGTCGATGGACTTCTTCGACATGGTGATCGATGTCGAGGTCTCGGACGTGAAGCATCTCGCGGACATCACCGCGGCGTTGCGCGCCACGCCCGCGATCAACGCTGTCGAACGCGCCCGCAATTGACGGCCTTCTCCCCGATCCTCTTCTCGCGAAAGTAGAGTATGCCTGCGCCTCATCCCTTGCGTCTCGGCGTCAATATCGACCATGTCGCCACCGTGCGTAACGCCCGCGGCGGCCATCTGCCCGATCCGCTGCGCGCCGCCCGGCTCGCCGAGGCGGCCGGCGCCGACGGNATCACCGCCCATCTGCGCGAGGACCGTCGGCATATCGTCGACACCGACATCGAAGGGCTGATGCGCGAACTCAAGGTGCCGCTCAACTTCGAGATGGCGGCGACGCAGGAGATGGTCGACATCGCACTGCGCCATCGGCCGCACGCGGCCTGCATCGTGCCGGAGAAGCGCGAGGAGCGGACGACCGAGGGTGGCCTCGACGCTGCCGGCCAGCACAACCACCTGAAGCCGATGGTTGCTCGGCTGCGCGATGCCGGCATTCGGGTGTCGCTGTTCATCGAGGCCGACCCACGCCAGCTCGAGGCGGCGGTCACCTTGGGCGCCCCGGTGGTCGAATTGCACACCGGCCGCTATTGCGAGATCGAGGGGACGGCCAAGCAGGCGGAGCTCGAGCGGATCGTGAGAGCGGCGGCACTCTGCGGCAAACTCGGCCTCGAATGCCATGCCGGCCATGGTCTCAGCTATTCCGATGTCGGGCCGATCGCCGCCATCCCGGAAGTCCGTGAACTCAATATCGGGCACTTCCTGGTGGGGGAGGCGATCTTCATCGGCCTGGAGCCGGCGATCCGCGAAATGCGCCGGATCATGGATGCGGCCCGCGCCGGAGGGACGCCGGCGTGATCCTGGGCATCGGCAACGACCTCTGCGATATCAGGCGTATCGAGAAATCGCTGGAGCGGTTCGGCGATCGGTTCGTGCAGCGAATCTTCACTGAGACCGAACAAAAGCGATCGGAAGGCCGCGTGACCCGCGCGGCAAGCTATGCCAAGCGATTTGCCGCCAAGGAAGCCTGCTCCAAGGCCCTGGGAACGGGCTTGCGCCGAGGCGTGTTCTGGCGTGACATGGGCGTCATCAACCAGCGTAGTGGCCGTCCCACCATGGCGCTGACCGGTGGGGCTCTGGTACGGCTCCAGGAAATGACGCCGGCCGGAATGTCGCCGCAAATCGACCTGACTTTGACCGACGAATATCCATTGGCTCAGGCAATCGTCATCATTTCGGCGGTACCGCAGACATGAATTACAACGCGAACCGCCGAAACGGCAGCGCAGATGCCTCAACCGGGGCGGGAGACACGGCCGTCGGGCCCTGCTATAGCCGCGGCTCCATCAAACTGGAATGGCGATGACAGACGTGGCTGAGCGTCGGAAGCGGGGACAGGAGAAGGCTGGCGGCTGGGGCGAGACCGTCCGTACGGTCGTCTACGCCGTGCTGATCGCACTGGTCGTGCGAACCTTCGCCATCGAACCCTTCAACATTCCGAGCGGATCGATGATCCCGACCCTGCTGGTCGGCGACTATCTCTTCGTCTCGAAGTATTCCTACGGCTACAGCAAGCACTCCTTCCCGTTCTCGATGGGTATCTTCTCGGGGCGCATCTTCGATTCGCCGCCGCAGCGTGGGGACGTTGCCGTCTTCAAGTATCCCGGCGACCAGGGGCAGGGCGTCAACCGCACCGACTACATCAAGCGTATCGTCGGCATGCCGGGCGATCGCATCCAGGTGACGAACGGCGTGCTGCACATCAACGGCACGGCGGTCCCGCGGCTGCTGATCGGCGATTATGTGAAGAGCAACAACGGTCACTATCAGGCGGGCAAGCTNTATCGCGAGACCCTGCCCAACGGCCGCAGCTACACCGTGCTCGAGTACATGGACAACGGCATGGCCGANAACACGCCGGAGTTCCTGGTGCCGGCGGGCAACTATTTCGTCATGGGCGATAATCGCGACGATTCGCTCGACAGCCGNACGCGCCTGATGCTGCGCGACTTCTCCGGCTCGACGCGTGATCGCGACCAGCTCGGCTGGTACGTGCCTTCGGAGAATCTTGTCGGCCGAGCGGAATTCATCTTCTTCTCGCACGATCCTTCGGCCGCAGGCTGGCTGGAGCCGTGGAAATGGCCCGAGGCCATACGTTGGAACCGTTTCTTCATGGCCATCCACTGACGCCGACAGACGTCGATCTGGCGGCGCTGTCGGAAGGTCTGGGGCACGTCTTCGCGCGAACCGAGTTCGCCGCCGAGGCGTTGACGCATCGCAGCGCGCTCGACCGCCGGCCCGAATTGAAGGCCGCCTTCCCGCAGGCCAACGAACGGCTCGAATTCCTCGGCGACCGCATCCTGTCGCTGGCCATGGCGGATCTGCTCCTGAAGCGCTTTCCGCACGAGCGCGAGGGCGGGCTGGCGCGCCGGCACGCCGCCCTGGTGCGGGCCGAAACGCTGGTCGAGATCGCCACCGCGATCGACCTCGGGCCCTACCTGCGGCTGGGCGATTCCGAGCGCGCGCATGGCGGCAGCATTCAGCCCAATATCCTGGCCGATGCCATGGAGGCCCTGCTGGGCGCCGTCTATCTCGATGCCGGCTTCGAGCGTGCGGCGGCCTGTGTGGAGAGGCTCTGGGGCGACCGGCTCGACCGGCAGGGCAGTGCGCCGCCGCGCGATCCCAAGACGTCGCTGCAGGAATGGGCCCAGGCACGGCGTCTGCCGTTGCCCAGCTATCGCGAAGTCGAACGCGAAGGGCCGGCCCATGCGCCGGTGTTCGTCGTCGACGTGGTGATCAAGGGCCATGAGCCGGCACGCGGCCGCGGCGGCAGCAAGCGCGAGGCCGAGCGGCTGGCCGCGGCGGCTTTCCTCGAACGACTGGACNGATGATGAACGACCCCCTTACCCGCGCCGGCTTCGTCGCCGTCGTCGGCGCGCCCAATGCCGGCAAATCNACCCTGGTGAACGGCCTCGTCGGCTCCAAGGTGAGCATCGTCTCGCCCAAGGTGCAGACCACGCGCATGCGGGTGATCGGCATCGCCATGACCGACCTGGCCGACGGCGGCCGCGCCCAGGTCGTGCTGGTCGACACGCCCGGCATCTTCCGCGTCGCCAAGCGCCGCCTCGAGCGCGCCATGGTCGCGGCCGCCTGGCGAGGGGCCGACGATGCCGATCTCGTGGCCCTGGTCGTCGATGCCGAACGCGGCGTCGGGGCGGAGACCGAGGCCATCATCGAGCGGCTGAAGGAGCAACGGGCGCCGCGCTATCTGGTGCTGAACAAGATCGATTTGGTGCNGCGCGAAAAGCTGCTGGCCCTGACGGCCGAGCTCAANGCCCGCCTGCCGTTCGAGCGCACCTTCATGGTGAGCGCGCTCAAGGCCGACGGCATTGGCGATCTNTTGAAGACCCTGGCCGCNGCCCTGCCGGCCGGACCTTTCCTCTACCCCGAGGATCAGGCGGCCGATCTGCCGATGCGTCTGCTCGCCGCCGAAGTGACGCGCGAGCAGGTCTTCCTGCAACTTCATCAGGAGTTGCCCTACGAAGCCGCGGTCGAAACCGACAAGTGGGAGGATCGCGCCGACGGCAGCGTCCGGATCGAGCAGACGATCCATGTCCAGCGCGAAGGCCAGCGCGCGATTTTCCTCGGCAAGGGCGGCGCCCGCATCAAGCAGATCGGCGCCCGCGCCCGCCACGAACTCGGCCAGATGCTGGAGCGCCCGGTGCATCTCTTCCTGCATGTGAAGGTGAGCGAGCGCTGGGCCGACACGCCGGCGCACTACCGCACGATCGGGCTGGACTACGAGCCTTAGTTTTTTCCTCCCCCGTCATCGGGGGAGGTGTCAGCGTCTGACGCTGACGGAGGG
>JGI26527J51213_1001526_pt1 | contig 15781 bp, 17 predicted proteins | sample ThiBiot_300_biof_FD_51213 | JGI IMG/M metagenome (IMG submission 51213) | reverse complement strand
TCCCTTTGATTTTATCACGAGCTCGACGCTGACCTTTTCCGTCAATCCCGGACGTGAGAATCGCGTTACCCCAGATAAAACCATGCTCTGGATAATGCGCCCAGCAGCCGACCTCTGTCACGCGGCGCGGGGCTTTCGTTTTGGGGTTGCGATACAAGACGTTGTAACCGCCATAGCCATCGGCCTGAAGGTATCCCTCATATCCGGCAAGATGGGCGGCAGGATGCTCACCGCCACGCCCTGTCGTAAAGCGGAAGGCCACGGCAGGTGGGGTCATGTCGCCGCTGGAACGGCCATCGCGCAAATAGACCCAGAAATAGGCCGTGTGGCTGCCGTCCTCGCCCATGAGCAAGGTGACCGGCGTCTCGTCGCCATGGATCTTGGGGGCTTTGAGGATATGGGCCAGCAGCCGCTCGCCAAGCGGGGCCATCAGCCAGGCCAACTTGCGGGCCCAGCGGCCCATCACATCACGATCAATGTTCACGCCCTGCCGCCGCAGGATCACGGATTGGCGGTGCCATGGCTGATGGTCAACGAAGCGGCTGACCACCAAATGTGCGAGCAGCGCGCTGCTGGCCATCACCTTGGGTAAGGGCAGATCGATGGCAGGCACCTGTCGGATTGTCTCGCACGACCGGCAAGCGACACGAGGCCGAACATGGCGCAGGACACGGAAGCGGGCCGGAACATAATCCAGCACCTCGGTGACATCTTCGCAGATGACGGTCTCCACCCCGCCACAGTTGCACGGTTCCGGACGATGCTCTGCGATCAGGCGCGGTATATGCGCCGGAATTGGCGCGCGAGTGCCAGCCTTGCGCACCGGTTCCGGTTTTAGCGCTGCGGCATCATCATTGGCGGGCTCGGGGATGGCCTCGACGTCTTCGAACATCATGCGCAGTTGCGCGTTGTCCATCTTCTCGGAGCTGCGCCCGAATTGAACGCGCAACAGCCGTGCGAGACGATGCTCCAGCTTTTCTATGGTCAGGCCCTGGGCTTTGACAGTCTGCTTCGCAACCTTCAGCTCATCCCGATCCACCTCCATAGCCTCCGCCATCTCCCGCAGCATTTTCTGCAGGAGAACAGGGTCTGTAGGAAGGCGATCAAGGTCGAACCGCATGCCTGCCCCTATAGGACAGGAGACCTGAAAATGCTACAAAAAGTGGCGATTTTCTGCGGCTTTATCTCACGCAATTGTCGGTGTGGCGACCTCCTCATGGACAATGGCCTGCCGCCAATCCAGCCCTTCGATCAACATCGCCAACTGCGCGCCAGAGAGCCGGGCGGCGACACCATCCCGTGTCCGTGGCCAAACGAACTTTCCGCGCTCAAGCCGTTTTGCATAAAGGCAAAGCCCCGACCCGTCCCACACCAGGGCCTTCAATCTATCACCTCTTTTGCCCCGGAACAGGAAGACAGCGCCGGAGAAAGGATCAAGCTGCAATATGTTGCGAACCTGGGCCGATAGTCCGTCAAACCCCTTGCGCATGTCGCATGGCGCCAGCGACAGATAGATCTTCGCCGAGGGCGGTAACGTCAGGCTCAACCTTCAAGCTCCCCGACAATCTCGAGGACCAGTCGCAGTGCTTTGCGGTCCACCAGTCTGGTCACCGAGACCGTGAAACCACCACCACGCCGAATGTCGATCCGACCAGTGTCCGCTATCTTGCCAGCAGGCTCTGGCTGCACAAGTTCAACCGGCACAAATCCTGCCATGGCACCGCGCAGCAATTGCTTGCGCCATGTATAAAGCTGGCCCGTTCCAATCCCATACCGACGGGCAATCGCCGCGATGATGGCGCCGGGTTGCGTCGTCTCCTTCAGGATCGCCAGCTTCTCTTCGTCGCTCCAATTCCGGCGACGTTCCACCCGTACGACCGCTCCGCCATCCCGGCGAGCGCCCATACGAGGCTCTTTTGACTGCTCTTCTTCCACTCGCAAGGCCTCCATTTGCCCCGCGAAATCTACGCCGCCACAGTCCCGTGCAAGGCCGGGTTCCGGCGGCGCTTACCGGGAAGCGCTCGTCTAGATTGAACTCATTGATACAGACTATGGCTAGCCGGACGCTCTTCTCCGCGGCGTTCATGAGGCCAAGGAAGATGTTGACCGCGAGTTGCCGCTCTCGCTCCCACCAGTCATCGACGTGTTGGGAAATCTCGTTCGTATCCATCCGGTGAGCACCGCAGACTCCTGATCAGACGATTGGGATCGGCCCAAGCGCCTCAATGATCCTACATTCCGCCACGGTGCCCCCGCTGCATGAGGTGATCACCGCCTGCAATTCCCTGCGCAATGCTTTTAGACCAGCGATCTTGCGATCAACCTCGCGGAGATGGAGGTTGGCGATGTCATCGATGCCCGAACAATCGCGATTGCGATCATCGGATAGAGCGAGCAGCGCCCGGATCTGGTCGAGCGAAAAACCCAAATCGCGCGAGCGGCGGATGAAGGACAGGCGAGCCAGCTCTGCGGCGCCGTAACTGCGATAGTTACCCGAGGTCCTGAGAGGTTTAGCTAGGAGTCCGATCCTCTCGTAGTAACGAATGGTCTCGACCTTTGTGTCGGTCGCCTTGGCCAGATCACCAATCGTGTACGTCATGCTCTTGACCCTGTAGTTGCTTCAGACATTACATAGGAAGCCATTGCCCCCAAGGCGAGGAAGAACCGATGGCTGAACATTGCTGCGGCGCAGACACCGATCATACTACGAGGGTTCAGGACCAGGCATGGCGTCGCGCCCTCTGGATTGCACTGGCGATCAATGGCGGGATGTTCTGCGTGGAAATCATGGCGGGCGTTTCGGCGCAATCCGCCTCGCTTCGAGCTGATGCGCTCGACTTTCTGGGTGATACCGCCAATTACGCGATCAGTCTGGGTGTTGCGGGATTGGCGCTGCGCTGGCGGGCGTGGGCGGCGATCGCCAAGGGCGTGTCACTGACCCTGCTGGCGATCTGGGTGCTGGGCAGCACCATCTGGATGGCGACGACCGATACCTTGCCTGCTGCCGAAACCATGGGCGCGGTTGGCATAACAGCGTTGTTTGCCAATGTGCCTGTGCATTTTTGCTCTGGCGCCATCGGCGAGGCGACGCCAACCGGCAATCTGTCTGGATCTGCTCGCGCAACGACGCCCTTGGCAACCTCGCTGTGGTGGCAGCAGCGCTTGGCGTGTTTGGCACCCGCGCCGGATGGCCGGACATTGCCGTCGCGACAATCCTGGCAAGCCTGGGCCTTCTGGGTGGTGCCCAGATCATTCGCAAGGCGATGGCGGAACTGCATGATGTTCACTTCGCACCGAAATGAAAGCGCCCCCCGCCATTGATGGTGGCACCGGTAAGCGGCGCCCGTAAGACCGTATGTCCGTCTACGCGCTGGGGCAGCAGCAAAGTGCTGTAGCGGGTCTGGCGAAAACCGAGCAAGTTCTCTGCATTGATGAACAGGCTGGCCTTGCCGATCACCAGTTCTCCCATAGCGCCCAGTTCGACATAGAGTTTGCTGTTGGTGCGATAGGGATCGTTCTCCAAATGCTGGCTGCCCGTGTAATAGGCCTCCCATGGGAGCGATCGTAACAACGAGGATACAGCTTGACTTCAAAAGCCCCAATCAGAGAAGGCTCTTAAATTTTGAAATTGCGTCCCCACGGGAGGCACTCAGCGCATTAATGACTGGCGAAAATACGATTGCCGCGGACGCCGAAGGCGACGACATTGTAATGCTGAGCTGGAGCCCCTGTAACTTCCATGCCAACGGCGCCCTGCGGCATCCCGGCAACAGCCAAGCCCTTAACTCCGGTAGGCCGCAGCTTGAGCACCCGCTGCATGTCGGAAATTGGCACATGGCCTTCAAAGATCATCCCGTCTATAACGGCGGTGTGGCACGATACCAATGCGCTTGGGATGCCGAAGTTGCGCTGGAAGGCCACCCTGTTGCGATCATCGATCACCCGCACATTGCGACCAAAGGCCTTCTGCACCTGCGCCGCCCACTTTTCGCAGCAATCACAACCAGGATCCCGGTGCATCACCACGTCACTTGCGGCAAGCGCGGGGCTCGCAAGCAAAGCCAAACCCAGAATTATTGATTTCACTTCGTACCTCCAATCTTTCGTGATCAATGAATTACAAGCACAACTCTTGCTTTGAATTGGGTCAAATTGTCGCCCGGCGCTTTCTTATCTTGATCGGGAATCGCATGATAAGAAGCGCGAGGCCGGTGAGAGCAAAAATCAAGCCCGAGGCAGCGAATGACACCAGCCAGATGTTGTTGAAATTGTCGTGCTCCTTCCAGTCCATGATGTGCAAGCCCCACAAGAAGTCGTAGACCCGCCAGGTGCTGGTCCGGACCGCGAGGATCCTCCCGGTCTCACCGGAAACATAAACGTGCGTTGTACCGTCGATGGCAACTTGCCAGGCAGGTAACGGTCCCCGGAATTCCGGTGACAGGTCCTCGACTTGGGTGACTTTGAGCGCAGGGTTCCCGCCGCCCTTCCAGCTTTCCCGAGCTATTTCAGCCGCCTGATCCATAGAAATCCTTGGCATTCGGACGCCGGTAGACGGATCGAACAACAAGGTCCTTCCGTTTGTCTTCGCTTCGGCCACCAGGCGGCCGTGGTGCATGCGAAGAGTAAGCTCCTCGACTGGGCCGGGTATCGTGCTCAGCAACTCGCCAAGCGGGCGCACAGCCGAAATACCAGCGATTGGCGGCTGTGCCTTGCGATCGACAAGGTGTTCTCCGCGCACGCGCTCTATGGGCAAAGCACTCATCACAAGGCCGCTCGTCATCCAGATGAGGACCTGCAATCCAACGATCAGAGACAGCCATTTGTGCATGCGGCTTGCTGTCAAATGCACTCTGGTACGTAGGGATCTCATGAAAATCTGACGTCCTGTTGTCGCGGCTTGCTTAAATGGTGGCCCGGTTAAGTCGAAGCGCATTCGTCACGACGCTAACGGATGACAGCGCCATTGCTCCCGCCGCAATCATTGGTGATAGCAGGATGCCGAACAGCGGATAGAGAAGACCTGCCGCCACCGGCACGCCGGCGGCATTATAGATAAAGGCAAACACCAGATTCTGGCGGATGTTCGACATTGTCGCCTGGCTCAGGCGGCGTGCACGCAAGATTCCCATAAGATCGCCCTTCAGCAGGGTCACGCCGGCACTTTCGATGGCGACGTCAGTCCCCGAGCCCATAGCGATCCCGACATCGGCCGCCGCAAGCGCCGGGGCATCATTCACGCCGTCACCTGCCATGGCAACCACGCGTCCTTCGCTCTTCAAGCGCGCAACAACAGCACTCTTCTGATCGGGGAGAACGTCCGCCTCGACCTCATCGATCCCGAGCCTGCGCGCGACCGCCTCTGCCGTGGTGCGGTTGTCACCCGTTAGCATGACTACCCGGATGCCTTCGCGGCGCAAGGCGTCGAGTGCCTCGGGTGTCGTCGGCTTGACCGGATCAGCTATCGCGATGGCGCCAGCGCCCTGTCCATCAATGCCGACAAAAATTGCCGTGGCGCCCTCGCGTCGCAGCTCGTCGGCTGCCGCCGCCAGTGCCGACGTATCGATGTTCTGCTCCGTCAAAAAGCGTGCGTTGCCGAGCACGATCCGCTTGCCCTCGACTGTGCCCAGAGCGCCGCGCCCGGTGGGGGAGTCGAACTCGGCAACCTGAGCCAGCACGAGGCTGCGCACCTTTGCTGCGTCGACGATGGCGAGCGCAAGCGGATGCTCGGACGATTGCTCGACCGCCGCAGCAAGACGCAGAACGTCCTCTTCTGTGTGACCCGCTGAGGGCACAATCGCAGTGACCGCAGGACGCCCCATCGTAAGCGTCCCGGTCTTGTCGACCACCAGCGTGTCGACCTTTTCCATGCGCTCCAGCGCTTCGGCATTCTTGATGAGCACGCCAAGGCCAGCGCCTCGTCCTACGCCGACCATGATCGACATCGGCGTGGCGAGGCCAAGTGCGCAAGGGCAAGCGATGATCAGCACCGCGACCGCCGCAACCAGGCCATAGGCAAAGCGCGGCTCTGGTCCCCAGATGCCCCATCCCACGAAGGCAAGAACGGCGATAGCGATCACCACAGGCACGAACCAGCCCGAGACCTGATCGGCCATGCGCTGTATCGGCGCCCGAGAGCGCTGTGCCTCAGCGACCATCTGGACGATGCGGGCGAGCATGGTATCGCGGCCAACCTTCGTTGCGGCAATCACCAATGCGCCAGTCTGGTTGAGCGTGCCGCCGATAACGGTGGCACCCAAGGCCTTGGTGACCGGCATGGATTCACCGGTGACCATGGATTCATCGAGTGAGGAGCGGCCGTCCTCGACAATTCCGTCGACAGGCACCTTTTCGCCAGGACGGACACGCAAGCGATCACCGACTGCGATATCGTCTAGGCTGACCTCTTCATCGCTGCCATCAGCAAGAAGTCGGCGCGCAGTCTTGGGAGCAAGGCCCAACAATGCCTTGATCGCACCAGAAGTGCGCTCGCGGGCCCTGAGTTCCAGGACCTGGCCCAGGAGAACCAGCACGGTGATCACCGCGGCGGCTTCGAAATAGACGGCAACACTCCCATCGGCATTGCGGAACGCCGGTGGGAACAACTCAGGCGCAAGCGCCGCGAACATACTGTAGACCCATGCGACCCCGGTGCCCATCGCGATCAGGGTAAACATGTTGAGGTTTCGGGTCTTGAGCGATGCCCAACCCCGCACGAAAAAGGGCCAACCCGCCCAAAGCACGACCGGCGTAGCCAGCACGAGTTGGATCCAGGTCGAGAGCCGCATCGGTACGATGTGATGAAGCGCGGGGAAAATGTGGCCGCCCATCTCCAGCACCAGCACGGGCAGCGCCAGTATAAGGCCGATCTTGAACCGCCGGGTCATGTCGATCAGTTCGGGGCTGGGCCCGCTGTCGAGACCGACTTCGGCAGGCTCAAGTGCCATGCCGCAGATCTGGCAAGCCCCCGGGTGATCCTGCCGCACCTCGGGGTGCATCGGACAGGTCCAGATCGTCCCAGCAGGCGCATCGACGGGCTCGGGTGGTGTCAGGTACTGCTCGGGATCAGCAACAAATTTGGTGCGGCACTTGGCGCTGCAAAAGTGCCACTCTTGATCACCATGATGTGCATGATGAAGGGTCGCGGACGGGTCGACAGTCATCCCGCAAACAGGATCACGTACAGAATCCGGTTGGTGATTTGCAGCGAGTCCATTGTCGCCATGCTGATGGCTGCCAGATTGATTAGGAGTCATGTGTCTGTTCTCCAGCTGACGCGCTCATCAGAAGGCATCACGATGCTATCGGCGTTGTGTTCGGTGCCAACGTCCCGAGCCATGCTACCAGGACCAGTATCCCGATCCCCAAGCCAAATTCCAGAACAATGCTCCGTCGCAGCGGCTTTAGCGCTCGCTCAGGATCACCATTCTCGACGGCTGCGGAGAGGGCCGGCGTGAGCCGCAACCGGTTCACTCCGGCCAACCCGAGCATGCCCACAAACAAGACCATCTTCAGGGCCAGCAACTGGCCATAAGGTGCCGCCAAAGCGGCCCAGGGATCTCCGTCGCGCAAAATGAAAAAAGCATTTGCGAGACCCGTCAGCAGTAAAATCACAACCAATGAAGATCCGACAGTCGCAAAGTCGGCAAGCACCCTGCACGTCTGCCTTGCCTCGTCAACTTGACCACTTCCCGCGCGAAACAGCATCCACAAGAATCCTGCCAATGCGCCGATCCAGGTGGAAGCTGCAAGGAGGTGAAGTATGTCGGCTGCCAGATGTACCCATCCGACCGTCCCATCGGTCGCCGCACCGTGACCGGACCAGGTTAAGGTGGCCAAAGCCACCCCGCTTGCCAAAGTCTGGACCGCCGAACTGGACAAACGCCACAGGGCGGCTGCAACAGCCATGATAATCACTGCCAATAATGCGGCGAGGCGGACCTTGAGTGTCAGACCTAGGGCTGTGTCCCCAAGCAGGGATTGAACGGTGGCCCGGTCCACTTCGGCAAACGGTATACCGGCCATGCTGCTGACTTGCATGGCGAAGCCAAGAACCGACAGCACTGCCGCCGAGACTGCTACGATCAGCAGCAGCACTGCATGTCGGACATTTGCATCCGACGGGCGATCATCGCCGAGTGACAGGCGCTTGAATGCGGTCAGCCCAAACAATAGGCCAAGACTTACGAAAAGCGCCCATCTCAGGGCTATGATCCCCCAGTCCGCCACGCGATCAGCGCACGGAAAAAGTGAGAGTGCCGTTGATGCTGTGCGTATCGCTCGAGACGACGTGCCACTGCACGTTATAAGTTCCTGCCATGAGGGGCCGCCCGAATGTAGCGACCAGGGTCTTGCCATCCTCACTGACCGAGGTTTTGTATCCGGTCATTTTCATATTGTGGTCGGGCATGCCTGGCATGCCGGTCATCGTGACTTCCATGCCCGAAACAGCGGCGACAAGACGCTCGCTAAACGTCAAGGTGATGCGATTGGTCGGGGCGGTGGCAGCCTTGTCTGCCGGCTGTGCCGTCACGAGCTTCGGATGGGCGAGCGCCGGCGTGGCAATCGCGGCTCCGGTGACCAGGACGCTTGCAATCAAACTGCGAAACTTTTTCATGAATGGCTCCTTCGCGGGCTCAGGGTGCCCGTGTTGAATACGCACCGCGCTTGGACACCCCTCAAAAATTTCTGGGTCCATATGAGTGCATTTCACCTTTGCTGCGTATTCAACCATGAATATGGGAGAAATGAGCCATGACGGACCTTGATCAACTTCTGGAACGACTGCGCAACGAGCCGCCGCCCGCTCGCCTGGCGTTGATTGGACGCGGTCATGGCGGAGCTCGCCAGACGACGGGCCATTGTTCCCATCAACCGTACGGGCCTCAGCCTCGCGGCAGCGATCGCTTTGTTCATCGGGGTTGGTGGTTCGATATTGTCTGGCGCGCCTGCCGATGGCGCGCCCATTTCCCCTCTCGGCGTTCCGGCCGCACTGGCGCCCTCAACCTTATTGACGTCGCGCTGATATGGCTTGGCGAAAGACCCTCGTTTTCGCGCTCGTTGCATTCGCATTCGCGGTCATTGGAGCACTTGCGGGTCAGGCCTTGATCCGCTCTGGCTCGCCGGAAAGCGAGTTGCATGAGATGCTGCACCACCAGCTTGAACTCGATGCCAAACAGGAAGCACAGATCGAGGTGATCGAGCAGCGTTTTGCGGTGCGTCGCCAGGCTTTGGAACTGGAACTTCGCGCGGACAACGCACGTCTCGCCGAGGCGATCGAGTCCGAGCATGGATATGGCCCAAAGGTATCCGAGGCAATCGACCGGTCGCACGATGCGATGGGGCAGATGCAGAAGGAAACGCTTGAACATATCTTTGCGATGCGATCAGCCCTGACCCCGGAACAGGCGTCCAAATTTGATCGGGCGATCGTCAAGGCGCTCACAGGCAGGGAGCAGTGACAGGGCAGCTCTCTGAGCTCGAAGATCAGGACTTGGCTTCGTTAGCCATCGGCGGAAACCAGGCCGCTTGTTGCGAGCTTGTCCGCCGACATCGTGATTGGGTGTACAGGCTTGTTCGCGCGCAGATCGGCGATGCGGTTGAAAGCCTGGATGTCACACAGGGGGCATTCATCGCGGCGTTTAGCGCCCTTGACCGCTTCGATCGTGCGCGCCCTTTCAAGCTATGGCTGGCTCGTATTGCTTTGAACAAGTGCAAGGACTGGAGGCGGCGTGCGCTGGTGCGCAGGTTTATGCTTGCAGCAGCCCCTTTGACGGAAGCTGAAGAGGTGGCTGATCCGGCTCCAGGAGCTGACATCACGGCCTCCGACCGATCCGAATTAAAAGTGACCCTGAAGGCAATTTCCGAATTGCCCGCTTCATTGCGCGAACCCCTCATCCTCCGGACCATTGATGCGCGCGCACAGGCGGAAACCGCGCAGATCCTAGGATTGAGCGAGAAGGCTGTCGAAGCGAGAGTTTATCGGGCGCGAGCACGCTTGGTGGACAAACTCAAAAAAATTTGAGGGGTTGAGCAACGGGCTGCGTATTCAATGACAGCGGCCCCGATCTCATAGGCAGAAACACCCTCATGACAGTCATTGTCGGACGTAGAGATATCCTTCGTGGCTCAGCCCTGGTGGGAGGAAGTATCGCCCTTGCCTCCTTCTTTCCGGCTTGGGCCAAACCTGTATCTTCCGGCATCGTAGCGCCGCTTCCCACCGTCAGTGGTGAAGACATCAAGCTCACAATCGCCCGCCAATCGATGATGATTGACGGGAAGTCGTTCCGCGCGATCGGTGTGAATGGCACGGTTCCAGCGCCCCTAATCAGGCTGCGCGAAGGTCAGCGGGTGCGGTTGCACGTCCACAACCAGCTTGATGAAGACAGTTCGATCCACTGGCACGGTCTGCTCGTTCCACCGGAACATGATGGCGTGCCCGGGGTGTCATTCCCCGGGATTAAGCCGGGCGAAAGCTATCTTTATGAGTTCGATGTAAAGCAAAACGGCACTTACTGGTACCATAGTCACTCGGGACTGCAGGAACAGGAAGGCCATTACGGACCGATCGTGATCGATCCGGCAGGGACGGATCCTGTCCAATATGACCGGGAGCATGTCATTGTGCTTGCGGATCATAGCCCGCTGACTCCTGCTGCGATCTTCCGTCGGCTGAAGGCCAATCCGGGTCACTTCAACTTTCAACGTCAGACCTTGGCAGGCCTTCTCGGAGGGAAGGATCAGCCCCTCAAGGAGCGTCTCGACTGGGGTCAGATGCGCATGGATCCGGCCGATATTTCTGACGTGACCGGCTCGACCTATACATTCCTGGTCAACGGGCATGGACCGGAAGCCAATTGGACGGCCCTCTTCAAGCCGGGCGAGCGCGTGCGCCTGCGGGTAATCAACGCGTCAGCCATGACCACCTTCAATGTCAGAATTCCGGGGCTCTCCCTGCAAATTGTGCAGGCTGATGGGCAAAATGTCATGCCTGTCGATGTCGAAGAGTTCCAGATCGGGGTTGCTGAGACCTACGACGTAATCGTTCGCCCTACAGCGGACTTGGCCTATACCTTTGTCGGCGAAGCCGTTGATCGTTCTGGCATGGCCCGCGCTACATTGGCCCCGCGCCCGGGCATGAGCGCTGAGGTTCCGGCCCTTCGCAAGCGCCCATTGGCCACGATGAAGGACATGGGAATGGACATGCCCGGCATGGGGGGGATGGACATGAAGGGGCGCGGGGGCGACCCAACCGCCGAACAGAACGCGTCCGCAGGTCTGGCAACGACTGCCGCAGTTGCCGGATCGGCCATGGCGATGGGGACCGCAAGTGAACCATCTGCCGCTGCGGACATGTCGGGAATGGATCACTCCTCTATGGCCGGCATGGACCATAGCAGCATGGCGGGAATGGACGGAGCGGCGTCCGGTGTGGTGGACCATTCAGGCCATCAAATGGGATCGATGAAAATGCGCGACTTCGGCAATGCGCCGCAAGTGAAGCGCGATCCGGGAGTTCAGACAATTTCGCCCATGCCAGTCGATCGGATGGGCGACCCGGGACAGGGCCTGGAGGACACCGGCCACAAGGTTCTCGTCTATACAGACTTGATGGCGCTCGAGCGGAATCCCGACGTAAGGGCACCGTCGCGCAGCCTCGACATCCATCTTACTGGCAATATGGAACGCTTCATGTGGTCATTCGATGGCCAGAAAATGTCCGATGTCCACGAACCTATTCCCTTTACCGAGGGCGAGCGTGTGCGCATCAATCTCATCAATGACACGATGATGGCGCACCCCATCCATATTCATGGACACTTCTTCGAATTGGTCACCGGCCATGGCGACCGCGCGCCGCGAAAGCATACAGTTATCGTGCAACCTGGCGGGATCGCCACTTGGGACTTCACGGCCGATGCAGTCGGGGACTGGGCATTCCACTGTCATCTCCTTTACCACATGCATGCTGGCATGATGCGCGTTGTCAGTGTCCGTCCCAAGGGAGACGCGGCATGAGCACGCTTCGTACGGCACTGATGACGGCGGCCACTCTAGGCCTGTCCGCTCCGGCGTCGGCTCAGGACCACTCGATGGACAACATGCCGGGTATGGATATGCCGGCTGCAAAAAAGGCAGTCCCCAAAAAGGCAAAGACGTCTCCGGCGAAGCCACAGCGGGAGACGCCTGCCTCCGTCCAGAAACCCTCGTCACCTGGAGCCTTGCCTTCGGCATCGGAGGTCGATCACAGCAAAATGAATCACGGACCAACAAGCGACACCGTGATGGACCATGGGACAATGGGCGAAATGCCGATGCCAGCTGCGGAAAGCGAAGGGGGCCCAGAAGGTATGGCGATGTCGGGCACGGCATTGCCTCCTGGAAGTGCGCCGCCACCCCCTTTCCCAACGGATCGCTATGCCGACCGTCACTTCCCTCCCGGAGAAATGGCGCGCGCTCATGCGGAAATGATGAAGGAGAGCGGGGGGCTCAATTTCGGCGCGGCACTTCTCAACATCGCAGAATATCAGGCTCATCGCGGCCGTGATGGCTATCGATGGGATGGTGAGGCCTGGTACGGCGGCGACATCAATAGGCTGTGGATCAAGAGCGAAGGTGAAGGCGAGCTTCGCCGTGGTCTGGACAGTGGCGATGTGCAACTTCTGTACAGCCATGCCATCGACCCCTACTTCAATCTGCAGGCCGGTGTACGGCAGGATATAGGGCCATCGCCGCGCCGCACCTATGCAACCATTGGCTTTGAGGGCTTGGCTCCCGGGATGTTCGAGGTCGAAGGCGGCGTCTTCCTGTCGAACAAGGGCGAGGTCATTGGCCGGGTCGAAGGCTATTACGACCAGCGCATCACGCAGCGCCTAGTTTTCCAGCCACGCGTCGAGCTCAATTTCTCCGCGCAGGACATGCCTGAGATCGCGATTGGCTCTGGCCTGTCAAATGTCGAACTAGGCGCGCGGCTCAGATACGAGATTAAGCGTCAGTTCGCGCCCTACATTGGCGTTTCGTATTACCGCAAACTTGGAGACACAGCCAGCTACGCGAGGGCTCGCGGGGAAGATGTTCACGCCACAAGCTTCGTGGCGGGCGTCCGGTTCTGGTTTTAATCTGGAGGCGAACAAAGGGGCATGGATGAAATTGCCGGCGGCAATGCGGAACTGAGCGATCTTGTGCGCCTCGCCTTCGCGCAATCGGCGAAGCATGTTCAACTCATTCTCGATCCGCACGGCAAGATCCTCGCGCTCAATGGCGAAGGCCATCGAGCGGACCAATGGGCGTCTGCCGAGTGCGTAGGTTGCTCGCACGAGTTGTTTTATTCATCTGAAGAAAAGGCCGCGGGCCTGCCGGATATTGATCTGGCCACAGCGGCGCGCGAGGATGGCTACGAGCGGGAAATGTGGCGTTTGCGGCGCTCGGGCACCGAATATCTGTCGCGAATGACGATTACGGCCTTGCGACAAGAGAACACTCTGCACGGCTTCCATGTCATAGCCCGGGATATCACGCACGAGGCGGCCATTCGGGCGGTGAATGACACGCGTGAGCAGCACCTCCAGTCGATCCTGGATACCGTCCCGGACGCGATGATCGTCATCGACGAGTTCGGATTGATCGTGTCTTTCAGTGCCGCGGCACAGCGTCTCTTCGGATATGAAGAGGGCGAAGTCGTGGGCTGCAATGTGAGCTGCCTGATGCCTGCGCCCGACAAGGAGCGGCATGATGACTATATCCGGCATTACCGAGAAGGAGGAGAGCCTCGTATTATCGGGATCGGACGCACGGTGACAGGCCGTCGTCGTGACGGAACAGACTTTCCCATGCATCTCTCGGTCGGCGTCGCCGGGCATCACGGAGACCGCGTCTTTACTGGCTTCATCCGAGATCTCTCTGAGAAAGAACGCGACGATCTCAAAATGCGCGAGCTGCAGGCCGAACTGATCCATGTGTCGCGGCTCAGCGCGATGGGGACCATGGCATCCACCCTGGCGCATGAACTGAATCAGCCGCTGACAGCAGTTGCCAATTACCTTGAGGAAACGAGAGACATTCTCGCCGATCCTCAAGGCACCCCGATGGCCATAGTTCAGGAGGCACTGTCGGAGGCAGCCAAGGAGACCTTTCGGGCGGGTTTCATTGTCAGACGTCTGCGGGAATTTGTCGCGCGCGGTGAAGTCGACAAGAACGTTGAGGATCTGCGCCTAGTTATCGACGACGCAGCGCAGCTGGCTCTTGCGGGCGCCAAGGAAAGGGGTGTCCGCACCTTAGTGAACCTTGATCCGCACGCAAGGCATGTGTTGGTGGACAAGGTCCAGATCCAGCAAGTCCTGGTCAATTTGCTCCGAAACGCCGTCGAAGCGATGGCCTCGTCAACTGTCCGGGATCTTCATATCGCAACCTGCAAGCGTCTCGACGGATTCATCGAGATCAGCGTTCGGGATACGGGGCCGGGTGTCGCCGCCGAAATCAGACCCCGCCTTTTCGAAGCCTTCGTCAGCAGCAAGATTGACGGGATGGGGCTGGGGCTATCGATTTGCCGAACGATCGTTGAGGCTCATGGTGGACGCATTGCAGCAGAATATCCGGACGATGGCGGCACCATTTTCAAGTTCACCCTGATCGATGCCGATGCGGAGGAAGATGATGAACGCTGACCGAGTTGTGCACCTTGTGGATGACGAGGAGGCAATCCGGAAATCAGCCGGCTTTGTGCTCTCCCGAGCCGGATACAAGGTTCATCCCCACAATTCTGGCGTGGAGTTTCTCAAGCAAGCAAGACACGCTCCAATTGGCTGCGTTTTGCTGGACGTGCGGATGCCGGACATGGATGGGCTCGAGGTTCAGCGGGTGATGGCCGAGCGCGGGATCAACATGCCGGTGATCGTTCTGACCGGACATGGTGATGTAACCACGGCTGTGCAGGCCATGAAGGCCGGCGCCGTCGAGTTTCTCGAAAAGCCATTTGAAAAGGCCTCGCTACTCGAAGCATTGGAGCGAGCATTCGGGCGACTGGAGCAGAATGATGCGCGTGAAATTGAAGAGCGGGAAGCCCGCACCAAAATTGCGGCGCTGACGCCGCGCGAACGAGAAATTCTCGAAGGCCTCGCCAAGGGATACCCCAACAAGACTATCGCCTATGACCTTAGGTGCTCGTCGCGCACCGTCGAGGTGCACCGGGCCAGCTTGATGCAGAAACTGGAGGTTCACAGCCTTTCCGACCTTCTGCGAATAGCGATTGCCGCCGGACTGTAGTTTGGGTGGGAGTGTCCTGAATTTCGTGTACGGGGCGGCGGTTGAACATCAGGCCGCCATGGCCCGAACGAAGCGCTCGCCGAAGAGAACGGCAAACTGAGCTTTTGCCATAGACCATTCGCGGGCCGGCATCACCCACTCTTTTTCGGAGCGATGCAGGATCAGATAGAGCAGCTTGCTAGCCGCCTCATCGCTAGGGAAGTGCCCTCTGGCGCGCACCGCACGGCGCAGCTTGGAATTGAGGGCTTCTATTGCGTTGGTGGTATAAATGATTGCGGATTCCGACGATCCCGCCCACCTATTCCGATCTGAAGCCGCCCACCATTCCGAGCAATTTCCGCCCGGGGCATGAGCCAGATCGTGGTGCTTTATCGTTGCAGTTATCGAGGTGGTCAAGCGAGTGTGTTTGAGCCCGTTTTGCGCATGGACTCTCCATCCATTTCGAGCCTGTGAGCATTATGAACGAGGCGGTCCAGGATGGCATCGGCATAGGTGGGATCACCGAGTGTTTCATGATGCCTGT
>JGI26527J51213_1001382_pt1 | contig 17156 bp, 16 predicted proteins | sample ThiBiot_300_biof_FD_51213 | JGI IMG/M metagenome (IMG submission 51213) | reverse complement strand
GGCGGGGCGTCCGGCAAGATAGCGGCTGGGCGGCACCTTCCAGGCCGAGCCGAGGTCGTCGCGATCCGGCATCCCGATCCGCCCCCTCACCTAGCCTCTCCCCCCTAGCGGGGGAGAGGAACATGAAAGCCGAGATGCCCCTCTTCCTCCTCTCCCCCTTGGGGGAGAGGCTGGGTGAGGGGGAAACGAACGACGCCGCGGGAGAGGCGTCGTTCTTCCGTCACATGTTGAGCTGACTGACGAACTTGGTGTTGAGGTAGGCCTCGAGCGCCTCGACGCCACCTTCCGAGCCGTAGCCCGAATCCTTGATGCCGCCGAACGGCACTTCCGGCAGGGCGAGGCCGTGATGGTTGATCGACACCATGCCGCTCTCGAAGGCTGCGCCGATCTGCGCCGCGGTCTTGGTGTTCTTGGTGTAGGCATAGGCGGCGAGGCCCCAGTCGAGGCGATTCGCTTCCTTGACCACGCCGTCGAAGTCCTTGAACGGGGTGATCGGCGCCAGCGGGCCGAACGGCTCCTCGTTCATGATCTTGGCGTTGAGCGGCACGTCGGTGAGCACCGTCGGCTCGTAGAAGTAACCCTTGTTGCCCTTGCGCTGACCGCCGGTACGCACCTTGGCGCCCTTGGCGATCGCGTCGCTCACAAAGCTGTCCATGGCATGCAGGCGGCGCTCGGCCACCAGCGGCCCCATCTTGGTCTCGGCCTCGAGACCGTTACCGACCTTCATGTTCTTGGCGTAGGCCGTGAAGCGCTCGACGAACTCCGGATAGACCTTCTCGTGCACCAGGAAGCGCGTCGGCGCGACGCAGACCTGGCCGGCGTTCCTGAACTTGTTGGCGCCCAGCACNTTCACTGCCTGCTCGAGATCGGCNTCCTCGAACACGATCGCCGGGGCGTGGCCGCCCAGTTCCATCGTCACGCGCTTCATGTGCGCGCCAGCAAGGGCGGCGAGCTGCTTGCCGACCGGCGTCGAGCCCGTGAAGGTCACCTTCTTGATGATCGGATGGGGGATCAGATACTCGCTGATCTCCGACGGCACGCCGTAGACGAGCTGGATCACGCCCGCCGGCACGCCGGCGTCGACGAAGGCCTTGATGAGCTGGGCGCAGGAGCCGGGCGTGTCTTCCGGTCCCTTGATGATGATCGAGCAGCCGGTGGCGAGCGCCGCCGACGCCTTGCGCACCACCTGGTTGATCGGGAAGTTCCACGGCGTGAAGGCCGCGACTGGACCGACCGGCTCCTTGATCACGAGCTGGTACACGTTCTCGGCGCGCGCCGGCACGACGCGACCGTAGGTGCGGCGGCCTTCTTCGGCCATCCAGTCGATGATGTCGGCGGCGAGGCCAGTCTCGATCCTGGCCTCGTAGAGCGGCTTGCCCTGCTCCTGCGTCATGATCGTGGCGATCTCTTCGAGACGCTGGCGCATCAGGTCGGCGGCCTTGCGCATGATCTTGTAGCGCTCGTAGGCCGACACCTTCTTCCACTGCTTGAAGCCCTTGTCAGCAGCGGCCAGCGCGCGATCGAGGTCGCTCTTCTCGGCATGCGCCACCTGGCCGATCACTTCTTCCGTCGCGGGATTGATGATCGGAATCGTCCGGCCGTTGGCGCCCTTGGTCCAGGCGCCATCGATCATCAGGGAGACATCGCTATAAGTCATACCTTCCTCCGTTATTCTCAGCTTCCGCGATAGGTGGAATAGCTCCAGGGCGTGCAAAGCAGCGGCACGTGATAATGCCCCTCCGACTCGGCAATGGAAAAGCGCAAAGGCACGATATCGAGGAACGGCGGATCGCTTTGCGCAATGCCCCTGCTGCGAAAGTGGTCACCGACCGCAAACTGCAGCTCGTAGCGGCCGATCGGCAGCGGCCGTCCGCCGATCAGGGGCGCGTCGGTGCGGCCATCGGCATTGGTGACGGCCTTCGCAATCAGATGATGCTGCCGGCCGGCCAGCTCGTAGAGCTCGATCGCGACGCCGACGGCCGGTCGGCCGCCATGCGTGTCGAGGACGTGCGTGCTGAGACGGCCGTCGACCCGCGGCATGCCCTCGCCCGTCACCTTGGCGGCCACGCGCAGTCGCGTGATGTAGAAGATCTCCTGCAGAGCCGCGGCGAACTCGGTGGCGGCGTCGTGCCGCAGCCGCCGCTCGAACTGGGCAAGGATCGAATCGCGCGTATGGCGGCGCACGCAGACGATGAAAGGAAAGCCGAACGTCGCCTTGTAGGCGTCGTTCAGGCGATGGAACCGTGCGAATTCTTCTTCCGAGAGCGTGTCGAGGCCCACACTCGCCTGCTCGCGTCGCGAATCGTCGGTCAAGGCCCCGGCGCGCGCGGCCTTGCCGGCAAGGTCGGGATGGCCGCGCAGGAAGGCAAGCTGCTGCTCGCGCGACGCGGCACGCACGGTGCCCATCATCGCCTCGTGCAGGGCCGTCACGCTGACGAACGGACGGCGCGCCGCGGCGACCTCGGCCACCCAAGGCGCCAGTTCGAACGTGTCGCCGACGGCGTCGGAGAAATCCGCCGGGTGTGCCTGGTTGAGGTCGGCGAGAGCGTGAACCATGCCGGCCGACCTAGCACGGCCGCCGGTCCGTCTCTATAGTCCGGCCAGCAAATTCAAAGGCCCGCACGTTCAAGGGCCGCAAACTCACAGGGAGGAGCCGCAATGACCGGCCGCAACAACTTCACCCGTCGCCGCTTCGGCCGTCGCGATTTCGGACGGGCCACGCTCGCCGGCGCGGCCTTGCTCGGCGCGCCGCTGCCGCTCCGCCATGCGCTGGCGCAGGGCGGCCCGGCCGACCTCAAAGTCGGCTTGCTGCTGCCGACGTCCGGCCTTCAGGCGCAGATCGGCCAGGCTTGCCGCCGCGGCGCCGACGTCGCCAACGAGGTGTTCGCCGACATGAAGATGCCGGTGAAGCTCGACATCGTGAATTACGACACCGAGACCAAGCCCGACGTGGCGCGCACCCAGGCCGAGAAGGCGATCGATGCCGGCTGCCACATGCTGGTCGGCGCCTTCGATTCCGGCCAGACCATCGCCATCGCCCAGGTCTGCGAACAGCGCGGCGTGCCGCTGGTCGTGAACATCGCGGCGGCGCCGCAGATCACCGAGCAAGGCTACAAATTCGTCGTGCGCAACTTCCCGACGGCGCCGATGCTGATCACCGGTGCGCTGGCCCTGCACAAGGAGATCTTCAAGGTCTCGGGCAAGACGCCGAAGACTGCGGTGCTGATGAGCGTGAACGACACGTTCGGCACCTCGATGATCAACGGCATCAAGGCCCTCTTCCCCAAGCTCGACATGCCCTACGAGCTGGTCGACACGATCAGCTACGACCCGGCCGCCAAGGATCTCGCGGTCGAGGTCGGCAAGGCCAAGGCGACCAAGGCCGAGCTGCTGCTGCCGGTGAGCCGCCTCAACGACGCCAAGCTGCTCGTCCAGGAGATGGTGAAGCAGCGCTGGGAGCCGATGGGCGTGCTCAATCCCGGCGCGCCCGGCCTCTACGAGCAGGACTTCCTCAAGACCATGGGCAAGTACGGCGAGTTCATGATCTCGAACGTGCCGTGGCTCGACCCGAAGTCGGCCATGACGCAGTCGCTGGAGAAGCGCCACGCCGCCAAGTATCCCAACGACCAGCTCGATCTCAACGGTGGCTTCACCTTCGAAGGCATCCTGATCGCCGCCCATGCCTGGCTCACCGCCAAGTCGACCAAGCCCGGCGACCTGATGGAAGCCCTGCGCAAGGCCAAGATCGACCAGCACGTCATGATCGGCGGCCCGATCCAGTTCGACGCCAAGGGCCAGAACGTCAACATCAAGGCCTCGGCCGTCGAGAACCTGAAGCGCAAGCCGACCGTGGTCCTGCCGCTCGAGTCCGCTGCCGCGCCGCTGGTCTTCCCGATGCCCAGCTGGAACGACAAGCGCCGCACCTGAGCCCCTTCTGTCATCCTGAGCGCAGCGAAGGATCTCATGCCGATGGCAAGCGGCGATAAGGTCCTTCCCTGCACTCCAGCGCGCGAGTGACCTCGCGCGAGACGACACGATCCGATGACCGCCGACTTCCTCCTCTCCCTCGCCCAGGCGATCACCAAGGGCCTGCTGACCGGCATGGTCTACGGGCTGATGGCGCTCGGCCTGTCGGTGATCTTCGGCGTCATGCGCGTGGTCAACTTCGCGCATGGCGAGCTGATGGTCGTCGGCATGTATCTCGCCTGGATGGGCTTCGAATACCTGCAGGTCTCGCCGATGCTGAGCCTGCCGGTGATCGCCGCCGTCTTCTTCGTGGCGGGCTACGCCCTGCAGCGCACCGTCATCTCACCCTTCATTGGCCGGCCCGAGCATCAGCAGTTCCTGCTGCTGCTGGCGATCGCCATCCTGCTGGTCAATGCCTGCCTTGCCATCGCCGGCCCCGACTCGCGCGGCGTTCAGCTCGAGTCCCAGTTCGATTCCTACGAACTGGGGCCTCTGGTGTTCGATGCCGTGCGCCTGCATGCGGCGCTGACGGCGGTCGTCATCGCGGCCCTGCTCTGGCTGTTCTTCACGCGCACGCGCATCGGCAAGTCGATCCGCGCCGCCGCCGACAACCACATGGGCGCCCTCGTGGTCGGGCTCGACGTGCGCCGCCTCTATGCTTTCACCTTCGGCGTCGGCGCGGCCTGCGTGGGCGCCGCGGGCGCGCTCATGATCACCATCATTCCGGTGACGCCCTTCCTTGCCGCGGAATACACGCTGCTCGCCTTTGTCATCGTGATCGTGGGCGGGCTGGGCAGCATGACCGGGGCGCTGCTGGGCGGCCTGCTGATCGGGGTCAGCGAGGCGGTCGCGGGCCTGCTGCTGCAACCGTCGCTCAAGAGCATGGTGAGCTTCGGCATCCTGATCCTGGTCCTGCTGCTCAGGCCGCAGGGCCTGATGGGCAAGCGCGGCCAATGAGCCTGCTGCACCGCCTGACCGACGGCGTGCCGTTGCGCGCACTCTGGGGGCTGGGGCTGCTGCTCGCCGCCCTGCTGGTAGCGCCGGCCTTTCTCGGCAAATACGGCCTCTCCGTCCTGATCCTGGTCCTCTACTTCGCCTATGTGGGGCAGGCCTGGAACATCATGATGGGCTTCGCGGGCCAGCTTTCGCTCGGCCATGCCCTCTATGCCGGGCTGGGTGGCTATATCGCCGCCGGCCTCTTCTTCCATTACGGCGTCGGCCCCTGGCTCGGCCTGTTCGCCGCCGTGGCCGCCGCCGCGGCGGCCGGCGCCGTGGTCGGCTATCTCGGCTTCCGCTTCTCGCTCGCCGGCGTCTATTTCGCCCTGCTCACCATCGCCTTCAGCGAGTTTACGCGCATCGCCTTCGACCATTGGGGTTGGGTCGGTGGCTCGGGCGGCCTGTTCCTCAAGGTCGATGCCACCGCCGACTGGCTGAACCTGCGCGGCGGGCCGGTTCTCTTCTACTATGTGATCCTGGCGCTGGCGGTCGGCGCTTTCATCCTCTGTCGCGCCTTGCTGGAAAGCCGGCTCGGCCGCTACTGGCTCGCCATCCGCGAGGATGCCGAAGCAGCCCAGGCGGTGGGCGTGCCGGTGTTCCGCTGCAAGATGATCGCCGTGGTGATCTCGGCGGCGCTGACGGCGGTGGCCGGCGTCTGGAACGCCTTCTACTACAACAACCTCTTTCCCGAGACGGCCTTCGCCATGGGCCGCTCGATCGAGTTCACCCTGGCACCGATTATCGGCGGCCTGGGCACCTTGTTCGGCCCGATCGTCGGCGCGGTCGTGCTAACGGGCCTGGGCGAGATCTTCACCGACCTCAGCGAGCTCTTCCATATCTCCGGCATCAAGCAGATCTTCTACGGCCTCGCGCTCCTGATCATCGTGATGTACCGGCCCGCCGGCGTCTGGCCCTGGATCGCCGACCGCTTCGGCTTCGGGGAGAAGCGGCGATGAGCGGCGGCTCTGGCGCTCGTCTGGAACTTGCCGGCATCGGCAAGAACTTCCGCGGCCTGCGCGCCGTGCACGATGTCTCCTTCAGCGTGCCGGCTGGCGCAATCCACGCGCTGATCGGCCCCAATGGCGCCGGCAAGACCACGATCTTCAACATGATCGCCGGCGTCTACCGCCCCGATGCCGGCACCGTCAGCCTGGACGGCAGGCAGATCTCGGGCCTCAGGCCCGACCTCGTCTGCGACGCGGGCGTCGGCCGCACCTTCCAGATCGTGAAGCCCTTCAAGGGGCTGAGCGTGCTGGAGAACGTCACGGTCGGCGCTCTCCACCGCCGGCCGGCGCTCGGCGACGCACGCGCCGCCGCTGCCGACATCCTGGAGCGGCTCGGCCTGCACGACCGGCGTCATCAGGCGGCCGAGAGCCTCACCCTGCCCGACCGCAAGCGCCTCGAAGTAGCGCGGGCGCTGGCGACCGAACCTAAGCTCTTGCTGCTCGACGAGGTGATGGCCGGCCTGCGCCCCACCGAGGTCGACGTGATGGTGGCCTTCCTGCGCGACCTCAATGTCCGCACCGGCCTCACCATCCTGCTGATCGAACACGTCATGCGCGCCGTTATGGCGCTGGCGGCGGAAGTGGTCGTGGTGAGCTACGGCGAGAAAATCGCTCAGGGTACGCCGGCCGAGATCGCTCGGAATCAGGCCGTGCTCGACGTTTATCTCGGCGAGGAGGAAGCGTGAGCACGCCCCTCCTGCAGGTCGACGGGCTCGACCTCTTCTACGGCGATGCCCAAGCCCTGGCCGGCGTGTCGCTCACCATCGAGGCCGGCGAGATCGTGGCGATCGTGGGCGCCAACGGCGCCGGCAAGAGCTCGCTGATCCGGTCGATCCATGGAATCGAACGGCCGGCACGCGGCCATGTCCGCTTCGACGGCAAGGACATCACCGGCTGGCCCTCCTACCAGGTCTGCGAAGTGGGTATCGGCCATGTCGCCGAAGGGCGGCAGGTCTTCCCCAACCTGTCGGTGCTGGAAAATCTCGAAATGGGCGCGACACCCAAACGCGCCCGCGCCGCCGAGAAGCAAACCCTGGAGCGGGTGTTCGGCCTGTTCCCGCGACTGGCGGAGCGGCGCAAGCAGGCCGCCGGCACGCTCTCCGGCGGCGAGCAGCAGATGCTGGCGATCGGCCGCTGCCTGATGGGCCAGCCGCGGCTGATCATGTTCGACGAGCCCTCACTCGGCCTCGCGCCCACGATCGTGCAGGAAGTCTTCCGCATCGTGCGCCGCCTGAACGACGAGGGCCTCACCATCCTGCTGGTCGAGCAGAACGTCATGGCCTCGCTCAAGATCGCCCATCGCGGCTATGTCCTGGAGAACGGCCGCATCGAGCTCGACGGCCCGGGCGCCGACCTCCTCACCAACGACCGCGTGCGCCAAGCCTATCTCGGTCTGTGAGCTGCTTGCCTGCTTCTTCCGGTCCGGATCTGTCACCCATCGTCCCGGTCTGGACTTCATATTCCTCTCCCCCGAAGCGGGGGAGAGGAGAAAGAAAGAACAAGTTCTCGTCAGCGGCCATTGACGGAACCTCGGGCCGGTTGCCATCCTTGTCTTTCCGGTACTGGCTGCTGTCGCGTGCGACGCGGACTTGATCCGGGACGGCCCTGATCCTTCCCGCCGACGGGAACGAGCACCCTCCCCCGGCACGACTGCTCTGTGGGAGGAGATAAAGATGAATCGTCGCGACATCCTGAAAGCCGGCATTGCCGCTGGCACACTGGTCGCCGGATCTCGGCTGGCCTTGGCCCAAGGCGCGACCTATGCCCCCGTCGCCAAGGGCTGGCGCACCTATGTGCTGACGACCAAGGTCGAGCCGACGGCCGGCGCCACGCGCGCCTGGATTCCGCTGCCGACCTTCGAGGCTGCCGACTGGCAGCGGCCGGGTGCCGTCACCTGGACGGGCAATGCGCGGACCGCCGAGCGCGTACGCGATCCCAAGTACGGCGCGGAGATGCTGAAGGTCGAATGGGCCGCCGACCAGGTCTCGCCCGCGATCGAAGTCGTGGCCCAGGTCCAGGCGCAGAACCGGTCGGTCGTTCCCGGTCGAGGCAATGCGCCTGCACTCAGCGACGCCGAACGCACCCTCAACCTGATGCCGACCACCTTCCTGCCGACCGACGGCATCGTGAAGGAGACCGCCGACGAGATCGTGCGCGGCAAGCAGGGCGATGTCGCCAAGGCGCGCGCGATCTACGACTGGGTGGTCGAAAACACGTTCCGCAATGCCAAGACGCTGGGCTGCGGCGTCGGCGACATCACCACCATGATCCGGACCGGCAACCTGAACGGCAAATGCGCCGACCTTAATGCGCTCTATGTCGGCCTCGCCCGCTCGGTCGGCCTGCCGGCACGCGACGTCTATGGCATCCGCGTGATGCCCTCGGAGTTCGGCTTCAAGGCGCTGGGTGCCGGCTCGGAGGTCGTCTCCAAAGCGCAACATTGCCGGGCCGAGGTCTGGCTTGCCGGATCCGGCTGGACGCCGGTCGATCCCGCCGACGTGCGCAAGGTCGTCCTCGAGGAGCCGCCGACCAACCTGGCCATGACCGATCCCAAGGTCGTCGCCGCCCGCCGGGCGCTGTTCGGGGCCTGGGAGGGCAACTGGCTGGCCTACAACGTCGCGCACGACCTCACGCTGCCCGGCTCGAAGGAGCCGCCAATCGCGTTTTTGATGTATCCGCAGGCGGAAAACCGGTCGGGCTTCCTGGATTCGCTGGATCCCGACAAGTTCCGCTACCGGATCACAGCCCGTGAACTCACGGCCTGAGGCCGTGTTGTCCCAGGGCGGCGCCGTGACGGGTCATTCCGCTTCGCCCTGAGAGGCACTATATCGGCGGCATGACCGCTACGACCGATGCGGCGCCGCTGGAGGCGCCGGGCAGCATCGAGCGCCGTTACTACGGGGCGATGGCCGCCCCGTTCGCGGTCGATGCGATCGCCAACACGGCCTACGCCTTCATCAACCGAACACCCGAGATCCTGCTGCATTGGCTGGTCCTGGCCGGTGTTCTGTTGATCGCCGGTGTCGGTGTCGGCGCCTGGTGGCTGATCCGCCCGGTCATGCGGTTCGTCGCGGGCGAGGCGGCTTTCGAGCAAGTCGAGCCGAAACTCGTCCGCCTGCCACGCAATTCGGCGATCGTCGTCGCGATCTGCTCCGCGCCGCTGCTGGCATTGCGCGCCTTTTCGCAATACATCGGCTTTTCGTTCGGTGCGATGCTGGCCCCTCCAGCCTTGCCCGATGCGATCGCCACCGTGGTCGTCGGCACCTTGTTCTACGTCGTGCTGACCTATTTCGTGGTGAATGCCTATCTCGATCGCTTGTACGAGCACCTGTTCCAGACCCGTGGCGTCAACCTCACCATCTTCGACGGTCGGTTCCACAACAAGGTGACCCTGGCCGTGGCGTTCCTGTCGCTTGCCGGCATGACCATGCTGGCGGCCGATATCGCGAGCTATTCCGGCGCCCGCCTGTTGCGCGAGGCGGGATCCGACATCACCCTGACGCTGACCGGTGCGGCCATCGTCTACTACTGGTTTTCGCGGGCGCTGACCCGGCCGATCGCCCGCCTCGATCATGGCATGCGGCGCATCGCGGCCGACGACTACTCGGTGCGCCTGCCGGTCACCTCCGATGACGAGCTCGGCCACGCCGCCAGCCGTTTCAACCAGATGGTCGAGGGCCTCGCCGAGCGGGAATATCTGCGCGACACTTTCGGCAAGTATGTCAACGAGAGCGTGGCCGCGGCGATCCTCGAGAACAGGGGACGCAGTGGGCGCGCCGAGGACACGACCGCGGAAGCCACACTGATGTTCACCGACATCGAGGGCTTCACCGGCCTGTCGGAGGAAGTCACCCCGGCCGAGATCGCCGCCCTGCTCAACACCTATCTCGGCACGATCGTGCCGGTGATCCAGCGTCACGGCGGCGTGGTCAACAATTTCATCGGCGACGGCCTGTTTGCGAGCTTCAACCTGCCGCTTCCCCTCGAAGACCACGCAGCCGCCGCGATAAATGCCGCCCTCGAGATCGAGCAGACCCTCGCGGCGGCACCGTTCGCCCGCAAGGTCGGCCTGCGCACGCGCATCGGCATCAACACCGGACCGGTGATCGGCGTCACCATCGGGACGGAGAACCGGCTGAGCTACACCCTGCTCGGTGACGCGGTAAACGTCGCCTCGCGTATCGAGCAACTCAACAAGACCTTCGGCACGACGATCCTGGCGGCCGAGAGCACAGTCGTCGCCGCCGGCGCGGCCGGAATCTGCGAGCGGCTGGGGGCCGCGGACGTGCGCGGCCACAGGGGCGACGTCGTCGTCTATCGCGTGGGGCTTCAGGCATGAGCGACTTCGCGACCGTATCTTCTTCGGCTCCTCCTTCCGGCATCATTCCGGCCACACCGGCACAGGTAACTGCGATCAGCCGGCGCTATTTCTGGATGGCGACGTCGGTGTTCTTCCTCGATCTCGCGATCGTCACGATCTATGCCGTCATCGCCGATAAATGGCGCAACTTTCCGATCGTCGTGGGATTCGGCGCCCTGATCCTGATCGGGGTCAACTTCCTCGCCATCTCCCGGCTCTTTCAACCGGTCCGGCGCTATCTCGACGGCGAGATTCCCTTCGACGACGTGCAACGACGGCTGACGCAGCTCCCGCTGCTGACGGCGCAACGCGTGTTCCTGCTCACCTTCATCACCTGGGCCATCCGCCTCTCCTCGCCCTGGTGGGCCGGCGCCTCGGCCGCCAATATTCCGGTGCCCACGATCGCCGATTTCATCGCGACCTGCGCCGTGCTGATGGTGCTCTACTTCACCTTCACCTACTTCGTCGTCAGCGACTATCTCGCGCAGCTCTGCACCTTCATATTTCGGCATCACGGCCGCAATCTCGGCCTGTTCTTCGGCCGCTACCGCAACAAGCTGGTGGTCGCGCTGGTCGTGATCTCGATCGGCCCTCTGGCGGCGATCCTCGTCGATCTGTTCTCCTACAGCGGTGACCGCCAGCAGATGGAAATCCTGGTCGACGTCGCCTCGGCGGCTGTCGGCGTCTCGATATCGGCCTTCTACATCAGCCGTTCGCTGCTGCGGCCGCTGCGCCTGCTCTCGCAGGCCATGACCAAGGTGAGCCAGGGCGATCTCAGCCAGCGCATTCCGGTCACCTCGAACGACGAGGTGGGCGAGCTCACCGGCCAGTTCAACAACATGATCGAGGGCTTGCGCGAGCGGGAGCGCATTCGCGAGACCTTCGGCCGCTATGTCGACGAGAGCGTCGCCGCCACCATCCTGCGCCGCGAGGGCGCGGGCGTCCTGGCCGGCGAGACCCGCGAGGCGACCGTGCTGTTCAGCGACATCGAGGGCTTCACCACGATCGCCGAGCATTTGCCGCCCGATCAGCTCGTCCTCGCCCTGAACGAATATCTGCAGACCGTGCTCGCGCCGATCCGCGCCCATGGCGGCGTGGTCAACACCTTCATCGGCGACGGCCTGTTCGCCTCCTTCAACATGCCACTGGCTTGCGATGGCCATGCGCCGGCGGCGGTGCGGGCGGCGCTGGACATCCAGCGGGCGATCGGCAGCCGCACCTTCGGCGACATCGGCATGTCGTTCGCCACGCGCATCGGGATCAGCACCGGCGGCGTGATCGGCGGCTCGGTGGGCGCAGGCCAGCGCATGAGCTTCACCCTGCTTGGCGACACGGTGAACCTCGCGGCGCGCCTCGAGGAGCTGAACAAGCAGCACGGCACCCGCATCCTGGTCTCGGAAAGCACCCGTGCGCACTGCAACGGCGAGTTCGCCTTCAGCCCGCTGGGCAGCGTCACCGTACGCGGCCGCAGCGAGCCTGTGGCGATCTTCAGCATCGATCCCGCCATCCGGCCGGGCTATTCCTCTCCGCAGCTTCCCAACGCCTGACCTGTCGGAGATCGCTTCATGTCCTCTTCGCCCAAAGCCGCCCCCTCCAAGGCCGCGCCTTCGCCTGCCAGCCGCTTCCCCGTGCCCGCGCTCGCCGACCTGCCGGCCGACATCCGCCAACGCATCGAGGCCGTGCAGGAGAAGTCCGGCTTCGTCCCCAACGTCTTCCTGGCGCTGGCCCATCGTCCGGACGAGTTCCGCGCGTTCTTCGCGTACCACGATGCGCTGATGGACAAGCCGGGCAACCTCACCAAGGCCGAGCGCGAGATGGTCGTGGTGGCAACCAGCAACGCCAATCAGTGCCAGTATTGCGTGGTCGCGCACGGCGCCATCCTGCGTATCCGTGCCAAGAATCCGCTGATCGCCGACCAGGTCGCCATTAACTATCGCAAGGCCGACATCACGCCGCGCCAGACTGCCATGCTGGACTTCGCCATGAAGGTGTCGTTCGAGGCCTATGCCGTGGGCGACGAGGATTTCGCGGCCCTGGCCAAGCACGGCTTCAACGACGAGGATGTCTGGGACATCGCGGCGATCGCCTCGTTCTTCGCGCTGTCCAATCGTATGGCGAACGTCACCCGGATGCGGCCGAACGACGAGTTCTATACGCTGGGGCGCTAGACTTCTCTTTCGAAAAGGCTGCTGCGATGAACGCGTCCGGACTATCGCCCGATCAGGTGAAACTGCAGGCTCGTGCCCGTGAGCTTGCGGCCGGCCCGGTGACGCAGCGCGCCGCCGAGGTCGACAAGACCGAACAGTATCCCTGGGACAATGTCGATCTCCTGAAGGACGCCAGGCTGATCGGCATGACGATCCCGCAGCAATATGGCGGCCAGGGCAAGGGCTGGCTCGACGCGGTGCTCGCCATCGAGGCGCTGTCCGCCGCCTGCGCCGTCACCGGCCGGATCGCCGTCGAGACCAACATGGGCGCGATCAGCGCGGTCATGGCCTACGGCTCGGAAGAGCAGAAGAAGATGGCGGCCGACATGGTGCTGGCGGGCGACAAGCCCGCCATCTGCATCACCGAACCGGAAGCCGGCTCCGATGCCAACGGGATGACCACACGCGCCGACAAGAAGGGCAATCGCTACGTCCTGAACGGCCGCAAGCACTGGATCACCGGCGGTGGCGTCTCGCGGCTGCACCTGATCTTCGCCAAGGTTTACGACGAAAAGGGCACGTTCGAGGGCATCGGCGGCTTCCTCGCCATCCGCGACGAGACCAAGGGCCTCAAGATCACCAAGCGCGAGCCCACCATGGGCCTGCGCGGCATTCCCGAAGCGGTGATCGACTTCGAGGACATGGACGTTCCGCCCTCGGCGCTGGTGATCCCGCCGCGCGGGCTGAAGAAGGGTTTCGCCGACCTGATGAACGCCTACAACAGCCAGCGTGTCGGGGCGGCTACGGTAGCGCTGGGCATCGCCCAGGGCGCCTATCGCCTGGCGCTCGACTGGTCGGAGAAACGGCACCAGTTCGGCCGGCCGATCAACGAGTTCCAGGGCCTGCAGTGGAAGCTCGCCGACATGTCGATCAAGCTCGCCGCATCGCAGGCGCTGGTCTACAACGCCGCCCGCTCGGGCGACGGCGGCTTTCCCGACATGCTGATGGCCGCCCAGGCCAAGGTCTTCACCTCGGAAAGTGCCATTCAGGTGGTGAACGACGCCCTGCAGGTCTTCGGCGCCCGCGGCTACTCGCGGGAACTCCCCCTGGAACGCATGGCCCGCGATGTCCGCATGTTCACCATCGGCGGCGGCACGGCCGAAGTGCTGCGCAACGTCGTGGCCGGCGCCCTCCTCAAGAAGAAGCTGCCGCAGACGCGGGACGGCTGGGGCAAGGCGTAGACGCCGGATACCGCCACGCTTGCCGTCAATGACGCACGAGCAGCGCCGCAAGAAACTTTGTCATCCCGAGGCGTAGCCGAGGGACCTTTGTTGATCAGTAAAGGTCCNTCGGCTACGCCTCGGGATGACACCGTTTCTTGTGCACAGGTTTCGTGGCGATTTTCACAGCCTGGGATCGGATCTCATCGATCCCTGGTTTGCTACAGCGTTATCGCCCTGACCGAGGTCACGCCACTCACTTCAACACCGTCGTCGTCGCCACCCATTTGTCGGCCTGCCGCGTATAGCGCACGCGCTTGCGCTCGTTACCCTGGTCACCCGACTTCAGGCATGTCGCCGTGAGCGCCGTGGGGCTTTCCCAGGCGAGCTGGCAGTCGCCCAGGCCGCAGGGAATTGTGGTCTCCAGTTCGGCTTTCACGCCCTCGCCCGTGGATCGCAGGATCGCGAGATTGTCCTTGCCGTTCAGCAGGTCGCAGACGCCGTAGGCAAAACGCGCCTTGTCCGGTGACCAGATCGGCCGGCCGGGAAGATCGATCAGCCGGCCCGTCTTGCGCATCACCAGCGTATAGAGGTGATCTTCGTAGAAGAGGGTCTGCACGAGGTGGAAGCCGCCCGCCTCGTCATAGTGGTCGTAAAGGTAGACATACATCTCGTCGCCGAACGGACAGTCGGTCAGGGTCACCACCTTGCCGCCCTCGACGGCGATGAAGAGCTTATCGAGCCAGCGCCAGACATCGCGGTTGTTCACCCAGCGCTGCTTCTCTTCCGCCCACTTGGCNGTGTTGTCGACCGGCGTGTGGCTCGCCCAGTCGCGCCAGCTCTCGACCTCGTTCCAGTTCTTCGGTCGGCAGACCGGCGGCGGCTTGCCGATATCGTCGGCCCAAGCGGTGCCCGACGCGGCACCGAAAGTAAACATCAGGGCAATCAGGCAGATCAGGCGTCCAGGCATCCGATACCGTCGCTCACGGGAGATGCTTCAGCATAGTCTCCAGGCTGACCGAACGCAGCGTGGCTTCGGCGATCTCGTCGATCTCGGTCAGGACACGCTGCAAGGCGCTGCCGATCGCCGTCTCCTCGCCGGGTTCCTTGGCCCGGCTGCCGGGCACCGGCTCGAACAGCGCCACGATATCCATCAGGGTCGTGCGCCGCCGGTTGCCGATGAAGCGGTAGCCGCCGGCCGCCCCGCGCCCGCCCTGCACCAGCCCCGCGGTGGCCAAGGTGCGCAGGACCTTGGCGAGGTGGTGGGTTGACACGCCGAACCGGTCCGCCAGATCGGCGGCCGAGAGCGTCCGTTGGGGATCGCGTGCCAGCTCCAAGGTGGCGTAGAGTCCAAGCCGCGTCGCCGTCTGGAGTTTCACGGCATTTCCATATCGAGCTGCAGCGACGGACCGGCGACCATGCCCTGCGCGCGGAAGAAGGAGAGGATCAGATGATCCTTGCGATCGACCAGCGTCCGCAGCCGCGTCACGCCGGCCCGCTTGAAGCGCGCCGCCAGCGCGTCGAACAGTGCTGTCCCCACACCCTCGAGCCGAACCGTCGGGTCGACCTGGATGGCGAACACCCAGCCCGCTGCCGGCTGGCCGAACTCCCAGGCGCGGATCTCGCCTGCGATGAAGCCTGCCAGGGCGGGCGTCGGGGCGCCGCCGCGTTCGGTCTCGGCCACCAGAAAGTGGCGCTCGGGCGCCAGCATGTCCTGCCAGTAATCGGGCTTGGAGGTGCCGGTCAGCCGCGCGTCGAGGGCGGAAATCGCCGGCAGATCAGAGGCTTGAGCGGGGCGGATCGAAATCATTTCAGGCCGCAAGAATGCGCTTGCGCTGGGGAAAGTAAATAAGTATTTAAGTACCGAATTACAGAAATAGGGAACGCCATGGCCGACCACACGCCCATCGATTTCCGGACCGAGCCCAGCCGCTACCGCCACTGGAAGCTCGCCCTCGAAAACGGCGTCGCCTACCTCACCATGGACGTTAACGAGGATGGCGGGCTGCGCCCCGGCTACAAGCTGAAGCTCAACTCCTACGATCTCGGCGTCGATATCGAGCTGGCCGATGCCGTGCAGCGCCTGCGCTTCGAGCATCCCGAGGTCGGCGCCGTGGTCATCCGCTCCCAGCGCGACCGCATCTTCTGCTCCGGCGCCAACATCAACATGCTGGGCCTCTCCAGCCACGACCACAAAGTGAATTTCTGCAAGTTCACCAACGAGACGCGGCTCGCCATCGAGGATGCCAGCACGCATTCCGGCCAGACCTACATCTGCTCGATCAACGGGATCGCGGCCGGCGGCGGCTACGAGCTGGCGCTGGCCTGCGAACAGATCCTGCTGGCCGACGATGGTGCGAGCGCCGTGTCGCTGCCCGAGCTGCCGCTGCTCGCCGTCCTGCCCGGCACCGGCGGCCTGACGCGCCTGGTCGACAAGCGCCTGGTGCGCCGCGACCATGCCGACTTCTTCTGCACGACGGCCGAGGGCATGCGCGGCAAGCGCGCCAAGGAATGGCGCCTGGTCGATCGGCTGGTGCCGCCGTCGAAGCTGGTCGACGAGACCCGCAAGACCGCCGAAGACGTCGCCGCCAAGTCGGCCCGTCCCAAGGACGCCAAGGGCATCGCCCTGCCGGCCGTCGAGCGCAGCATCGACGGCGACACGATCCGCTACGCCCATCTCACCGTCGAGATCGATCGCGAGGGCCGCTCGGCCAAGCTGCGCGTGCAGGGCCCCACGGCTGCACCTCCGGCCGATGCCTCTGCCATCCATGCCCAGGGGGCGACCTTCTGGCCGCTGGCGCTGGCCCGCCAGCTCGACGATGCGATGATGCATCTGCGCCTCAACGAAACCGAGATCGGCACCTGGGTCCTGCAGAGCCAGGGCGATGCGGCCCTGGTCGAAGCCTATGACGCGCTGCTGGCCAAGGAGGCCTCCAACTGGCTGGTGCACGAGATCGTGCTCTACTGGAAGCGCACCCTGAAGCGGCTGGATGTCAGCTCGCGCAGCCTGATCGCGCTGGTCGAGCCCGGCTCGTGCTTCGCCGGCACATTGTTCGAGATGGTGCTGGCGGCCGACCGCTCCTTCATGCTGGACGGCGTGTTCGAAGGCTCCAACCTGCCGGCCGCGACNGTCAGGCTCACCGCCATGAACTTCGGCCCCTANCCGATGGGCAACGGCCTCACGCGGCTCGCCACGCGCTTCCTGGCCGAGCCCCCCCATGTCGACGAACTCAAGGAAGAGATCGGCGAGGCACTCGATGCCGAGACGGCGGACGAGCTCGGCCTCGTCACCTTCACGCCCGACGACATCGACTGGGAGGACGAAGTGCGGCTCGCGGTCGAGGAGCGTGCCGGCTTCTCGCCCGACGGGCTGATCGGCATGGAGGCGAACCTGCGCTTCCCCGGCCCCGAAACCATGGAGACCAAGATCTTCGCCCGCCTCTCGGCCTGGCAGAACTGGATC
>JGI26527J51213_1001377_pt1 | contig 17191 bp, 17 predicted proteins | sample ThiBiot_300_biof_FD_51213 | JGI IMG/M metagenome (IMG submission 51213) | reverse complement strand
TCAGTGCCCACTCAGGGACTGAAGTGGCGGAGAGGGTGGGATTCGAACCCACGGTACGCTTGCACGCACAACGGTTTTCGAGACCGTCCCGATCGACCACTCTGGCACCTCTCCGGGCGCCGGGTTATAGGCGGCGGANACCGCNGGGGCAACACCTTCGGCGGGCGGGAGGACTGCGATGAAATTGCCCGAAAAGGGGCTGGCCTGGCCGGAGATCGAGGCCCGGCTGAACGACGCCAAGGCGGGGGACTACTCCTGGAGGGACGGCCGGATGGCCGTCTACTACTACTATCTCGACGATGAGCTCTCCGAGGTGCAGAAGCGCGCCTACGCTGCTTTCTGGACCGAGAACAGCCTCGGCAAGCGCGCCTTTCCCTCGCTGGCCAAGCTCGAAAACGACGTCGTGGCCTTCGGCCTGGGGCTGATGAATGCGCCGGCCGATGCCGCCGGCACCTTCACCTCGGGCGGCTCGGAAAGCATCTTTCTCGCCCTGCAAACGGCGCGCGACTGGGCGCGGGCGACACGCGGCATCGAGCACGGCAACTTCGTGATCCCGCGCAGCGCGCACCCCGCCTTCAGCCGCGCCGGCCATGCGCTGGGCGTCGAGATCCGCCGCGTCGCCTCCGCGCGCAACGACTTCAAGGCCGATGTCGCCGCCCTGGAAGGCCGCATCGACCGGAACACGATCGGCCTGGTGGGCTCCGCCCCCTGCTACCCGTTCGGCGTGTTCGATCCCATCCGCGAGCTCGGCCAGCTCGCCCTCGCCCGCGGCCTGTGGTTGCATGTCGATGCCTGCGTCGGCGGCTTCCTCTCGCCCTACGTGAAGCGCCTGGGCCATGCCCTGCCCGACTGGGATTTCGCGGTGCCCGGCGTCACCAGCCTCTCCGCCGACCTGCACAAGCACGGCATGGCTGCCAAGGGCGCCTCGCTGATGCTGCTGCGCTCCAGAGAGCTCAAGGAAAAGCACCAGACCTTCGATTTCAACGAATGGGANCGCGGCCCCTACGTCGCCTGGACCATGCAGGGCACGCGGCCTGGCGGCGCCGTCGCAGCCGCCTGGGCGACCCTGCAGCACCTTGGCGACGACGGTTACATGCGCTGCGCCCGCATGATCATGGCCAACAAGAAGGCCCTGACCGAGGGCATTGCCCGGCTCCCGGGCCTGGCCGTGCTGGAGCCGCACGAACTCTCCATCTTCGTCACCCGCTCGGCCGATCCTGCCCTCGATATCGGCGCCGTCTGCGACGCCATGGGCACGCGCGGCTGGCTGGTCGGCCGCCAGGTCGAGCCCGCCGGCATCCATATGCACCTGAACCCCAGCCATGAGCGCATGGTCGACGATTATCTGGCGGATCTCGCCTGGGCGGTCGGCGAAGCCCGGACCCGCGGCCCGGGCGCCAAGGCCACCCATGCGACCTATTGAGGGTCGACCTCTTGAAAAGGGGCGCTGTTTGGGGCTTTTGCGGCGTTGACTCGGAGGCGCGCGTGCGTATATTCCGCGCTCCTCCGGCGGGTCTTGAAGGCCCGCCGTGCTCTTTCGTGCTTTCCAGCATATGGGGCCGAAACCTACGCCATCCCCCTAAGGATGGTAGGGTGATCCGGTCCGGGCTGGGAACTTCTAGTCGGGTGTCATCATGATCGCCGTTATCCGCACCGGTGGAAAGCAATACACGGTTGCCGCAGACGACCAGCTCACGATCGAAAAGATCGAGGGCGAGGCCGGCGCCAAGGTCGAATTCACCGACGTTCTGATGGTCGGCGATAAGGTCGGTGCGCCGATCGTGGCTGGCGCCAAGGTCGTCGGCTCGATCGTCAAGCAGGCCCGCGGGCCGCACCTGATCGTCTTCAAGAAGCGCCGTCGCCAGAACTCGCGGCGCAAGAACGGTCATCGTCAGGACCTGACGGTGGTCAAGATCGAACAGATCGTCGCCTGATCTCCAGAGCGACCGGAGTAGTACGATGGCACACAAAAAAGCAGGCGGCTCCTCGCGCAACGGCCGCGATTCCGACGGCAAGCGCCTGGGCGTGAAGCGCTTCGGCGGCCAGAAGGTCCTCTCGGGCAACATCCTGGTCCGTCAGCGCGGCACNAAGATGAATGCCGGCGAGAATGTCGGCATTGGCCGCGATCACACGCTGTTCGCCACCGCCGACGGCGTCGTGTCGTTCCGCACCCGTTCGGGTGGCAAGGTCGAAGTGAACGTGCTCCCGGCGCCGGCTCTGGCAGCAGAATAGCCGTTCCCGTCCTGATAGGATTACGAAGGGGGAGCGGCTCGCCGTTCCCCCTTTTCGTTTCTGAGCCCCCGTTACGATCATGAAGTTCCTCGACCAGGCCAAGATCTACATCCGCTCCGGCAATGGCGGCGCGGGTTGCGTGGGCTTCCGCCGCGAGAAGTTCATCGAGTTCGGCGGCCCGGACGGCGGCGACGGCGGCCGCGGCGGCAACGTGATCGCNGAATGCGTCGATGGCCTCAATACCNTGATCGACTACCGCTACGCCCAGCACTTCAAGGCCGAGACCGGCCATCACGGCATGGGCGGGCAGCGCACCGGCGGCAAGGGCAAGGACATCGTGCTGCGCCTGCCGCGCGGCACCCAGATCTTCGCCGAGGACAACGAGACCCTGCTGGTCGACATGACCGAGATCGGCCAACGCGTGGTCCTGGCCAAGGGCGGCGACGGCGGCTACGGCAACCTGCACTACAAGACCTCGACCAACCGCGCGCCGCGCCGCGCCGACAAGGGCTGGCCGGGCGAGGAGATGGCGCTGTGGCTGCGCCTGAAGCTGATCGCCGATATCGGCCTGGTCGGGCTTCCCAACGCCGGCAAGTCGACGTTCCTCTCGAGCAACACCAACGCGCGGCCCAAGATCGCCGACTATCCCTTCACGACCTTGCATCCCGGCCTCGGCGTGGTGAGGGTCGGCGAGCGCGAGTTCGTGATGGCCGACATTCCCGGCCTGATCGAAGGCGCCCATGAAGGGGCGGGGCTCGGCACGCGCTTCCTCGGCCATGTCGAGCGCTGCCGCGCACTGTTGCATCTGGTCGACGGCACCCAGGACGACGTCGCCGACGCCTACAAGACGGTGCGCGCCGAGCTCAGGGCCTATGGCGGCAACCTCGCCCGCAAGAAGGAGCTGGTGGCGCTCAACAAGACCGACGCCATGACGCCGGAAGACATCGAGGCCAAGCGCGCCGCCCTTGCCAGGGCGAGCCGCAAGACCGTGCACGTGATCTCCGCCGTCTCCGGCCAGGGCGTGCAGCCCCTGCTGCACGAGCTGATGAAGCTCGTCGAGAAACAGACCACCGCCGGCAAGGACAAGGATGCGGCATGAGCCCGCTGGCCTCCGCGCGTCGTCTGGTTGTCAAGATCGGCTCCTCGATCCTGGTCGATGAAGCCAAGGGCGAGATCAAGCGCGACTGGCTCGAGGCGCTGACCGACGACGTCGCGCGCCTCCATAAAGGCGGCTGCGAGGTGGTGCTGGTCTCTTCCGGCGCGATTCGGCTGGGCCGCACCCATCTCAAGCTGCCGAACGGCGTGCTGAAGCTCGAAGAGAGCCAGGCCGCCGCCGCGACCGGCCAGATCCAGCTGGCGCAGGCTTACCAGGAGGCACTGGCGCGGCACGGCATCACCGTGGCGCAGATCCTGCTCACCCTGCACGATTCCGAAGAACGCCGCCGCTACCTCAATGCGCGCCAGACCATGGCGACCTTGCTGGGGCTGGGCGCCGTGCCGGTGATCAACGAGAACGACACCGTCGCCACCGACGAGATCCGCTTCGGCGACAACGACCGGCTGGGCGCCCGGGTCGCCGAGATGATCTCGGCCGACACCTTGGTACTGCTGTCCGATATCGACGGGCTCTATACCGGCGATCCGCGCAGCGACGCCGCGGCGACGTTCATCCCCGAAATCCGCGAGATCACGGCCGAGATCGAAGGCATGGCCGGCGCTGCCGCCTCGACCCTGTCGAACGGCGGCATGGTGACCAAGCTGATGGCCGGCCGCATCGCCATGGCCGCGGGTTGCCGCATGGCGATCGCCGACGGCCGCAAGGTCGGGGCGCTGCGCGGCCTGATCGACGGCACGGCGCGCTGCTCGTGGTTCCTGCCGGATTACGAGAATGGGGCCTCGCCGCTCTCGGCCCGCAAGAAATGGATCAAGGGCTCGCTCAAGACCAGCGGAGCGCTGATCGTCGACGACGGCGCGGTGCGCGCGCTCTCGTCCGGCAAGAGCCTGCTGCCTGCCGGCGTCACGGCGATCGACGGTGAGTTCAAGCGCGGCGACGTGGTCGACGTGAAGGATCGCGGCGGCCGCCTGCTGGCGCGCGGCCTGGTCGCCTATGCCGCCGACGATGCCCGCCGCATCGCCGGCCGCAAGAGCGCCGAGATCGAGAAGCTGCTGGGCTTCCGCGGTCGCGACGAGATGGTCCATCGCGACGACCTCGTGGTCGAGTAAGCCCCGCCGACGCTATACTGGAGCGGCCGATGAACGTTCAGACCAAGCCCACTGAAGACGCCGCCGTCCTCGTTGCCGAACTCGGCCGACGCGCCAAGCTTGCCGCGGCCGCGCTGCGCACCGCTCCGACCGACGCCAAGAACAAGGCGCTGGGCGACGCGGCCCAGCTGATCCGCAGCCGGAAGGCCGAGATCCTCGCCGCCAATGCGCGCGACATCGCGGCCGCCCAGGCCGCCGGCATGTCGAGCGCGCTGCAGGATCGCCTGCTGCTGAACGATGCCCGCATCGAGGGCATGGCCAAGGGGCTCGACGACATCGTGGCCCTGCCCGACCCGGTCGGCGCCACCATCGAGGAATGGCAGCGGCCCAACGGGCTCGCCATCAGCCGCGTGCGCGTGCCGATCGGCATCATCGGCGTGATCTACGAAGCGCGGCCCAACGTGACGGCCGATGCCGGTGCGCTCTGCATCAAGTCGGGCAATGTCGTGGTGCTGCGCGGCGGCTCCGACAGCTTCCATTCCTCGCGCGCCATCGTCGAGCTGCTGCGCGGTGCGCTGGCCGGCGCCGGCCTGCCCGAGGACTGCGTGCAGCTCGTGCCGACCACCGACCGCGCCGCGGTGGGCGAGATGCTGCGCGCCATGGACTGGCTCGACCTGATCGTGCCGCGCGGCGGACGCTCGCTGATCGATCGCGTGACGCAGGAAAGCCGTGTGCCGGTGCTGCGCCACTACGACGGCATCTGCCACGTCTATGTCGACCGCGACGCCGACGTCGCCATGGCGCGCGACCTGGTCGCCAACGCCAAGATGCGCCGGGTCAGCGTCTGCGGTGCCGCCGAGACCTTGCTGATCGACCGTGCCGTGCTCGACACGCATCTGGTCCCCGTGCTGGCGCGCCTGCACGAGCTCGGTTGCGAAGTGCGCGGTGACGCCGAGGTGCAGAAGCGCGATCCCAAGGCCGTCGCTGCCACGGAGAAGGACTGGCGCACCGAGTATCTCGAGCCGATCATCTCGGTCGCCACGGTCGACGGCGTCGCCGGTGCGATCGATCACATCGCGCGCTACGGCAGCCAGCACACCGAATCGATCGTGACCGGCAACGAGGCCACCGCGCGGAAATTCCTGGGCGAGGTCGACAGCGCCATCGTGATGCACAACGCCAGCACGCAGTTCGCCGACGGCGGCGAGTTCGGGCTGGGGGCGGAGATCGGCATCTCGACCAACCGCATGCATGCCCGCGGACCGGTCGGGCTGGTCGAGCTCACGACCTACAAGAACATCGTGCGCGGCAAGGGCACGCTCCGCCCGTGAGTCCCGTTGCGTGAGTTTCTTCTCGTGAGCTTCCGGTGACGAGCCTGCATCCGATGCCGGGCGTGCCGCGCGACACGACGCGGCGCATCGGCCTGCTGGGCGGTTCGTTCAACCCCGCGCATCCCGGCCATCGCCATATCAGCCTCGAGGCGTTGAAGCGGCTCGGCCTCGACGAGGTGTGGTGGCTGGTCTCNCCGCAGAACCCGCTGAAGAGCGGNGACGGCATGGAGCCCCTGGCGACCCGCGTCGCGCGTGCCCGCCAGGTCGCGCAGCACCCGCGGATCCGCGTCGATGCGCCGGAGCTGGCGCTGGGCACACGCTACACTCTCGACACCGTGCGGGCCTTGCGCCGTGTCTATCCCCGCGCCCGCTTCGTCTGGCTGATGGGCGCCGACATCCTGCCGCAGCTCGTCGACTGGGCNGGCTGGCGCGACCTCTTCGCCGCCATCCCGATTGCCGCCTTCGCGCGACCGGGNTGGGGCTATGCGGCGCTCGCCTCGCCGGCTCCGCGCACTTTCGCGCGGTTCCGGCTCGACGCCGAACAGGCCCGCAACCTCGCCTCTTGCGAGCCGCCGGCCTGGTGCTTTATCCCCAGCCGGCTGGACAGCCATTCGGCCACGGCCATCCGGGCCGTGCGACCGCGACGACCGAAAGCGAAAGGAATGACCATCTCCGACCAGAATGCCTCCACGGGGGGCCGCGTGCTTCCCGACCGCCGCAAAGCCACCGACGCCCTGCTGAAGCTGGTGCGCCGTTCGCTGGAGGACGACAAGGCCGAGGACGTCGTCGTCATCGATCTCAAGGGCAAGTCCGCCTTCGCCGACTATATGGTGATCGCCTCGGGCCGCTCGAACCGCCAGGTCGTGGCCATCGCCGACCATCTCGCCGAACGTCTGAAGGCCGACGGGCAGGGCTACACGCCGGTCGAAGGCAAGCAGGGCGGCGACTGGGTGCTGGTCGATGCCGGCGACGTCGTCGTCCACATCTTCCGCCCCGAGCCGCGCGCCTTCTATGCGCTGGAAAAAATGTGGGCGCTGGAGAACGAGGCCGCCGCCAAGCCGGTGAAGAAACCGCGTGCGACCAAGGCGGCGGGGAAGACTGCGGGCACCACCAAGCCGCCGGCCCGCCGCAAGAAGGCGTCGTGAAACAGGTTTCATGAAGCCGACTTCATGAAACTGACGATCGCCGCCATCGGCCGCGCCGGACGCGGGCCGGAGCGCGATCTCTACGAGCACTATGCCGGCCGCATCCGCTGGCCTCTCGTGCTGCGCGAGCTCGAGGAGAAGCGCAAGCTGCCGCCGCCGCAGCTCATGCAACGCGAAGGCGAATTGTTGCTGGGCGCCGTGCCTGCGGGCGCGACCCTGGTGGCGCTGGATCGCCGCGGCAAGGTGCTGGACAGCGAAGCCTTCGCGGCAAGGCTCGGTGCCTGGCGTGACAGTTCGGTGTCGGACCTTGCTTTCCTGATCGGCGGCGCCGACGGCCACACCGAGCCGCTCCTGAAAAAATCCGCTCTGGTTCTGTCATTTGGCGCCATGACCTGGCCGCATCTCCTGGCCCGCGGCATGCTGGCGGAACAGATCTACCGGGCCCAGCAGCTGCTGGCCGGGCATCCATATCATCGGGCTTAGTTCTTCTCCCCCGCGCGTAGCGCGGGGGAGAAGTGAGGCTAGAAGCGTCGATTTTGCCTCTGTTCTGACGAAAAACCGGGGCTACATTCACCCTCATGCACGCATTCACCCGATCGCTCCTGGCCGCTTCCGCCTCCCTGTTCGTGGCTGTCGCGGCGAGTTCCGCGATGGCCCANTCGTCGACGCCGGTGCAGAAGCCGGGGGTCAAGCCAGTGCGGTCGATCCCCTACGTCTCGATCACCGGCGAGGACGGCAAGCAGCGCCACTACGAGACCAACGCCATTCCCCTGCTGTTCAACCGGGCCTGCTTCGGCTGGCGCATGTATCTCGGCGGCCCCAACAGGGTCGTGTCGCTGAAGGAGGTGCTCACGACCTCGCAGCCCGCCGAGCAGGTGATCGCCGGCCCCGAGACGGAGGTCAGCGCCGACAAGACACAGGCCACGACGCGCATGTTCGAGACCGTGACCGACGGCGTCCTGCAGCGCTCCTGGTGCATCATCCCCGGCGATCCACCGGGCACCTACACCTACGACATCACGATCGACGGCGAGCCGCGCGGCGAGTTCGTGTTCTGCGCCATCGAGGTGCCGGACCAGAACCCCAACACCGATCCGCGCGATCTCAACTGCCCCAACAAGTTCAACGCTGTCGAGCGCGACCTGCCGCGCCACAAGAAGGCTTCGTAATGGCTTTCGTGTCCCGTCCGCGTCCCGCCCTGCTCTGCATCCTCGACGGCTGGGGCTATCGCCCCGACCGTTCCTACAACGCCATCCTGGACGCCAAGACACCGAGCTTCGACCGCCTGATCGCGACCTGCCCGCAGGGCCTGATCGATGCATCCGAGACGTTCGTCGGCCTGCCCAAGGGCCAGATGGGCAATTCCGAGGTCGGCCACATGAATCTCGGTGCCGGCCGCGTCGCGGTGCCCGACCTGCCGCGCATCGACAACGCCATCGAGGATGGCTCGCTGGCCAGGCATCCGGTGCTCACCGAGACGATCGCCGCCCTGAAGAAGAGCGGCGCCGCCTGCCACCTGCTGGGTCTCCTCTCGCCGGGCGGCGTGCACTCGCACCAGGATCATCTCGTCTTCCTCGCCAACCTGATCGCCGGCCACGGCGTGCCGGTCTGGATCCATGCCTTCCTCGACGGCCGGGACATGCCGCCGCGCAGTGCCCTGCAGGATTGCCTCGAGCCCGTGCAGGCGGCGCTCAAGCCCGGCCTGCCGATCAGGTTCGCCACCGTGGCCGGCCGCTTCTATCCGATGGATCGCGACAAGCGCTGGGAGCGCGTATCGCTGGCCTATGACGCGATCGTCGACGCCAAGGCCGACCAGCACGCCGCCACGCCGGTCGCCGCCGTCGAGCAGGCTTATGCCGCCAAGCTCGACGACGAGTTCGTGCTGCCGACCGTGATCGATGGCTATACCGGCATGAAGGACGGCGACGGCCTTCTGATGTTCAATTTCCGCTCCGACCGGGCGCGCCAGATCCTGACGGCGCTGCTCGATCCGCGGTTCGATGGCTTCAACCGCCCGCGCGTGGTGAAGTTCGCGACGGCGGTCGGCATGGTCGACTATTCAGCGGCCCTCAATCCGCTGCTGCGCACGCTGTTCCCGCCGGAAGTCATCAAGATGGGGCTGGGCGAGACGGTGTCGCGCGCCGGCCTCAAGCAGCTGCGCATCGCCGAGACCGAGAAGTACGCGCACGTCACCTTCTTCTTCAACGGCGGCGAGGAGCGCGTGTTCGACGGCGAGGAGCGCATCCTGGTCCCCTCCCCCAAGGTCAAGACCTACGACCTCAAGCCCGAGATGAGCGCTCCGGAAGTGACCGACAAGCTCGTCGAGGCGATCGGCTCGGGCAAATTCGACCTGATCGTGGTCAACTTCGCCAATACCGACATGGTCGGCCACACCGGCGATCTCGCCGCGGCGACCAAGGCCGTCGAAGCCGTCGACACCAGCCTGGGACGCCTGATGGAGGCGATCAAGGCGGCGGGCGGCGTGATGTTCGTCACCGCCGACCATGGCAATGCCGAGCAGATGTTCGANGAACAGACCCATCAGAAACACACCCAGCACACGCTGAATCGCGTGCCGGCNCTGCTGTTCAACGGCCCGGCCGAGGTCCGTTCGCTGAGCGATGGCAAGCTGGCCGACGTTGCACCCACCCTGCTGGCCCTGATGGGGGTCCCCCAGCCGCGGGAAATGACGGGCAAGTCACTCCTGGCAACCGCAGCGCGGCCCACCGTGCTGGCGGCCCCGCGCCCCGCCGCAGCGGCCTCTGGCTGACTTGTGATGAGGGGCCGTCTGCCAGCCGTGTCGCCGCCTTGATCCTGCCAAAGAGCCCCCTGTATTCTCGCCCTGTATTTCTCGATTTCCGAAGCTCGAAAACTCCTTGGATTGCCGGGCTGAAAGACGACTGGCGACCTTCCTGAAAGCATGCCCATGACCGTTCTGCGCTCCGCCTCCATCGCCGCCGCGACCCTGGCTTTCCTGGCCGGTCCCGCGCTCGCGCCCGCCTTCGCTCAGGACAAGGCCGATCCCAAAGCGGGCGGCGGCGACAAGAGCGAGCTCTATCAGCAGCTCAACCTGTTCGGCGACGTACTGGAACGCGTCCGGCGCGACTATGTCGAGCCGGTCGAGGAGAAGACGCTGATCGAGAATGCCATCAACGGCATGCTGACAGCGCTCGACCCGCATTCGAGCTACATGAACCCCAAGGCCTACAAGGACATGCAGGTCCAGACCAAGGGTGAGTTCGGCGGGCTCGGCATCGAAGTCACGATGGACAACGGCGTGATCAAGGTCGTGTCGCCGATCGACGATACCCCCGCGGCCAAGGCCGGCATCCAGGCAGGCGACCTGATCTTCGCCCTCGACGGCGAGCCGGTGCAGGGCCTGACCTTGCAGGAAGCGGTCGAGAAGATGCGCGGCAAGCCGGGCACGCCGCTCAANATCTCGGTGCGCCGCGCCAACAAGGATCCGTTCGACGTCTCGCTGACCCGCGAGGTCATCAAGGTGCGCTCGGTGCGCTCGCGCCTCGAGGGCGGCGACATCGGTTATATCCGCATCACCTCCTTCACCGAGCAGACCAACTCGGGCGTGATCGACGCCGTCGAGAAGCTCAAGAAGGAAGCGGGCAACAAGCTCAAGGGCTACATCCTCGACCTGCGCAACAATCCGGGCGGCCTGCTCGACCAGGCGATCGCCGTGTCCGACGATTTCCTCGACAAGGGCGAGATCGTCTCGGTGAAGGCGCGCAAGAGCGACGACGTGCAGCGCTGGAACGCCAAGCAGGGCGACATCGCCAACGGCCTGCCGATCGTCGTGCTGGTGAACGGCGGCTCGGCCTCGGCCTCGGAGATCGTCGCCGGCGCTCTGCAGGACCATCGCCGCGCGATCATTCTCGGCACCCGCTCCTTCGGTAAGGGCTCGGTCCAGACCATCATGCAGGTGACCGGGGGCGGTGCGATCCGCCTCACCACGGCGCTCTACTTCACGCCGTCGGGCCGTTCGATCCAGAAGGAAGGCATCAAGCCCGACATCGAGGTCGAGCCCGCGAAGATCGAGAACCTGCAGGCGCGTGCCGGTTTCCGCGAGGAGAACCTCAGGGGCTCCATCACCAACCCCAACCTCAAGCCGGGCGAGACGCCCAAGGCCGCGCCCAAGTCGGAGACGAAGCCGGAGGCGAAGTCCGAGACCAAGCCCGAAGCCGGCAAGCCCGGTGACAAGAANGACGAGAAGCCCGCGGCCAACCAGGCGAACCAGCCGCCGGCCGATCCCGACGAGCCGCCGAAGGAGCAGGCTGCGGACTATCAGCTGCTGCGTGCGGCCGACCTGATCCGCGGCATCTCGCTCTACGGCGGCCGCGCCAACTGAGCNCCGCACACGGGAGCTAGGCCTTGCCCGGCCAGCCTCGAACCAGTGGCGAAACCGGGGGCCGAGCCGGCCGCCGCACCAGGCAAGGAGAGATCAGGCCGCGACACCGCGGCCTGATTGCTGCTTACCTTCTCGTTGCGGCGGCGATCGCGGGCTCTGCAGCCCTGGTCTTCGGCGACATCAGGATGCCTGCGCCGCAGGTCGTCGACAGCGCCGCGGCGGCCGTGCCGCTGCCGCCGGCCGCGCTGTCCACGCCACCCGCTACTTCCGCAGCCTCCGCTGCTGCCCCCACGATCCCCGCCGAGCCCGCCGTCGTCCAGTCGCTCGCCCTGCCGGCACGTCCGGTGCCGACAGGTTTTCGCGACCTCTCGCCGGCACAACGCGCCGCCATGGTCGAAACGACGAGCGACGGGCTGCGCCTGCCGCGCATCGCGCCCGACGGCTGGATGCCCTGGATCGCCAACGCGCGGCGCTTCGATCCCGCCGGACCGCCGGCCCGCATCGGCCTGCTGATGATCAATCTCGGCGCCAACGAAGCGGCGATGATGCGTGCCATCGAAGAGCTGCCGGCCGAGGTCAGTCTCGCTTTTCTCGCCGCCACGCCGGACCTGCCACGCTGGCTCGCGCGCGCGCGCGCGCTGGGCCATGAGAGCTACCTGATGCTGCCGACCGACGATCCGATGGCCGCCGAGCGCGGCATCCGTCCGATCGAGGCCAACGCCGATGCCGCTGAAAATCTTCGCCGCCTGCGACTGTCCCTGGCGCGCGGCACGGGCTATGTCGGGCTGGTGCTACCCTCGACCGGCCCCGTCACCCAATCCGAAGCCGTCCTGCGGCCGCTGGTGAAGGAGATCGCCGAGCATGGCCTGGCCCTGGTCGAGATCAATCCGTCGCGNGACTCGGCTCCGGTCCAGCGTCTGACGGCCGAGTTCGGCGCGGGCTATGCCCGCAGCGCCGACGTGCTCGACTACAAGCTGGCCGGCGAAAGCGTGCTGGCCAATCTCGACCGGCTGACCGCCTGGGTCGCCGAGGCGCCCGCCGGCGAGACGCCGCGCCATGCCTTCGGCGTCATGCAACCCGACGACGAGACGATCGACGCCATCGTCGCCTGGAGCAGGCGCCGCCCCGAACGGCCGGCGATGTCGTTCGTGCCGTTGATCGGCCACTTCGAATGCCGCGAAGCCTGCATGGTGCGCCTGCGGACCCAGCCGGCGCAGCTCCGCCCATGACCNCTTCCAAGATGACGTCTGCCAGATCGTCCGACGGNCACGCCGGATATCGTCCCAATGTCGGCCTGATGCTGATCGCCCCGGATCGTCGNGTCTTCGTCGGGTGCCGCGTCAACCAGCCCGACGCCTGGCAGATGCCCCAGGGCGGCATCGACCGCGGCGAAAGCACGATCGAGGCGGCCTGCCGCGAGCTTTACGAGGAGATCGGCACGACCAAAGCGCTGGTCCTGCGCGAGAGCGCGAAGTGGATCAGCTACGACGTGCCCGAAGAGCGTCGGCCGCCCTACTGGAAAGGCCGCTGGCACGGCCAGGCACAGAAATGGTTCGCGCTGGCCTTCACCGGCTGCGATGCCGATATCGACATCCATGCGCACGACAAGGAGTTCGAGTCCTGGCGCTGGATCCGGGCAGGTGAGCTCGCCGACCTGATCGTGCCCTTCAAGCGCCCCGTCTACGATGCGGTGTTCGAAGAGTTTTCTGATCTGATTTCATAGCTGGGAGCGCGCCACTCCATCGCGAAGAGGTGCGAGCCTACAAAGTTCCCTCATCCTGAGGAGCGGCCGCAGGCCGCGTCTCGAAGGATAGGCCTCAGGCGTGGTGCTCGTTGCCCACCCTTCGAGACGCTCGCTNCGCTCGCTCCTCAGGGTGAGGTTATTGTTGACCTATCTAGAGCCAGCGCCACTTCGCACTGGAGTGACGCGCTCCCTCCCAGCGAAAGAGCCTAAGCCCCTTGCGCGGCGAGCTTGGCGGAGCGGCGGCGCAGGAACCACAGGCCGGCGCGGGTCATCCAGTCGTTGAGGCGGCCCTGCGGCTCGAGGCCGATCGCCTTCAGCACCATCGCCATGGCGCGCTGCACATGGCTCTGGCGGTAGAGCGGATAGGCACGCCGCACATAGGCCTGCATGTTGCGCTTGCGGTCGTAGGTCGACCCCGTGGGCTCGTTGGCCGCGAAATAGGCGTAGGCGAGTTCGTCGTCTTCGCTCTCGGCCAGGCGCCCCCAGCCGATACGCAGCCGCGACCAGCGGCTCAGACGATCGCGCTCCAGGCAACGCCGCAGATGATCGTAGAAGAGCTTGTAATGGCGGAACTCGTCGGCGGCGATCTTGGCACAGATCTGCTTCAGCACCGGTTCCGCCGTCGCGTCCTTGAGGGCGCTGTAATAGGAACTGGTGCCGGTCTCGACGATGCAGCGGGCCATCATCTCGCCCGCCTGGCTGCCGCGCACCGAAGCGCTGACTTCCAGCGGCAGCTTGTAGCCGGCCCGGAAGCGATCGAAGGCGGCCTCGAAATCCCAGGATGGATCGGCGAGCTCGGCCCAGCGGCCGAGCGCCAGGCCGTGCTGCACTTCCTCGGTGACCCAGTTCTTCACCGATTCCATGAACGCCGGATCGTCGGCGAAGACACGGCCGAGATAGATGCCGTAGTCACCACCATTGCGCTCGACCAGAGCAGCCGCCTTGATGTTGCGCAGGATCTCGGGATCGACCTTCGACGCGTCGAAGCGATCCCAGGCGATCGTCTCGAGTGTCCAGTTACCCATCAGAAAGAACCCTCGGCACCATGTCGCTCAACCGTAATAAAGCGACCTCGGGCGTGGCTTTCAATGGGCAGCCCGTTACAATCAGACTGAAAATTTCGCAGCGGCGCTGAAATCAGCGACGATCTCAGCGGCTGGCGTAGTAGGCCTGAGCTCGGCGCAGATCCTTGGCGACCGCCAGAGCCTTCTCGGCCGTCGCCTTTTCGGCGTCGGTCGCGGCATCCGTCAATTCGCGTTCGGCGGCACGCTCGCGCTCGGCGAGCTGCTCGGGCGTCACCTGCTCGAACGGCAGCGCCTCGTCGGCCAACACCGTGCAGCGCTCGGGCGTCACTTCGGCGAAGCCGCCGACCACCAGGAAGCGCTGCTCGGCCTTGTTGCCCTGGAAGACTTCCAGGACACCGGGACGAACCGTCGAGATCAGCGGGGCGTGGCCCGGCAGGACGCCGAAGTCGCCTTCGCTGCCCGGGACGACCACCATGTCGGCCTCGGTCGCGAGCAGCTCGCGCTCGGGCATCACCAGACGGAAGGAGACCTTGGCCATCTGCTTAGGCCGCCTCGGCCGCGAGCTTCTTGGCCTTGGCAACGGCCTCGTCGATCGTGCCGACCATGTAGAACGCCGCCTCCGGCAGGTCGTCGTACTCACCGGCGACGATGCCCTTGAAGGCCTTGATCGTGTCTTCGAGCTTCACGAACACGCCGGGCGTGCCGGTGAAGACTTCAGCGACGTGGAAGGGCTGGCTGAGGAAGCGCTGCATCTTGCGGGCGCGCGACACGACCAGCTTGTCCTCTTCGGAAAGCTCGTCCATGCCCAGAATGGCGATGATGTCCTGCAGCGACTTGTACTGCTGCAGCACACGCTGCACCGAACGGGCGACGTTGTAGTGCTCCTCGCCGACGATGCGCGGGTCGAGCATGCGCGAGGTCGAGTCGAGCGGATCGACGGCCGGGAAGATCGCCTGCTCGGCGATCGAGCGGCTGAGCACGGTCGTCGCGTCCAAGTGGGCGAACGAAGTCGCCGGCGCCGGGTCGGTCAAGTCGTCGGCGGGCACGTAGATGGCCTGCACCGACGTGATCGAACCCTTCTTGGTCGAGGTGATGCGCTCCTGCAGGGCGCCCATGTCGGTCGAGAGCGTCGGCTGATAGCCCACCGCCGACGGGATGCGGCCGAGCAGCGCCGACACTTCCGAGCCGGCCTGCGTGAAGCGGAAGATGTTGTCGACGAAGAACAGCACGTCCTGGCCTTCGGCGTCGCGGAAGTACTCGGCGACGGTGAGGCCCGACAGCGCCACGCGGGCACGGGCGCCCGGCGGCTCGTTCATCTGGCCGTACACCAGCGCCACCTTCGANCCCGGACCGTCGAGCTTGATGACGCCGCCTTCGATCATCTCGTGATAGAGGTCGTTGCCCTCGCGAGTACGCTCACCGACACCGGCGAACACCGACACGCCGCCGTGCGCCTTCGCGACGTTGTTGATCAGCTCCATGATCGTCACGGTCTTGCCGACGCCNGCNCCGCCGAACAGGCCGATCTTGCCGCCCTTGGCGTAGGGCGCCAGCAGGTCGATGACCTTGATGCCGGTGACCAGGATCTGCGCTTCCGTCGACTGCTCGACGAACTCGGGCGCCGCGCGATGGATCGGCAGCGTGCTCTTGTTGCCGACGGCTCCCCGCTCGTCGACCGGCTCGCCGATGACGTTCAGGATGCGGCCGAGCGTCTCGGGGCCGACCGGCATGGCAATCGGCGCACCGGTGTCGACCGCCTTCTCGCCGCGGACCAGGCCGTCGGTCGTGTCCATCGCGATGGTGCGCACTTCCGACTCGCCGAGATGCTGGGCGACTTCGAGCACCAGCTTGCGGTCCGGCACCTGGACCTGCAGCGCGTTCAGGATGTTCGGCAGCTCGCCGTCGAAGCGAACGTCGACGACCGCGCCCGTAATCTGGGTGATCGTACCGATGTTGTTGGAGGCCATTGCGGATCCCTTTCCTTCGATTGCCTGGCAGCCGGCCTAGATGGCCTCGGCGCCCGAGATGATCTCGATGAGTTCCTTGGTGATCGTGGCCTGGCGCGAGCGGTTCATCTGCAGCGTCAGCTTCTTGATCACGTCGCCCGCATTGCGCGAGGCGTTGTCCATTGCCGTCATCTGCGAGCCGTAGAAGCTCGCCGCGTTCTCGAGCAGCACGCGGAAGATCTGGACGGTCAGGTTGCGCGGCAGCAGGTCGGCCAGGATCTCGCCCTCGTCGGGCTCGAACTCGTAGACCGCACCACCGGCGGCGGCGGCGGGCGCAGCCGTCGACGCTTCCGGCGCCGGCGGCGGAATGAGCTGCTGGGCCGTGACGATCTGGGTCATCGCCGACTTGAAGCGGTTGAAGATCACCGTGGCGACATCGAACTCGCCGGCGTCGAACATCTCCATGATGCGCGCCGTCACCTTCTGGGCGTCGCCNAAGGAGAGCCGCGGCCGGCCGAGGTCGGTCATCGTCTCGACGATCATCGTGCTGAAGTCGCGACGGAGCTGGTCACGGCCCTTGCGGCCGACGCAGAAGATCTTGACCGTCTTGCCNTCGGCAATCAGCGTCCGGATGGTCCGGCGCGCTTCACGCACGATCGAGCTGTTGAAGGCGCCACACAGGCCGCGATCGCCGGTGGCGACGATGACCAGGTGGACCTTNTCGGAACCGGTGCCGGCGAGCAGGCGCGGACCGGTGCCGCCTTTGAAGCTGGCGCCCAGCGACGCCAGGATCTTGTCCATGGCTTCGGCATAGGGGCGGGCCGCCGTGGCCTGCTCCTGCGCGCGGCGCAGCTTGGCCGCGGCAACCATCTTCATGGCCTTGGTGATCTTCTGCGTCGACTGGACGCTTCGGATCCTGAGGCGGAAGGTTTTGAGGCTGGGCATCGAGACCTGCGGGCGTTAGGCGAACTTCTTGACGAAGTCGCCGAGGAACGCCTTCAGCTTGTCGTCAGTCTCCTTGACGATCTCGCGCTTCTCGCGGATCGAAGCCAGGATCGAGCCCTCGGCGCGCACCGCGTCGAGCATCTGATGCTCGAAGTCGTTGATGCGGTTGAGCGGCATGCTGTCGAGGAAGCCGCGGGTGCCGGCATAGAGCGACACGACCTGCTCTTCGACCGGCATCGGCACGAACTGGCCCTGCTTCAG
>JGI26527J51213_1001277_pt1 | contig 18144 bp, 15 predicted proteins | sample ThiBiot_300_biof_FD_51213 | JGI IMG/M metagenome (IMG submission 51213) | reverse complement strand
AGGCTGATCTACAACAAGGAGACCATCCAGGGCGTCGACGTCGACGTGGCGCTGCAGGGGCCCATGCTGCGGCTGAACGACATCAAGGTCGCCAACCTGGGCGGCGGCCGCCTGGCGGTGCGCGGCACGGTTGCCGGCTACTCGGGGTCGCAGCCGCGTCCGGACGTGGCCTTCAACTTCGAGGCGCCCGACATGGGCCGTGTGCTCAAGGTGGTGGGGGCGTCCGGTTCCTCCGATCTCGGTGCCGTCGCCGCCAGCGGCGGCGTTGCCGGCACGATCGAGCAACTCACCCTGCGTGACCTCGCAGTCAACGCGATGGGCCAGAGCGTGAAGGTGAACGGCACCTTGGCGATGCCCGGCGCGGCCAAGGGCGCGCCGCAATCGGCAGGGTACAAAGGCACCGTCGTGCTGAACGGTCAGACGATCGAGGGATCGGTCGACGCTAGGTTCAGCGGCAAGCCCGTCGTCAATGCCGAACTGCGCGCCACGACGCTGGATCTCGACAGTCTCGGTGGCGGCAAGGCCAGCACCAGCGCGGCGGCGCGCGCCCCGGCGCGCGGCCAGCCGGCAGCGGCCAAGCCGATCGATACGGCACCGCTGCGCAGCGTCGATGGTTCGCTGAAGCTTTCGGCCGCCACCTTGACCAGCGGGTCGTTGCGTCTCGGCAACGCCGATCTTGCCGCCACCCTGAAGGACGGCATCCTGACGGTGCAGCATTTCAAGGCCGGCCTCTATGGCGGCACGCTTGCCCTGGCGGGCACCGTCAACGCCAGCCAGCCTACGCTCGCCTACGACTTCAAGGGCGACGCCACCAACTTGATCGTCGGCGAGATGCTGCGCAGCACGTCGGGGACCAACCAGTTCGGCGGCCCCGTGAAGGTGACCATCGACGGCAAGCTCAACGCTGGCGGCATCACGGTCCGCGGCAGCGGCAGCACGGCCGACCAGCTCAAGGCCTCGATGGCGGGCGGCACGCAGCTCGGCGGGCACATCTTCGTCGGGGCCGACAAGACCCTGCAGGTATTGGGGACGGCGGCCACGGGCGTGGCAGGGGGCGCCATCGACCGCACGCTGGGCAATCTGCTGGGCGCCGTCGGGCAGAAGGGGGGTGTCGGGGCCGGCAATCTCCTCAACGCCATTGCGCTGGTCCTCAACCGCTTCGTGAACCACGACAACCCGATCGCCGGTCGCATCGATATCGCGGGGGGTGTCGTCACCGACAAGGGGCTGACGGTGCAGGGCAATCGCGCCACGGCGCAGATCGCCACCCGAACCAACCTCGGCAATTCGACGACCGACACCACGATCAATTTCATCATCGCCGAGGATCCGTCGGCGCCGTACCTGATCACAACGGCGCGAGGCTCGACCTCGTCACCGTCGCTGAACGTCGTGCGCGGCAGCGCCAAGGATCCGCCGGGCATGGCCAGCACCCTGCCGGGCGCCTCGAACATCCTGCCGGGCCAGCAGCAGGCGCCGAGCGGTCAGCCGTCGCGCTCGCCGCTCCCGAATATTCCCCTTCCCAACATCTTTGGTCGCTGAGGAGTTGACGTGCTCGATCGTCTCAAAGCCGTGCTCAAGGCGCGGTTCGGTACCGCGCCTGACCTGAACGACGCCCCCAAAGGCGTCGATGTCCTGGCCGAAATGGCCAACCGTCGGGTCGTCCGGCGTTACGCCGACAAGCCGATCGACCCGGCGCTGCTCGACACGCTCTGTGCCGTGGCACTTTCCGCCCCGTCAAAGAGCGACCTGCAGCAGGCCGACATCGTGATCGTCACCGATCCGGGGCAGCGCGAAAAGCTGCAGGCGCTGATCCCGGAGAACCCCTGGGCCAAGGCCGGACCGGCCCTGCTGGTCTTCTGCGGCAACAACCGCCGTCATCGCCTGCTGTTCGAATGGCGCGGGCGGCCCTTCGTGAACGACTATCTCGATCCGTTCTTCAATGCCGCGGTCGATGCCGGCATCGTGCTGGCGACCTTCATCGCCGCCGCCGACAGGGTCGGGCTCGGTACCTGCCCGATCAGCCAGATCCGTAACCATGCCGCGAAGGTTTCCGAGATCCTCGGCCTGCCGCANCACGTGTTTCCCGTCGCCGGGCTGGGAATTGGCTGGCCGTCCTTCGAGGGGGTGATGAGCCCACGCCTCGGCCTCGANGTGTCGATTCACCGCGACCGCTACGACGANACGGGCCTGCGCGACAAGATCGCCGCCTACGACCGGCGGCGCAACGAGACCCAGCCCTACAAGAGCCAGCGTTTCGTCGACAGGTTCGGCGAGGACGCTGCCTATGGCTGGTCCGAAGACAAGGCTCGGCAATATTCGGTGCCTGAGCGCGCCGATTTCGGCGCATTCGTGCGCGCCAAGGGCTTCAAGCTCGACTGATATTAGCTGCGGCTTTTTTCAGCTCGGCGAGCACGTAGAGGCGCAGCGTGCTCGACAGGTTGCCGGCGTCGGTCGTGCCGCGGGCATGGTCGATTTCGGCCACCAGGGCATTCAGGGACAAGCCGCGGNCACGGGCAATCGCCGAAAGTTCAGCCCAGAAGGCATCCTCCAGCGAGATGCTGGTCCGGTGACCGTCGATGGTGACCGAGCGTTTGCGCATGGCCGGACTGTGACAGTGCTGCAACGCAGCGGCAACACGTCTCCCCGGCCGCCTTGCCGCCGTCACAGAGCGTGCGTATAAGCGCGCCCAACCAACCCCCTCCGGACAAACATTTTATGGACATCCGTAACGTCGCGATCATCGCGCACGTCGACCATGGCAAGACGACACTGGTCGACTGCCTGCTGAAGCAGAGCGGCACCTTCCGCGAGAACCAGCAGGTCGCCGAGCGCGCCATGGACTCAAACGATCTCGAGCGCGAGCGCGGGATCACCATCCTCGCCAAGGCGACGTCGGTCGTCTGGAAGGGTACGCGCATCAACATCGTCGACACGCCGGGCCACGCCGACTTCGGCGGCGAGGTCGAGCGCATCCTGTCGATGGTCGACGGNGTGGTGCTGCTGGTCGACGCCGCCGAAGGCCCGNTGCCGCAGACCAAGTTCGTGCTCGGCAAAGCCCTTCGGCTGGGCCTGCGTCCGATCGTGCTGATCAACAAGGTCGACCGCTCCGACGCCCGTGCCCATCAGGTGCATGACGAGGTGTTCGACCTCTTCTCGGCCCTCGAAGCCAACGACGAGCAGCTCGATTTCCCGACGCTGTTCGCCTCGGCCCGCCAGGGTTGGGCGGCGACGTCCCTCGAAGGCGAGCAGAAGGACATGGAGCCGCTGTTCGACCTGCTGGTGAAGCACGTGCCGCCGCCCAAGATCGACAGCGATCCGGCGTTCCGCATGCTGGTGACGACGCTCGAATCGGATCCGTTCCTTGGCCGCATCCTGACCGGTCGTATCCAGTCCGGCACGGTGAAGCCCAACACGATCCTGAAGGCGCTGAGCCGCGACGGTAAGGAACTCGAACAGACCCGCATCACCAAGGTGCTGGCGTTCCGTGGACTGGAGCGCCAGGCGCTCGACTCGGCCGAAGCGGGCGACATCGTGGCCGTTGCCGGCCTCAAGATCGCGACCGTCGCCGACACGATCGGCGACATGACTCTCGAGACGCCGTTGCCGGGCCAGCCGGTGGATCCGCCGACNCTCGCCATGACCTTCTCGGTCAACGACTCGCCGCTCGCCGGCAAGGAAGGCGACAAGGTCACGACCCGCATGATCCGCGGCCGCCTGATGCGGGAGGGCGAGGGCAACGTCGCGATCCGCGTCAGCGATACCGAGAACGCCGACTCCTACGAGGTCGCCGGCCGTGGCGAACTGCAGCTCGGCGTGCTGATCGAGACCATGCGCCGCGAGGGCTTCGAACTCGCCGTTGGCCGACCGCGCGTGCTGTTCCAGACCGATCCGCAGACCGGCCAGCGGCTGGAGCCGATCGAGGAAGTGGTGATCGACGTCGACGATGCCTACACCGGCACCGTCGTCGAGCAGATTTCGCTGCGCAAGGGCGAGCTGCAGGACATGCGGCCCTCCGGCGCCGGCAAGACGCGCCTGGTCTTCTACGCCCCGTCGCGCGGCCTGATCGGCTATCACGGCGAGTTCCTGACCGACACGCGCGGTACCGGCGTGATGAACCGCATCTTCCATGAGTACGGCCCTTATCGGGGCCCGATCTCCGGTCGGCGCAACGGCGCGCTGATCGCCAATGCCGAGGGTGTNTCGGTGGCCTACGCGATGTGGAACCTCGAGGATCGCGGGCCGATGTTCATCGATCCCGGCGTGCCGGTGTATCAAGGGATGCTGATCGGCGAGCACAGCCGCGGCAACGATCTCGAGGTCAATGTCCTGAAGGGCAAGCAGCTCACCAACATCCGCGCCGCCGGCAAGGACGAGGCCGTCCGCCTCACGCCGCCGCGCAAGATGTCGCTCGAGCAGGCGATCGCCTATATCGAGGACGACGAGTTGGTCGAAGTGACGCCCAAGTCGATCCGGTTGCGCAAGCGCTTCCTCAATCCGGAGGATCGCAAGCGCGCCAAGAAGCAGGCCGCCGCGGCGGCCGAGTAAGACAACAGAGGAACAAGAGCGGAAGATGAGCGGAAGGAACGTTGATTTCGGCGACCGACTGGCAACAGCGGCCGCAGCCAGGCAGGCCTTGCTCGATAAGGCGCGAGCGAAAGCCAACGATCCGGAATTGGCGAAGCGGCAGGCGGAACGCGCCGCGATCGCCGCCGCCCGCGAAGCCCGCGAGGCCGAGCGCCGTGCCGCGAAGAAGGCTGAAGAGGAGCGGATCGCCGCCGAGCGCGAAGCGGCGCGGGCTGCGGCGCTGGCGGCAGAAGAGGCAGCACGGGCCGAAGCTGAGGCCAAGCGACAGGCGGCCAAGCCCCAGCTCACCGAGGCCGAGAAGAAGGCCGCGCGCGACGCCCGTTACGCTGCCCGCAAGGCCCGCAAGAAGAGGTAAGCGCTTATCCGTCCTCTCCCGCTACAGCGGCTTGGTTACAAGCCGCTGTAGCGGGAGAGGAAGGGGCCCCATGCGAAGCATGGGGGAGGTGAGGGCGTAAGCGACCGAGACGGCGCTTGCGTCGAGAGCCCCCCCCTCACCCGGCCTCTCCCCCGAAACGGGGGAGAGCAGAATGAAAGAACNGGCTGCTCTACAGCGTTCCGCCGGTCAGCGAGGCGCGCTGGCTGATCTCGATGTGATTGCCGTCGGGATCGCAGACGAAGGCGTACCGCACCGTATCGCCCAGCACCCGAGGTTCGCCACCCGACGCGCCGCCGCGCGCCAGGATGCCGTCATACTCGGCAAGGCAGTCCCAGACCTGGACCGTCATGTAGCGATAGCCCGGCCCCCGCCACTGGCCGATGCTGGGCTCGACCCTGCCGCGCTCGGCGACCACGACCAGGGAATCGCCGCAGCGGTAGCGGCCCTCGCCCATGCGCTCGAACTGCATGGCGTGCGTCCAGAAGCGGTCGTGCTCGGCGGGGTCGTTGACCCTGAGCAGGATCGCGATGCCCTCGACGCCCCCGAAGCCCCTGGGGACCAGGGCGACCTTGTTGCCGTCGGGATCCGCCAGGTTCTGCGGAGCGGCGAGCCCGTCGCGGGCGATCTCCAGGCCGACGATGCCGGAGGGCGGCACGTCGGGCAGCGGCCCGCGGGCGTGGTTCATCTTCAGGATGGAGCCGTTCATGTGGTGGCGGTGCTGCTGCATGCCGCCGCCCAGCTTGCCCATATGGTCGTAGGGCAGGCCGACGGTCTGCTGCCAGAAGGCGAGCTGACCGTCGCGGTCGTTCGAGAAAAGCCCGATATCGAGATGCTGCTTGGCGAGGTTCATGCGCCAAGCATAACGCCTAAAGCTTTAGTTCGCTGAAGAAGTCGTTGCCCTTGTCATCGGTGACGATGAAGGCCGGGAAGTTCTCGACCTGGATGCGCCAGATCGCTTCCATGCCGAGCTCGGGATACTCCAGCACCTCGACCTTCCTGATGCAGTTCTTGGCGAGGATCGCGGCCGGTCCACCGATCGAGCCGAGATAGAAGCCCCGGTGCTTCTTGCAGGCGTCGACGACCTGCTTGCTGCGATTGCCCTTGGCCAGCATCACCATCGAGCCGCCATTGGCCTGCATCAGGTCGACGTAGGAATCCATGCGGCCGGCGGTGGTCGGGCCGAACGAGCCGGAAGCCATGCCTTCGGGCGTCTTGGCGGGACCCGCGTAGTAGACCGGGAACTGCTTGAAGTAGTCGGGCAGGCCCTCGCCGCGGTCGAGTCGCTCCTTGAGCTTGGCGTGTGCCGAATCGCGGGCGACGATCAGCGTCCCGGTCAGGTTGACGCGCGTCTTCACCGGGTGCTGCGTCAGCACCGAGAGCGTGTGCGCCATGCCCTTGTTGAGGTCGACCGACACGACGTTGCCGGAGAGTTGCTGCGGCTCGACCTCGGGCAGGAAATGGGCCGGATTGGTCTCGAGCTGCTCGAGAAAGACGCCGTCCCTGGTGATCTTGCCCATCGCCTGGCGATCGGCCGAGCAGGAGACGCCGATGCCGATCGGCACCGAGGCGCCGTGGCGGGCGATGCGGATCACGCGCACGTCGTGGCAGAAATACTTGCCGCCGAACTGGGCGCCGATGCCCATCTGGCGCGTCAGCTCCAGCACCTTCTGCTCCATCTCGCGGTCCCGGATGGCCACGCCTTTGTTGTTGCCCTCGCTCGGCAGGTCGTCGAGGTAGCGCGTCGAGGCGAGCTTCACCGTCTTGAGGTTCATCTCGGCCGAGGTGCCGCCGACCACGATGGCAAGGTGGTAGGGCGGGCAGGCCGCAGTGCCGAGCGTGCGGATCTGGGTGTCGAGGAACTTCAGCAGCGAGGCCTCGTTCAGCACCGCCGGCGTCTGCTGGTGCAGGTAGCTCTTGTTGGCCGAGCCGCCGCCCTTGGCGATGAACAGGAATTTGTAGGCATCGCCATCGGTCGCATAGATGTCGATCTGGGCCGGCAGGTTGGTGCCGGTCTGCACTTCCTTGAACATCGAGATCGGCGAGACCTGGCTGTAGCGCAGGTTGGTCTCGGTATAGGTCTTGAAGACGCCCTTGGAGATTGCCGCCTCGTCGCCGCCGCCGGTCCACACCGACTGACCCTTCTTGCCCATGACGATGGCGGTGCCGGTGTCCTGGCACATCGGCAGCACGCCGCCGGCCGAGATGTTGGCGTTTTTCAGGAGCTCGAGCGCCACGTACTTGTCATTGGGCGAGGCCTCGGCATCGTCGAGGATGTTGCGCAGCTGCTGGAGATGGCCCGGTCGCAGGAGGTGGGAAATATCGTGGAAGGCCGCCGCCGTGAGCGTGGTGAGCGCCTCGGGATCGACCGTCAGCACGTCGCGGCCGTTGAATTTGGCGGTACCGACGAAGTCCGAGGTGAGCTTGCGGTAAGGAGTGGTGTCCTCGTGGCTCGGGAACATCTCCTGGAACTGGAATTCGGGCATGGCACTCTCCTGGCGACCCTCTCGGGGCGCGCATTCCCTGCCGCAGCCGGGGCGCGGCGTCTAGAGCCTTTTGCGCGCGGGCAGACCCCGCCGAACGCCGGCTCTGCGGGCTACTTCTTTCGGAAGCTGTCGAGCTTGACGACCTTGGAGGCAGCATCCTCGGGCTTGGCGGCGGTCTCGGCCGTCGCCGCGCCGGTTTCCGCCTTCGCCTCCTGATCGGCCGCAGCGGCCGGCTGCGGATGCTTGTCCGGCACTGGCAGCGAGGTCGGCGCAGCAGCTTCCGGCTTGTCGCCGGCTGCCTTGTCGCCCCGGTCGAACTGCAGGCCGAAGCGCACCGAGGGATCGACGAACGCCGAGAGCGCCGCGAACGGCACTTTTATGCGTTCCTGCTGCTTGTTGAAGCTCACGGTCACCTCGAAGGAGGTGTCGCCGATGATCAGATCCCAATACTGATGCTGCAGTACGATCGTCATTTCTTCCGGGTATTTGGCGCGCAAATACTCGGGCAGCTCCACGCCGGGATCGGTGCTGCGGAAGCTGATGTAGAAGTGGTGCGAACCGGGCAAGCCCTTCTCTGCCACTTGCGTCAGCACGCGGCGCACGACGCTGCGCAGCGCATCGTCGACGAGAGCGTCGTAGTGAAAGCGATCGTTCATGGCCTGTCGGAAGATTTCGGAAAAAGCATCGGCCCGCATCGCGGGAGAGTCAACGATGCCAATAGCGGGCAAATGAGGAGAAGGAAAGTGGGGGGCTTCTGTTGCCCGGTGCCCCCCGAACCGCGCTTACGTCCGCTGTTTAGGCGGCAGCAGCGAGTGTAACGGTGTTATCGTTAGCACTTGTGAATGGCCCGTCACGGCGGAACCATACCGAGCAAAAACCGCGCCTTTACCACGCTCGTCGATCCTGGTTCGCCCCCATTGGCTCCGCCCGGCGGGTAACCCCGACGGAGGGAGGAGAATGGTGGAGGCGCCGGGTACTGCCCCCGGGTCCGAAACGCTTATTCCACGCGGCGTTTATCGCCATAGTCGGTTACCCGACAGGCTCTATATAAGCGCTTCCGTCGACTTTTTGAAGGCGTGCCGCGGGGCCCCCGATTTTCCCCATGGTGACCTTGCCCGGCGGCTCATAGAGTCCGCGGCCAACGTAGGACAACGAACAATGCCCCTCTCCACCGACCAACAGGCCGAGATCGACCAGGCCCGGGCCGGCGCCCAGTCGACCCTGCGGCCGATCGCGCCGGCCCTGGAGGATATCCTCTACCAGGCGCTGCCGGTGCTCGATCACGGCTTCGTCCGCGTCGTCGACTACATGGGTGACGACGCCGCCGTCGTGCAGGCCGCGCGCGTGAGCTACGGGCGGGGCACCAAGAAGGTCAGCGAGGATCGCGGGCTGATCAACTATCTCATGCGGCACCGCCACACGACGCCATTCGAGATGTGCGAGATCAAGTACCACGTGAAGCTGCCGATCTTCGTGGCCCGGCAGTGGATCCGCCACCGCACCGCCAACGTGAACGAGTATTCGGCGCGCTATTCGATCCTCGACAACGAATTCTACATTCCCAGGCCCGAGCATCTCGCGGCACAGAGCCAGCAGAACCGGCAGGGCCGCGACGCCGTGCTGGTCGGCCAGGAGGCGGAGCGCGTCTTCTCGCTCCTGAAGAAGGACGCCGAGCTGGTCTACCAGCACTACATGGAGATGCTGAACGAGGGCGAAACCGGCGAGCCGCTCGATGCGGAACGGTCCGGCCTGGCGCGCGAGCTTGCGCGCATGAACCTGTCGCTCGGCTTCTATACCCAGTGGTACTGGAAGACGAACCTGCACAATCTCATGCATTTCCTGTCGCTGCGCGCCGATGCGCATGCGCAGTACGAGATCCGTGTCTATGCCGAAGCCATGCTCGACACGCTGAAGCGNTGGTGCCCGATCAGCCACGACGCCTTCATGGAATACCGCATGGGCGGCGCGCATCTGTCCCGGACGGGACTTGCGATCGTCAAACGCCTGTTGGCGGGCGAGGCGGTCGACCAGAAGTCGAGCGGCATGAGCGCGCGCGAATGGCGCGAGCTGATGGCCGCGCTCGGCCGGTCCTGACGGCGGGCGGGCGATGGCGACACCGATCCGCGATCCCGGCCGGTTGCGGCTGCTGCGCGAGCGGGCGCGCGACGACGAGGCGATCGAGGCAATGAACGAGGCGGCCTTCGGGCCGGACCGCCAGCACAAGACGGTCTATCGCCTGCGCGAAGGCGTGAAGCCGATCAAGGAGCTCTGTTTCGTCGCCATTGACCAGAAGGGTCGCATGGTGGCCTCGATCCGCAACTGGCCGATCCTGATCAACGAGCGCTGGCCGGCGGTGCTGCTGGGCCCGCTCGCCATCGCGCCGGAGTTGCGCGGGCTGGGCTACGGCAAGGCCCTGATGTGGCATTCGATGGCGCAGTCGCGCATGCTGGGCCACAGCCGCATCATCCTGGTCGGCGATCCCGAGTACTACAATCAGTTCGGCTTTCGCCGCGATCTCGCCCTCAACATCCAGCTGCCCGGCTGGGTCGAGGAACGCCGCTTCCTCGCCCTCGAGCTGGTCGCGGGCGCCATGATCGGCGTGCACGGCATGATCGGTCCCTGGCAGCCCGCCCGGCGCGCGGGCGGCAAGCGGAAGAAATAGTTTCTTTGGATCGCGGGCCTCCCGGCCCGCCTCATGATCACGAGCGGGCTCCGCGCGGGGTAACCCCCGCGCTTTGAGGCCCGCGGTCCCAGCCTACTGCACCACGATCCGCGGCGCGGCGCGGGGGCCGCGCTGGTTGGCGGTGAGCTGCTTCCAGACGCGGCCGGCGATGTTCTTGTAGACCTGCGCGTGGGCGCTTTGGGGCTGAGCCACGACGATGGGATGGCCGCTGTCGGACGTCGTGCGGATATCGAGATGCAGCGGCACTTCGCCGAGGAAGGGCACGCCGAGCTTGTCGGCCTCCTCGCGGGCGCCGCCATGGCCGAAGATCTCCGACCGCTCGCCGCACTTGGGGCAGAGGAAGTAGCTCATGTTCTCGACGATGCCGAGCACCGGCACCGCGACCTTGCGGAACATGTTGAGGCCTTTGCGGGCGTCGACCAGCGCGATGTCCTGTGGCGTGGACACGATGACGGCGCCGGCCAGCGCCACGCGCTGCGCCAGGGTGAGCTGGGCATCGCCGGTGCCGGGCGGCATGTCGACCACCAGCACGTCGAGATCGCCCCACTGTACGTCGCGCAGCATCTGCTCCAGCGCGCTCGACACCATCGGGCCGCGCCAGATCATCGGCGTATCCTCGGCGACGATGTAGCCGATCGACATGGTCTTGATTCCGTAGCGCTCGATCGGCTTCAACTGCTTGCCNTCGATCGACTCGGGCTTCTCCTTGACGTCGAGCATGCGCGGCATCGAGGGGCCGTAGATGTCGGCGTCGAGCAGGCCGGTCGAGACGCCGTTGGCGGCGAGCCCCAGGGCAAGGTTGACCGCCGTCGTCGACTTGCCGACGCCGCCCTTGCCCGAGGCGACGGCGATGATGTGCTTCACGCCCGGCACCTCGATGCGGCCGCCACCGCCGGTGGTCTTGCTGCCGGGGGCATGCGAATGACCGCGCGCCTGGCCGCCGCCGCCCGGTGCGGGCGGTGGTGCTGGAGCGGCCCGTTCGGAGGTCATCACGGCCGTCGCCGACAGGACGCCGGGCATGGCGCGGACGGCCTGTTCGCAGGCCTGGCGCAGGGGTTCCAGTGCCGTGCCGCGGGACGGATCGACATCGAGCGTGACGGCGACGTGACCGCCGCGTGTGGCGATGCCACCCACCATGCCGAGCGCCGTCACACTGCGGCCGGTTGCCGGATCTATGACGGTGTCGAGAACCTCACGGACCGCCGATTCACTTATTTCCGACATGATCCGATGCTTCCGCTAGCGGGCAATTTTGTGTCGCCGCTTGATTGATGGGCACTCGGCGTCACATATATGCAGCGCGGCGTGAAATCAAAAGCGACAATGCGCCGAAGTGAGGCAATGAGAGCGGCCCTGAGGTGAACATGGCGTGGAATAACAACGGCGGCGGCGGCGGCGGTCCTTGGGGCGGCGGCGGCGGCGGCGGTGGTGGCGGTCCCTGGGGCGGCGGCAGTGGCGGCGGCGGCGGTGGTAATCGCGGCGGCGGCGGTGGCGGTCCCTTCGGGTCGCGGCGGCCACCCGATATGGAAGACGTCATCCGCAAAGGCCAGGAGCGTCTCAAGAATCTGATCCCCGGCGGCTTCGGCTCGTTCAAGGGGATCCTGCTGGTCGTCGTGGCGGCGGTGGCGGTCTGGCTGGCGACCGGCTTCTTCCGGGTGCAGCCCAACCAGCAGGCCATCCAGCTCGTGTTCGGCAAGCCCTACGGCAAGCCGGTCGAGCCTGGCCTGCACTACAACCTGCCGAGCCCGATCGGCAACGTCGTCGTGGTCAATGTGCAGGACCAGCGCCGCACCGTGATCGGCTCGCGCGGCAATCAGGTCAGCGCTCCGTACAATCGCGGCCCGCGTCCGACATCGACGGAAAACCTGATGCTGACCGGCGACGAGAACATCGTCGACATCGAGTTCGCCGTCCTCTGGCAGATCAAGGACGTCTTCAAGTACGCCTTCGACGTGCGCAATCCCGAAGAGAACGTTCGCGCCGGCGCCGAGGCGGCGATGCGCGAGGTCATCGGCAAGTCGAACCTGCAGTTCGCCCAGACCGAGGGACGCAGCCGCATCGAACAGGACACCAAGGACCTGCTGCAGCGCATGCTCGACGAGTACGGGCTGGGTGCGCGCATCTCGCAGATCCAGCTTCTGCGCGTCGACCCGCCGCAGGAAGTGATCGCGGCCTTCCGCGACGTCCAGGCGGCGCGCGCCGACAAGGAGAGGCTGATCAACGAAGGCAATACCTACCGCAACCAGCAACTGCCGCGCGCCAAGGGTGAGGCGGAATCGATCGTGCAGCGCGCCGAGGCCTACAAGGCCGAGATCGTCGCCCGCGCCAGCGGTGACGCCCAGCGCTTCACGCAGGTCTACGAGCAGTACGCCAAGGCCAAGGACATCACCACCGAGCGCCTCTACCTCGACACGATGGAAGAGGTGCTGCGCAACGTGAACAAGGTGCTGGTCGATAAGAACACCTCGGGGACGGGCGGCGTGCTGCCCTACCTGCCACTGCCCGAGCTGCGGTCGGGCCAGCCGGCCGCCCCGTCCGGAAGCGGCTCCAGGCCGCCGCAACAGCCGCTGCCGGGAGCCACGCGATGAGCAACCGTTCGATCATCGCGCTGATCGCGCTCGCCATCGTGGCGTTCCTCGCGACCCAGACCTTCTATACGGTCGACCCGACCAAGCAGGTTCTGGTGCGCCAGTTCGGCGCCATCGTCGGCGATCCCAAGATCGATCCCGGCCTCTACGCCAAGATCCCGCTGGTGCAGGACATCCAACGCATCGACCGCCGCCTGCTCGACTACGAAGCCGAGGAGTTCGAGGTCATCGCCGGCGACCAGAAGCGCCTCGTGGTCGATGCCTATGCCCGCTACAAGATCACGGCGGCCAAGCTCTACGCCCAGACGGTGCCGGGCGGCGAAGCGGCCCTGCGCGGCCTGCTCGACTCGCTGATCAACTCCGAGATCCGCGGCGTTCTGTCCTCGGTGCCGCTGCATGCGGTGCTGACCGACCAGCGCGCCAACCTGATGGACGAGATCACACGGCGCGTGAACTCCAAGACCAAGGAGCTGGGCGTCGAGACGGTCGATGTCCGCATCAAGCGTGCGGACCTGCCGCAGGCCAATTCGCAGTCGGTCTACAATCGTATGAAGACCGACCGCGAACGGGAAGCCGGCCAGCTGCGCGCCGAGGGCGACGAGGAGAATGCCCGCATCAAGGCAACGGCCGACCGCGAGGTCGCCGTCATCAAGGCGGAAGCCGGCCTCAAGGGCCAGATCCTGAAGGGCGAGGCCGATGCCGACGCCACCCGGATCTACGCCCAGGCCTTCGAGAAGGATAAGGACTTCTACGCCTTCTATCGGCGTATGGAGGCCTACAAGCAGGCGTTCGGCTCNGGCGGCTCGACCATGCTGCTGAGCCCGGACAGCGACTTCTTCCGCTACTTCAACGACCCGGCCGGCCCGGCGGCGCCCCGGAAGTAGCACCGCCAGAGAGCGTACCGAACGAGCGTACCGAACCGGCGGCTGTGGCAGTCCTGCCACGCCGCCGGTTCTTTTTGGGAAAAGCCCGAAAANCACAGAAAGTACCGGCAAGATAACGGCCTCTTTATTTGCGCCACAATCTGCCGACATGTAGAGAGTCACTCTAACGCGCGGCGCCGGCCGTTACCGACCGTTTGGCCTGAGCGCCGTTGGAGGTCGGACGTGATTCTGGCTGATTCTCATCATTTTCTTCGAGGGGCCGTCCTGACGGCCGTCGCAGCTTTCGGCCTCTTGGCGGCAGAGCCCGTCCTGGCGCGCCAACCCAATCAACCCAATGAGAGCTTTGCCGACCTGGTCGACAAGCTGATGCCGACCGTCGTCAACATAACGACGACGCAAAGCATGCCCCAGCAGGGGTCNCGGCTGCGCGACATGCCGCAGCTGCCGCCNGGCTCGCCGTTCGAGGAGCTCTTCAAGGAGTTCTTCGACCGCCGNGGTGGCGAGGAGCAGCAGAAGCGGCGCGGNACGTCGCTCGGATCGGGTTTCGTGGTCGATGGCGATGGCTACATCGTCACCAACAACCACGTGATCCAGGGCGCTGAGGACATCACCGTCGTCTTCAAGGATGACACCCAGCTCAAGGCCAAGCTGATCGGCTCCGACAGCCGCATCGACGTCGCCCTGCTCAAGGTCGAGCCGCCCAACAAGAAGCCGCTGCCGGCGGTGAAGTGGGGCGATTCCGACAAGGAGCGGGTGGGTGACTGGGTGATTGCCATCGGCAACCCGTTCGGCCTCGGCCATTCGGTGACGGCCGGCATCATCTCGGCACGCGGCCGCTCGCTGAACGATTCGCTCGACGACTACCTGCAGACCGACGCCGCCATCAACAAGGGCAACTCGGGCGGTCCGCTGTTCAACCAGGACGGCGAGGTCATCGGCGTCAATACGGCGATCTACTCGCCGTCGGGCACCAACGCAGGCCTCGCCTTCTCGATCCCGTCCAACCTCGTGAAGCAGGTCGCCGACCAGCTGCGCGAGTTCGGCCGGGTGAAGCGCGGCTGGATCGGCGTCAGCTACCAGAGCGTCACCGACGACATCGCCGACTCGTTCGGCCTCGACCGTGCCCGCGGCGTGCTGGTGGCCAATGTCACGNCCGACAGCCCGGCCGCCAAGGCGGGGCTCAAGCGCAACGACATCATCATCTCCTTCGGCGGCCAGGACGTGCTCGACCTGCGGCGCTTCCCGCGCGTGGTCGCCAACTCCCGGGTCGGCAGCACCGTCGACGTCGTGGTCTGGCGCGGGGCCAAGGAAGTGCCGCTGAAGCTGCGCATCGGTGAGCAGGAGGAGGCGGACAAGCAGAACGCCTCGGCCCAGGGCAATTCCAAGAAACAGGCCGAGCCCGATCAGCAGATCACCTCGACCATCGAGCAGCTCGGCCTCACCCTGCAGAAGGTCACCGATCAGCTGCGCGAGCGCTATGGCCTCAGCGACCAGGTCAAGGGCGTGGTCATCACCAAGGTGGCGGCCAACAGCCCGGCCGCCGAGAAGCAGCTGCAGGCCGGCGACGTCATCCTCGAGGTCGACCAGAAGCCGGTCACGACGCCGCAGGAAGTCACCGACCTCGTGACCAAGCTGCAGCAGCAGAAGAAGCGCTCGGTCCTGCTGTTCGTCGAACGCCAGGGCGACCCGCGCTTCGCCGCGCTCCGGCTGACGAAGTAGCGTCGCGACNTTCAGGAAAGAAAAAGGGCCCTGCTCTNGCGAGCAGGGCCCTTTCCTTTGACTATTCCGTAAGGCGTCAGACCTTCACGACCAGCTTGCCGAAATTTTCACCCTTGAGGAGCCCCATGAAGGCCTGCGGGGCGTTGGCCAGGCCGTCGATCACGGTTTCCCGGGCCTTCAGCTTGCCCTGCTTCAGCAGGCCGCCGACCTCGTTCACGAAATCGCCCATCAGGGCGACATGGTCGGAGATGATGAAGCCCTGCAGGTTCAGGCGGCGCTGCACGATCGTGAACATCTTGGTCGGGCCGGCGATCGGCTCCTTGTCCTGATATTCCGAGATGGCGCCGCAGAAGGCGATGCGGCCGAAGTCGTTCATCCGCGCGAACACGGCGTGGAAGATCCTGCCGCCGGCATTCTCGAAGTCGGCGTCGATGCCCTTGGGGCAGAGCTTGTCGAGCACCGCGCCGTAGTCGCGCTCGGTCCGGTGATTGAAGCAGGCGTCGTAGCCGGCCTCGCGCACCGCCCATTGGCACTTCTCCTCGTCGCCGGCGCAGCCCACGACCGTGGCACCGGCCAGCTTGGCGAGCTGGCCTGCCACCTGGCCTACCGCGCCGGTCGCGGCCGAAACGAACACGGTCTCGCCCGCCTTGGGCTTGCAGATATGCTTGATGCCGTACCAGGCGGTGAAGCTCGGCATGCCCAGCACGCCGAGATGGGCGGAGAGCGGCACGCCCGTCGCGTCGATCTTGCGCAGGCCCCGGCCGTCGTGAAGCGTGTGCGTCGCCCAGTTCAGCAGGCCGTTCACGATATCGCCCTTGGCGAAGCGCGGGTTCCTGGTCTCCACNACCTCGCCGACGGCGCCGCCGGTCAGCGGCTTGCCGAGCTCGAAGGCCGGCACGTAGGAATTGAGCTCGGTCATGCGCGGCCGCATGTAGGGATCGAGCGACAGGAACAGCGTGCGCACCANGATCTGGCCGTCGGCCAGGNCCGGGGAGGCGGCNGTCTCGGCGCGGAAGCAGTCGGCCGTGACATCGCCCTCCGGGCGCTTGGCCAGCACGATCTGTCGGATCTCGGTCATGGATCTTTCCTTTCTTCGAAGTCGCTGCGGCGATAGCCCTGCAGGTAGAGCAGCGCCGTAAGGTCGCCGTGGCCGATGCGGGCCGCCACCTGGGCGGCAACCGTGGGCTTGGCATGGAAGGCGACGCCAAGTCCGGCAGCCTGCAGCATCGGCAGGTCGTTGGCGCCGTCGCCGACCGTGATGGCGTCGGCCGCCGTGAGGCCGCGTTCGCCGGCCAGCCGCTGCAGGGCGGCGAGCTTCGCCTCCTTGCCGAGGATCGGCGGTTCGACCGTTCCGGAGAGCGTCTTGCCGTCGTGCACGAGGACGTTGGCGGCATCGAAATCGAAACCGAGCGTGCGGCGGACCATCGCGGTGAAGTAGGTGAAGCCGCCCGAGACCAGGGCGCAATGGGCGCCGTGCTTCTTCATGGTGGCAATCAGCGTGGCGCCGCCCGGCATGTAGCGGATTCGGGTCGCCGCCTCGTCGAGCTTCGCCACCGAGAGGCCCCTCAGCAGGCCGACGCGCTCGGTCAAGGCGCCGGCGAAGTCGATCTCGCCGTTCATCGCTCGGGCGGTGATGCCGGCGATCTTCTCGCGCAGGCCCAGGAAGTCGGCCAGCTCGTCCAGCATCTCGTTGTGGATCATGGTCGATTCCATGTCGGCCACCAGCAGCCTCTTGCGCCGGCCGCCGGACGGCAGGGCCACGGCGTCGGCGCCTGCCAGATCGACCGGCGCAGTCGGTCCGTCGAACGGCAGGTCGCAGGCAATGCCGGGCGCCAGCCAGTCAGGGGCGCCGACTGTGGCGCCGCCAGCGCGAAGAGTGTCGGTCGCGGAAGCGACAAGGGCGTCGTTCAACGCCGGACGGGTGGGATCGGAGATCAGGACCAGGACGTTTTTCACGCCCTCGGCTCTAGCGGCGGGGTCGCGGATTTGCAATCTGTGCGCCCGTTCCAGGATTGCCAGGGTCATGAACGGTCGGCCAAGGGATCTCGTCATCGTCGTCACCGGACCGACGGCCAGCGGCAAGTCGGCGCTGGCGCTGGCCCTTGCCGAGCGTCGCGACGGCACGGTGATCAATGCCGACGCCATGCAGACCTACGATGCCTTTCCGATCCTGACGGCGCAGCCCAGCGCTGACGAACGGGCACGCGTGCCGCACACCCTGTACGGCGTCCTGCCGTTGGCCGAGACGCTCACCGCCGCACGCTGGCGCGATTTGGCCGCGGCCGAAATCGCGCGCGTCCACGGCGCCGGTGGCGTGGCGATCCTGTGCGGCGGCTCGGGCCTCTATCTCCGCACCTTGATGCAGGGCATTGCCGCTATTCCCGATGCGCCCGCCGAACTGCGCCGGCAGGCCAACGACGACTGGCAACAGATGGGTGCCGATGCGTTTCGGGCCCGGCTCGCCGAAAAGGATCCGACGATCGTGGCGCGCCTCAAGCCGGGCGACCGGCAGCGGCATGTGCGGGCTTGGGAGGTGTGGCAGGCGACCGGCCGCCCGCTCAGCGCCTGGCAGGAAGGCGAGGGGAGGCCGGCGCCCTGGCGGTTCGTGCGCCTGCTGCTCGCGCCGGAGCGCGGCTGGCTGCGGGCACGGATCGAACGGCGGTTCGACGCGATGCTGGAAAACGGCGTGCTGGCCGAAGTGCGGACCGTGTTCGATCGCCAGCCCGATCCCGCCTGGCCCGGCCTTAAGGCGCACGGTGCACCCGAGCTCTTTCGCCACTTCCGAGGCGAGTTGTCGCTGGCCGAGGCACGCCAGATCGGTATC
>JGI26527J51213_1001272_pt1 | contig 18167 bp, 18 predicted proteins | sample ThiBiot_300_biof_FD_51213 | JGI IMG/M metagenome (IMG submission 51213) | reverse complement strand
GCCGATTTCAATGGAGCTCTGGCCCAGTTCGCCATTGGCCTGCTATCCACGCATGCGCCGCTGGGAAACGCGCGCGATTGGGAGCGGTGGTTTACCACTCCGCCAGACGCCGGCACGCTGCAATCGTGGTGGAAGGGCCGCGTTGACTATTTCACCTACGACGGCAAAGGCGCGCGGTTCATGCAAGACGGCGCGCTGACTGCGAAAGCCGACTTCAGCATCTCCGGCCTGTTGATCGACTCGCCGGGAGAGAACGCTGTCAAGAACAACAGCGACCACTTCGTCAAGCGTGGCCGCATCGCGCATCTGTGTCCTCACTGTGCGGTAACCGCTTTGTTTACCCTCCAAATCAATGCTCCGGCGGGTGGGGCCGGACATCGCACGGGTTTGCGAGGTGGCGGACCGTTGACCACATTGCTGGCGTGCCAACCTGCCAAGTCGCTGTGGCACGACCTTTGGTTGAACGTTATCGAACCGCCGGAGCGGGAAGCGCATGGAGGTGACGTCAGGAAGACAGCCCCGCATTTCACCTTTCCATGGTTGGCCGCCGTCGATGCTATTCAGCCTGACCAGGGGCAAACGAGTCCCATTCAGACTCATCCCTTGCATATCTACTGGTCCACGCCTCGGCGTATCAGACTGGACTTCGACCAAACCGTCGAGGGCGACTGCGACATCTGCCATCGGCACCACTCCAGGCTGCTGTCCCGGTACGCAACGGCGCCATACGGACTCAATTACAAGGGGCCTTGGGATCACGTGCTATCGCCCTATTATCAGGTCAAGGGTGAATGGCTACCCCTGCACCCACAGCCGGGAGGATTTGGGTATCGCCATTGGCTGCCTTGGCTGGTAGGCGTGGCCGACGAGAAAGCAGCCCAGCGTCCGGCCCGCGTGGTGACGCATTTCCGAACCAGTCGCAGGACGCGGCATGCGGGCCCCGTTCCCAGCCTGTGGGCGTTCGGCTACGACATGGACAACATGAAGGCCAGGTGCTGGTATGAAGCCCGACTGCCTGTGTACAACCTTGACGATTGCAGCCCCGTCAATGTCAAGCGTCTGCAGGCTGTGTTGCAAAGCTGGCTGGCGGGAGCCAAAGACAGTGCGTTCGCATTGCGCAATGCAGTCAAGGCCGCCTGGTTCGCGGTTGAAGCTCGGGGGGACTACAGCGCAGTGGATGCAGCATTCTGGGCTCACACCGAGGCGGAATTTTACGACCTGCTGCAACGCTTGATCGATGTCATGCGTATGGGCACGAGCGATTCAGAGTTGGAGAGCCTGAGCCAAGCATGGTTGAAAACACTGCAGCGTACCAATCTGGCGCTATTCGATAAGGTATTTGTCGGCGCGGGCGAGATAGACCGCAGCAGTCCGCGTCGCGTCGCCAAGGCCTACGAGTTCCTGCGCGCCACGATGTTCGGCGACAAGTTGAAGCAAACACTGAATCTGCCTGTCGAGCAAGTATCCAGAAAAAAGCAGGCATCCTAGAACACAGCACGAGCAGGAGGACCCATGTCTTTGAGTCTGACCCCCGACAGCCCTGGCGGACTATCCATTCGGCGGTGGCTGGCGTACCTGGACGAGCACGATAAAGGGGGGCGGGCGCAGTTGCGCCGGGCTTCTTCCGTGCTCGACGCAATCATGTGTCCGGCGGTCCATCGTCTGCGCCAAGAGCTGAACGGACTCGAGCCAGGAGCGTTCGATGACTGGAGGGGCGACCGTCTGGCCATGGCGTGCGCGTTGATGGCCCATATGAAACAGCCCGCTGGTCGTTTTGCCATGCCCTTGGCCATGAGCGAACGGACCCCTGGCTCCGATCGCAACGCCGTCAGCGAACTGCGTTTTCGTCGTCTGCTCGACGCGCACAACGACGAAGCCTTGTTTACGGGGCTGCGGCGGATATTGCCCTTGATTGAGGGCCTGGTCTGCCCGATTCAACTCACCCGCGATGTCGTTTTCTGGGGCGACAAAGTGAAGCGTGATTGGGCCTATGGCTACTACCGCTGGCCTAACTGACACCCGGCGCACTTGCCAACCCATTCCATTTAGCGTTGCACCGAGGAATCCCATGTCCGACTTCATCCAATTACACGTCCTGACCCACTACGCTCCCGCTAACCTGAACCGCGACGATACCGGCCGCCCCAAGACGGCGCTGATGGGCGGAGCCTTGCGGTTGCGCGTGTCATCGCAGAGTCTCAAGCGTGCTTGGCGTACTTCCGATCTGTTCGAAGCCGCTGTCGGCGATCATCTGGGCAAACGTACCCGCCTTCTGGGAAAGGATGTGTACGACACCATGCTTGCCCAGGGGTTGGATGCGCAAAAGGCCTTGGAGTGGGCGCGCCAGATCGCTGCGGCTTTCGGTTCCCCGGAAGTGGAAAAACCGGAGTCGAAAAAGAAAAAATCCGATGACGAAGGCCTGTCCGACCAAGACTTGAAGAAGCTGCTTCAGATCAAAGAGATCGTGCATGTCTCGCCCGCCGAACATCAAGCGGCATTGCGATTGGCCGCGAGTTGTGTTCAACGTGGCAAGGGGCCTGAATCCGATGAGCTCAAGCTGCTCAGCAAGGATGCCACCGCGGTGGACGTATCCATGTTTGGCCGCATGCTTGCCAGTGCCAACGAGTTCAACGTGGACGCGGCAGTGCAAGTCGCGCACGCCTTTACCGTCCATCGGGCGGAAGTCGAGGACGATTACTTCAGCGCCGTGGACGATCTGGACAACGATACTGGCGCAGGCCATATCGGCGAGCGCGGTTATGGTGCTGGCCTGTTCTACCTGTACGTTTGCGTGAACCGGACATTGCTGCAGGAGAACCTCAAGGGTGACCAGGAACTGGCCCGCCGGGCGTTGGCGTCCTTGCTGGAAACCCTCTGCAAGGTAAGCCCCACAGGCATGCAGAACAGCTACGCCTCGCGGGCATATGCCGCCTATGTGTTGGCCGAGAGGGGTACTCAGCAACCGCGTAGCCTGTCACAAGCTTTCTTACGGCCCGTGCGGGGTAGCGACGACAAGTCGATGCTGACCGAGGCCATTGAAGCGTTGACGGTACAGCGTGCAAATTTCGACAAGATATATGGCGCTTGCTCGGATGCCAGTCAGGCGCTCGATGCCGATACGGGCACGGGATCCTTGCAATCCTTGATCGATTTCGTACGGGACTAGGCCATGCAGTACCTGGTCTTTCAACTGCAAGGTGCCATGGCATCCTGGGGGGAGTCGGCCGTAGGCGAGTACCGGGGGACGCATGATCTTCCCACGGCGTCTGCGCTTGCCGGTTTGCTGTGTGCAGCCATGGGGCTGCGCCGTGATCAGGAAGAGGCCATCCAGGCGGTTCACCGGCATTATCTGTTGGCGGTTGGCGTATATGCCTCTGGTCCGATGCTGCGCGACTACCATACCGCGCAAGTTGCTTCACGCAGTTTGCTGAAAGGGACTCGCCACGCTACCCGCAAGGATGAGTTGGCATTTCCCAGGGCTCAGTTGAGCACCATCTTGTCCACCCGCGATCATCTTCAAGAAGTCAGGTATCGCATTGCCGTCCAGGCTGGCCAGGACGCTCCTTATTCGCTGGATGTCTTGCGCCAGGCCTTGCTGACACCGGTTTTTGTCCCCTACCTGGGACGAAAATCCTGCCCGCTGGAGGCACCCATGGCTCCTTGCCTGATCGAGGTCGATGATGTCATTTCCGCGTTGTCCGGTTATCCGTACGCTGCCGAGGTGTCGTCCAGTCGCCCCACCAAGTTGACCTGGTGTGATGGCATGACGCCCGGCATCGAGTCCAGCCTGACCATCCGCCAACGTGACCGACTGATTCACCGAGGCGCGTGGCAGTACGGTGAACGTACGCAGCACGTGGCCATGCTGCCGCGGGAGGTCTGACATGCACTTCAGTGTGATTACGCCTACCCCCGGCTTGGAGCACGAGGCCGTGCGCCAACTGTTGCCAGGTGCCTACACCGAACATCAATGGCTATGGCGCTTCTTCCCCTCGGAAGCGGGTACGGCTCGAGACCACATCTTTCGCCGGACGGACCAGGGGCAGGCCATGCGTTTCTATGTCGTATCCAAGCGGCCTCCTGTCGCCTTTAGTGACGCCTGGTCCGTGCGCACACGGCCCTATGCTCCCCGACTGCAAAATGGTGATGAGTTGGAGTTCGAGCTGCGTGCCAATCCGGTGGTCACGCGCCGGCACGAAGATGGCAAGAGTCGGCGCCACGACGTGGTAATGGATGCCAAGACGCGTGCCAAGACAGAGGGATCCCAGCCCGCAACCGGCTATTCCTTGGTGCGATCGGCGTGCACGACCTGGCTCAGCCAGCAGGGAGAACAGCATGGCTTTCAGGTAGACGAGGCCAGCCTGTCCGTTGACGGCTATATCCAGCATGTGGCCAAGGAGGATCAGCTTCGCTTCAGCTCCGTGGATTTTCGCGGAGGGCTCCGAGTGACCGACCAGGATGCCTTCTCCGCGATGCTGGCCTCGGGGCTGGGACATGCCAAGGCCTTCGGGTGTGGCCTGATGCTTGTTCGCAGGCCTCTGTGACGGTGCATAGCGGAAGAAGCGTTGAGCATGGCCGGCAATCATCTACTTCCTCCCCTCAAGCCATTGCCCATGAAAGATCGTATTTCGATGATCTTCGTCCAGTACGGGCAGATCGATGTACTGGACGGGGCGTTCGTCCTTATTGACAAGACGGGGGTGCGCAAACAGATTCCCGTGGGCTCGGTGGCTTGCATCATGCTCGAGCCGGGGACGCGCATTTCGCACGCGGCAGTCAATCTTGCCGCCACCGTTGGCACGCTGCTGGTCTGGGTGGGGGAATCGGGCGTTCGTCTCTATTCGAGCGGGCAACCAGGCGGAGCAAGGGCTGACCGCCTGCTATACCAAGCCAAACTCGCCTTGGACGATGACTTGCGCTTGAAAGTGGTACGCAAGATGTACGAAGTGAGGTTCGGCGAGCCGGCTCCCGCCCGGCGCAGTGTCGATCAGTTGCGCGGCATCGAGGGAGCCCGCGTGCGTAGCACGTACAAACTGTTGGCCCAACAGTTCAAGGTGAACTGGCAATCCCGCAACTACGATCGCCAGCAATGGGACGCCGCGGACATCCCCAATCGTTGCCTGTCTGCGGCGACTGCCTGTCTGTATGGCATTACCGAGGCTGCGGTGCTGGCGGCGGGCTATGCTCCGGCCGTGGGTTTCATACATACGGGCAAGCCGCTGTCATTCGTCTACGACATCGCCGATCTATACAAATTCGAGACGGTGGTCCCTCTGGCGTTTCGCGTTGCCGCGAAGTCGCCGGAAGCGCCCGAGCGCGAAGTGCGATTGGCCTGCCGAGACTTGTTTCGATCGGACAAGTTGCTTGGGCGGATCATTCCCCTGATCGAGGATGTGTTGGCCGCTGGCGGTATCCAGCGGCCCGAAGCGCCGCCGGAATCGGTGCCGCCCGCCATTCCGAACCCTGAAAGCGACGGCGATGTCGGGCATCGGAGCCGGTAATGAGCTTCCTGGTGGTTGTCACGGAAAATGTTCCGCCAAGGCTGCGTGGACGATTGGCCATCTGGCTGCTTGAAGTCCGGTCCGGTGTCTATATAGGGGACGTCTCGCGGCGCACGAGAGAAATGATCTGGCAACAGCTTGATGCGGGTTACGAAGACGGCAACGTCGTAATGGCCTGGGCAAGCAACAGTGAATCTGGCTACGACTTTCAGACATTGGGGGCAAACCGCCGGGAACCGATCGATTACGATGGGTTGAGGCTGGTTGCGTTCTTGCCGCCAGAGGGTTCTGCTCTTTAACAAAAGTGGTGGATTTTTGTGGTGCGGTTTTTTCTTTTGAAAACAAGCGGTTAGATTTGGAGTGTTCCCCGCGGGAGCGGGGATGAACCGACGGCACGTTGCGGCGGGCCGATGAGGTTCTGCGTGTTCCCCGCGGGAGCGGGGATGAACCGTCCACGGTCGCCTTGCCGCTCGCCCGGAAGACGTGTTCCCCGCGGGAGCGGGGATGAACCGCGTGGATGCGTTGTTCACGTCCTTTCCTTTGTGTGTTCCCCGCGGGAGCGGGGATGAACCGCCATGGGGACGGGCGTAGGGCTGGGCGATGCAGTGTTCCCCGCGGGAGCGGGGATGAACCGGCTTCTACTCGGTCTACTGGCGCGCGCGGATCGTGTTCCCCGCGGGAGCGGGGATGAACCGATGACGGCGTGTGGGGCGAGGAAAGCCTGCTCGTGTTCCCCGCGGGAGCGGGGATGAACCGACCGCTTAAAACGGCCTACAAGCGATTTTTAGGTGTTCCCCGCGGGAGCGGGGATGAACCGGCTGGAACGCCGCGCTGGAAATGATGTGGAACGTGTTCCCCGCGGGAGCGGGGATGAACCGGCCGAGGACGCCGCTGAGCTGCTGGCGGAGGTGTGTTCCCCGCGGGAGCGGGGATGAACCGGCCTTCCAGGTCGAGATTGGCCTGAAGGTGCGGTGTTCCCCGCGGGAGCGGGGATGAACCGCCGTTTGACGTCATCGGCGAATATGGCCGCGCGTGTTCCCCGCGGGAGCGGGGATGAACCGATCGTAGACGAGTGGAAGGATTGAACCCATGCGTGTTCCCCGCGGGAGCGGGGATGAACCGGGTGTGGTTCGCTTCATGGTGACCACCTCTGGGTGTTCCCCGCGGGAGCGGGGATGAACCGGTGCGTCAGCTCATGGAGCGGCACATCGCCGCGTGTTCCCCGCGGGAGCGGGGATGAACCGATCAGCTCATTGGCGTAGAACCGATCCGCTGTGGTGTTCCCCGCGGGAGCGGGGATGAACCGAGCAGGAACGATGACATATTTTGGTCGGTGCTGTGTTCCCCGCGGGAGCGGGGATGAACCGGTTGAGATAGCTAGAAGCGGTGAGGCGCAGCTGTGTTCCCCGCGGGAGCGGGGATGAACCGAGGCTCGGCGCCGGATCGCCGGCCTATCGCCTGTGTTCCCCGCGGGAGCGGGGATGAACCGATCGATGCAGCCATCGATGTGCTTTCCATGCGGTGTTCCCCGCGAGAGCGGGGATGAACCGGCGCGCGAGTTCGATGGTGTTCTCTCGGGTTAGTGTTCCCCGCGAGAGCGGGGATGAACCGGCGCGGCTTTCCTATGACGAGTTTCTGCTGTGGTGTTCCCCGCGGGAGTGGGGATGAACCGGTTGGCACGGGCAGGAACCGGTCCAAACAGGTGTGTTCCCCGCGGGAGCGGGGATGAACCGCGGTACTGGGCGAGCTGCCGCGCATTGGCGCTGTGTTCCCCGCGGGAGCGGGGATGAACCGGCGCAGATGGGGAGCGGCGATGGCCTGACCGTGTGTTCCCCGCGGGAGCGGGGATGAACCGTCCGCGACGGCCCCTTCGCTGGTGTGCGGTTTGTGTTCCCCGCGGGAGCGGGGATGAACCACGGTAATCGTCCGATCCTGGAAGCTCACATTCAGGATGTCGGCTGGGGCTCTCCAGTCGCGGAATGGACAGTAGTCTAGTGGGAGCTTTGAGAGAGGCTTCACATTCTCAACCTGTACCGCCGCCGGGGCCTAAGCCTGCGACCGTAGTGAGCTAAATCAACTTCTCGTAGGTTCGCATTGAAGTAAATTCCCAATTTGGGTATGATAAAACCCAATATAGGTAAATAATCTTCTTACGTTCGGATGTCATCAAGCCTTGCTGACGCTCTCTTTCCAAGCACCAAACAGCGTGTATTGAGTGTGCTGTTCGGCCAGCCTTGGCGAAGCTTCTATGCCAATGAGGTCATTGGCATAGTGGCTAGCGGCTCCGGCGCAGTTCAGCGTGAGCTGGCTGCATTGGCTCAGAGTGGCCTAATCACTGTCAAGGCAATCGGTAATCAGAAGCACTACCAAGCCAATCCGGAGTCCCCGATCTTTGCGGAACTGTGCGCGATCGTACAAAAAACGATAGGGTTGGTAGAACCCCTGCGTCATGCTCTTCAGCCGCTGGCGTTGCGAATTACCGCAGCCTTCGTTTATGGTTCTGTTGCAAAGAGAGAGGACACGGCGCGAAGTGACATTGACCTTATGCTGGTGAGTGAGGATGTGAGCTACGCGGATGTCTTTGACGCCCTTGAAGAGGCAAGCAACATCTTGGGGCGACCCGTCAATCCAACTATTTTGACTCGGGAAGAGTTCTTGAAACGGATGGCTGCACACGAGTCGTTCCTCACTAGAGTGCTGGATCTGCCCAAGCTCTGGGTCATAGGTGGCCCGGATGATCTCCCCGCTTGAGAATCTTGCTGGCCAAGGCAAACCTCTCAAGAAAGAGGCGCCAGACGCCAAGGAGTTTGATGGCCTGAAGCGATCAGGCCATGCAAGGCTGAAGGATGCCCTCAACTCTTCCCTAGCCATCGAGAGTCGTTTCGACTTGGCTTATAACGCCGCTCATGCGTTTTGCCTGGCGGCTCTCCGGTGGAATGGGTATCGATCTACGAATCGCTATCTGGTATTTCAGCTGCTACCCCACACGTTGGGCCTCGGACCTGCAGTCTGGAGAGTGCTGTCAAAATGCCACGACGTTCGCAATCTCGGTGAATACGAAGGGGATTTGAACGTCGATGACCGTATCGTTCTTGATCTCGTGACGGCATGTCAGATAGTTGCTGACAAAGTCGATGCGCTAGCATCGCCGACGGCTCCGATCGCTAAGGGATAGGCGGCGGCTTAGCGATAGGTGGAGTCAGATCTCGCCGCAGGTCGTCTAGAGGCGACTGGCTACGATGAAATCTAGTCCGGCTTTCTTGCTTGTCGGGCCTGGGTTCTTTAACAAAAAAGTTGGTAGATTCTCGGCGTCCGATTTTTTCTTTTGAAAACAAGCGGTTAGATTTGGTGTGTTCCCCGCGTGAGCGGGGATGAACCGCTCGTGGTTGGCTTCCTGTTAGGCGTCAATAAGTGTTCCCCGCGTGAGCGGGGATGAACCGTAGCGCAGTGCGTCGCGTTCTGCTTCGTCTTGGTGTTCCCCGCGTGAGCGGGGATGAACCGCCGCCGACGAACGCGAGCATGCGCACGCCGTGGTGTTCCCCGCGTGAGCGGGGATGAACCGCTCCTGAATGGTCTTGCCTAGGCCGCAGTCCTGTGTTCCCCGCGTGAGCGGGGATGAACCGCCGATAGACCGGCACGAAGTCGGCCCCGCTGAAGTGTTCCCCGCGTGAGCGGGGATGAACCGTATGTCGGCCTGGGCGGTGATCGCCGCGAAGCGTGTTCCCCGCGTGAGCGGGGATGAACCGTCATCGCGCAAATCGGGGCAATGCGGGCCTGTGTGTTCCCCGCGTGAGCGGGGATGAACCGTTGCTCAAAACGAAACCTCCGAAGATGTTGAGGTGTTCCCCGCGTGAGCGGGGATGAACCGTGATGCTAGGGGTCGTAGGGCGTGACCTTGGCGGTGTTCCCCGCGTGAGCGGGGATGAACCGGAACGCCGGCCATCCCCGGCCATCGAATACCGGTGTTCCCCGCGTGAGCGGGGATGAACCGCTGCCGCGACAACAACAAACATGGCGATAGCTGTGTTCCCCGCGTGAGCGGGGATGAACCGTTGCCGTTGCTATCGAAGAGCAACGCGCAGTTGTGTTCCCCGCGTGAGCGGGGATGAACCGCGCGATGGCGAAGGCGGCCAGCGTCACCATGTGTGTTCCCCGCGTGAGCGGGGATGAACCAACCTGCGTGTACATGACCTCGACCGCATCAGAGTGTTCCCCGCGTGAGCGGGGATGAACCGAGGAATGCACGGTTTCGGAGTTGCACAATAGGGTGTTCCCCGCGTGAGCGGGGATGAACCGATGCACGACTTCCATACCGAGCAGCGCCAGGCCGTGTTCCCCGCGTGAGCGGGGATGAACCGAGGATGGTGCTGTGGGTGGCCGGCTGGCCATGGTGTTCCCCGCGTGAGCGGGGATGAACCGCTACGATCCATGCGCGTGTCGCTGAGTTGGTTGTGTTCCCCGCGTGAGCGGGGATGAACCGGCCGGAGCCGATCAGCGGGCGCACTGCGCTGGGTGTTCCCCGCGTGAGCGGGGATGAACCGAGGCCCAACACGCGCACACGGATCTAAACGTAGTGTTCCCCGCGTGAGCGGGGATGAACCGCTGCAAGCGGCCAACGCGCAGGCCCGCGCATTGTGTTCCCCGCGTGAGCGGGGATGAACCGCCGTCATAGCCTGGCTGAGATGCAGCCCTCCGCGTGTTCCCCGCGTGAGCGGGGATGAACCGAAAGGGCCGGCGCGCAGCTTCTGGCAGGGGGAGTGTTCCCCGCGTGAGCGGGGATGATCCGGACTGGATAAAGGTCCTATCGTGCTATCCACGTGCATTCCGGCAGGAGCGTGCCGCCCACGATTCATGCTGTTTCCAAGCAGGTCTGGACGGTCCAGCGGGCAATGGAATCAACCCTTCAGGGGCGGGGCCACACCTCCTCAGCATAGAGCTGGCCTCGACCCCTGTAACCCCTACATCACCAGCTTCGTCGGCAACATCACCTCGAACGTGATTCCTTCCTCCGACTTGCCCGCCGTGCCGCGCTGCGAGCTGAAGTAGAGCCGGGTGCCGTCGGGCGAGACCGCGGGGCCGGTGATTTCGCTGTCGTCGTGGCCGACCAGCCGCATCACGGCCTGCGACGTGCCGTCGTCGCGCAGCACGCCGATCTCCAGGTTGCCCGCGTCCTCGGCCACCAGCATTTCGCCGAAGGAGGTGATGGTGATGTTGTCCGGTTCGTCGATGCTGTGGGTCTCGGCCGGGCCCAGCTTGCCGTCGAAGATGACTTCGAGGGTGCGGTGGGCGGTGTCGTAGGCCCAGATGCGGCTGTTGCGGGACGTGACGAAGAACACGATGCCGTTGAAGAACCAGATGCCTTCGGCCTTCTGGAAGTAGTTGCCGGGGGGTAGGATGCCGCCCTTGCGCAGGGTGTCGCGGATGTTTTTCTGGCCCTGGTCGGGGAAGGCGACGGGTTCCCAGGTGATGGAAACCGGCGTCTTGCCGAAGCCGATGAGGTTCGCGTAGGCGGCGTCGGAGGAGTCGGCGTCGCGGGGCAGGGCGTCGATGCGCAGTACCTGCAACTGGCCGGACTCGAACTTGACGGGGCGCTCGGCGCCGGTGGGCCAGTCGGTCGAGTCGCAGACGTAGCGGTAGATGCGTCCGCCGCTGGCATCCTCGGTCAGGTACAGCATGCGGTTGGACGGATCGACGCAGACTGCTTCATGCGCGTACTTGCCCAGGGCCGGCCAGGCGCGGGGCGGCTTGGCGTCGGACCAGGGGTGGTAGGGGTCGCATTCCCAGACCATGCCGGCGATCTGCTGGGTGAGCTCGAATTCTTCGCATGACAGCCAGGTGTTCCAGGGCGTGGGGCCGCCGGCGCAGTTGCCCGAGGTGCTTTTCAGGATGGGGTAGGCGTCGATGACCTTGCCGGTCTTGTCGAATTTGAGCGCGCTGACGCCACCCAGCGGGGCGGTCATTTCGGCGTTGCTGACGTAGATCCAGCCGCCGTCGTCGGTGGCATAACAGGCGCCGCCGTCGGGCGCGGCATGCCACAGGAAGCTGCCGCCGCTGACCGGCGCCTTGCCGCTGCGCGCGACGATGCGCGAGGAGAAGCCCTTGGGCAGCATGACGCCGTTGGCGTCGGCGGGCTGCAGCGGGGTGAATTTGGCGAAGGGGTTGAACTTCTCGACCGGCGGTTCGGGATCGACGGGGGGCTTGGGGTCGACCGGCGCGGGGTTGGCGGAGGCATCGTCGCCATCGCCGCCACAGGCGGCCAGGAAGCCCGTCAGGCTGACCGCGCCGGCGGTGCGGAAGGTCTGGAGCAGGAAGGCGCGGCGCAGGGAGAAGTCCAGGGGGATGACGGGATAGGTGGGATCGCTCATTGTTCTCGGGATACGGATGGGTGGAGGCTCGGGTGTGGAGCGGTGCCATCCTGCGTGCCTCGCGTTACAGGGTGGTGACTCCATCGGGCAGCTCGGCATTGCGTTTACACTTTCACGCTTCGGCACCGGGGATCTTTTTCATGGGCACCACAGCGCTTGTTCTCGGCCGGGTCGCGGTCTTCTGCGGCTCGAATTTCGGTTTCTCGGACGAGTACGCGCAGGCTGCGCGGCAACTGGGTGCGCAGATAGCGGCCCGGGGCCTGACGCTGGTCTACGGCGGCACCCACAAGGGCCTGATGGGCATCATGGCCGACACGGTGCTGGAGGCCGGCGGCCAGGCGGTGGGCGTCATCAATCGCCGGCTGCATGACCGTGGCCATCTACATCCGGGGCTGACCTCGCACGAGATCGTGGCGGACATGCGGGCGCGCAAAGCGCGCATGGCGGACCTGGCGGACGCTTTTATCGCAATGCCCGGCGGCCTGGGGACCTTCGAGGAGTTGTTCGAGGCCGCCACGCTGACGCAGTTGGGGGACCATACCAAGGCCTGCGGGGTCCTGAACGTGCGCGGTTTCTACGAGCCCATGCGCGCCATGCTGACGCACGCGGTGCAGGAGGGCTTCATGAAGGCCGAGCACCGCGACATGATCGTGATCGAGGCCGACCCGGGTGCGCTGCTCGACGGACTGGCGGCCTGGAAGGCGCCGACCGTGACGAAGTGGATCGATGAGCCCGGTCCGGCGGCCTGACCCGGCCGTCCATTTGATTAAACTGAGGCGGCCTCGCCGGTTTTTTCCATCATCCTGGGCCCGTCACCGGCCCCCACTCTTCGCAGACAACCATGACAAGAATCCGCATACGCGCCGCCGAATACGAGTTCATTGCCGAGACCAACCCGGATGCCCCCGCGACGGTGGCGGCCTTCATGAAGCTGCTGCCCTACAAGCAGAAGATCATCCACGTGCGCTGGAGCGGCGAGGGCTGCTGGATTCCGCTGGGCGAGTTCAAGCTGGGCGTGGGGTTCGAGAACCACACCAGCCATCCGTCGGTGGGGGACATCCTGTTCTATCCGGGCGGCTACAGCGAGACCGAAATCATCCTGGCCTATGGCAGTTGCATGTTCGCCAGCAAGTTGGGCCAGCTTGCCGGCAACCATTTCCTGACCGTGGTCGAGGGCAGGGAGAACCTGCGTGCGCTGGGCGTGAAGACGCTGTGGGAAGGCGCGCAGGATATCGTTTTCGAACTCGAGTCCTGATCCGCGCGGTACCTCCCGGCCATTGGTTTTTTTCATCGGATTATTGGTTTTTATCGTTTGCCGACCGGAAGGCAGGACGATGAAATAGCTCTCCATCAATCACCTATGGGGAGCATTCGATGCAGACATTCCTGGGGCGGGTGGTCCCGCTGCTGGCGCTTGCAGGCATGGCCATGTCCGTGTCCGCGGCAGATGGATTGGAGCGGCGGACCTATAACTATTCCAAGCATCCGCCCAAAGTATTTTCCGAAGCGGTGACGCTGTCGGGCCTGGAGCACGGCAAGCTGGTGTTCCTGGCCGGAGTCGGCTCCGAGGACGAGGAGGGGCCGCGGGGCAGGATCCGCCATCCCGACGATTTCGCTGCGCAGTGCCGCTATGCCTACGACAAGATCAAGCGCGCGCTGGCGGCGAACGGCGCCACGCTCGGGGACGCGGTCAAGATCGTCGTCTACCTGACGGACATCAAGTATCGGGATGCCTGGGCCGAGTGCCATTTGCAGAGCTTCGCCGGGGCGACCGTGCCGGCCAATACCTTGCTTGTCGTCAATCAGCTTTCCTGGCCCGAGATGAAGGTCGAGGTGGACGTGACGGCGGCGGTGCGCCGGTAACGGCGGCGTTCAATGGGCAAGGAGCAGGCAATGACGAAAAATCATGGCAAGTCCGTGTTCGGCTGCGCATGTTGTTCGGGATGGACGCGGCGAGGTTTCCTGGGCGCGTTGGGCGCGCTGGGCGTTGCGGCCGCCGGGGCGCGGGCGGCCACCGATGCGCCGCGGATCATCGACGTGCATCACCATATCTCGCCACCTTCCTGGGTGGCTGCGCTGAGGCGGGCCCGGCTGGATTCCCCGGCCGTTAACGATTGGACGCCGCAGCGATCGATCGAGGACATGGATCGCGGCGGCGTGGCCACGGCCGTGACCTCGCCCACGCTGCCCGCGGTGGCCTTCCTGCCTCCCGCCGAGGCGGCGGCGATCGCCCGCGAAGCCAACGAATATGCCCGCGGGCTGGCGATGAAGTATCCGGGCCGGTTCGGGGCGTTTGCCATGCTCCCCATGCCGCATGTGGACGAGACGCTCAAGGAGATCGAATACGCATTGGATGTCCTGAAGTGCGATGGCGTGGCCTTCATGACCAGCTATGAGGGCAAGTACCTGGGTGACGCGGCGTTCACGCCTGTCATGGAGGAGTTGCACCGGCGCGGAGCGACGGCCTATACCCATCCGAACGATCCCGCCTGTTGTGTCAATCTGGCCACCGAGGTGCCGCCGGTGATCATCGAGTACGGCACGGATACGACACGCACCATCGCCAGCCTGATCTTCTCGGGTACCGCGGCGCGTTGTCCGGGCGTGCGCTTCATCTTCTCGCATGCGGGGGGAACGGTGGCGGCGCTGACCGAGCGGCTTACCGCCCAGGTGGTGCGTTTCCCGCCATTCAAGGAGCGCGGCTTCACGACCCGCGGCGTCACGGACCAGTTGCAGCGTTTCTACTACGACACCGCGCGGTCGGCCAATCCCGCCTCCATGGCCGGCCTGACCAGGATGGTGCCGACGTCGCAGATCGTGTTCGGCACCGACTATCCGTACGGCACCGCGGTCGACCATGTGAGGGGCTTGCGGGAGATCTTCGATGCGCAGGACATGCGCCGCATCGTGCGGGACAACGCCTTGCGGCTGATGCCCCGGCTGGGGTGAAGCAAGCCGGCCGCGGCGCGATGCGCGGCCGGGCACCCGCTATCGCAGGAAAAGCTTGTAGGCCGGGTTTTCCGATTCATCCCAGTGCCGGTAACCCAGTTCCGCCAGGAAGGCCGCGAAGGTCTTCTTGTCGGACGGCGGCACTTGCAGCCCCACGACGATCTGTCCGTAGTCGCCGCCCTGGTTGCGGTAGTGGAACAGGCTGATGTTCCAGTTGGGCGACATGGAGTTCAGGAAGCGCATCAGCGCGCCGGGCCGCTCGGGGAATTCGAAGCGGTACAGCAGCTCGTGATTGGCCTGGGGACCGCTGCCGCCTATCATGTGGCGCAGGTGGGTCTTGGCCAGTTCGTCGTGCGTGAGGTCGATGGCGGTGAAGCCGTTGCGCCGGAAGTTGGCGGCGATCTTGGTGGATTCGCCGGCCGACGCGGTCTGCAGGCCCACGAAGACGTGGGCCTGTTCGGAGTCGGCCATCCGGTAGTTGAACTCGGTCACGTTGCGGTTGCCGACCAGTTCGCAGAAGCGGCGGAAGCTGCCGCGTTCCTCGGGCATGGTGACGGCGAACACGGCTTCGCGCGCCTCGCCCACGTCGGCACGCTCGGCCACGAAGCGCAGGCGGTCGAAGTTCATGTTGGCGCCGCAGGCGATGGCCACCAGGGTCTTGCCCTTCATGCGGTGCTGGGCGGCATACTTCTTGAGGCCGGCCAGGGCCAGCGCCCCCGCGGGTTCCAGCACGCTGCGGGTTTCCTCGAACACGTCCTTGATCGCGGCGCAGATGGCGTCGGTGTCGACCACGACGAAGTCGTCCACGTATTTGCGGGTGAGGCGGTAGGTTTCCTCGCCCACGAGCTTGACGGCGGTGCCGTCGGAGAAGAGGCCGACGTCGGGCAGGGTGACGCGGCGGCCTTTCTTCACGCTCTGGACCATGGCGTCGGAGTCGACGGTCTGTACGCCGATGATGCGGATCTCGGGGCGCAGCTGCTTGACGTAGGCGGCCACGCCGGAAATCAGGCCGCCGCCGCCGATGGCGACGAAGATGGCGTCGATGGGACCGGGGTGCTGGCGCAGGATCTCCATGCCTATGGTGCCCTGGCCGGCGATGACGTCCGGGTCGTCGAAGGGGTGGACGAAGGTGAGCTTTTCCTTCGCCTCCAGTTGCTTGGCGTGGTTGTAGGCGTCGGTGAAGCTTTCGCCGTGCAGCACGACTTCGGCCTTGCGGGCAAGAACGGCGTCGATCTTGAGCTGGGGGGTGGTGACCGGCATGACGATGACGGCCCGGCAGCCCATGCGCTGGGCCGCCAGCGCGACGCCCTGGGCGTGGTTGCCCGCGGAGGCGGCGATGACGCCGCGCTCGAGCGCCTTGGCCGGGAGGTTGGCCATCTTGTTGTAGGCACCCCGCAGCTTGAAGCTGAAAACGGGCTGGGTGTCTTCCCTTTTGAGCAGCACCGTGTTCGCAATTCGCGCCGAAATCTGGGGAGCGGCTTCGAGGGAGGTCTCGATAGCGACGTCGTAGACTTTGGCGGTGAGTATGCGTTTGAGATAGTCGGTGGCCATGATGCTGCGTCAGGGGTTGGTGGAAAAACCGTAGTCCTTTAGTTTGACACAGATGGCTCAAGAGGCGCTTCGCCCCCCTGAAATAGCCGGGTCCGGCTCCTACCCAGGGCGCCGCCGCGTAGCGGCTGGGGGCTAACCATACTGGGCGCCCGAAGGGCGTAGGGGGTGGGCTAAACTCCTCGCCATGCATCAATGGCTGGAATCCTCCGTTCACTGGCTGCTCCACGCGCTGGCCCTGCCCGAGGTGGGGCTGTCGGCCGTTTTCCTGGTCAGCCTGGTATCGGCCACCTTGCTGCCCATGGGGTCCGAGCCGGCGGTGTTCGGCTATGTGAAGCTGGCGCCGCAGATGTTCTGGGTGGCGGTGCTGGTGGCGACGGCGGGCAATACCGTGGGGGGGATGATCAGCTACTGGATGGGGGTGGGCGCCAAGCGGGCGGTGGAGCGTATCAAGGCGCGGCGCGAGGCGCGGCATCCCCATGAGCACGAGGTGGAGCCGGACGCGGACGAAGGGCATGCGCCCACGCGGAAGGATCGGTGGCACGCCTATGCCCATGCATGGATAGAGCGGTTTGGCGCGAAGACGCTGCTGTTGTCGTGGGTGCCCCTGGTGGGGGATCCGCTGTGCGCGGTGGCGGGGTGGCTGCGGCTGGATTTCCGGGCCTGCGTGGTCTATATGGCCATTGGCAAGTTCGGGCGCTACGCCACGATGACCGCCGCGCTGCTGTGGGTGTTCCCCGACAAGTAGCAAGAACAGGATCTGGAATATGACGACGCGGGTCTACGGACTGAACAATTGCGATACCTGCCGCAAGGCGCGTAAATGGCTGGCGGCCCAGGGGCTGGAGGCCGATTTCATCGACTACCGCGAGCATCCGGTGGGCGCGGACGCGCTGCGGGACTGGGCGGGGCAGGTAGGGGGCTGGGAGAAGCTGGTGAACCGGTCGTCCACGACCTGGCGCAACCTGCCCGAGGACCGCAAGCAGCCCGCCGGCGAGGGGCAGTGGCTGGCGCTGGTGGCCGAGTATCCGACGCTGGTGAAGCGGCCGGTGCTGGTGACGGCGGACGGGGTGGCCAGCGTGGGGTTCTCGGAAGCGGGCTGGGCGCGGCGCCTGGGATCTGCCTCCTAGGGGGCGATTTCCCCTCGCGATGGATGCAATTCCCGCGAGATATGACCCTTTTCACGGGTCGGGAAAAGGGAGCAGCCCCGGCGAGGGGGCGGGGCAATCGGCTAGAATGATCGGCTACCTTCGGGATGAAGTACAGCCCCCACCATGAACGCCCCTCTGCCCATCGCCCTCGCCCCTGCGCACGCACCGACCCGCCTGCGGGAGATTCCGTACAACTACACGTCGTTTTCCGACCGGGAAATCGTGCAGCGGCTGCTGGGCTCGCAGGCTTGGGAAATGCTGTGCGACCTGCGCGGCGAGCGCCGCACCGGCCGGTCGGCGCGCATGCTGTACGAGGTGCTGGGCGACATCTGGGTGGTGCGCCGCAATCCCTATCTGCAGGATGACCTGCTGGACAACCCCAAGCGCCGCGGCCTGCTGGTCGAGGCGCTGAATCACCGGCTGCGCGAGGTCGAGCGCCGGCGCGAGCCGGATGACGCGGAACGCGACGGCAAGGTGGGTCGGCTGCTGGACATGGCGCGCAGCGCCGTGCGGGCCTTCGAGCAGGAGTTCAACGAGACCGCCGAGCTGCGCCGCCGCGTGCAGAAGGTGCTGGGCCGCACGACCGCGCGCGACAACATCAAGTTCGACGGGCTGTCCCGGGTCTCGCACGTCACCGACGCCACCGACTGGCG
>JGI26527J51213_1001270_pt1 | contig 18185 bp, 17 predicted proteins | sample ThiBiot_300_biof_FD_51213 | JGI IMG/M metagenome (IMG submission 51213) | reverse complement strand
CCGCTCGTGGGAATCCTTATTGAGTACGGACCCTAGTGGTCCAATTCTAACATTTGCATCCCGTTGCCGCAGGGAGTTCTTGCAAATGTTAGAATCAAAGGGCCACTAGCAGCTATCAGGTTTCTAGTGGAGTTTTGAATTTGACATTCGCCTGACAAGTTCGCTGCAAAGTGGGTAGCGAATGTTAAATTCGCTCCACTAGCTGCCTGATTCAGGAGGCAAATCCGTTTTTCTGCGATCGGCTCAATGTCTCGCTAACGATGTTCGCTCAGAAAGGCTTCACCAGCGTTCGGTAACACTGTGCATCTCGAATAAGGATGCGCGCGCCCGATGCAATTGGCCGATCACCATCGCGATACTGATACGATGTCGCCGGCGATATACGCCGCGCTCGTGGGGTCGCTGTTTCAGAATCCGGCGCCGATGTTCGCCGGCGCGGTTTGTGCGGCGATTGCCGCCACCATGACCGCGTTGAAGACCGGCAACCATCTGTTGTGGCCCTGCGCGGTATCGCTCGTTCTGGTCGGTGCGCTCCGCAGTTACGACATGGTGAAGTACAAGCGCCGCCGTTCGGACCTGACCGTGGCGGAGGCAGCCAGTTGGGAGATACGGTACCAGGTCGGCGCGGTGCTCTACGCAATTGCGCTCGGCGCGTGGTGCGCCATCTCGCTTTTGATGACCGACGATGCGGTTGCGCATATGATCTGTATCGCGGTCACCACGGGATACGTGGCGGCCGGCGCCGGCCGCGCCTACGGGCGCCCCTGGATCTTCCACCTCCAGATTCTGCTGACCTGCGGACCGATGGCCACGGCGATGGCGCTGCGTCTGGACCCCTACTACGTGGGAATGGCGCTTCTCACCGTGCTGTACTTCCTCGGCCTTGAGAGGATCACCACGCGATTGCAGGCGATTTTCGTCCGTGCCCTGATCGCGCGTGAACGCGAAGCCGCACTCGCCGCCCAGTTCGACACTGCGCTGAACAACATGCCGCATGGCCTGTGCATGTTCGGCGCCAACGGCCGCCTCGGCGTGATGAACTATCGCTTCAGTGAAATGATGCATCTCGCCGAAGGATTCGTGCGTCGCAATGTCGGCGCGGCGGACGTCATCGCGGCATGCGTGGCGGCCGGAAAGATGTCGTCCGAAAACGGGCGGACGATCATTTCGGAACTCGAGAATTCGCAGGCTGGCGCGATCGTGACCGCCGATGCGGACGCCGAACACGGCCGGGCGCTATCCTGGACGTTCCAGCCGATGGCTTGCGGAGGAACCGTCGTTCTGGTCGAGGACATCACCGAGCGGCGCAAGGCGGAGGCGCGGATCAGCCACCTCGCCCGTTTCGATTCGCTGACGGAGTTGCCCAACAGGCTCAGCTTCCGCGACGAAATCGAACGTCTGCTGGCATTGCCGGGCGGCGAGTTGCGGCTCTCGGCGCTGCTGTTCATCGATCTCGATCAATTCAAGCAGATCAACGATACGCTTGGCCATCCCTGCGGCGACCGCCTGTTGTGCATCGTCGCCGACCGGCTCCGGGGAATGCTGCGCCCGGAGGATTTCGTGGCGCGATTCGGCGGCGACGAATTCGTCGTGTTCCAGCAGAACATCCAGTCGCCGGAGGAGGCGGCCGCGCTGGCCCGTCGCATCGTCGAACGACTCACCGAGCGATACGAAGTCGATCGCCACCTTGTCGAGATCGGCGCGAGCATCGGCATCGCGCTGACGTCGCCAGGCGCCACCGCCGACACCCTTCTCAAGAACGCCGATATGGCGCTCTACCGGGCCAAGGCGGGTGGTCGCGGCGCATTCTGCTTCTTCCGCAGCGAGATGGCGGAAACCGTCGAAGCGCGCCGCACCCTCGAACTCGATCTGCGCAAGGCGCTGGCCAACGAAGAGTTCGAGCTGTTCTATCAGCCGCTGGTCAATCTGAGGTCGGGACGGATCATGGCTTGCGAGGCGCTGCTGCGCTGGAATCATCCGACGCGCGGAACGGTGTCGCCGATAGACATCATTCCGGTGGCGGAGGAGATGGGCCTCATCATCGATCTCGGCCGCTGGATTTTGCGCAAGGCCTGCATGGAATGCATGACGTGGCCGGAGGCCGTCAGCGTCGCCGTCAATTTCTCGTCGCAGCAGTTCCACCAGCGCGAGATCCTGAGCGAAGTCCGCTATGCGCTGGAGGTCTCAGGTCTTCCGGCGCACCGCCTGGAGATCGAGATCACGGAATCGTCCTTGCTGCGCAATACCCAGTGGACGCTTGATGCCCTGACTCAGTTGCGCTCGGCGGGCGTGAAGATTTCCCTCGACGATTTCGGCACCGGCTATTCGAGCCTCAGCTATCTGCACAACTTCCCGCTTCAGAAGGTCAAGATCGACCGCTCGTTCCTCGAAGGGATCGATACGGACCGCCCGCTGACGCTATTGCGCGGCGTGGCGCGGCTGAGCGCCGATCTCGGCATGTCCGTTGTCGTCGAAGGCATCGAAACCAACGAGCAGCTCGAACTGATCAGCGCCGATGGCACGGTAACGGAAGCGCAGGGCTATCTGTTCAGCCGGCCGGTGTCCGCGGCCCGTATCCGTCAACTGCTGGATGCCTCCCATGGACGGCGTCAGCGCGGCGACAATGTAAAAATCCTCCCGTCACGGTCGATTGCCTGAATTTTTTCCACGATTCTCCCGACCTGAAATTGAAATCTTCTCATTCGATGAGGAGTGCAACCGATGCGATTTAACACTATTGTTATGATAAGAGGATACGGATTAACGCTAATGCTTTGTTGTCTTTGCAATGTGTTAGCAAAGCGTTAACCTTCGGTTGTCGGCTGGGATTCAAGGTGGATCGGGGGTGTTCCAATGAGTTCAGCTCAACAGACGATTACCAAGCCAGCAGATCGCGGCATCGAGCTTCTCGATCGCATCGACTATCGCCTGATGGACACGCGGGCGGAGAGGGATCTCATCTATCGCCTGCGATATCGGGCCTATTTGAAGGAAGGGGCGATCGAGCCCAATCCCGATCATAAAATCACCGATCGGTTCGACGATATGCCGAACTCCTGGGTTTTCGGCGTTTATCTGGATGGCGTGCTCGCCAGTTCCATCCGCCTCAGCATTTCCTCGCCGGAATCTCCGCTTTGTCCGTCGGTGGAGGTGTTCCAGGATTATCTTCAGCCGGAGGTCGATCAGGGCAAGGTCATGGTTGACCCGACCCGCTTTGTCGCCGATCCCGAAATCGCGGGACGATTTCCGGAATTGCCATACCTCACGCTTCGGCTGTGCTTCGTCGCCTGCAGCTTTTTTCACGCCGATCTTGGTCTGGCCACCGTCCGCGCCGAGCACCGAACATTCTACACCCGCCTGTTCAACCATCAGCCGCTGAGCCCGCCGCGCCTCTATCCGGGGCTGATCAAGCCGATTTGCCTGATGGCGGTCGATTTTCCGGCCTCGCGCGAAAAGGTCTTCGCCCGCTATCCTTACCTGCGCTCGAGCTATTTCGAACGGCGGATGTTGTTCGAGCGAAGGAGCGGAGCCGCGGCGTCTGTGCTGACCGGTTCTACGCTTCCGTTCGCGCGAGTCTCGACCGCCCCGAAGTTTTGATCCGGAACCGGTCGTCTCTCCGTCCTGTCAGGCTCGATGGACCATCCTCGATAGGCCGACCGCCCCTCCGGTATGATGCCTGACTCCAAACGCTGTGGCCCGAAAACGATATTGAATGTGAATCGCGCCGTGAAAACCGGTGGCACTTCACCGTCACGCCACATTTGCAACTCATTAACTATTGCAGCGCTTCTTTTCGCAAAACTTGGCATTTGATGCAGTCGGGCAACGTCTCATCAAGGTTGACGGAACGTTCGCTTAACCATCGCCCTGTAGAGCGGATGACAGTGGAAAAACGTGAGCGTGGAGGCTCCGGAATGTTACATCAGAAGCGAATCCTCCGGGGATTGAAGCTGGTCGCCGTGCTCGCGGCGGCGCTGTCGATGGGGGCCTGCGCCAACAAGAACGGCATGGGCGGCGCGGATGGCGCCATGGCCGGCGCCGCTACGCCGGGCAGTCAGCAGGATTTCGTGGTCAACGTCGGCGACCGCGTCTTCTTCGAAAGCGACCAGACCAACCTGTCGCCGCAGGCAATTACGACGCTGGAGAAGCAGGCGCGCTGGCTGCAGACCTATCCTCGCTATTCTTTCACGATCGAAGGCCATGCCGACGAACGCGGCACCCGCGAGTACAACATCGCGCTTGGCGCACGTCGTGCGCAAACGGTTCGGGCCTTCCTCGCATCGCGCGGCATCGACGCGGGCCGGATGCGTACGATCTCCTACGGCAAGGAGCGACCGGTCGCCGTCTGCAACGACATCTCCTGCTGGTCCCAGAATCGCCGTGCCGTCACGGTGTTGAACGCCAGCTCCTGAAAACGTCGCGCATCTCTAGTTTCCGACCGGCGTCCCTTCGGGCGCCGGTTTTGTTTTGAAGCGGTGTCCGAGAATTTCGAACTGGCGCGTTTTTTAGCGATCGCCGCTGTGATCCGGCTCGACGCCCGGAATCAGTTTGAGTGCTAGGGAGGACGCGCAAACGGTGATGAGCGAAATGCAGGCCGTGGTGGTCGCGTGCATCGCGGCTCGAGCTACGCGAGACAGCGTGTCGATCCGGGTAAGGACCAGCCTGCCGGAGTCTCGGGAGCGATCACTGTCCGGCAGGACAGCCATGAAAACGTTGCTGACCATGCGCGAGGATGTTAGCCTGAATGCTCAAATCGAAGAGGTGAGCTATTTCGATGTCCGGTCATACGCCTTTGATGATGAGGGCTGCCGTTGCTCGTCTCGTCTTCTTTCTTGGCATATGGCTTGTGATTGCGGGTTGGAGCGAAGAGAATCTTGCCGTCGGTTTGGTGGCGTCCGCGCTTGCTCTGTGGATCAGTCTGTCGCTCTTGCCGCCCAGCGCGGTCCGCCTGCGTCTTGTCCAGCTTGCCAGACTTAGCTTTCGTTTTCTGAGTTGCTCGATCATCGCTGGCGTGGATGTCGCCCGCCGCGCGCTTCTGCCGCGCGTTGATCTACGTCCTGGATTTGCCGACGTTCCCGTTACCCTGCCGCCCGGCGGAGCTCGCAATGTCTTTCTCGTCTATCAGAGCCTTCAGCCGGGTACCTCGCCGATAGGTGTGGAAGGCGACATGCTTCAGGTGCATTGCCTCGACATTTCGCAGCCGACAGCGGAAGCCATCAAGGCGGACGAGACCCTGTTCAAAGCGGCGATCTGTCATGAATGAACTGCTTCTCGCCGCGGCGGGCCTGATCATACTCATGGTTGCGGTTGGACTTGCGCGCATTTCGCGCGGCTCGGACGTGGAAGGATTGATGGCGGTCCAACTGCTCGGTACCGGCGGCATCGCAGCATTATTACTGATTGCGTATGCGACGAGCGTTCCCGGCGTGGAGGATGTTGCGCTGGGTCTTGCCTTGCTCGCCGCGTTTGCCACCATTGCTCTGGTCAATCTGCTCGATGCTGAACAAGGAGACGGGGAAGCGTGATCGCGTTTCTCGACCTCTTGAGTATCGCCGCCATCGCTGCCGGCACGTTTTTCTTTTTCGCCGGAACAGTTGGCCTTCTGCGTTTTCCGGATTCGCTCAGCCGTCTGCATGCTCTGACCAAGGTCGACAATCTCGGCCTTGGCCTGATCGTGCTTGGCCTGCTCCCGCGTGCCGAAAGCGCGCTTTCAGCGCTTAAGCTGGTTGTCATCTGGGCCTTGGTTCTGCTCTCCGGCGCCTCGACTGCGCAATTGATTGGTCGCGCGCTGAGGCGAGGCCGCAAATGAGTCTTCTCCCCTATCTCGACATCTGTCTCGCCCTTTTAGTCGTCGCCGTCGCCTTCTGGACCATCGCGGCGCGAGACCTGTTCGCTTCGGTGGTCGGCTATGTCGCCTACGGGTTGTTGCTCGCTTTCGTCTGGATCCGCCTCTATGCGCCGGATGTTGCCTTGACCGAGGCGGCCGTTGGCGGAGGGGTCACCGGCGTCCTGCTTATTACCGCCGGCAAAAGACTCGGAGGGCTCAGGAATGTCGGGCAGGGCGAGCGACCGGGATTCGGCCTCAGCCTCGTCGCCGGCGTGCTCGCCGCGGCTGTCGCCGGCGCCTTGTGCGCTGTCATCCTGATGCTGCCTGATCCGCCGCCGTCGCTCGCACCGGAAGCCGTTGCCGCCATCCACGGCGCCGGCGCCGGCCTTGGCAACCCCATCACGGCGGTGTTGATGTCCTATCGCTCCTTCGACACCATGCTTGAGAAGATGGTTCTGATCCTGGCTGTAGTCGGGGTCTGGTCGGTGGGCGCCGACAACGCCTGGGGCGGAGCGCCGGCGCCGTTTCGCGTATCCAAACCCGACGCTCCCATGGTTTTCCTCGCCCAGATGCTGGCGCCAGTCGGCGTGCTCATTGGCATTCATATATTTTGGGTCGGCGCCGACGAGCCCGGCGGCGCCTTTCAGGGCGGCGCCCTGCTTGCGGCCATGTGGATGGTGACGATGATGGCGGGAGTGGCGCAGCCGCCCCGCGTCGACGCAAGGTGGCTCCGCGTGGCGCTGGTCGCCGGACCTGCGGTATTCCTCGTCATCGGCCTCGCGGGCGGTGTTGTGGCAGGAAGCTTCTTTGCTTATCCGCCCGCCCTCGCCAAGCCGATCATTCTGTTCATCGAAGCGTTCATGGTGTTGTCCATAGCGGCGGCGTTGCCGATGCTCGTCGCCGGTTCACCGGGCGAGAGACCTGATCGATGACGCCATCGGTTATAGCAGGATTGCTCGGCGCGGCTCTGGTTGGTCTCGGACTCTATGGTCTCATTCTCCATCCACATCCGTTGCGCAAATTACTCGCCTTCAATCTGATCGGCAGCGGTGTTTTCCTCGTTTTCGGCATCGTGGCGCGGCGCGGCGCGGCTGCCGGCTTGCGCTTCGACCCGGTCCCGCAAGCCATGATCATCACCGGAATCGTCGTCGCCTTCGCCGCCAGCGCGGTTGCGGTGGCGCTCATCCTGCGCCTGTCCGCGGTGGGCAGGCGCGTCACGTTGGACCCCGAGGTCCCGACCCGGCCGGACGGCGGGGACGCGAAGTGATGACCGAGCTGTGGACGACCACGCCTGGCGGCTACCTCATCGTTCTTGCGATTCTGCTGCCGCTTGCAGGAATCATTCTGTCCTTCACGCTTGGGGGCCGCAGCGCCGAGCGCGTCGCTCTCGGCTCGACGCCATTCGGACTGGCGCTGGCCTGTGCGATCGCGCTCCATGTCGGTCGAGCGGGCAAGCCCATCGTCTACGTGATCGGCGCGCTGGAGCCGCCGCTCGGTATCGCTTTGCGCGCCGACGGCATATCGGCGATCATGCTGATCACCACCGCGGTTATTGTAACGGCCGCCGCATTATACGCCCGCGCGAAATTCGCCACGCCTGACGGCATCCGGGAAAGCCGAAGCTCCCTGATTTTCTGGATCATGCTTCAGTCGATCTGGGCCGCGCTGATCATCATTTTCGTCAGCGGCGACCTCTTCAACCTTTACGTCGCGCTGGAACTGCTTACCTTCGCTGCGGTGCCTCTCGTTTGTATCGATGGCCGCCCGGAGACGCTCGTCGCCGCATTGCGCTATCTCCTCTTCGCCCTGTTCGGATCGATTTGCTATCTGCTTGGCGTCGCCCTGCTCTACGGGGCGCACGGAACGCTGGACATTCCGCTTCTCGCCCAAAGGGTTCAGTCCACGCCCGTTGTTTGGACGGCAGCCGCTCTTATGACCGGCGGTCTGCTCGCCAAGACGGCTCTTTTCCCTTTGCATCTCTGGCTGCCGCCCGCTCACGCCAACGCGCCGGCGGCGGCAAGCGCGGTGCTGTCCAGCCTGGTTGTCAAAGGCTCGTTCTTTCTCACGCTGCGGCTGTGGTTCTATGTCCTTCCCGGCCTTTCCGCGGATCAGGCAGCGATGGTTATCGGCTGTCTCGGTTCGGCGGCGATTATCGCGGGCAGCGTCATGGCATTGCGTCAAGCGCGGCTGAAATTGTTGATCGCCTATTCGACGGTGGCCCAGATCGGTTACCTCTTTCTGGTGTTTCCGCTCGCTACAGGCGCGCAGAGCTGGAGCGCGATGAGCTGGAGTGCCTGCTTCATGCAGATTCTCGCCCATGCATTCGCGAAAGCCGCGATGTTTTTCTCCGCTGGCCTGCTCGCCGAAGCGCTTGGCCATGACCAGATCGCAAGGCTTGGCGGCGCGGCGCGCGTGCTGCCTTTGACCTTCCTGACCATCGCTCTCAGCGGATTGTCCCTGATGGGATTGCCGCCGAGCGGCGGCTTCAGCGCCAAATGGCTGATGCTGCAAGCTTCCATCATATCAGGCCAGTGGTTCTGGACGCTTCCCATTCTAGCCGGCGGGCTGCTTGCCGCCGGCTATGTCTACCGCATTCTCGCGCCCGCATTGTCCGATGACCGGATCTCGTTGAAATCGTCGCCGAAGCGCAGCCAGGAGGTTCTTGCGCTTGGTCTTGCGATGATCGCCATCGCACTCGGCTTCATGCCGCAGACTTTCTCTGACATTCTTGAAATAGGCCGTCCAATAGCGGCGGCGCTGCCATGACTGATCTTTTCCCCATCTTGCTGGTTGCGAGCCTGGGCACGCCCCTGGCCTTCCTTGCCGCCTGCTTTGTCAAAGGCTGGCGGCGTCAGGTCCTTGCCCTGCAATGGCTCGCCCCAACGCCCGCTCTCGCGACCGGTCTGGCCGGCCTGACCCGTGCGCCGCTCACCTACGACCTGCCTGTCTCGGGCTTCACCCTGCGCCTCGATCCGCCAAGCGCGCTGCTTCTCGCCGGCGCGGCGCTGCTTTGGATCATCATCAGCGCCGCGATTTGGCGCGACCGCCAGCCGGATAACCGCTGGGGCCTTTCCTGGCTTCTCACCATGACAGGCAATCTGGGGGTCTTTATCGCGGGCGACCTTGTCTCATTCTATCTTTTGTATGCGCTCGCCAGCATTCCTGCCTACGGCCTGTTCGCGTTTTCCGACGACGGCGAGCGCAAACGTGCCGGCGCGATCTATATGGCTTTCACCATTCTCGGTGAGGCGCTTCTGCTGCTTGCCTTCGCAATGCTCATCGCAGGCGAGCCGCACGGCAGCGCGAACATCGCCGATGTCATGGCCGCCTTGCCGACCTCACCCTGGCGAGATGCCATTCTGGGGCTGATCATTGCCGGCTTCGGAATGAAGATGGGCATGATCCCTTTCAATGGCTGGATGCCGCTGACCTATAGCGCGGCGCCTATTCCTGCCGCCGCGGTGCTGAGCGGCGCGGGCGTCAAGGCCGGCGTGATCGGGTTGCTGCGCTTCCTGCCGCTTGGTCTTCCGCTGGAAGGGTGGGGCGATGCCCTGGTGGTCATGGGCTTTCTTTGCGCCTTTTACGGTGTCGCTTTTGGCCTGGTCCAGCAAAACACCAAGGTCGTGCTGGCATATTCCAGCATCAGCCAGATGGGCGTCATTATGGCTGCCTTTGGCGTGGCGCTCGTGAAAGGACAAGCCGGCGCTGCTCTGGAGGTCGGCTTTTATGCCGCAAACCACCTGCTGGTCAAAGCTGCCTTGTTTCTGACTATCGGCGTGCTGGCGATACGAGGCGGAAGGCTTTCCCGCGCGACGTATATTCTTGCTGCCCTGCTTGCCCTGAGCCTTGCCGGCTTGCCGTTGACAGGCGGCGCCCTGGCCAAGATTGCAACGAAGGCGCAATTCGCCGGCGGCGCGGAGGCGGTTCTCGCCACCCTGTCTTCAATCGGCACCGCGATGTTGATGACACATTTCCTGATCTGTCTTGCAACCTCGCCGTCCGGCGCCGCACAGGAATGCCCGGCCGGCTTCGTCCCTCTCTGGCCCGGCATTGCGCTTGGCGCGATCCTGCTGCCGTGGGCCTTTTATCCGGCAGTCGGCGATATCTCATATGCGTTTGAATGGGGCACCCTTGTCGATGGGCTCTGGCCGGTGGCGCTCGGTGTTGGCCTTGCTCTGATACTGCGGCGGATCGACCGGTTCTTGCCCCGCGTTCCGGTCGGCGACAGCATTGTCCTTGAGGAGGCCGCGTTCGGCCGCCTTCTGGGTATCGGCTCATCCTTCAAAGCGCTTGACGCCCGTCTCTGCCAATGGTCGGCGGCGTGCGTCTCATTGCTTCTGATCACTCTCGCTCTGCTGGCGGCGAGTCTTTAGGACGTTTTCGAGAGCGTTGTAAACGATCGAAGCCGTCGGCTGTCGTCGCTTCGCTTTCCTTAACTCAACCACTTCACCCGTCCGGTGGCGAGATCGTGCATGGCGGCAACGGTGCGCAGTTCACCTTTCTCTGCCAGCGCCTTCAGGATCGTGCTCCGCTTTGTCAAATCCGCCGCGGCCATGCGGGCGTTGGTCTCGGCCACCGCCTGGACGAAGGCGTCGTTTTTCGATGAAGGCTTGCCCTCGGCCTTGGTGGCCGAAACCGCCGGCTGAATGTGGGCGAGCGCTCCGGTCAGATGGCCGAGCTTGACGCCATCGATTGCGCCCATGACCGCGCCGCAACTGGAATGTCCGAGCACCACGATGGCGCGCGCGCCGGCGACCTGGGTAGCGAACTCCAGACTGCCGATGATGTCGTCGTTGACGAAGTTGCCGGCAATACGGGCGCAGAATACGTCGCCGATGCGCTGGTCGAACACCAGTTCAGGCGGGACCCGCGAATCGATGCAGCCGACGATGGCCGCGAACGGTGCCTGCGCCTTCGCGGTCTCGCGAACTTGCGCCATCAGATCGCAATTGACGGTTGCGCCGGCGACGAAACGATCATTGCCGGCCTTGAGGCGTGCGATCGCCTCGTCGGGACTGGTGTGCTTCTGCCGGTCTGGCGTGAACACCGCACATTCCGCAGGCTCGGCGCGCGCGCTCCCGGCGGTAGCGCCTGCAAACAGAGCAAACGAAACGCACCCACAGAACAAACGGCGATTCAGCATTGGAAAGCTCCTTCCGGGACCGGGGATGTCCCGCTCTCTGTCTGTCAGAGTCTTGAGAGCGGTACTTTGCACGGCATCGAGCTTAGGCGGGCTTTTGCTGCGGGACAAGGGAGCCGGAGTGGCGCGCCTGAGTAGTTTCAGCGGCGCCTTGGTGGTGAGCAATTGCTTTCGGAAGATGGCGATCGGGTGTGTCCGGATCTCAGCAGGATGTCAGCTTCAATCGGTCGAACGGTCTCCAATTTATCGCGAGCGGGAATCGAAACCGGGCCCTTGGATGGCGATCTTGTCTGATAACGGGAAACCGGCTAGACGTGAACGACATAAGCCATGTACTGCATTCATTCATGACTTTGCCTTGGCCGAGCACCGGAAATACTTCCGGACCACCTGCCCCTTCGAAAGCACCTTCGCCGTCGGGCGTTACCGTACTATCCGATCGACGGTGTGCGTCGAACAGGGGTGCAGTCGCGATGGTTTTCAGGCCGGTCACGGGCGCACCGGAGAAGCCGGCGCCGATTCAGGGAGTGATCTTTTGACCTGCAGGATTCGCTTGCTGACAGTAGCGGCCCTGGCGTCCACGATTTTTTGCGGGGGATGCGCAGGACAACTGGCGCAGGGCGCATTGGTGCCGGTCGAGCCGGTCAATGTGAACGGAATCTCGCATGTGCCAGTGCTCATCGCCACGACGCGAAGCCGCTCGGCAGCCGATGCCGGTGAAATGTTCAACGGCAGCCCGGCGGGCGCCATGTCGTACGCGTCAGTCACTGTGTCGATCCCTCCTGATATCCTGCGAAGGACCGGCGAGGTGCAGTGGCCCACCTCTGCGCCGGGTGATCCCCGGCAAAATTTCGTAACTGTTTCGGCGAACTATCTGGAAAAGCCAACCTTCGTCTCGGACCTTTCGGCCGCCGCCAAGCGCAACGGGCGCGGCAAGGTGCTGGTCTTCATTCACGGGTTCAACAACCGGTTCGATCAGGCCGTCTATCGTTTCGCCCAGATCGCGCATGACTCGGGGGTTTCTGCTGTACCTGTCCTGTTTTCCTGGCCGTCGCGCGGCTTTGCCAGTCTGCGCGCCTACGAGGACGACCTCAATATCGCAGAGACATCCAGCGGAGCCATCGCGCAGTTGCTCGACACGATCGTGAAAAACCCCGACGTGCAAGAGGTGACGGTCCTGTGTCATTCGATGGGTTGTTGGCCCACGGTGGAGGCGCTCCACGCAAGCGCGCAGCGGACTGGCAGGATCGCGAACAAGATCAAGAATGTGATGCTGGTTGCGCCCGATGTCGACGTCGATCTGTTTCGTGCGCGGATGCTGGAAATGGGAAAGAAGAGGCCGCGTTTCGCATTGTTCGTGTCACAGGACGACCTCGCCCTCAGATTGTCCGGATCGATCCGGGGCGGAGCCACACGGCTCGGCAAGGTCAATCCCGATCAGGAGCCTTACAGGAGCGAGTTTCGACGCGAAGGCATCTTGGTGTTTGATTTGACGGGCATGCGCGGACTTGCGCACTCGCGCGCGTTTCGCGAGGTCACATCGGTCATGGGCATGATCGAGCGACGGTTCGCCGAAGGTCAGCAGATGACGGACACTGGTCCCGGAACAGAAGTCGCAGGCCGATAAATTCCAGGAATTTCAAAGGCGGGCAAGCCGCCGTGGGTCAAGCCCGAAAACATGCTTCTCTATAAAGGCTGTAAAACGCATGAAGCCCCGCTTCTGATGGAGAAGCGGGGCTTCTATGGTTTAGTTTGACGCGTTTTCGTTACACGGCATCCAATCCCCGCATTGAGTCCAAGGACATGCTTTGTTCGAAAACGTTGTGCGTGCTTATCGCAGCGTCAACTTCGATACGCCGAGCGCCAGATTCACTCCGATCTGACCCTCGACCGATAGCGGCTGGAGGGAAATCGTGCGGTGGGATCCGCCGACGAGAACATTGGCACCCAGCCCGACACCGATCGACGCGCTGCCGCTTACCCCGGCATAGCTGCCTCGCAGCGAACCGCACGCCACATGTGAGGTCGGCGCGAAGACCGCCCACAACAGCCTTCCGCCGCCGGTGATGCCGACATCGAGTCCGACGCGGCCGATGGTTCCGTTATAGTTACAGCGTCGGGCGTTGGCATTCGGGGTAAAGACACATTGCAGATGCTGCACCGAGCCGACGATTAATCCGACTCGCGGCGCAGCGTGACACGTCAATCCGCCGACACGAGCTTGCTGCGCTCGTGCGGAAGCCGGTGCCGTCAAGGCGACCGTGGTCGCACAGAGAATGGTCGCGAAGCAGAGTTTCCACATTTGTCTCTCCAACCAGGTTTTTCTTGTGACGTTTCGCCATCGGGCATTTTCGCCTCGCACAAGCGAGGCGCAAAAGAAAGTCTAAACAAACTTCCACCTCAGTTAAGCTCGCCGGCAACATGCTATGTCACCGTCGATCTCGTTCTTCGGCCGTCAACGAGAGCATTTGGTGAAAACAGGATCGTCGCCAATGCTCTGTCTCTTGAGCTTACGCAATTCCGGACACGCAACCGCCCGCACTTTTGCCTGAACTGCTCCAAGCGATGCCGGTATCGTAGACGAATGAATCCCTGCAGAACTGCAGCGTCAGTAAATCTGCCGAAGTAGTATGACTTTGCATCGGGAGGAGCCGATCTGAATATCTGGCGGAGATCTATAGGAGATCTATAAACGGCTGCGTCGTATCTTGTTTTACTGCATCGCATATGATGACAGATGAGACAAGTGGCTCGAAATACCGACGTCGGTCTCTTGTGAAGGTCGGAAATGCGCGGCTCTCTAATCTTGGCGGCATGAGCGCCGACGCGCGGATACCTTGGTGCAGACTGCTTGAACCAACTCATCACGCTTGCGGCGTGGGCGGCCATGCGTTTGTGCTTCTCGTAACGCTCTCGCAGATCACGCCGATCTGTCTCTGGACCGCGAGAGGAATTGCGCTTGAACACACGGCGCTTTTCTCATGTTGGACGATCCTGGTCGAACGATCCGACTTTGCTGAGTTGGATCAGTGGATTGGAGCATATTAGATTTGGCACATTTTCTAGATCGGAGCACGATTGCAATGTCCGGGGCGAATGCAATCTCCGCGACCGATCATCACTTTGTCTATTTTTGAAGCGTGTTGGCTGACAGTGTTAATTTGACAAAATGATTGCTCGCGTTGCAGATTCCGCATGTACAGCAGTTGGACAAGTTTTTCTGGCGTTAATTCCGGATGTGAATTCCTGGTTTTGCGGCTGCGGAGGCAAGCGCGACTATTTTGTCTTATCCCGACTCATTTCCGGTTTTCTTTTTCTGATCCATTTCCGGAAAAATATGACGGCGTGGTTTGTTCGTGACCGCGAGGCGCGGGACGTGTCGTTCCCCCGCCATCGACGGCTGCCGCCGCCGCGCAGCGATAATCAGGGAGAAGGGAGAGAAAAGCAGGATCAGGCCGCCTCGAAGTCTCGTATTTGAGGGTGCCCTCGTACTTTGAGGACAGCCTTCTGAGGACAACTCCCAATGGCTCGAAGTGTAATGACTCGAAGTGAAATAGTCGACGCGGTCAAGAAATACACCGACCCATTTCGAGTACAGAAGGGGAGGGGATTCCGCCTGAAGGACTTCGATCCGGGCGACACGCTCGGGCTCAAGATGAACAAGCAGGAGGCGTCACGGCTTCTCCAGCGCGGCTCGGAATGGCTCGCGATGGAGCAGGACATGCTTTATGCGCAGGACTCCTGGTCGGTGCTGCTGGTGTTCCAGGCCATGGACGCGGCGGGAAAGGACGGCACGATCAAGCACGTCATGTCGCGCGTCAATCCGCAGGGCTGCGACGTGTTTTCGTTCAAGCAACCGTCGAGCAAGGAGCTGTCGCACGATTTCCTTTGGCGCTATGCCCAGATGGCGCCCCGGCGTGGCCGCATCGGCATCTTCAACCGCTCCTACTACGAGGAGACGCTTGTGGTGCGGGTGCATCAGCAACTGCTCAAGGCGCAGAAGATTCCTGCCGAACTGGTCGGGCGAAACATATGGGATGAGCGCCTCGCCGATATTGCCCGCTTCGAGGACTATCTGACGCGGCAGGGCACCGTCATTCTGAAGTTCTATCTCAACCTGTCATATGAGGAGCAAAAGAAGCGCTTCATGCAGCGCCTCGACAGGCCCGAGAAGAATTGGAAATTCTCGGCAAGCGACGTTCGCGAGCGCCGCCACTGGGACGACTACATGAAGGCTTATGAAGAGGCGATCCGCGCGACCGCCTCGAAGGCCGCGCCCTGGTTCGTGGTGCCCGCCGACAACAAATGGTTCACGCGCCTTGTCGTTGCCGCCGCCATCGTCGAAGCCATGGAGAAGCTCAACCTCGAATACCCCAAGGTCTCGCCGGAGCAGATGAAAGATCTCGCCGCGGCGCGAGCGGAACTCAAGCAACAAAAATAGGCGCCGGACCGTCCATGTCGACCGCGATTGCGATTCTTGGAGGCGTCGGGCTGTTCCTGCTCGGCATGACCGTCATGACCGACGGATTGAAAGCGCTGGCAGGATCTTCCTTGCGCACCGTGCTTGGCAAGGCGGCGGCCACGCCGCTCTCGGGCGCCTTCTGGGGCGGAATCATAACCCTGCTGGTGCAGTCGTCGAGCGCGGTGACCATGACGACGATTGGTCTCGTCAACGCCGGGCTGCTGACCTTTCCGCAAGGGCTCGGCTTGGTGTTCGGCGCCAATGTCGGCACGACCGGAACGGGCTGGCTGGTGGCGTTGATCGGCGTGCGCGTCTCGCTTTCGGCCTACGCGTTGCCGCTGATCTTCATCGGCGCCCTGACCAAGCTGCTGGCCGGCGGGCGGATCGCGTCGGCGGGCAGCGCGCTCGCGGGCTTCGCGCTGGTGCTTTATGGGCTGACCACGCTCCAGCAGGGCATGGGCGGCCTTGCGGAGAGCCTGAACCCGTCCGACCTCCCCGCGGTGATCGGCATGCCGGGGATCGGTTGGGCGGCCGGTTGGGGAGGCCTTTTCATCCTGATCATCGTCGGCCTCGCCATGACGGCGGTGATGCAGTCCTCCACGGCGGCCATCGCCGTCACCATCGCGGCCTTCTACGCCGGGGCGGTGAGCCTGGAACAGGGCACCGCCCTGATCATCGGGCAGAACATCGGAACAGCGACGAGTTCGGCCATGGCGGCCATCGGCGCGAGCGTGACGGCCAAACGTCTCGCGCTCGCTTATGTGCTGTTCAAGCTGATCGCGGCCGTGATCGCAATCCTCGCCTTCCCACTGACCGTGACGCTGATGGCGCGCCTCACCGCGTCGGCCGACGGGACGACGCTGCTTGCCGCCTACCACACCGCCTACAACGTCGTCGGCGTTGCGGTGCTGCTCCCCGCGACGCAGTGGTTTACGCGCGTCGTGGAACGGATCCTGCCGTCGAAGGAAACTGCGCTGGAGCGCGCGCTGGATCCGAGCGCGCTCTCCAACCCGGTGATCGCAGTCGAGACCGCCCGGCGCGTCGTGGCGGATATCCTCGGGACGACGGCCGCCTCGGCCGCCTCCGGCGGAGTCCCGCCGGGTATCGCGGCGGCGGCCGCTACGCTCGAGCAGGTTCGGGATTTCCTTTCGGACATGAACGCTCCGCCCGAGACCGAAGCCGAGCGGCACCGCATGACGAGCACCTTGCACGCGCTCGAGCATGCCTCGCGGCTTATCGAGATTCTCGGGGAGGGCGAGTCCGCAAGGACGGGACCCGCCGCCTCGCATGATCCGCGCGCGGCCGCGCTTTGCGAGCAGGCCATGCGGGCCACGCAGACGATCAGCGCGTCCATCACAGCCGAGTCCGCCCTCACCGTGCAGGCGGAGCCGATCGGATGGGCGGCGTCGGCCGAGGTCGCCGCGGCTCTTGCCGAGGCTGAAAAGGCCTCGACCGCGCTCGACGCCATGCAGCGCGATCACCGCGCCGCCACCCTTGCCGCCGTGGCGCCGGGCGAACTGACCGCAACCGAAGCTTTCGCCCAGATCGATGCCGCGCGCCGGATCGACCGGATCGTGCATCACGCCTGGCGCTCGGCGGCGCATCTTCTCGGCCGCGCCAGCCCCCGAGCGGGCGCAACCGCCTGAGCCGCGCGGGCTCCACATCCACCGCAACCGGAGAAACCAGCATGAACGAGGTCGCGGCTCCAGGGATAGCATCGACGCCGTGGCACGCGATGCCGGCCGAGGACATCGAGAAGCAACTGCGTGTCGAGCGCGCGCGCGGCCTCGATGCGGCCGAGACGGCCGTGCGGCTGAAGAGCCATGGGCCGAACCGCCTGCCTCAGGGCAAGAAGCAGGGACCGCTGATGCGGCTTCTCGCCCAGTTCAACAATATTCTCATCTATGTCTTGCTCGCGGCGGGCTTCGTGAAGCTCATGCTGAGCCTGTGGCTCGACGCTTCCATTATCTTCGCGGTCGTTATTCTCAATGGGCTCCTGGGTTTCCTGCAGGAGGGACGGGCCGAGAAGGCGCTCGATTCCATCCGCAACATGCTCTCCGCGGAGGCTCGCGTGGTGCGCGGCGGGGAAACCCGCATGATCCCGGCGGAGGATCTCGTACCGGGTGATGTCGTGCTTCTGGAATCGGGCGACAGGATTCCCGCGGACATGCGCCTTCTCGACGTGAAGAATCTACGCACCGAGGAAGCGGCGCTGACGGGCGAGTCCGTGCCTGCCGAAAAGCTCACCCTGCCGGTCCCCGTCAAGGCGACCGTCGGGGATCGCGAGAACATGGCGTTCTCCGGCACCATGGTCGTGTCGGGCCGGGGCACCGGCATCGTCGTGGCGACGGGTGGCGAGACGGAGCTTGGCCGCATCAACCAGATGCTCGCAGACGTGCAGATGCTCGAAACGCCGCTGCTGCGTCAGATCAAGAAATTCGGCTACGTCATCACCGCAGCCATCGCCGTCATCGGCGTTCTGCTTTTCGCCTGGGGCCATTGGCTCGGCCACATGAGCTTCGTCGAGTTGTTCCAGGCCGTCGTCGGCATTGCCGTTTCGATGATCCCGGAGGGGCTTCCGGCGTTGATCACCATCACGCTCGCCATCGGCGTCCAGCGCATGGCCCAGCGCAACGCCATCATCCGCCGTCTTCCGGCGGTCGAAACCCTCGGATCGGTCTCACGCATCTGCTCGGACAAGACGGGTACGCTGACGCTGATGGAGATGATGGTGACCTCCGTCGTCACGGCAGGCG
>JGI26527J51213_1001180_pt1 | contig 19196 bp, 19 predicted proteins | sample ThiBiot_300_biof_FD_51213 | JGI IMG/M metagenome (IMG submission 51213) | reverse complement strand
GCCCGCCGCTGCCGCTCCGGCAGCGACCGCTTCGGCCGGCGTCAACGGCGTGGCGGTTGCCAACCTCGACGCGGTCGTCGCCAATTCGCTGGCCTTCAAGAAGGCGCAGGCGGACCGCGAAGTGACCTACAAGGCGCAGCTTGACGCCGCCAAGGCCAAGGAAGCCGCGCTCAACGCCCAGATCAAGCCGATCGTGGACAAGTTCCAGAAGGATCGCGCCGCGCCGGGCGCCAATGTGAACGCTCTGGCGGCCGCGGCCCAGCAGCAGGTTCAGCAGATCCAGGAACAGGGCAAGGCCGAGATCGAAAAGATCGTCGAACCGGTTCGCCTGTCGGACGCCTATGTGCTTGAGCAGATCATGGACAAGCGCGCCGCCGCCGTTCAGACCGCGATGAGCAAGGCGGGTGTCACGCTGCTGCTCAACCCCGAAGCCATTCTGGCCGCGACCAATGCCTATAACCTCAATCAGCAGATCCTGACCGAGCTGAACACGGCTCTGCCCACCGTTCAGATCGTGCCGCCCGCCGGTTGGCAGCCGCGCGAAGCGCGTGAAGCTGCCGCTCAACAGCAGCAGCAGGCTCCGGCCAACGAGAGCCGCTGAGAAGAGACGAGGGGGATAGGATGAGCGACGATACTGCCGCAGCCGCGGCGCCGCTGACATATGATATTCGCAAGGTTCTGGCGGCGCTGCCTCATCGTTACCCCTTGCTTCTGGTGGATCGGGTTGCCGCGCTGAACATCGGCGAGGACATCCATGCGGTGAAGGCCGTCTCTTTCAACGAGGCGTTCTTTCAGGGCCATTTTCCCGGCCGCCCGATCATGCCCGGCGTGCTTCAGATCGAGGCGCTGGCGCAGGCGGCGGCCATTCTGGCCATTGAAACTCTGGAACTGGCCGGCAGCAACAAGCTGGTCTATTTCATGAGCATCGAGGACGCCAAGTTTCGCGCTCCGGTCGAGCCGGGCGTGCTGCTCGATCTCAAGGTGGGCTTTATCCAGAAGCGCGCGCGTGTGTGCAAATTCTGGGGCAAGGCCGAGATTGACGGCAAGGTGACCTGTGAGGTCAACTTTACCGCGATGATCGCCGACCCGCCCAAGGATTGATTCAACTGGACAAGCAGGCGGCGCGCGGCTATGCGCGCCGCTTCTCATTCAGGCCGGTCGGAACCGGTCGTTTTTTGTGAAAGCGAATGCCATGGCCAAGGCTAACATCCATCCCGATTATCACTTCATCACCGTGCAGATGACCGACGGCACGACCTTCCAGACCCGCTCGACCTGGGGCAAGGAAGGCGACACGCTGGCGCTGGACATCGACCCGACCTCGCACCCGGCATGGACCGGCGGCAACGCCCGTCTGCTGGATCAGGGCGGCCGCGTGGCGCAGTTCAACAAGCGCTTTGGCGGGCTTTCGCTCACCAAGAAGTAAGCGTTTTATGGGGCGCGGCGGGCCTGCACCGGCCTGTCGCGCGCCTGCTCTGCCTTGGGGNATGAGCGAAATGGGCGGTGTGGGAAAAATTTTCACGGAAAAGTGAAAATAACTCTTTCCATCTTCGCCAAGCTGGTGCAAAGGGCCGCTCCCGGCAGGGACGGCGCGGTTGAAAAACCCCGCAAAAATTGTGTGGCGATTATAGCTCAGTTGGTTAGAGCGCCGGTTTGTGGTACCGGAGGTCGTGGGTTCGAGCCCCATTAATCGCCCCATTTTTATAAGCAGCAGCGGCCTTTGCAGGCCGCTTTTTTATTGCCCTTTCTGCTTTTTGCCGCCGTTCCTATACGCGTAAAAACCATGGTGCTGGCCCCATGGCCCCCTTGCCGCGCGCGATGCGGCCTGCCAAAGCAAGGACGCGCGCCGAAAGGGTCGGCGCTTTTGCGGTTATTGATCGGTCATGCACGGTTTTGCCAATCCCGCCCGTTTCCTGCGTATTGCCCGCTGGGCCACGCCGCTGTGCCTGTTGCTGGGCTTTGCGCTGGCTGCGGGGGCCTTGGTGTGGGGCGTGTTCTTTGCCCCCGCCGATGCGCTTCAGGGCGATACGGTGCGAATCGTTTACCTGCATGTGCCCACCGCCTGGCTGGGTATGGGCGGGTGGAGCGCGATTGCGATTGCCAGCTTTACCGAAATCGTCTGGCGCCATCCGCTGGCCGGGATTGCCGCGCGGGCGGTGGCGCTGCCCGGCGCGGTGTTTACCGCGCTGTGCCTGATCACCGGTTCGATCTGGGGCCGTCCGGCATGGGGCACATGGTGGGTGTGGGATGGTCGGCTGACCTCGATGCTGGTGCTGCTGTTCCTTTATTTCGGCTATANGGCGCTCGACGCCGCCGCGCGCGGCAGCCAGCAGGCCGGGCAAGGGCAGAGCCGCATCACCGCCATTTTCGGCCTTGTGGGGGCGGTTAACATCCCGGTGATCCATTATTCGGTCACCTGGTGGAACAGCCTGCATCAGCCGCCCAGTATCACGATGGGCAAGTCGGCCATGGCGGCCGATTTCCTTGTGCCGCTGCTGATCGCCACCTTGGGCTTTTCGCTGATTTTTGGCGGCATAGTGATGGCGCGGATGCGCACCATTCTGGCCGATGAACAGGCAGAGGCGCGTTTGCGCCGCAAAGCCATGCGGGCGCAGGTCCCGGTCGCCGGGGAGGCTTGGTAATGACCGAGACATTTGACCAATGGCAATTCGTGATCGCCGCCTATGCATTAGGGGGCGCGACAACATTGGGTCTGGCGGTCTATAGCTGGCTGGCAATGCGCCGGGCCGAGGCACGCCGCGACAAGGTACGCGAGGGTTAAATGGCGGTTCGGGCCAAACATCAACGTCTGGTTTTGCTGGGCATCGCGCTGGTGGCGCTGATCGGGGCGGGTTTGCTGGCGACATGGGCGCTGCGCAGCCAGGCCAGCTATTTCTATGTGCCCGCCGATATGGCCGCCAATCCGCCGGAAGCGGATCGGGCCGTGCGTCTGGGCGGCATGGTCGAGCGCGGCAGTATGAAGAATGCGCCCGATGGCGTCACGGTCAATTTCATCGTCACCGACGGCAAGGCGCGCATTCCGGTGCGCTTCGCAGGGATCCGTCCCGCCCTGTTCGTCGAGGGCAGCGGCGTTGTGGCAGAGGGCAAGCTGGGGCGCGACGGGACCTTCGTGGCCGACAATCTGCTGGCCAAGCACGATGAGAAATACGTGCCGCGCGAGATGAAAGATATGCAGCAGGCCCGCAAAGCCATCGAAAACACCAAGTGAGGATTTCCCCCCGTGCTTCCTGAAATCGGTTTGGGCCTGTTGTGGCTGGCGGCGGCTTTGGCCGGCCTGCAATTGCTGGCGGGCGGCCTGTCGCTGACGGCCAATGGCAAGGGGATGGCGGGCATCGTGCGCCCGGTGGCCATGGTGCAGGGGGTGCTGGCCGCCGCCGCGCTGGGTATCCTGATCTGGCTGTTTGTGCAGACCGATCTGTCGGTCAAGCTGGTGGCGGAAAACAGCCATTCGGCCAAGCCGTTGATGTTCAAGATCGCGGGCACTTGGGGCAATCACGAGGGCTCGATGCTGCTCTGGGTGACGGTGATGGGGCTGGGCGGGGCGTTCGTCGCCGCGGTTGAGCGCCGCCTGCCCGAGCCTACGATGATGGCGACGCTGGCCGGACAGGCCTTTGTCAGCCTTGGCTTCTATGCCTTCCTGCTGTTTGCCTCCAATCCCTTTGCCCGGCTCTATCCGGCGCCCGAGGATGGCAATGGGCTTAACCCGCTGCTTCAGGACCCCGGCCTCGCGTTTCATCCGCCCACGCTTTATCTGGGCTATGTCGGGCTTTCGATCGCTTTCTCCTTTGCCATTGGCGCGCTGATCACGCGTCAGGTCGGGCCGGATTTCGCCCGTGCGATGCGGCCTTGGGTGCTGGGCGCGTGGATATTCCTGACCGTGGGCATCACGGCGGGCAGCTATTGGGCCTATTACGTGCTGGGCTGGGGCGGCTGGTGGTTCTGGGACCCGGTTGAGAATGCCTCGCTGATGCCGTGGCTGGCGGCGACCGCTTTGCTGCACAGCGCCTCTGTGCTGGCCGCGCGCAATGCGCTGCGGGCGTGGACGGTGATGCTGGGCGTGGTGGCGTTCTCGATGTCGATGGTCGGCACCTTCCTTGTGCGCTCGGGCATTCTGACCTCGGTTCACGCGTTTGCGGTCGATCCGCGCCGGGGAGGTTTTATCCTCGCGCTGCTGGCGATCTATATCGGCGGGGCCCTGCTGCTCTTCGCCCTGCGCGCCGCCACCGTGACCGAGGGTGAGCGTTTTGCCATCACCAGCCGCGAGGGCGCGCTGGTGTTCAACAATGTCATGCTCTCCTCGATCCTTGGCATCACGCTGATCGGCACGCTCTATCCGCTGTTCACGGAGGCGATGGGGACCAAGGTTTCGGTTGGCCCGCCCTATTTCACGCCGGTTTCGGCGATGTTTGCGGTGCCGATGTTTGTCGTGCTGATCTTTGGGCCGATGCTGCGCTGGCGGCGGGACAAGTTCTCGCGCATCTCGCCGCTGCTGGCGCTGCCTTTGGTGGTGGCGATTGCGGCGGGAGGCTGGGCCTTTGCGGTGGGCGTGCGCCATGTGCTGCCGCTGCTGGGGCTGGCGCTTGGTCCTTCGTTGGTCGTGGCTTCCTTCCTGCCGCTGCGGGGCCGTTCGGTGCTGCGCGCGCCGCTCAGCCTGTGGGGCATGGTGATTGCCCATGCCGGGATCGGCGTGGCCCTGTTCGGCATGGCCTCGGACAGCGCCTTTACGGTCGAAAAGCTCGTCGCCGCCAAGGTGGGNGAAGTCAATCAGGTTGGCCCGTGGAGCATCCGCCTGGCCGAGGTGGCGCCCATTGCCGGGCCGAACTGGACGGCGATGGAAGGCGTTTTGAAGGCGCGCTATGATAGCGGGCCCGAGGTGACGCTGCGCCCGCAATCGCGCACTTTCTGGGCGCCGCTGCAGACCAATGCGGTTTCGGCGCTGAAGGGCCGCTGGAATGGTCAGCTTTACACGGTGCTGGGCGATGAAACCCTGTCGGACAAGGGCGAGAGCCGCTGGCAATTGCGCCTCTGGTGGAAGCCCTATGTGCCGCTGATCTGGATCGGCGGCTTGTTGGTGGCGCTGGGCGGCGGTCTGGCTTTGCTCAGCCGCGTGGCGCAGGATCTGAAGCGCCGCGTGGCGCGGGCCAAGGGCGGAAACCGGCGCGATGAAGTGGCGGCTTTGGCCCAAGGAGATACGGCCCAAGGAGATGCGGCCAAGGGAGATGCGGCATGAGCAAGGACAGTCCCGCCAAGGCCCCGCGCTGGGCGCTGTGGTTGCCTTTGGTGCTGTTTGCCGGTTTCGTGGCGCTGGTGGTGGTCGGGCTGGTCAAGCCCAAGAACACCGATATCGCCAGCCAGATGGTGGGCAAGCCTTTGCCCGCCTTCACCCTGCGCGCGGCGGCCGATGAGCGGCCCGGTCTGGCCACGGCTGATTTTCAGACCGGCAAGCCGCAATTGCTGAACATCTTTGCCAGTTGGTGCATCCCATGCCGCGCCGAGGCGCCGGTGCTGGAGGAATTGCGCCGTCAGGGCGTGACGATCAACGCCATCGCCATCCGCGATCACAAGGCCGATCTGGCGGCGTTTCTGGGGCAATATGGCAATCCCTATGCCCGGATCGGCGCGGATGACGTGTCCGCAGTGCAGCTGGCTATCGGGTCAAGCGGGGTGCCGGAAACCTTTGTCATCGATGGCAAGGGCGTGATCCGTTACCAGCATATCGGCGATATCCGCCCCGAACAGATCCCCGACATCATCCGTCTGCTCAAGGAGGCGCAGTGATGATCCGCGCGTTCTTTGCTGCTTTGGTGCTGATGTTCGCGGCTCCCGCATGGGCCGACGATTCGATGCCGCCAGCGCCCTGGGCCTATCGCCAATTGCCCGACCCGGCGCAGGAGGCCAAGGCCAAGGCGTTGATGGAAACGCTGCGCTGTCTGGTTTGCCAGAGCCAGTCGATTGCCGATTCGGATGCCTCGATCGCGGGCGATATGCGTTCGCAGGTACGCGAGCGCATCGCGGCGGGCGAGGACCCTGAGGCGATTCGCGCGTGGCTGATTCAGCGCTATGGCGATTACGTCAGCTATGAGCCGCGCGTCAGCGCCGCGACATGGCCGTTGTTTGCCGCGCCTCTGCTGCTGGTGGCGCTCGCGGCGTTTTTGCTCCGCAAAAGATTTACCGGCGGGCAGGAGAATGAGGCATGACCTGGGTGGTGTTGATCGCGCTGGTGGTGCTGGTGCTGGCGGTTTTGCTCATGTTGATGCGTGGGCGGCGTGAGGGCTGGGAGGCGGTGGCCGCCGCGCTGATGGTGGGCCTTGCCGGTTACGCGCTGCAGGGACAGCCGACGATGCCCTCGGCCATGAAGGCGCCGAGCAACCCGGCGGCCGGCAATGGCAAGGCCTTGGTTGAGGAGCGGCAGAAGCTGTCGGGCGTGGACCCGACCAAAAACCGCTGGGTCGTGCCGGGCGATGCGCTGGCGATGCATGGCCAATATGCCGAGGCGGCAACGGTTTTGCGCGGGGCGGTCGAGGCCGATCCGAAGAATGGCGATGCGTGGCTGGCGATTGCCAATGCGCTGGTCAGCCATGCCGAGGGCAATCTCTCCCCGGCCGCGCTCTATGCCTTCCGTCAGGCGCAGAATGCCGATCCCAAGGCGCCCGGGCCGTCCTTCTTCCTCGGGCTGGCGATGGCGCGGGCGGGGCGTTTTGATGAAACGCGCAGCCTTTGGGCCGATCTGGTGGCCAAGGCGCCTGCCGATGCTCCGTGGCGCGATGATATTGCCATGCGTTTGAAGCGCTTGGACGAATTGATGGCTATGCTGCGCCAGCGCGCGCAGGCCGAGGCCGCCGCCCCGCAAGGCGCGCCGATGGCGGCTCCCATGGCCGCTCCTATGGCCGCACCGCAATAAGCGATCAGGCAGCGCGGCGGGGATGCAAACGGCTGTTGCCGGGGCATTGCCGCGCTGCTAATCGCCGGGCCTTGCCGCTTTTCGCGGCGACTCAGGGGCATAGGCATGATGCAGCCAGTGGCGCAGCCGGGCGAGACCGATAAGGTCGAACACTCTTCCAATCATCACGGATCGCATGGCAGCCTGCCCAAGCTGGCGCTGGGGGCGATGGGCGTGGTGTTTGGCGATATCGGCACCAGCCCGCTTTACGCGATGCGCGACACTTTTGCCGGTCATCACCGCCTGCCTCTCGATCAATTGCATATTTACGGCATCATCAGCTTGATGTTCTGGTCGATGATGGTGATTGTGACGCTGAAATATGTCTCGATCATCATGCGCGCGGACAACCGGGGCGAGGGCGGTTCGCTGGCCCTGCTGGCTTTGGTCAACCAGCATATTTCGGGCAAGCGCTGGTCGGCGGGCATCGTGCTGCTGGGCGTGTTTGCCACCTCGCTGTTTTATGGCGATTCGATGATTACGCCCGCCGTTTCGGTAATGGGCGCGATCGAGGGTCTGGCCGTTTACGAACCGGGGATGCATGGCGCGGTCGTGCCGATGGTGGTGGTGATCCTGATCGGCCTGTTCCTGATCCAGAGCCGGGGCACGGCCAAGGTTGCGGCCTTTTTCGGCCCGGTCATGCTGGTCTATTTCGCGGTGATCGCGGTCTTGGGCGTGATGAGCATTCTGGAGCATCCCGGCGTGATGGCCGCGCTTTCCCCCCATTTTGCCGCCGCGATGTTCGTGGCCGATCCGATGCGCGGGTTTCTGGCGATGGGTTCGGCGGTGCTGGCTGTGACGGGCGCCGAGGCGCTTTATGCCGATATGGGCCATTTTGGGCGCCCGCCGATTCGCCTGTCGTGGCTGGCCATCGTGCTGCCCTCGCTGGTGCTCAATTATCTGGGGCAGGCATCGCTGCTGGTGCGCGTGGGCGCGCCTGCTCTGGCCAGCCCGTTCTATTTCCTCGCGCCCGAATGGTTCCAATGGCCCTTGCTGGGTCTGGCCAGTCTGGCCGCGATCATTGCGTCGCAGGCGGTCATCACCGGGGCTTTTTCGGTCACGCAGCAGGCGATCCAGCTGGGCTTTATCCCGCGCATGTCGATCAAATACACCAGCGTGAATGCCGGGCAGATCTATATTCCCGTCATCAACTGGGCGCTGATGATCGCGGTGATCTTGCTGGTGTTTGTGTTCAAGGAAAGCTCGAACCTGACGGCGGCCTATGGCATCGCGGTGACGGGCGCGATGATGATCGACAATTTCCTGCTGGCGGTGATGCTGTTCGTGGTCTGGAAATGGGCCAAGTGGCTGGCGATCCCTCTGCTGGTGGNGTTTACCCTGCTCGATTTCGGCTATCTCTCGGCCAATCTGACGAAGATCCCGGATGGCGGCTGGGTGCCGCTGGTGATGGGGCTGGCGATTTTTACCCTGCTGACCACATGGTCCAAGGGACGCGCGCTGATGCGGGCCAGCATGGCCGAGGGCACGATCCCCTTCGAGGTCTTTGCCAAGAGTGCCCATTCCAGCGCCCAGCGCGTGGCGGGCACGGCGATTTTCATGTCGTCGACGCGGGGCGGGGNGCCTTCGGCGCTGCTGCATAATATCAAGCATAACAAGGTTCTGCATGAGCGCGTGGTTGTGTTGACCATCGCCATTCAGGACGTGCCGGTGCTGGAGGATGGCGAGCGGATCGAGATGAAGAATTTCGGTCAGGGCTTCTATAAAATGGCGATCAAGTTCGGCTTCCTTGAGGATACCGATGTGCCCTCCGCGCTTAAAGGCGTGACGCTGGACGGCGAACCGATCGACATGATGAAGACCAGCTTCTTCCTCTCGCGCCAGACTTTGATCGCTTCGTCCAAGCCGGGCATGGCGATCTGGCGCGAAAAGCTGTTTGCGTGGATGATGCGCAATGCGGCCTCCGCGATGGAATTCTTCCGCCTGCCCGTCAACCGCGTGGTCGAGCTGGGCAGCCAGGTCGAGATCTAAATAAAGGGGCGGGAAGGGGAAACTTTCCCGTCCTACAGAATTTTTCGTTCTGCACGGNGGCCGATCCGCGCTTTGATGCCCATATCACAGATCAAGCCCCGGGCCGGGGATTCGCGATAACACAGGAGAAAGTCATGGCCTTCACTCTTCCCGAACTGCCCTATGCCAAGGATGCCTTTGGCACGGTCCTCTCGGCCGAAACCTTTGATTATCACCATGGCAAGCACCACAATGCCTATGTCACGCAGGCCAACGACCAGATCAAGGGCACCGATCTGGAAGGCAAGAGCCTGCTCGAAGTGATCGCGGCCGCCAAGGCTGCGGGCAACAAGAAGCTGTTCAACGCTTCGGCCCAGATCTGGAACCACACCTTCTACTGGCTGGGCCTGAGCCCGGAAAAGACCGCTCCCAGCGCTGAACTGCTGGCCAAGATCGATGCCGATCTGGGCGGGCTGGACGCGTTCAAGGCCGCGATCAAGGCGGAAAGCGCCGGCCACTTCGCCAGCGGCTGGGGCTGGCTGGTGCTCGAAGACGGCAAGCTGAAGGTGACGAGCTATCACGATGCCGACACCCCGGTGGCCTATGAAGGCGTCAAGCCGCTCTTCACGCTCGACGTCTGGGAACACGCCTATTACGTCGACTATCGCAATCTGCGTCCCAGCTATCTCGACGCGCTGCTCGACCATGTGAACTGGGCGTTTGTCGAAGCCAACCTCGACGGTGAAGGCGCTTCGCGCGCGGATCAGCAGGGTTAATCACTTCGCTTCGCGATGGATTTTTGCAGGGGGACTTGTCCCCCTGCACCCCATTACTGATTTTGGAGTGGTCCTGAAGCCTCGCGCTTTGGGGCCATTTTCATAAAAAGGCCTGCGGCGCCTTCAACCAGCGCCGCAGGCCTTTTAATTTTCAATGCCGCGTCCGACACCTAACGCCGAACCCTTGGCGCCACGCAGACATTAACGGGAGCGCGAGGGACGAGTCCCTCGCATTCAATCCTCTCTGGAATCCTCTTCCGCCCCCAGCCCATGCTTCAACAGCATCGGCATCTGGGCAAAGGTGAAGAGGAAGGAGAGCGGCATGAACAGCCAGATCTTCATCGCCAGCCATGTGTCAAAATTGTGATTCGCCTGATTGTAGAAATGGCGCAGCCCCTCATTCAGCACGGCGAGGAAGAGGAAGAACCAGCCCCAGTTGCGCGACAGCTTCATCCATCCTTCGTCGGAGAGGCCCGCAAAGGCATCCTCCAGCAGGATCTTGAGCAGCGCATGCCCGCGCATCAGCCCGATCAGCAAGGCCAGCCCGCTGGCGACATAGATCGCGGTCGGCTTGATCTGCACCCATGTGGCGTCATGCAGCAGCACCGTCAGCCCGCCGAAGAACACGACGAGGCCCGAGGAGAGCCACAACATTGGCGCGATCCGTCCTAGCCGCCATTTCGATACGATCAGCGCGACCAGCGTGGCGCCGATAAACACCACGGTGCTCTTGGTGATGGCCACGACATCGCCGATCCCCGCCTCGCTGCCCGCCGGACGCCACGCGCGATAGGCGAGGAAAAAGGCCAGCATCGGCCCATAATCGATAAGGATATTGAGCCAGCCCGACTTCTTCTTCGTCGCGCTCATGCCGCAACCCCGGCGATCACACGGGCCACAAGGTCCGGGTCGAAGGGGCGCAGGTCGTCGATGGTTTCGCCAACGCCAATGGCATGGATCGGCAGGCCATATTGCTCGGCCGCCGCCACCAGAACGCCGCCGCGTGCGGTGCCGTCCAGCTTGGTCATCACCAGCCCGGTCACGCCCGCCACCTCGCGGAAGACCTCGATCTGGGCCAAGGCGTTCTGACCATTGGTGGCATCCAGCACCAGCACCACGTCATGCGGCGCGGCCGGGTTCAACCGGCCCAGAACGCGGCGGATCTTGGCCAGTTCGTCCATCAGCTCGCGCTTGTTCTGCAACCGGCCTGCGGTGTCGACGATCAGCGCATCGGTGCCCTTGTCGGTCGCGGCCTTGACCGCGTCGAACACCACGCTGGCCGGATCGCCGCCCTCGGGGCCTTTGACGATGGGCACGCCCAGACGATCCGCCCAGACGCCCAACTGCCCGATGGCCGCCGCGCGGAACGTGTCGCCCGCCGCCAGCATCACCGCGTAATCCTGCTCCTGAAACAGATGGGCCAGCTTGGCGATGGTCGTGGTTTTGCCGCTGCCATTGACGCCGATGACCAGCACGACATGTGGGCGCGGAAAGGCGGTGACATCCAGCGGCTTGGCCACCGGGCGCAGGATGGCGGCGATTTCCTGGGCCACGGCCTCGCGGATCGCGGTTTCATCGACGCCATTTTCAAACCGCGTGGCGGCCAGACGCTCGCGGATGCGGGCGGCCGCGCGCGGGCCGAGGTCGGACAGGATCAGCGCATCTTCCAGATCGTCGAGCTGATCCTCGGACAGGCGCGAAGCCCCGCCCAGCAGACCGGCGATATTGCCCGTCAGGCGGTCGGTCGTCTTGGCAAAACCGCCCAGCAAACGGTCGGACCAGCTATCGGCACTCATGCCAGCATTCCTTCAAGCAAAAATGTGGGTGTGATGGTGATGATGGCCCCGCGCCGTGCGCCCGCAGGCGCGCGAATGGAGGCGAAATTTTCCGCATGGCCTGTGCCGTCGCGTTCGACCAGAACCGTCNGGGGGCGCCCGATCAGGCTTTCCTGCCATGCCTGCCGCTGGGCCGCCACGGCTGTGCGCAGGGCGGCGGCGCGCTCCTGCACCACCTCGCGCTCCACCTGCGGCATACGCGCGGCGGGCGTGCCGGGGCGGGGGGNATAGGGGAAGATATGGCCATGGACGATGGCAAGTTCGACAATGATCGACAGGTTCGCCTGATGGGCGGCCTCATCCTCGGTGGGGAAACCGGCGATGATATCGGCGCCGATGGCCATGTCGGGGCGCAGGGCCTTCAACCGCGCCACCAGATCCAGCGCGTCGGCGCGGCTGTGGCGGCGCTTCATGCGTTTCAGGATCAGATCATCGCCATGTTGCAGCGAGAGGTGCAGATGGGGCATCAGCCGCGCTTCCCCGGCCAGCAGGTCGAAGAGTTCCGGGTCGATCTCCACCCCATCGACCGAGGACAGGCGCAGGCGCGCCAGTTCGGGAACCTCGCGCAGGATGGCGGAAACCAGCGCGCCCAGACGCAGTCCGAAATCCTGTCCCCAAGAGGTGAGGTCCACCCCCGTCAGCACCACTTCGCCAACGCCCCCCGCGACATGTTCGCGCACCTCGGCAATTACATCGGTCGCCAAGCGCGAACGCGAAGGCCCGCGCCCTTGAGGGATCACGCAGAAGGTGCAGGCATGATCGCAGCCGTTCTGCACCGCGACAAAGGCGCGCGTATGGCCCACCGAGCGCGCAGCCACCGGGGCCAGATCGGGCACATTCCACGCCCGCGCATCCAGCTTGGCCGCATTGGCGATCAAACCGTCCACCTCGGGCATGGCGGCAATCGCCTCACGCTCGATTTCGGCGGCGCAGCCGGTCACCATCAGGCGCGCATGGGGGCGATTGCGGCGCGCGCGGCGGATGGCCTGCCGCGTCTGGCGCAGCGCCTCGGCCGTCACGGCGCAGGAATTGATGACCACCAGATCGGTTTCACCCGCCAGCATCGCCTGCATCCGCTCGCTTTCGGCCAGATTCATCCGGCAGCCCAAGGAGACGACTTCAACGCGCGAGACGACCTCAACGCTCATGCAGGGAAATCGGAAAGCTCGAAGCTGCCGCGAAAGGCTTCGGTGGCAGGGCCGGTCATGATGATGCGGCCATCGGCATTCCACTCGATGATCAGGCGGCCGCCCGGCAGCGTGACCTCGACCCGGCGGTCCACAAGGCCCCGGCGCATCGCACCCACCGCCGTTGCGCAGGCCCCCGTGCCGCAGGCCAGCGTAATGCCCGAGCCGCGCTCCCATACGCGCAGGCGGATGGCGCTGCGCGAGACGATGGTGGCGACATTGACGTTGATGCGCTCGGGAAACAGCGGATCATGCTCGATGATCGGACCGATGCGGGCCAGATCGACGGCGTCGGTGTCGGGGGTAAAGAAGATCACATGCGGATTGCCGACATTGACCGCGGTGGGGTCCTGCAAATCTTCCCAGCCCACCGGCATGGTCAGCGTATCCATGGCAAAGCCCAGCGGAATCGCATCCCAGTCAAAGCGCGGCACGCCCATGTCGACGCTGATCCCCGCCTCGCTAGGCTCGGTGGTCAGGATGCCGCCCTGTGTTTCGATCCGGGCGGGGCGACCATGCAGCAGGCCCACGGCGCGACTGGCATTGCCGCAGGCGCCGCTTTCGCTGCCGTCGGCGTTGAAAAACCGCATGCGGAAATCGGCCACGTCCGACCCGTCCAGCACGACCAGCTGGTCGCAGCCGATGCCGGTGTGACGGTTGGCCAGCGCGGCGGCCAGCGTGGTGGTGATTTCGGGCAGGGCTTCGCTGCGCCCATCAAGGACGACGAAATCATTGCCCAGCCCGTGCATCTTGACAAAACCTATGCGCATGGGCCGCGCTCTATGCCTGTTGGCGTCTCAGGTCCACCCTTTTAGGCGGTGCGGCGCCACTCTTGCGGCAGGACAGGATCGGCACTTTCGCTTTCATGGGCGTCCGGGCGGCTGCCGGCCAGCGAAACGTCATGGGCGTGGGGTGCCAGCAGGTCACGTTCCGCCAGAAATTCGCGCGTGGCCTGGGCGGGCTGGGGCTTGCCGTAGAGATAGCCCTGACCCTTGAAGCTGCCCAGGGATTGCAGGCTTTCGAGCAATTCGGCCGATTCGACCCCTTCGGCCGTGACCGGCAGGCCAAGGCCCTTGCCCAGCAGCGCGATGGTTTCCACAATCGTGCGGCTGTCGGAATCCTCCTGCATGGCCAATACGAAACTGCGGTCGATCTTGATCCGATCAAAGGGCAGCTTGCGCAGTTGCGCAAAGGAGGAATAGCCGGTGCCGAAATCATCAAGGCTGATCGTGATGCCCTGATTGCGCAGCGAGGTGACGAGCGCCTGCACCACGGCGATGTTCTGGTGCAGACTGGTCTCGGTGATTTCAACCTCCAGCCGCTGGGGCGGGAATTGCGCCTCGACCAGCAGCTTGAGCAGTTTTTGCGCAAACCACGGATCGCGCAATTGCAGAGGCGAGATATTGACCGAGAGCGTGAGGCGCGGGTCCCATTCGCGTGCATCGCGCAATGCCTGACGGATCAGCGATTCGGACATGTCGGCAATGACGCCGATTTCCTCGGCAATCGGGATGAACACATCCGGCCCGATCAGGCCAAAAGTGGGCGAATGCCAGCGCGCCAGCATTTCAAAGCCCAAGNCCTCGCCGGTGGCCAGATCGACCTGTTGTTCATAATAGGGCACGAATTCGCCCGCCGGAATCGCCTCGCGGATCGCCAGTTCCAGTTCGCAGCGATAGCGCAATTCGGTTTCCAGCGATTCCTCGAACCACAGCGGGGCAGGGCGCGTCTGCTTCTTGGCATGGAACAGCGCAACCTCGGCCAGATGGAGCAGGCCATTGGCGTCGATCGGCCCATTGCCCAGCCGGTTCTGGCGGTCGCCGCTGGCCAGCCCCACGCTGGCGCTCAGCCGGTGATTTTCCAGCTTGCGGTCCATCGCGGCCAGCATGGCGTCGGCAATATGGTCCACGCGCTCGGGATGACCGGGCGCAAAGGGAATGACGCAGGCAAATTCATCGCCGCCCAGACGCGCCAGCAAGGCCTCGGGCGGCAAAAGCGCCTCGATCCGCCGCGCCGTGTCGGTCAGCAGCAGGTCGCCGCCGGCAGTGCCGATCTTGTCATTGATGACCTTGAAGTCGTTGATGTCGAGCATCACCAGCGCCGCCGTCTCGCCCCGCTCACGCAAGGAGGCCAGCAGTTGATTGGCGCGCGGGGCAAAGGAATGGCGATTGAGGCAGCCGGTCAGCGGATCGGACTGCTCCATCTGGCGGGCCAGATCCTCGGCCTGACGGCGGGCCATGACCTCGCCGTGCAGATCCTGATAACGGCGCCAGCCAAAGATGACGAGCGCGATGTTCAGCAAAAGCGCGTTGGTCAAAAGCTGATCCGGGCCAAGCCCGATGCCGCTGGCCCGCGCCCAGACCTGCGAGAGCGCCTTGCCGCCGATGGCCGCGACCATGCATGTCGCCGTCACCGCAATGGCCAGCGCGAGCATGTCATTGCGCGCGGACCGGGCGGGCCGAGCGTCTGGTTGTGAACTGGCCCGCTGGATCTTGGCAATGACGGACATGGATATGGCTTGCCCCTGAAGCGCGAAATTGGATGAAAGTTAGGATCAGGTTGTGAAATTTGCGTTAATAATTGTCGCGGTGGGCCTAGGTGGGCGGTGCGGTGGCCGGGGCAAATATCTTGCACGCAAAGAAAAAGGCGGCCCGAAGGCCGCCTTATCCTGTATCTCTCCAAAAGAGAGAAAATGGTCGGGGAAAGAGGATTCGAACCTCCGGCCCCTGCCTCCCGAAGACAGTGCTCTACCAGGCTGAGCTATTCCCCGACCGGTGCGGCTCTCTAAGAGCGCCGCTGGGCAGGAGCGCGCCTATATAGGGGGGTATTCACCTTGGCAAGCGGCAAGTGGCAAGTTTTTTCAAAAACCGACGCATTTTTTCAAAAAACCGCAGAAATCCCGGCTTTTCAAAGTTTTCCACAGGCGGCCGTTACGCCGCCAGCCCCATGCGGCCCCCGGATTGCCCTTCCGAACTCTCCCCGCTGAACCGGCCCACGGCGTTGATCAGCACGTTGGTTTCGCCCGAGAGCGCCTGCAGCGCCGCGTTGCTTTCCTCGACCATGGCGGCGTTCTGCTGGGTCGACTGGTCAAGGATGCGGAACGTGTCGCCCACGGCCGAAAGATCCTCGGCATTGCTGTAGGCCGCATCGGCAATCGCGCCCACCGCCTGGGCGATCTGGCCGATCTGGCCGATGATGCCCTGCAGCGCCTCGCCGGTCTGCAGCACCTGCGCCACGCCTTCGGAAACCTGATGAGTGGATGTGTCGATCAATTGCTTGATGCCGTTGGCCGCATCCGCGCTGCGCTGGGCCAGAGCGCGCACTTCATTGGCGACCACGGCAAAGCCCTTGCCCGCATCGCCCGCACGCGCGGCTTCGACCCCGGCGTTCAAGGCCAGCAGATTGGTCTGAAACGCGATGCCGTCGATCAGGGTGATGATCTGGCGAATCTCCTGCGCGGATTTTTCGACCAGTTCCATCGTCGCCATGGCGCGGCTGACGACATGCTGGCCGTCATTGGCGCTTTGCTGGGCTTGATCCAGCGCGGCATTGACCGAGGCGGCGTTATGCGCGGTGTTGCGCGCGGCCTCGACAAGGCGCTGCATGGTCGAACCTGCCTGTTCGACGCGGGCGGCCTGCTGCTCGGTGCGCATGGCCAGATCGTTGCTGGCGGTGCGCATTTCGGCCGATCCTGCCTGAATGACGCTCGATGCGCGCGAGACCTGGCTGACCAGCGCGGCCAGATCGCCGACCGAACGGTTGAAGTCCTCGCGCAATTCCTCGAACTGCGGCGGGAAACGGCGGTTGAGTCGGTGGCCCAGATCGCCGCGTGCCAGCGCCTGCATCGCGGTGCCGATTTCCTCGACCACCTCGCGCCGCTCGGCCTCGGCGCTTTCGCGCTCGCGCTCGGCGGCAAGGGTGACGCGTTCCTTTTCCTCCTGCGCGGCCTCCTGCTGGATCATCACCTGCGACAATTTATGCACAAGCGCGATCAGCACCCCGGTTTCCACCAGCAGGATCACCGCATGGAGCACCACGCGAAAGAGATCGCCCGTCGCGCCAAACACCAGCGAAGGCGCGATATAGCTGAGCAGCAGATGGTGGAGCGCGGTGACCACTGTGGCAGCGACAATCGGGCGCCAGTCGACCAGCATGGGCAGCATGGCGATCAGCGCAAAGAAGGTCATGTGCAGATCGACCTGCCATGTGGCGCCGCTCCATTGATAGAGCAGCACCGCGCTGAACAGGGGCAGCGTGGCGCCGATCGCGATGCGCGCCACGCAGTCATCCTTGCCCGACATCATCAGCAGCGTCGGCACCGCCACCAGCGCCAGCGCCAGCAGCACCGGCGCAAAGCCCGAACCGGCGATCATGCTGCCGATCAGCACCAGAATAGTGATGAGCCAGCATACGCCGACAAGGGCCTTCATCCCCAGATGACGCAGATTGACGATTTCCTTCATGGTCTATCCTTGGTGATTTGCAGATTGCGGGGTTGGAGGAGACTGGCAAAGCGAAGATGGAGCGGCGAAAACCAGCGCTCCGGCCTTCAGCGCGGAAAAAGGCGTATAGGGGCGGCGCCCGATCAGGATCAGACTGCCCCGCGCGATGCCCCTTCCGGTCAGGGGCAGGCCCTGTTGCCTGGCCCACAGGGCGGCCCCGGCGCTGTGTCCCGGCAGGGGCAGCACCAGCATCGCCATCCCGGAGCGCGGCCACAGCGCGATCAGCGGCATCAGCACGATCGCCAGCGCCAATTGGACAATGGCCAGTTGCCGATAGGGAAGGATGACGGATTTCAACGCGGGCAACCCATGAGAATGATATTCGCCCGTTTTACTACGGTAGACTTTGGCATTTCGCGTGCACGAGTTCCGCAAATACCCATAGGAGATGCGGGGCGATTGCCGGTGGCTTTCGGCGCGGGGCGGCGTTAGATGAGGGGGATGCAGACCGACAGTTCCAGCTCTCGCCGCCATTGGGAATGGCAATATCTCGATCTAATGCGCCAGATCTGGGAAACGGGCGATGAGCGGCGTGACCGTACCGGGGTCGGCACGCGATCGCTATTTGGCGCGACGATTCGCTGCGATCTGTCCGATGGACGTATGCCGCTGGTCACCACCAAGCGGGTGTTCTGGAAAACCGCCACGCGCGAATTCCTGTGGTTCCTGACCGGCGACACCAATATCCGGGCGCTGTGCGCGCAGGGGGTGGAAATCTGGACCGACTGGCCGCTGGCGAATTATCGGCGCGAGACGGGGGACCAGATCACGCGCGAGGATTTTTCCGCGCGGATCGTGGCGGATGCGGAATTTGCCGCGCGCTGGGGCGATCTGGGCCCGGTTTATGGCAAGCAATGGGTGAACTGGCCCACGTATGAGCCTGCCGGTTTTGATGAAAACGGTGATAGATTGTATCGGCTGGGGCAGGGGATCAATCAGGTTGCGGATCTGGTCCATGCGCTGAAANCCAATCCGGGCAGCCGCCGCCATATCGTTGAAGGCTGGAATGTGGCCGAGGTGGACGCGATGGCGCTGCCGCCTTGCCACAAGACCTATCAGTTCCATGTGGCCGATGGGCGCCTGTCGGGCATCCTTTATCAGCGCAGCGCGGATCTGGCGCTGGGCGTGCCGTTCAATCTGTGGGGCGCGGCGCTGTTCGTCCGCCTGCTGGCGGCGCAGACCGGGCTGGAGCCGGGCGAACTGGTGTGGATGGGGGGCGATGTGCATCTCTATCTCAACCATGGCGATCTGGTCGAGGAACAGTTGAAGCGCGTGCCCTCGGGCGAGCCGAGGCTGGCGATTGCGCCGCGGGCGCAGAGCATCTTTGATTACCGGATCGAGGATTTCTCGGTGCTGGATTACGCGCCCCAAGGGAAATTGGGAGCGCCCGTCGCTGTGTAAAAGGGAGAGCAAATGGATCAGAGAATCGATGCCTATATCGCGGCCGCGCCCGATTTCGCGCGGCCGATCCTGATCCATCTGCGCCGCGCGGTGCATGAGGCCGTGCCGGGGCTGGGCGAGACGATCAAATGGTCGATGCCCCATTTCACGCTCAATGGTAAGAATCTGGCCGGGATGGCGGCGTTCAAGGCCCATTGCGCCTTTGTGATCCATGGCGCGGGGCGTCAGGGGGGCGAGGAGGGCCACCGTGATGATGGGCTGGGCGCCTATGGCAAGATCGCCAGTATGGACGACCTGCCCGATCCTGATACGTTTCGGATGCGGCTGATGGAGGCCGCGCAGGGCCTGTCGGGGACGACGAAGGCCGCCCGTGCGCCCAAGGCGCCCAAGGCGGAGATTGCCGTTCCTGATGATCTGACAGAGGCTCTGGCGGAGAATGTGGCGGCGCGGGCGGTGTTCGAGGGGTTCGCGCCCTCGCATCGGCGCGATTATCTGGAATGGATCGTCGAGGCCAAAGCGCCCGCCACCCGCGCCCGCCGCATCGCTCAGGCGGTGGAATGGATGGG
>JGI26527J51213_1001156_pt1 | contig 19464 bp, 15 predicted proteins | sample ThiBiot_300_biof_FD_51213 | JGI IMG/M metagenome (IMG submission 51213) | reverse complement strand
GCCTGACCGTCATTGACGCTGTGTGCAAATCGTGCGCCGCCGTCGGCATTGCCGATCATCCAGGAGTTGGAGACCATGCCTTCGAACACGCTGCCGATGATGTCGAGGCCGATACCGCCAACCCCCTTCACCGTCACGTCGCTCACCGTCCAGTTGTAGAGCCAGCTGGTCGGGCTATCCGTGACGATCTTGATGCCGTCGCCCTCCTGGCCGTTGCCCTGGAGGGTGAAGTTCGAGAGCGTCAGGTAGCGGATGTCGGTGTTCGACGCGACGTTGATCTGGATGACCGGACGGCCATCGGTGATCTGCGACACGATCGTGGCGCCGCCGAGATCGATTCCCTTGGGATAGGGGTTGTCGGCGGTGATGTTGATGACGATGGGTTCCGTCACCACGTAGGTCTTGGCCGCCAGGTTGGCGATGTAACCGGTCGTCAGCGCATCCCGCAGGGCCGTCTCCAGCTCGCTGCCGCTGTGGCTGTCGGCCACGGGAGCCGAATCAGCGGCCGTGATCGGAGTCACCGACGGCATCTGGAAGTCGACCTTGCTCGACACGATCTGGCCCGAAAAAGTGCCCGCGCCCTCGACCGCAACATTGCCGCCCGTGGAGATGCCGCCACCAACCTCCGCGAGGTTGCCGGCACCCTGGATATAGGCCAGCAGGGCACTGCCGCCCGAGCCGTAATACTCGCTGATATTGCTGACCAGGCTCGCCGAGCCTGACAAAGAGCCGTCGATGCCGGTCGCCTGTGGACCAAAGGTCGAGAAGGTATTGGCCCAGAAGTCGCCGTGGCCGTTGAACTCGATGGCCGAGCCGACATTGTTCTCGAAGCCGCTGGTGGTCACGGAGGTGATGCCCGAGGGCGCCACGATACCGGGGGCGTAATTGTCGACGAAGTAGGCGCCACTGACCGACACGCCCTGCGCACCATGCTCGAGAACGAGGCCACCGACATCGTTCTTGCGGAAGCCGCCGCCGGCCCACTCGATGTCGCTGATCGTGCCGCCGGCATCGCCGTTGGAGAAGAGCGCACCGCCGCCGGCGTTGCCATGCATCCAGCTGTTGAACACGGTGCCGGTGCTGACATTGCCGATGACATCCAGACCGGCGCCGCCGACATGCTGAATGGTGACGTTGCTGACCGACCAATCATGGACGAGCCGGTCGGTGCCATTGGCCACGATCTGGATGCCGTCGCCGTCGCTGCCGCTGCCCCAGATCGAGAAGTTGGTGAGTGTGAGATTGGCGAGGTCGACGCCGGCCGCGACGTTGATCTGAATGACCGGCGCGCCGTTGGTGATGTTGGAGACGATTCTCGCACCACCAAGATCGATGCCGATCGGACCTTGAGTGTCCTTGGTGACGTTGATGACGATCGGCGCCGAGACGGTATACGTGTGGTCGGTCCCGACGACGAGGGTACCGTTGTTGAAGGCTTGCTGCAGCAGGGGGGCGAGTTCACTCATAGAACTTCCCCCGCAAGCTTGGTGGTTTCAGCGCCGTTCCGAAGCTGGTTGCCCTGCTCCTTGGCCAAGAATTTGCACAAAGCGTTGCTCTGCCGGTGCGCGCGCGCCCAGCACGTTGCCGTGTCGATAATTGTCATGCCCCCGCCGATGCGTTGTTGAAGGGTCGGTACTACTGACGATCAATTTGGACGGCGCATCTCCGGTGCGCCGTTACGCTCGTCGACCTCGAAAACATGCATCCGGCTCTCTCCGGAGATCCTTCTGCAATGTCACGAAGCTTACGCCGAAGCCTCACTGGTGTGGCTTCGCACCCTAACTAGGGGCACTCAAACTGTAAGGTCCATCGCCCATCGGTGACATTGCGGTGACCAAGATGGGACTTGCCTTGTCAAGGCGAACCGACTGCGAAATTCTGATCGGCTTACTTCTGAGAGTTTCCGCATCGGATTTTCAAACTCTCGCCGACTCTATACCCTACGTTGCGATGAATTGCACTTCGCAACGAACCATCAAGTCGCCTCAAGAAACTAAAACGCTGTCCTGCCTCTCAGCCAGCGCCCACTTTCAGTGCGCGCGAGAGGAATGCGCGCTCCAGCCCTGTCAGGCTCGGATGCCAGAAGGTGATCATCAGCGTGTAGCGCACGGCGGTGCCGCTGTTCTCGACCCAGTGAACGAAGCTGTCGTCGAAGACCAGAACCTCGCCATCGCGATAGTCGACGGTCTTTTCGCCGACGAACAACTTCGCGCCGGCACAGTTCCTGAGACCGAGATGCGCCGTCAGGCTGACATTGGTTGGGCCGGTATGAGGATGCAGCGACCCGCCCGGTTGTATTGCCGAGAAGCATACATGCAATCCGTTGTGCGGCAGCGTGTCGAGCAANGCCGCCGTCCNCGGACANGCCGCCAGATGTTCGGCGATCGGCTTGCCTTGCAGGAAGAAGTAGTAGGTGTTCCATTCGGTAGGATTGGCATCCGAATCGTAGCGGGCACGGGCGAAGCCTGCCCGCACTGCATCCATCTCAGCCAGGATCTCATGCCCCGCGGCGCGGACACGTTCGGTCCAAGCGTGGTCGCGATCGAGATGGACGGGCTTGGCGGCGAGCCCCGGCCACCGCGGCAGCCACGGCCATTGGAAAGGCGCCGGTCGCGATGGCTGCAGGCGGCCCGACAGCGCGGCCAGAGCAAGACGTGGCCCCGCCACGAGATAGGAGACGAGCCGAAACAGGCCGATCTTGAACGGCCCGATCCCGCGGCGGAAATCGGCGTTGCTCGCCTCGATCTTCGGCAGCCAAGCCTGTAGGTCTTGCATCCCTCGACGTCTCAAAATAGACAGGTCGAAGCCAATGGACGTGACTTTGCTGGGAATTGCAACGCCAGTTACCCTATCGGCGCCTGAGAGGGCCGGTTGCCCTGAGAGGATCGGTTGTTAGGTGCGTTGCTGGCCGGAGCAGGCCTCGCTTTATGCCTCTATGTCGGCGTGCTCGTCCTGGCCGACCTCTACCTGATTGCCGTCCATATCCGCGCGAGCCGTCCCAGGAGCGGCAGTGAAACCATGCTCCACAACGACGAACCGTTAGTTTGCGTGCAGCTTCCGGTGTTCAATGAACCGGCGCTGGTCGCGGCTGCCATCGATTCCCTCTGCGCCCTCGACTGGCCGCGCGACCGGCTGGAGATCATGGTGCTGGACGACAGTACGGACGAGACCACCACGATCGTGGCGCAGAAGACCGCGGAATGGCGCAGCAAAGGGGTCGCCATCGATCATGTCGTCCGTCCCGATCGCGACGGCTTCAAGGCCGGCGCCCTGGCCGCCGGTCAGGAACGCAGCGCCGCGCGCTACTTCGCGATCTTCGATGCCGACTATCGGCCCCTGCCCTCTTTCCTGCGCCAGACCGTACCCGCTCTTCTGGCCGACCCGCAGCTTGCCTTCGTGCAGGCCCGGCTGGGCTATCGCAACCGCGACCGGAATAGGCTGACGCGGGCGCAGGCGCTCGAGTTCGACACCCAGTTCGGCTTCGACCAGGCGGCGCGCAACTGGGCCGACATGCCCATGACGTTCAACGGCACCTGCGGCGTGTGGCGGCGCGAGGCCATCGACCAGGCAGGAGGCTGGCGCGGCGACACCGTCGCCGAGGATCAGGATCTGAGCTTCCGTGCCTTTGCGCTGGGCTGGCGCTCCCGTCTGTTGCTCGACGTTTCTGCGCCCGGCGAACTCCCTGAGAGCTTCGACGTCCTCGTTCAGCAACGCCAGCGATGGACGACGGGCACCGCCCAGGTCTTCCGTAAGCTGCCGTGGCATCTGATACGCGACATGGGATGGCTTCAGGCCACCGCCTTCGTCTTCCTGACGCTGTTCAACTCGACGGCAACCGCGGTGCTGGTCGCGATCCTGGCCCTTGCCGCCACCTGCGTCCTGGTCGCGCCGGCCTGGGCGGTCGTCATAGGGCTGGGCTGGCTGGCGACGGTCGCGCTGCTGGTCGGCTTGCGGACAATCGGCGCGGCCCTGGCGGCGCGGCTCCTGGGCCGGCGCTTGGACTTCGCCTTTATCTGTGATGTCGCCGCCCACTGGATCCTGCAGTTCGCCCTTCTTCCCTCGGCCGGCAGGTCGTTGCTCACGGGTCACCTTGCGCGAGCGGTTCCCTTTGTGCGCACGCCCAAGCAGGGGCAATAGGCGCCATGCCCCCCGCTTCACCGCGCGTCCTGTTCGACCTCTCGGGACTCGTGCAGTGGTATGCTTTCCTGCCCAATCCCTCGGGCATCCAGCGAGTCACCGAACAAATCCTCAGCCAGCCGGCGCTGCAAGACAATTCGGCTGTAACCTTCATCGCCCGCGCATTGGGTTCGGACCGGTTCTACCTCATCGAACGAGAGATCATCGCCGGCCTGGTCGATCCGGTACGGCAGCGCGCCTCTGTGAGCCGCTTGCGCGGCCTGTTCGGCGCCAGCATGCGGCTGGCGGAACCCACGCGCCTGCGGCGCGAGATGCGCCCCATTCATCTGCCCTATATCGGACTGGGCGTTACCTTCACGGAGCGCTTCTTCGAGAGCTACTGCAACGGCAGCTGGGCTGCCCCGGCGCCGCCCCTGAAAACCCTCGACTCGGACACGCGCTATAGCCATCTCGTAGGTCTCGGCGACTTCTGGTGTCACCAAGGGCACGTCGATGCGCTGATCGCCCTGAAACGCCGCAGCGACGCCCGGTTCATCCACCTCATCCACGACCTCATCGCTGCCGCCAACCCACAATGGGCCCATCCCCATTACGGCAAGCTGCTGGTGGATCAGCTCGATCGCATGGCGCCGGCGATAGATCAGTGGCTGGTAACCTCCAACTACGTCGGCGGCCAGCTGAAGGGCTACCTCGACCGCAAAGGCCTGCCGCCACAGCCCGTCAATACCATGCCGATGGGTTGGCCCGATCGGTCACTCGCCGCGCGGGGCAATGATGATGCAGCCCTGGCGAGGCATGAACTACGCCGGCAGGGCTTCCTGCTACATGTCGGTACCGTCGAGCCACGCAAGAACCTCGATGGGCTATTCGATGCCCTGGCCCAGCTGCGCACCGAGCCGGCCATGGACGCCCTGCCATGCCTCCTGGTCGGCCGCGACGGCTGGCGCTCGGAGACCATACACCATCGCCTCAAAAACGATCCCTGGCTCGCCGGCAGAATAAAGTGGATCAGGGATGCCACCGATGCCGATCTCGCGGCGCTCTACAGGAATGCGCGCGCGACCGTGGTGCCGAGCTTCGACGAAGGCTGGGGGCTCGCCGTCCAGGAGAGCCTGGCCCATGGGACGCCCTGCATTGCCACACGGGTGGGCGGCATCCCGGAGGCCGGCCGAGATCTCGCTACCTACGTCGAGAGCGGCAATACGGCGGCATTGGCCGCTGAAATCCTGCGCTTTGCGCAGGACGACGCCGCAGTCACCGAGGCGCGTGCGCGCATCGCTTCAGGGCTTGCAGCGACAGCGCTGCCCACCTGGCAGACCTCGGCGCAGTGGATTGCCGAATTGCTGCAACTCCAGACCGACTAAACCTCCTCCGCCAAACCGTCGTCCGCGGATTGATCCCGTTCCGCTCCCTCAACCACCGTGATAGTTTCTTCGCCGAATTGGCACACGGAAAGGGATCGCAATGCCCTTGCAAGTGGTAACCGGAACGCAGCTCACCTGCTCGTTCGGCATGGCGCCGTCTAGCTTGACGGCGCTGCCGATCGACCGGACGCCGTCGCCATCGCCCAGCAGCCGGCGCTCAACGACACATCGATATGTGTCTGCCAATGGGGCGGCATGACCACGATCACGAACCCGGGGCGGCAGGCCGAGAACATTCCGTGACGAAGCTACGGCGCCGTCGACGCAGGCTCCGCACCGGGCTGACCAGGTTGGTCCGCAACAGCGCGCCCCTCGCATGGCCAAGCTGTAGCCGTCTCCGCCCCTGTCGAAAAGGAGGCCAACGATGCCGCCACTTCTGACGATCGATACCGTTCTGGGTGCCGCCACCAACTTCGGCGGCGAACGCGACAAGGACGACCCCGACCCGTTTCTGCCGACCAGCTTCGACGGGCAGGAGGGCGTTTCCATGCCCTTCACTTACGATCTCGTCATGTTGTGCCCGCTGAAATGGATCCAGGACCACCACGAGCCGACGGCGCTGGACATGCTCGGCACCTCTGCGCGTGTCGGCCTGCTCACCTCGAATCAGCTCGCCCAAGGCAGGCCGACCTACCTCCATCGCAAGGGCACCTTCTCCCAGTTCGAAAAGGTCGGGTTGCCGATCAAGGCCCAGTTCCAGCTCTACAAGGCACGCCTCATCCCTGCGGTGATGCTGTGGGGCGGCGACGTCACCTTCCGCGTCTTCGAGAAGATGAGCGCCTTCGAGATTCTCTCTGAAACCCTGGGTGATATCCGCGAGAAATCCAACGACGTGTTCTTCGACATGTCGCGGTTGCGAGCTGCTGACTTCCCCAAGCTGCCTTATGTCGTGCAGTTTCGCGAAAGCAGCTTCGGTTTTGCCTGCCGCCTGATGGCCGAGCACGGCATCTCGTATTTCTTCGATCGCGGCAAGCACAGCCATGCTCAAGGAAATCCCGGCAGCGAGATCGCCCAGAATGACACCCTGGTCTTGGCCGGACCCCGTGATACGGCTGCGAAGTCCTGCACCACGGCGAAATTCAAGATAGCCGCCGGCGACGCCCAAAGCGGCACTGGTGAAGCAAACACCATCGCGAACTTCACCCGCACCTTTCGTGCATCGCGGCACGAGATATCAGCCGGCAACTTCGATCCGCTGACACCGACCAAGCCAGTCCACGCCGATGAGAAAATCGGTCCGCAATATGATCTCATGCACGGCAACTCGCCCGAGGAAGCGAGGCTCTCGTGGGAGGAATTCCCTGTGCCGGTGGACAGGGCGCCCGAAGGCAAGGAAATGGGCCCCATCTCCCAGTACGCCGAGGAGGCAGTGCAGGAAGAACAGCACCCGGTCATCGAGATCAGCGGCACAGTCAAAAATCCTCACTTCGTTGCCGGCCGCACGTTCCAGCTCGACCAGAGCGAGAAACTCGGACGGATGAGCCAGAACGTTTTTCAGGTGACGGTGCTCAGGATCCATGCCTTCGAGAACAGCCATCTCAGCCAGAGCATCGGCGACTTCCTGCTGGGCCTCGGTCTCGACGTGCTGAACTCCTTGGGGCTGGGTTTCCTCAAGGGCGACAGCCCCGGCAAAGCACTCGACACGTCTGGCGCCATGGTGAGCGATGCATGGTCCAAGTATGTGCAGAGCCAGCAAGGGATCGCGCAGTCCGAGTGGCTGTATCCCGGGAATGCGATGGGCAACAAGGCCGTCGACATGCTGCTGCTGCCGGCCCTCAAGGGCGCGCTCGGCCCAGCGGGGGCAGCTCTGCTGCTCAGCAGCATCGGCACGACACTCGCGGACTTCCTCAAGGCGGGCAAAGGCGGCTTCTCCATCCAGATCGGCGCGGTCCCCTGGGGAGCGTTCTTCTTCCAGCGGCCACCGGTTGTNGCGCCGCGGCCGGTCGCCAATGGGCCCCATCTCGCTACCGTGATCGGGCCGCAGGGTCGCAAGGAAGGCGAGATCTTCGCCGACTTCCAGCTCGGCCGCGTGCGCGTTCGCTTCCCGTGGCATCGCGAGATCTCGCGCCGACCCAATCGGGCCGGGCCGTTCGAGGACGACTGGCGGTGCGCCTGGGTGCCGGTCTCGCAGGCATGGGCCGGCTCGCGTTTCGGCACTCAGTTCCTGCCGCGCATCGGCGATCAGGTGCTGGTCGAATATGTCGACGGCGACCCGCAACGGCCTATCATCTCGGGCCGCGTCTATCACGCCGACAAGGGGCACTCGAACCTGCCCTTCCTCGATCAATCCATGGCCAGCCAGCCGGTCGACGTGAAGTCGGTCTTCAATGCCGTCGGCAAGGAAAACCTGACCTTGAGTGGCATCGAGACACGCAGCGTGCCCAAGCCTGACAAGGGCGATGTCCGCTATCATCTGCTGCGCTTCGACGACCACTACAACGACGAGCAGCTGCTCCTGCGTTCGCAGGGGCGCCTCGACGTCACCGCCAAATGCTCGCACTACGACACGACCGAAGGCGACCGCCATGTGCGCGTCGTCTCCGGCAAGGACGCCAACGGAAAGAAAATGGGCGGTTCGTCCTTCACGACAGTGGGGGGCGAAGTCGACACCCATATCGGCACCAACCGCTACGAAGCGGTCGACGGCGACAACGAACTCACCGTGAAGGGCGACACGCAGCTCGACCTCAAGGGCAAATGGACCACGGTCGTCGGCGGCGATTACAGCTTGAATGCCAGCAATATCGTGCTCGAAGCTTCGCAGAAGCTGACGCTCAAGGTAGGCGGTAGCACCGTGGTGCTGAACCCTTGCGGCGTCTATGTCGACGGCCCGATGATCTACCTCCAGTCCGGTGGCCCCGCCGGCACGGCGTCGGACGCGACCATGAAGGACGTCGCCGATGCCGTGAAGGCCGATCCAGGCGAGCCGGCCTTCATGCGCANGGAAATGGAGGGTGGCTGCCGCGGCAAGCGCGGCGGCGGTGGCCAGCGCCACGAGCGCACCGTGCCGGCGCAGCACGCTCCGCCATGCACACAGGATTCTTCTCAGATGATCTGCATGCCCCTGTCGTTGCTTTGCACTCCAAGCGGCAACAATCAATGAGCACGCCGCAGCTCCGGCTCAATCCTGCCGATCCAAGGTTCGCCGATGCCGTGATGGCCGATATTGGCCGCCTCAGGGCAACCGCGGCAGGCCGGGCGCTGTTCCGCCGCCTGCTCGAGGCGGGATCGAGCGTTACCATCGACAAGCCGCAGCCGCCGACCAGGCCACCCAATGCCTGGACCCAACTCATGAACCCCGAGCAGCGCCGCGGCGACACGGCGATCCTCTACGACCCGGCCGACTGGCCGCCCTCCGCCGATCAGCCGAGCGACGTCGTGCTGTTCGGCCGGCTTCTCGATGCGGTCGCCCTGGCGACCGGCACACCACTACCGGATCCCTTCGACGGCGACACGCCACCCGAGATCGAGGCCTACCTGCGCGAGCGCAACGCCAAACGAGCCGAACGTACGAGCATCGAACCATGAATACAGCCGCTGGTGTCGCCGATTTGAAGCTTGCCTGCCAGCCTGGCAAGGAAGGTAACCTGCTGGTCTTTTCCTACAAGGTCGAGAATCTGGGAACCGTCGAGACTTATGTGATGGACGCCGTTGCGAGCGTCGACGGCGAATCGGGCACATCGACGCCAGATCCGCAATCGGTCGTCGTGTTGGCCGGCCCTGGCGAAGATGCGACCGTCGGCAAATTCATGGCGCCACTGCCGACCGACCGGCGGGTGGCGCGGCCTATCGTGCCGTTGGCACGCCGACTGGCGCCGGGCGAAATTCTGCAAGGCCAGATCGAGATCCCCTTGCCCTTCGCGGAAGGCAGCCCCTACTTCGCCGACCTACCGCTGCGGCGTTACGAGGTGGTCGAGCTAAAAGGCGTGTTCTTCACCATCGGCTACTGGGCGGCCGGGGTCGACGGTCTTGCGGCGTCCCCTGTCGACGATGCGCCCGACTTCTTCAATGTCGTGACCCGCAACACCCTGCGCAGCGCGCGCCGCGTAACACAGCGCTTTCCCACGCATTCGTTGCAGCTCCTGAAACGCACCGACCAGTTCCCGCGCGCATAGAGCGGCTTGCGTTCAAGAAGACCTCACGTCGGCAGNTGAGTGCTTCTCCTCCGAGGTTCCTACTACTCGTTTGCCGGACCCGCGATCGGGTCCCATGTCTGGGCATATGACAGACACTTCCATCCTCCTCNCCGATACCGTGCTGTACCGCGCGTCCGACGGTATTGCCGTCCTCACGCTCAATCGCCCCGAGAAGCTGAACGCTATCGACTACGACATGGCCGATCGGCTGCTTGGCCTGCTCGACAGGCTCGAGATCGACAGCAGCATCGGCGCGGTGATCCTGACCGGTGCCGGCCCCAAGGCCTTTTCCGCCGGCGCCGATATCGCCCAGTTCTCGGAGAGCGTGCGCAAGGGCCCTGTCGTCGCCGTCAGGGATTTCGTCCGCCGCGGCCAGTCCATGACCGCCCGTCTCGAAGCGTTTCCCAAGCCGATCATCGCCGCCGTGAACGGCCTCGCCTTCGGCGGCGGCTGCGAGATCACCGAAGCCGTGCATCTGGCGGTCGCCAGCGACCAGGCGACCTTCGCCAAGCCCGAGATCAGGCTCGGCATGCCACCNACCTTCGGCGGCACCCAGAGATTGTCGCGCCTGGGTGGCCGCAAGCGCGCGCTCGAGCACCTGCTCACCGGGGACACGTTCGGACCCGAGCGGGCGCTCGAACTCGGTCTCGTCAACCGCGTTGTCCCTCATGCCGAGCTGATGGCGAGCGCCCAGGCGCTGGCCCGCCGCATCCTGCGCCATTCGCCGCTCGCCGTGGCAGGCATCATCACAGCCGTCACGCGCGGCCTGAACATGGGGATCGCCGAAGGCCTTCTCGCCGAAAGCGAGCAGTTCGCCCGTATAGCCCCGACCCAGGATCTGCGCGAGGGCATCGACGCCTGGCTCGGCCGGCGATCGCCGAGCTTCTCCGGCGCCTGACGTCGACGCCTGACCGTCGGGTCAGGCCAGCCAGCGCTTGCGCCGGCGGTAGTGCTTGACGTTGCGGTAGTCCACGCGGCCGACGCCGCCGAGATAGAACTCCTGGACGTCGGGGTTCTTCTTGAGCTCGTCGGCCGTGCCGCTCATCACCACGCGGCCGTTCTCGATCAGATAGGCGTGATCGACNATGTCGAGTGCCGCGGTGGCNTTCTGCTCGACNAGGAGAATGCCCATGCGCGTCTCGCGGTTGATGCGCTGGATGATGTCGAAGATCTCGTCGACCAGATTGGGAGCGAGGCCAAGGCTGGGTTCGTCCAGCATCAGCAGCTGCGGCTCGGTCATCAGCGCCCGGCCGATCGCCAGCATCTGCTGCTCGCCACCCGACAGGTAGCCCGCCTGGGTCGAAGCCCGCTGCTTCAGCCGGGGGAAATAGGTGAACACCCGCTCCGTCAGGTCGGAAATCTTGGCCCGGCTGCGATGCATCGAGGTGGCGGCGATCAGGTTCTCGAGCGGCGTCAGGTGGCCGAACACCCGCCGCCCCTCGAGCACTTGCGCGATACCGAGACCGACCCGCTGCGGCGCCGGCAGCGTGCCGAGATTGCGGCCGCGGAAGGCCAGCTCGCCGCGCGTCACCTCGCCCCGCTCCGGTGCCAGCAGGCCCGAGATCGCCTTCAANGTCGTGCTCTTGCCGGCCCCGTTCGAGCCCAGCAGGGCGACCGCGCCTCCCTCGCCGACCTCGAGCGAGACGCCCTTGATCGCGAGGAAGACGTGGTCGTAGACGACCTCGATGTTCTCGATGGTCAGCATCGGGAGCGACCCGCCGTCAGTTGGACTTCTTGAACTCTTCGGCGTTCTTCTTGACCAGCTCCCAGACGATGTCCTGGTACGCGGCGTACCAGTCGGTCTTGGGAACCCACTTGGCGCCGTCCCACTGGGAGATGCGGCCGCGGCCGCCGCCCTGGTGGTCCTTGGNCGTGATCGTGATCGCCGGCATCAGCCCCTGGGCATCGAAATCCTTGATAGAATCGAAGCCCTGCTTCAGCGACTCCGCCGTCACGGCATTGCCCTTCTCGAGGGCGAGCCGCGCCGCTTCGACGGCGATCGCCATGCTGGCGACACCGATATTGTAGTAGCTGCTGCCGACCTTCTCGGCCGGGCCGGCGCCTTTGCCCTTGGCCACCACCTCGTCGAGGATCGCCTTCACGATCGGCGTATCGCGGCCGTGGCTCACGCCCTCGAAGCGCAGCACGCCCTTGGAGGCGTCCTTGCCGGCGATCTCGGTGTCGGTCTCGGAGAGCCAGATCACCGAAAGCAGCTTGTCGAGCTTGATGCCGTTGCGGATGGCGTCGCGCAGCGAGACCGTCTGCCCGCCGCCGGCGCCCCAGATCACCACCCAGTCGGGCGCGAAACGACGCACCGCCGTCCAGGACGAGGACTGCTCGTTGCCCGGCGAGGGGTAGAAGAAGGTCTGCAGGTCGAAGCCCTCCTTGGCGGCGATCGCCTGGAAGACCGGCAGCGGCTCCTTACCGAACGGCGAATCGATGCCCACGAGAGCGATCTTCTTGCCTTTCAGCCCCGCCTTCTCCTGGTCGGCGATGTATTTCAGGATCACGGTCGCCTGCGACCAGTAGAGGGCGCTGGCCGGAAAGATGGTCGGGAAGACCTCGCCGTCGGCGGCGTCGGAGCGGCCGTGGAAGAGCGTCAGGACGTTCACCTTGTCCTTGAGCGCCCGCGGCACGATCGCGCGCGAGACCGGCGTCGACAGGAAGTCCATCAGCACCGCGCCGTCGGACTTGAAACGGTCGTAGGCCTCGATGCCACGCTGCGGCTCGTTGCCGGTATCGACCACGGTCGCCTCGAACTTGTGGCCCTTGATGCCGCCACGGCCGTTGATCAGGGCCAGGTAGTCGCGCTGGCCCTGNTTATATTCGGACGTGACGAAGGTGTAGACCTTGGTGAAATCCTCGGCGAGGCCGAACTTGACGACCTTGTCCTGGGCCCAGGAACTTGTCGCNCCGAGCGCCAGTGTGCCNAACGCGGCAATGGTTGCTAACGTCTTTCTCATCGGTTTCCTCCTGATGCGGTGTTCGGTTCGTTCCATTTTTCAGTGCCGCGCATGGCGGAAGGGCCACACGTAGAAGTAGTTGCGCAGGTTGTCGTAGATCTTGGCGAGGCCGAGCGGCTCGAACAGCAGGAAACCGACGATCAGGCCGCCATACAGAACGAGCGGAATGTGCGACAGCACCTCGGGCCCCACCGGCAGGCTGAGCGTCGCCGCGATCCAGCCCACCAGATTGTTGAGGAAGATCGGCGCCAGCAGCACGAGCCCGGCCCCGAAGAAGCTGCCCAGCACGCTGCCCAGCCCGCCCACGATCACCATGGCGACGGCCTGGATCGAGACTTCNAGGTGGAACTGCTCGGGCGTCACCGCCTGGTAGTAGCAGAAGGCCAGCACGGCACCGGCGACGCCGCCGATGAAGGACGAGCACCAGAAGGCGAGCAGCTTGTAGCGGAAGGGGCTGANGCCGATGATGGCGGCGGCGAAGTCCTTTTCCCGNACCGCCACCAGGGCGCGACCGAAGCTGGTGCGCCGCGTGTTCAGCAGGAAGCTGGTCACCAGCACGCAGACCACGAGGGCGATCCAGTAGCGGCCCTCGTCGGACAGAACGGGCTGGCCCAGCACGCGAATGGCCGGCGCCTGCAGGGTCGCCTGGCTGCCGCCGCTGATCACCGGAACGTGGACGATGATCCAGTCGACGATGGATTGCATGGCAAGCGTCGTGACGGCGAGATAGAGGCCCTTCACCCGAAGCGCCGCCGCGCCGAACACCAGGCCGATCACGGAACTCACCAACCCGCCTGCGATCAGGCCGAGCTCGAACGGCACGCCGGCNCGCACCGCATGGATCGCGGTATAGGCNCCGATCGCCATCACCGCGGCATAGCCGAGATGGATCTGGCCGGCGAAGCCCATCAGCAGGTTGAGGCCGAGGGCGGCCGTCGCCCAGATCACCCAGGGCAGCAGGTAACTGTTGAGGTGGAGCTTCGACAAGAAGAAGGGCGCCACGACCGCGAGCGCCAGCACCGCGAGCAGCAGCCAGCGGTCGAAAGGCACGGGAAACAGCCGGCGGGCCGACCGGTAGCTGGTGTGGCGGATGCCGGCGAGACGGTAGAACATCAGACGCGCTCGATATCTTCGCGGCCGAACAGGCCGTAGGGCCGGATGATCACCGTGAGCAGGATCACCAGCGAGGCTACGACGTCGCGCGTGCCGGCAATGCCGAAGCGTTCGAGATAGACCGGCGCCACATTCTCGAGGATGCCCAGTACGAGGCCCGCCACCAGCACGCCCACGATGCTGTCCAGCCCGCCCAGGATGGCGACGGCCAGCGCCTTGATCAGCAGCAGGGACAAGGTCCAGTCGACACCCTGGATCGACCCCCAGAGGATGCCGGCAGCGCCCGCGGCAATACCCGCCAGGCCCCAGGAGATGCCGATCGCCCGCTCGACCCGGATGCCGACTGCCCAGGACGCCGTCTGGTCGTCCGACACCGCGCGCAGCATAATGCCCTGGCGCGTGCCGAAGAACAGCAGCGCGAGCCCGATCAGGGCGAGCGACACGACACCGCTCACGAGATAGGCACGATCGATCAGCACCGGCCCCAGGATCACCGGCGCGTTGTCGATGCCGATATCCANNCGCTTCTTCACCGAGCCGAAGATCGCCGGCGCCAGCCCGCGCAGCAGGATCTCGATGCCGAGCGTCAACATGATCACCATGATGACGGGCTGGCCGATCATGCGCCGGAGCGCCATCCGCTCGACGGCGCGGCCGGCGAAGAACATCAGCAGCACCACCAGCGGAATGCCGGCCCAGACCGGTGCCCCCAGCGACACCAGCGCCGCCCAGGCGAGATAGCCGCCCAGCATGGCGAGCGCACCTTGCGCCAGGTTGGCCACACCCGACGACTTGAAGACCAGCACGATGCCGAGCGCCACCAGGGAATACATCAGGCCGACCAGGGCGCCGTTGGCCGACAGCTCGGCAAGCTCGTAGATCGTGTCCATCGCGGCTCTATCCTCGCGTCGAATGAATGGCGAGACGACGCTTGAACGTGCCGGTCGCGCCCGATTCGTAGGTGATGGCAGTCTCGTGCTCGATCGTATCGACGCCGCCATAAAGCGCCGTGATGACCGCGGCATAGCGCTCGTCGATGACATTGCGGCGCAGCTTGCGCGTGCGCGTCACCTCGCCGTCGTCGGGATCGAATTCCTTGGGCAGGTTGACGAAGCGCCGAACGGCCAGCCCTTCCGGCAACTGCGCATTGACGTGCGTCACGACACCGTCGATCAGCTTGTAGACTTCGGGGCGCTGAGACAGCTCCGCGTACGACGTATAGGTGACGCCGTTCTCCTCAGCCCAGTGCCCGACGGCGGCCATATCGATGCAGACCAACGCCGTGAGATCGTCGCGGCCGGCCCCCATGACGGCGGCATCCTTCACGTACTGGCTGAACTTCAGGCGGTTCTCGATGTAGTTCGGGATGTAGCGCACGCCGGCCTTGGTGTAGACGACCTCACCCACCCGCCCCAGCACGGCGAGGTGGCCCTGATCGTCGAGATAGCCCGCGTCGCCGGTATGCAGCCAGCCGCCCTCCAGCGCCTTCGCCGAGGCGCCGGGATCGTCGAGATAACCGTCGAACACGCTGTCGGCGCGGATCAGGATCTCGCCGTCCTCACCGATCTTCACCTCGACGCCGGGCAACGGCTTGCCGACGGTGTTGAGCTTCACGTCACCCGACATCTGTGCGGCCGTCAGCGCGCAATTCTCGGTCTGGCCGTAGAACTGCTTGAGATCGAGCCCGAGGGCGCGAAAGAACAGGAACGTATCCTCGCCGATCGCCTCGCCCGCCGTATAGGCACGCTTGGCGCGCGACAGGCCGAGATGGTCGCGCAACGGCGCATAGACCAACGCATCGCCGAGAGCGCACAGCAGACGGCGCATGGTGCCGGGGGCGCGTCCGGCCAGCCGGTCGCGTTCGACGCCGATGGCGAGCGGCATCAGCCAATTGTAGAGACGGCGCTTCAGCGGCGTGGATTCGGCGATGCCGACCTGCACGTGGGTCAGCATGGCATCCCAACTGCGTGGCGACGCGAAATAGACGGTAGGGGCCACCTCGCGCAGGTCGTGCAGCACCGTCTCCTGCCGCTCCGGGATATTGACGGCGAAGCGCAGGACGATGCCGCAGGCGATGGTGAACACGAAATCGCCGACCCATGCCATCGGCAGGTAGGCGACCAGCTCGTCGCCGACATGGAAGTAGCCGGCCTTCTCGGCGTTGCGTGCCGCGGCGATCACGCGGCGATGCTGCAACTCGATGCCTTTCGGCTTGCCGGTCGTGCCCGACGAATGAAGTAGCACGGCCGCATCGTCGGGACGAGCACGCGACAGGAGGCCGGCCCGCAGCGTCGGCTCAGCCTGCAATCGCTCGGCGCCGCGCCGCACCACGTCGTTCCAGCCGAGCAGCCCGGGTTGGCTGTAGTTCGCCAGACCGCGCGGATCGTCGTAGACGATGATCTCCGGCAGACCGGAGCGGGCGCGCAGATCGAGCAGCTTGTCGACCTGCTCCTGATCCTCGGCCAGCGCGAAACGGGCGCGGCTGTTGCTGGCATAGAAGTCGAGATCGTCGGGCGGGACATCCGGATAGACCGGCGCGGGCAGGCCACGCAGGGCGGCGGCTCCCAGCATCCCGAAATAGAGTCTGGGCCGATTGTCGCCTACGACCAGTAATCCCTCGCCGGCCGCCAGCCCCATGGCATCGAGCGCGGCGGCAAAAGCCAGGACCTCGCCCAGCATCTCGCTCCAGGTGAACTCGCGCCAGATCCCGCGGTCACGCTCACGCATCGCGACGGCCTGGCCATGGGCCTCGGCATTGGCCGCCAGCAAGGTCAGCAACGTGCCGCCGTCGAGGCCGGCCTGCCGACGCGGCACGGCCTGTGGATCGGCCTCCATATCAAGCGGCATGGCGCTTCTTGCTCCCGAGATAGGCGGCAACGACCTTGGGGTCGGACAGTGCCTCGCTCGGTGCGCCTTCGGCGAGCTTCTCGCCGTAGCTCAGCACCGTGACGCGATCGCAGAGCGCGGCAACGACATCCATGTGATGCTCGATCAGCAGCACCGTGAGCCCCCGCTCCTCGCGCGCATCGAGGATGAAGCGCGCCATGTACTCCTTCTCCTCCTGGTTCATGCCGGCCATCGGCTCGTCCAGGATCAGCAGGCGCGGTTCGGCGACCAGCGCGCGCGCCAGCTCGATGCGCTTCTGCAGGCCGAGTGGCACGACTTCGATGGGCGCATCGCGCACGTCCTGGAGCTGCAGGAAGTCGATCGTGTCCTCGACCAGCTCGCGCTGGCGAAGCTCGTCGCGCTCGGCCCATGCCCAGTAGAAGAAGGTCGCCAGCGCCGAGGGCTGCATGTGGATGTGGCGGCCCATCATGATGTTGTCGAGCACGCTCATGCCGCGAAACAGCGCCAGGTTCTGGAAGGTACGCGCGATGNGCAGCTTGGCGATGCGATGGGGCTTCAGCCCGACCAGGGACTTANCCTCGAACAGGATCCGGCCCTTCTGCGGCGGATAGAACCCGGTGACGGCATTGACAATGGTGGTCTTGCCCGACCCGTTCGGGCCGACGAGGCCGCAGATCTCGCCTCGATTAATGGAAATCGACACGTCGGCCAGCGCCCGGACACCGCCGAACCAGCGGCTGATGCCGTCACAGACCAGCACCGGCTCGGTACCAGTGGGCTCGGCTCCGGGCCCTTGGGCCTCGGTCAAGACGGCAACGCTGAAGCAGCGCCTCGGACCATCGTTTCCCCCACAACCGGATCCGCATGCGCGGTCCGCCAACGTCTACGTCTGATTTTTCACTAGCACTAGCAATTGGACACCTTTCTGGAAATACGAAAAAATCTGAACATTTCTTACGGAAAAATAGAAAATGCAGCCCAATCTGGTCGACCACCTGGCAGCTTTCATCGCCGTTACCGAGACGGGCAGCTTTTCGGTCGCCGCCCGCACCCTCAATCGGGCGGTCTCCTCGATCAGCTACTCCCTCGCGCAGCTCGAAACGCAGTGCGGCTTCCCGCTCCTGAAACGCGGCACGCGGCGGTCGGAACTGACCGAGCGGGGCCGCGCCCTGTTCGGCGAGGCCAAGGCGGTCGTGGAGCGCGCGCGGCGTTTCACCTCGCATGCCGCGTCGCTGGAACAAGGTGCGGAGACGCGCATCCGCATCGCCGTCGATGTCGTCTTCCCCCATGCCGCCCTGCATCGCGCCCTCAAGACGTTCATCTCCCAGCACGAGCGGGTCGAACTGCAGATCTTCAACAGCTCGCTGAACAACCTTTGGGACGAGCTGCGCGCCGGCCGCATCGACTTCGCCCTCACCCTGGTCGCCGCCCTGCCGCTCGACATGGAAGGCCAGTCGTTCCGCCAGATCGTCCTCCGGCCCACCACCGCAGTGGATCATCCGCTCGCGCTGCTGGGGCGACCGCTGACGCTCGCCGACATGCAACGCGAGCGGCAGATCTATTTCGTGGAATCACCCAGCATCGACATGGAACGTGTGGGCCGTGTCTTCAGCCTCGATGTCTGGACCGCCAACGATCTCGAACATATCCGCCGCCTGATCTGCAACGGCGTCGGCTGGTGCTTCGCCAGCGAGGACTTCTTCGCCGAGGAACTGCAGAACGGCATCGTCCGTCTCCTCCCCTGCAGCGACGCCCAGCTCCAGCCCAGCCGCACGATCAGCGCCGCCTGGCTCGCCGACCGCCGCCCAGGACCGCTCGGCCGTGAGCTCGTGCGATTGATCGCCGATGCGCTCGACACGGCCGCGGGATCTTAGGGATCGCGGCCCGCATCCCGCCGTTTATGGCAATTCTGTTTTCCCGTGACATCGTTGTGGCAGGAACTCTGCNCGTTGCGTTTCATGCGTTGCAGTCNATGCATTGCNCTTANTCGTGCTGTTGCTGCGCACGTGACATCGCTGTGGTTGGGCGCGCGATCCGTTGCAATCGTCGTCGTCGACGATCAGTTTTCGAGGCGACTGCACGCGGCGCTGTCGTGCTCTTCAGTAGCGCTTCNGTGAGCACCGAAATCTTCTGTGTGCAGACCGACATTTATTCGTGAGGAAATTCGTTCATGTCCAAGGATGATCTCATCGTCGTCACCGGCGCCGGAGGTTTCATCGGTGGCCATCTGGTCAAGGTGCTGCAGCAGCGTGGTCATACCAAGATTCGCGCCGTCGACGTGAAGCCGCTTGCCGAGTGGTACCAGAAGCATCCCGGCGTCGAGAACCAGGTGGGCGACCTCGCCCTGCTCGAGCCGTGCCGCAAGGCNGCCAGGGATGCCAAGGCGATCTACAACCTGGCGGCCGACATGGGCGGCATGGGCTTCATCGAGACCCACAAGGCCGAGTGCATGCTGTCGGTGCTGATCAACACGCATATGCTGGTCGCCGCCAAGGAAGCCGGTACGGAGCGCTTCTTCTATTCGTCGTCGGCCTGCGTCTACAACGGCGACAAGCAGACCGACGCCAACGTGACGGCGCTCAAGGAGTCGGACGCCTACCCCGCCCTGCCGGAGGACGGCTACGGCTGGGAGAAGCTGTTCAGCGAGCGCATGGCCCGTCACTTCCGCGAGGACTACGGCATGGCGACCCGCGTCGCCCGCTACCACAACGTCTATGGGCCGGAAGGCACTTATGACGGTGGTCGCGAGAAGGCGCCGGCCGCGATGTGCCGCAAGGTCATCGAGGCCAAGCTCTCGGGCAAGCATGAGATCGAGATCTGGGGCGACGGCGAGCAGACCCGCTC
>JGI26527J51213_1001102_pt1 | contig 20122 bp, 20 predicted proteins | sample ThiBiot_300_biof_FD_51213 | JGI IMG/M metagenome (IMG submission 51213) | reverse complement strand
CGAGAACAGCCAACGCGCCGCGCGAGTGCTTGCGAGGCGCGCACAACTCAACGTGGGGTCACAGCGGCGCAGAAAAACTTCTGCCGCGCGGACTCCTAGCCTTGATGGTGTCGCCGCCGGTGCCGCGCGAGTCGGCGCTCAGGCCGACGATCGACAACGAGTTCACCGCGCCGACCGCGCCCGCGTAGTTGCCTTGCAGGTTCGACACCGTCGCCGCGCCGACGGCGAACACATTGCCGTCGGGCGTGCTGCCGCCGCTCAGCGAGGCGGCGCCGCCCAGGGGCAGCGCGTTCGCCTGGAGCGACAGGTTCTGGCTGACGGTGCTGCCATAGGCGGTGGCCGCGGTGCGGTTGTTGCCCACGGTCACGCTGCTGGCGTTGTTGGTGCCGTCTTCGAAGCCGGAGATGACGCCGACCACCGACGGACCGGTGAGGGCCTCCACGCTCGCGCGATAGTTGTTCTGCTGGCTGGCCAGCGCGGTGGTGGCAGCGAACGAAGCCGCGTCCTGGCCGCTGGCGATGGCGCTCGAAGCCGCGTTGCCGGTGGCAGCCGAAGTCACGCTGTTGCCCGACAGGTTGACCGAGCCGTTGTCGAGCGACTGCACGGCCGCGCCGACCCCGGCGCCTTGCGTCTTGCTCGACAGCGAAACGCGGACGTTGCCCTGGCTGTTGAGGATCGCCAAGTCGGCCGACACGCCGTTCGACAGGTTGCCGGCGTTGAAGCTGGCGGTATTGACACCCGGGCTGCCGGCACCGGCGACGGACACGCCGTCGCCCAGCAGGATGCGGTTGCCCGCGACGCCCGCGGCACCCAGCGATTCATTGCCGGTGGCAGCGCTCGAAATGGTGTTGCCCTGAACGGACAGGCCACCCGCCAGGGTGTTGGTGACGCCCGTGGCGTCGCCACCGACAGTCGCCAGGACGCTCGTGCCTTCGGTAACGGCGCTGTGCGTCACGCCGGCGGTGGTAGCCTGGTTCAGCTGCAGGTTAGACACCACGGCCGAGCCGGTGAAAGTGGGCGCGCCGCCGGCCTGGATGCTGGCGGTGCTGGTCGCGGCATTGCCCTTGAGGGTGGACGAGACCGTGTTGTTGTCGAGCACCGGGCCGGCGCTGACGGTGGCGCTGGTGGGCGAACTCAGGCTGAGCGTGACATCGTTGCCGGTGGCCTCTGCGGAAGACGAAGCGCCCGTGCCGGTCTGCGCCGACGTGATCGCGATGCTGCCCTGCGAGCTGGCGACACTGCCGGTCGGCGTGTAGCTGACGCCGGCAGAGCCCGGGACCGTGGAGGTGTAGCCGTTAGGCACCGTGCCGGCGATGGTCGACGAGCCGCTGTTCAGCGTCGTGCTGGCCGCGATGGTGTTGGCGGTGTTCGCGGCGCTGCCGTTGGTGAAGCCGGTCAGGTCGACCTTCACCGTGTTGTTGTTGGCGGTGCTGGACACCACGCCGCTGTTGGTCTGCAGGCCGAGCGAAGCCGAGCCTTCGACGTTCGAATCAGGAACGGCGCCGGTGAGCGACAGGTCGATCGAGTTGGTGAAGGTGTTGCCGATGGCCGTCGGCTTGACCTGGTTGTTGGTCGTCGTGTTGCTGGTGCCGGTTTGCACGCCGGTCACGGTGATGCCGATCGTGTTGCTCGAACCGTTGGCGGTGGTGTCGTCGGTTCTGACCTGCACGCTGTCCACCGTCTTGTGGCCGGTGACCGTCACGGGGGTCACTGTGCCGAAGCTGATGTCGGCGGCTTGCGCGCCGCTGCCCATCAGGACGGCGAGCACGGCGAGGCCGACGCTGCCGAGCACCGGGGTGGCGGCGGTGCGGCCGATGTTCTTGCGATTCTTCTTCATGGATGTTCCTTGTTGGATCGAATGACTGTCTTGGTTGCGAACTGACTCGATCCGGCGATGTGATGGGGTGTGGTGGTGGTAATGCGGTTTCGGGCTCGGTGTCGGTTACTTCCCTCCGGTTGCGTTCTCCTCGCGGACCGTGCGGGCCGGTCCACCCCTCCCCGCGCCCTGCACGCGGAGCCTGGCGATCTCCTGCAGGCCGGGACCGTCGCGATGAATCGACGTGTCCGCCTTGTCAGGCCGCCATGTGACGTTGATGCCGCCGGGCGCGATTCCGCGCGACGCGAGCGCCGACGTGACCACGCCGATGCGCTGGTCGGTCAGCATGTCGCGCTTGCCGGCATCCCAGTTCTCGGTGTCGCGTGCCACGAGCACGACATCGGTCGCGCCCTTGGCCGCGGACGCGGCGATCTGGTCGAGCAGGTTCAGCGTGCCGCCGGTGAGCGCGGCGGCGCCGAACTCGAACGGGATCTGCACGCTGGAGCCCGACAGGCTGGCACCGGTCTGGCTGGCCGCGTTGACGGCCTCGCCCTGCACCACCGGTGCGCCGGTCGAGTCGACCAGCGGGTTGGCGACCTTGCGCAGCTTCTCTGCCGGCACCATCTGCAGCTGGTCGTACATGCGCATGCCCAGGCAGGGCTCGGGGTCGACCTTGGAGACGGCCGCCACCAGGCGCACCACGCCTTCTTCGAGCGCGGCGCGCACGCCCATCTGCACCGGCTCCTGGCCCTTGGCGCCGACGTCGATGTCGTACAGCTTGCTGCCGAAGAAGCGGAAGACGTTGAAGCCGACCTCGTAGCCGTTGAACTGCTTGGTCAGGCTGATGGTCTTGATGACCATCAGCGTCTTGGTGTCGACGATGCGCAGGTCCACGCCCACCGACTGGCTGAAGGTTCGGGCCTTGATGCCCACCTGGTTCACGGCAACTTCCGCACCGCCGGAGTTGATGTTGTAGTTGAGCTCGGTGATGCCGCCGACGATGAAGTAGTCGGACTTGTTGATCGAGCCGCCGAAGTACGGCAGCCACGGCACCACCTGGCCGCCGTTGGGGCCGGCAAGCTGGTGGGTGCGGCCGTCGCCGAGCTGGCGGCGGTCGGCATAGCCGAGTTCGCGTTCGGCGATGACGGGGTCGAAGCGCTCGGCCACCTGCACCGCGCCGCCCAGCTTGCCGAGCGCCGAATACACCATCAGCGCGCCGCCCTGCGTGATGGCATTGCCTTCGTTGATGCTGTACTTGCCGGTGTAGTCCTTCACGTCGCCCACGGTGATGACGATGGGCGGGCGCTGCATGGCGGCCACGTGGTCGCCGAAGCAGGCGAGCGTGGCCTCCATCGGCGTGATGTTCTCGCGCACGGCGGGGCCGAGCACGATGGGTGCTTCTTTGGGCGCGAGCTGCTGCTGCGGCGCGGTCACGCAACCGGCCAGGCTCATGACGGCGGCCGCCGCGAGGAGGCCGCGCGACGCGGCTGTCTTCTTCAGGCGCGGCAATGCGCGGATCGACTCGAACGAGATCATTCTTTCTTCTTCCCTGTCAGTTGAGCGCGCCGAATGCGCAGGCCGAACTGCCGCTGACGCTGGCGCTCTGGTTGCCGGTATTGGTCTGGTTGGAGTTCAGTGCCTGGCTGGACAGGCCCTGCACGTTGCTGGCGGTGGAGCCGTTCACGAACGAGCCGACGGTGCCGGTGTTGGCCTGGCCCGTCGTCACCGTGCCCGCGCCGCCGTAGCCGGTGTTGGCGTTGCCCGTGGAGTTGGCGGCGGCGCCGCTGGTGCTGGGCGAATTGGCGACCGTGCTGTTGGTGCCCTGGTTGCCCTGCGCGGTGGCAGTGACGTCGCAGTTGTATTGCTTGCCGATGTAGGTGTTGGTGGTGTAGTTGGCCGCGCCGTAGCTGCCGGCCTTCTTGCGCTGGACCATGTCCTGGATCGCGGCCTGGTTGGCCTTGTCCGCGGAAGACTGGAACTGCCACGCACTGTTCTCGCCCACGTTGTTGGCCGAAGCCCCCACGGCCGCGGCCACGAAGAAGGCATGCACGCCCAGTCGCACGCAGTGCCGGAGCGAAACGAAAGACAAGCGGCGGAGCAACCGGAGATCGCACGCACCGGGGTGAACCAGGACGAGTTGGGTAGGCATAGGATTTCTGCGGGAGAAAGAGAACGTTGAAAAGGGAAGCGGGGTCATGCGCGCGTGGTGCTGCGCGCGTCGGGCATGCGCAATGCGGCTTCGAGCGCCAGGTACTGGGCCTTGGCGACGATGTCGTCAGCGCTCGCGTTGTCCGAGTGCATGACGCATTGCTGCATCAGGTCTTGCACCGCGCGCTGCAGCTGGAGCAGCTCGGTGTTCAACCGGGCAAGGCGAAGGTGCAGGTCAGTCGGCATGTTCATGGGCAGTCCACCTGTTGGCCCCGGGCGGCGGACGCCTCGGCATGGCTTTGCGGCTCGCTGCCGCGAACGCTGTAACCCTGCAGCCACTGCGCGCCAGCGGCCAGGGCGATGTGCACGTCGTCCTCGCGCTCGACGCCGTCGACCACCACGTGCGTCGCGAAGTGCCCGCACAGCGAGACCATTCCCTGCAGGCACTCGCGGCCGAAGGCACCGCTGCGCGCACGGCGCAGGAAGGACGCGTCGAGCTTCACGATGTCGGGGCGGCAGGCCTGCACGGCGGCCAGGTTGTCGCCGCCGGCGCCGAAGTCGCGCAGTGCGATACGGCAGCCGCGCAACTGCAGCTGCGCGCAGAAGTCGCGCGCAGCTTCGAGGTCGGCCAGGCCGCCGCTGCCGGCGATCTCGATCACCAGGCGCGAGGCCAGCGCATATTCGTCGTCGAGCGCCGAAAGCAGCGAGGCCCACCAGTGGTCGAGCTTGGCGCTCTGCGCGCTGATGCGCACGCCGATGTGCGCCGAAGGCCGCAGCCGCAAGGCTTCCATCGCGCGCCGCATCACGAGACGGTCGAAGGCGCGCGCAAGGCCCAGGCGTTGCAGGCACGGCAGAAATACTTCAGGCGCGAGCGACGCGGGTTCGCCGCGGCCCGGCGCAATGCGCGGACGGCCTTCGCGATAGAAGATGGTGGCGATGCCGCCCGCATGCACCACGGGCTGCCATCCGAAGCTCAGGCCCTCGGCCAGCACGGCTTCGCTGACGCGCACCGCGACGTCCATGTCGGCGCGGTAACGCTGGCGCCATCCGTCCGCCCTGCTCTCGCCCGAATCGGGGAAGGGCTGCGCGGTCCACAGCGTGAGTTCAATCTCGGCGGCGCCGAGCTGCTCGGGCGGGCGCACTTCGATCCAGTCGGCATGCAGCTGCGCCATCGCGGTGATGCCCTTGGCGCGCACCGGCTCCGCGCCGAGTTCGGACAGCAGCGTCTCGAGCTCGCGGCTGACGGATGCGCCGGCGCGCACGGTGCCGGTGGCGAAGGCATCGTTGGCCCAGAGCAGGAAGCAGTCGTCGCGCAGGCGGGCGAGATCGGTCTCGGCGGAGCGCAGGAAGTTGGCGCAAAGGCGGCGCTGGATTTCGCGGCTCGCGCTCGATGCGAAGTCTTGCCCGTAGGCTTCGGCGAGGTGCGGCAGGTTCGCGATGAAGACGTAGGCGCAGGGCCTGTGTCGCGGCTGGCGCGCGAAGAGCTCGGCGGGCACGGTGGAGATGAAAGGCACCGAGTCCGCGAAGGGAATGCGCGTTTCCGGCGCGTCATGCGTATCGCGCGGCGTGCGGTCATTTGCGGCATCGCCCTCCGCCGACGCACGCGGTGCCCATTCGGCGGGCATGTCCGCGCCGAGGGGCCAGGTTGTCAGTGGAGAGAGAGCGGGCATTGCATCCTCGATCGAAAATTTCTGCGTCGAATTCACACAAGAGAAGAAAGAGCCACCGCGTTTCTTGCGGCAACAGTCGGCCGTCCCACGTGGCAACGCGGGTTCGAACCGGAGACTGAAAAATCGACGCGCGCACGACAGCCGCCAGACGCTGCAGCCTTCTTTTCAGAAGGCCTTGCGATCGGCTATCGGGTCACGGCGAAGGAGTGCGCTACGGCAAGCGGAGAACGCTTGCGCCCGCGCTGGGGCGGCTAGGAATACGGCATGGACGTGGCCCTCGACTCATCGGCGCCACGCGTTCGTGAGGCAGACCCGCACACGGCACGCCGTGGCTTGTACGTTCGGAAGAACGAGGATCTGTGAACCATCACGTTGCAAGCTCCGTAGGACATGAATTGAAACAAAATGAATACTACGGATTACAGTAGCCGTTGGCATGTGCTTTCGGCCCGCGGATGTGTTCCAGCTCACATTTGTAAACAATGTTCGATGAGTGCCTGTGGCCCAGGCAAGGCCGTGCCGGCGCAATGGCCGTGCGAACGGCTACAGGAGCCCTTCCGCTGGAAGGCATCCAATCGAAGCGCAATTCGGGCGCGAGGCCCGATCACACGAAGAGCAGGGGAAACTTTCAGTTGGCTTTCGCCTGCCGATTGCTCTGTGGGCGGGTGCGGGGAACTACATCGGCGGCATGCGCATACGTCGGTCCGACCGTGTCCAAAGAGCAAGCGGTCGAGGCCATCGCCGCGTGCATGGCACGCATGCCTTTCAAAGGTGCTGAGTGACGATCACCACGACACCTGCAAGAGAAATTGCACCGCCGACGAGTTTCTTGAATGTCTTCATGATGTTCTTCCAGTCTTGTTCAGGAGGAACATCGATGGTGCCGCTCTTGCCATCGCTCGTGGTTTGGCAATCTTCATGCGGAGGATAGGAAAACCTGGAGCCAGGCGGACCCTGGTATACTCGGCCTTCGTTCGGAACTAGTCCGGACGTTGCCTGGCCAGGCAAGCCGAATCTCACACCGGCGCGTCGAAGTCACTGCGACGAGAAAAATAACAGGTGGCTTCCGCAAGTGAAAATTTGCCGTAACCGTGGACCGCGTGAGAGTTCACGACCACCTTCAAGAGCCCGCCTTGCGCGGGCTTTTTCGTTTCTGCCTCAGTGCAGCTGCATCTGCGATTTGACATCCGCCAGCGAAAGCCGCTCTCTTGCGAACTGGCTGGCCCTCAGCCGCACCCGTGCCAGCGCGGCTTCCAGCGACGGTTGCTGCATGAACACCAGAACGCCCCACTTCAGTCCGAGCAGGCTCAGTTCGGCGACACCCGCATAGCGGCCATTGGTGGTTTGCTTGATATCGATCCGGCTCGACCAGCCGTCGGGCAGTTCGACCAGAAGTTGTTGTTGCGTTGAACTCATGATTCGAGGATAGGACGGGGGAGGCGTCACACCTAGGAACTAATTCCTTGGTATTAGAAGATTCTTCGAGCAGCGCGATCATTTCGCCGCTCGCCTTCATCGCCTGGCAGCCAGTCGCTCCCTAGATGCGTTGGCTGCACCCGGTCGATTTGCCGAAAGCCCGAGGCTGGCCCAGAACCTCGCTGAACTCTGGCAACACATGAATCCCGTCCTCGTCCCGACGAACGAGCCCCTTGCCCTCCAGCTCACGCATGGTCTTGTTGACCACCTCGCGCGAGAGCCCCGAGTAAGAGGCGATCACCGACTGCGTGATGCGCTTGTCGTAGCGACCGGCCCCCGCAGGTGCCAAATACGTCAGTTGGCGCAGGACGCGGCTCACCAGGTCTTCCGACGTCAGCGACGACACGCTGCGCATCTGCCCGCGAATGCCGGACATGCGTTTCATCGCGAGCCCCAGCAAGCCCAGCGCCACCTCGGGATGCTTTGCACACAGCTTGCGCAACGCTGCGGCGGGCACCCGGTAGACCGACGACGGCAGCGCGGCGATCAAGCCTTGCTTGGTCTGGTAGCGGTCTTCGCTCAGGGAAGGGCCCAGGAAGAAATCGTCCGGGCGGATGAAGTCGGTCGTGACCTCCATGCCATCGTTGCCGCTGGGGGCCACGACGCGCAACAGGCCGTTGGCAACACAGTAGATGTGGTCTGTCCATTCCCCGGCGACGAGAACATGGGCATTGCGCCGATAGGAGCACAGTTCGCTGGACTGGACGAGCATGTCGCGCTCGGCAGCAGGCAACTTGGCTAGAAGAGGATGCAGGTACATGACGGGAAACGGTCTCCGGTATCGCTGCGAACTTGGCGTCGCAGGGCAGATACCGAGAGTGCGGGCTCGTCATCTGCGGGCTTGACCGCGCGTCTCAATCCTGAGGTCCGGCCTTCTCCAATCCGGTACTTTTTGGCAATTCTTCGTCATTTTTAAGCCAAAGGTTTTCAAAAAATCAACCTTGGTGCTGAAGCAGCCAAAGAAAAACGGGTTGCGGCGAGAGGCTGCAACCCGTCGATTCGGCCACCGGAGGCGGCTCCCGTCACTCCCTGGCGCTGGAGATCCACTCCCGCACGAAGTGCGCGGCCCGAACGCATGCGCGCTCGAAGGCACCGTCCCAGGTCAGTTGCTGCGTGATGACCAGCGCGCACTTCTGTACGCCACTGAGGCTCAGCCTGGCAATGCCGGCATAGGAGCCATGAAGGGTGCGGACGATCTCGAAATCCGCAGTCCAACCGTCGGGGAGGTCGAGAATGTGGGCTGGTGCTTTCATCATGGGCTCGAGGATAGGAGCCCCTGCCCCAGAGGTACAGGAATTAATTCACAAGTGTTAATTTGCCCTTCGAAAGCCACTGACAACCTTCACCAATCGTGAAAAACATCTCGTCCACGACTGCTGCCGGAGTGCCCCAGTCAACCCGTACCTGGCGGGGGCGTTGGCAGCACCATGCACGTGTTTTCGTGTGACCCTCGAGGTGCCCATCTTGAAAAAAGCTCTGATCCTGTTGGCCGCTGGTACCGTTTTTGCCGTGTCGGCGTTTGCACAGAAGCCTGCCGCCACGCCGGCAGCGGCACCAAGCTCCGCTCCCGCGGCACAGGCCGCACCAGCGGCTGCCGCACCGGCCGCCGCTCCCGCCGCCAAGCCAGCCGCGGCCGCAACCACCACGGCAGCAGCTGGCGCCACCGCAGGCCAAGTCTGGGTGAATGGCAAGGTCTACCACTGCGCAAACGACAAGTACTTCGGCAAGACCAAGCACGGTTCGTACATGTCGGAAGCCGACGCAAAAGCCAAGGGCGCCCATGTGGCCCACGGCAAGGCTTGCTGAAAGCAGCCAGACCGCTCTCGCAGTGACCGAGCCCTCCTTGCGAGGGCTTTTTTCATTTCACCATGACTCCAGCACCGAACTTTGCTGGACTACGCCGAAGCCCGATACAGCAGGTTTATCAATAACTTAGGCGAGTCCAACATATGCCGGTGCTTTCCGAAACCTGACCCGGCTTCCCCTCTGATGGCCCCTACATGGCTCTTGGGAATCGGGTCTTTCCGAGGAGTCATCGTGGCAAAACTCAAGCTCACCAAGTCCGCAGTCGATGCGGCACAACCCCAGGCGCAGGCCGTCGAACTCCGGGACACGCTGGTGCCCGGCTTCCTGTGCAAGGTTACACCAGCGGGCCGCAAGGTGTTCATGCTCCAGTACCGCACGAACGCTGGCGAGCGGCGCAAGCCCGCCCTGGGCCTGTACGGGGAACTGACCGTCGAGCAGGCCCGCTCGCTGGCCCAGGAATGGCTGGCCGAGGTGCGCCGGGGCGGCGACCCCAGCGCGGCCAAGGCCGCCGCCCGTTCAGCCCCCACGGTCAAGGAGCTGTGTACCAAGTTCATGGAGGATTACTCCAAGCAGCGCAACAAGCCCAGCACCCAGCGCGGGTATCAGGCCGTCATCGACCGCTGCATCGTTCCGATGCTGGGCCGTTTGAAGGTCCAGGACGTGAAGCGCCCGGACGTGGCCACGGCGATGAAGAAGATGGCGCACAAGCCGGCCGAGGCCAACCGTGCTTTCAGCGTGATGCGCAAGATGTTCAACCTGGCCGAGGTGTGGGGCCACCGGCCTGACGGCACCAACCCCTGCCGCCACGTCCCGATGTACCCCAACGGCAAGGCCACCCACCTCATCAGCGACGAGGACATGGGCAAGCTGTTTCGGCGACTGGAGCACATCGAAGCCGAGGGTCTGGAGAACTACGTCATCCCGCTGGCGATCCGCCTTCAATTCGAGTTCGCCGGCCGCCGCTCCGAAATCGTGACGCTCCGATGGGATTGGGTGGACCTGGACAACCGCCGCGTGGTCTGGCCGGACAGCAAGACGGGCGGCATGTCCAAGCCCATGAGCGAGGAAGCCTATCGACTGCTCTCGACGGCGCCACGGCAGGAAGGCACTCCCTATGTGCTGCCGTCTCCAAGCCATCCCGGCAAGCACCTGACCACGGGCGAGTATTACGGCGGCTGGAGCCGCGCCCTCAAGGCGGCGGGCGCCACGCACGTCGGCACGCATGGCATCCGCCACCGCTCCGCGACCGACATTGCCAACTCGGGCATCCCGGTCAAGGTCGGCATGGCGCTGACGGCGCACAAGACCGTGGCGATGTTCATGCGCTACGTCCACACCGAGGACGATCCGGTGCGCAAGGCGGCCGAGCTGGTGGCGAACCGGCGCAAGACGATCACCGAGGCGCAGCGGCCTGCGGAGGTGGCTGCATGACCAAGAAGGCGCCTGCGATGGCGGGAGTCGCACCCGCCGCCGTGCCTGCCGGCTACGCCAGCATCCACGGCGGCATCGTGGATCTGCTCGATGCCGCGCGCCAGACGGCAGCGCGCAGCGTCAATGCGCTGATGACGGCCAGCTACTGGGAGATTGGCCGCCGCATCGTGGAGGCCGAGCAACAGGGCAAGCGGCGCGCGGGTTATGGCGAGCAGTTGATCGAGCGGCTGGCAAGCGACCTCACCCAGCAGTTCGGCCGTGGCTTCAGCCGTCAGAACCTGCAGCAGATGCGGTCGTTTTTTCTGACCCGGCCAATTCGCCAGACAGTGTCTGGCGAATCTTCCCCGGAGCCAGTGCGGCCTTGGCGGCTGGACGAGCTGGCGCAGGTCTTCACGCTGCCGTGGTCGGCCTATGTGCGGCTGTTGTCGGTCAAGGACGAGCATGCGCGCCAGTTCTATGAAGCCGAGGCCTTGCGCGGCGGCTGGAGCGTGCGCCAGTTGGATCGGCAGATCGGCAGCCAGTTCTACGAGCGCACGGCGCTGTCGAAAAACAAGGCGGCGATGCTGGCCAAGGGCGCGGTGGCCAAGCCCGAAGATGCCGTCGCGCCCGGCGATGCCATCAAAGACCCCTATGTGCTGGAGTTCCTCGACCTCAAGGACGAGTATTCGGAGTCCGATCTGGAGGCCGCCTTGATCCGGCGGCTGGAAGACTTCCTGCTCGAATTGGGTGAAGGGTTCACCTTCATTGGACGGCAGCGGCGCTTGCGCATCGACCAGACCTGGTATCGGGTGGACTTGCTGCTGTTCCATCGCAAGTTACGCTGCCTGGTCATCATCGACCTGAAGCTGGGGAGTCTGACGCATGCGGACGTAGGCCAGATGCACATGTACTGCAACTATGCCAAGGAACACTGGGCCTATCCCGAGGAGAACCCGCCGGTGGGGCTGATTCTTTGTGCCGACAAGGGGCTCGCCCTGGCGCGGTATGCGCTGGAGGGCTTACCCACCAAGGTCATGGCGGCGAACTACCGGATGGTTCTGCCGGATACCGATGTGCTGCAAAAGGAACTGGAAAGCACGCGGCTCTTGCTAGAGTCTCGCGGAACGATTCGTCCCAAGACGTGGAAGCGGTAGACACACCTGCGGAGCTATACGCCTGTTTGGAGATTGGGCAGAACCTCAGTCTGTAGTCGGTTTTACGGCTTTCTTCCGTGAGGAGGAAGAAGGCAACGACGGCAAACATTCAAACAAACGTTCCGCATAGACGAATCCCATCCGCCTTACTGCGTCCTGATCGAAATACAGTAGCCATGCGGCAAGTAGCGCCAGCGAAATGAGCAATGTCAAGCCTGCGGCAAGCCCTGGATCGGCAAGGTGCACCAAGTCAAATTGGAGAGGTGCTACCTGCAAAATCTTTGCAATCAACAATCCGTAGACGACGCCCATGAGGCACGACAGGATACCGACAGGCTTCATCGCCAGCATGTTGCGATGAAATCCATAGGCGATGTTCTCTTTCAGCAAGAGCTGCTTGTTGGAACGCGTGAGTTCGCGAAGCCGCTTAGTGGCACCGATGTAGATGTCGTCTGCCTTGTCTGGGTTTGCTGATTCTTCTTCTGCCGTTGGCATGGCGATACCCAACTTGGCAGTGATCGCCGTGTGATAACGCTGCTTGCTGACACCATCAAGGAACTTGTCGCGGTGGCGTAGTGCGATGGTCGTGGGCATGCCACCCCATTTTGAGACCAGCATCTCTTCAAGTTTTTTACCACGTCCGCGCGCTACGCTCGCGAGTGCATAGATAGCGCCGCAGCCGCCCAGCAGGCCGATCACACCTGTAAGCACAGGGTGCCGAGCCCCGTAGACGCACAACAGCGGCACCAGCACGGGTAAGGCCACAAGAAGGCCAGGGATAACACGTGCCTTGCGCTCGTAGGGGTCTTTGACCAGTTCAAAAATTGTTGTCATGTGAAGTCAGGCCTGTGCCGCCAAGGCGTCGATATAGGGTTGGATTTCATCGCGGTTTTTCAGCGTGATCTGCTGTGCGAGGGGGTCTGGTGCTTCCTTGGTATGCAAACCCAAACGTCTCAGCGTGTAGTACAGAAACGCTTGGCGGCATGGAAGTTTGACCTCTCCATCTTCCATGCCGTAGTCCAACTCTAAGACTCGTTTCTTGGCTGCAGGCAAATCGGGATGCGGTGCAAGTACCAGCGTCAATACAGTTTGCCAATGCGAATCTTGGTTGGAGTCCACTTGGGTCGCCTCGAAGCCATCGATGCGCAGGATTCGAGCAAGGACGAAATCGCTGAAGCGCTGGCGCTTGTGGCAAAACGCGCGCATGTGCCAGCGAAAACCGTCATTGCCAAGGGCGTGGGGAGACAGCAAGCGAACCGATTCATCCAACGACGTCATGGACTGGTAGCTCACCAGAATGGATTCCTGCTGGCGGATTGCGCGCACCACTGCTTCGACGGTCTGCTCATTGATCGTGCGCCAAGGGGACGGGGCCCAATCTGTCTCCGGCGCGGAGCCGATGAAGCTGGCCGTCGGCTCGACAATTCCCATCTTTGTCGCTAGCAGTTCTGCTAGATAGCGTTGCGCCGAGCTTCGTTGGTAAAGCGGGTGAAAACTCTGCGCTGCCGTGTAGGTCTTGGAGCTGCGGTCGTAAGTCAGGTTGCTCGGCGCCAACTCCATGTACTTGGAAATGTCCAGCGATGCCTGCGGGACCGAAATACCAAAGTGCTCGGTGAGATCCATCCGGTTGATGCGCCGCTCCCAGCGCAGACGGAAATCGATGAATTGAAGTCTGCTCTCCAGCCCCCAACTTAGCCCCTTAGGCTCAGCAGGTTCGGCGGCAGGAANGGAAGGTTTTTGCATCAGTCACGCCTAAAAAGTAGACGGATATAAAAAATCGTCGTACATTAACTATACGCGATCATCCTTCGGTCGTCTACCCGGAGACCCCAGTGCCTACAACCATCACGTTTTTTCCCGTCGACAACGGGGACATGACCCTCATCAAGTTCGGCGATCTCGACGCGACGACTCTGCTGATCGACGTAAACATCAGGCAAGACGCCGACGACCCTGACGGGGAGGCGCGCGATGTCGCCAAGGATTTGCGCGAACGACTGAAGAAGGATGAGAACGGCAGGCCGTATGTCGATGCGTTCCTGCTGAGCCACCCGGATCAAGACCATTGCCGAGGGTTGAAGCGACACTTCTACCTAGGGCCACTCGACAAGTACCCGGACGACAAGAAGGACGACAAGGACAAGAAAATCGTGATCCGCGAGATGTGGTCGTCCCCGATCGTGTTTCGACGCGCCAGCAAGACGCACACCTTGAGCGACGACGCCAAGGCATTCAACACGGAGGCGCGTCGGCGCGTGCAACTGAACCGTGACAAGAATTTCGCCGTCGGGAACGGTGACCGCATTCAGATCATGGGCGAGGACATCGACGGAAAAACCGATGATCTCACTTCGATTGTGCGGAAGGTGGACACGCGCTTTTCAACGATCAATGGCAAGAGTTCCGCATTCTTTTCTGCGTTTCTTTTGGCTCCACTGGACGCCCAGGATGACGAGGAAGAGGAAGAGTGCCTGGTCAAGAACCAGTCCAGCGTTATTCTGAACATCACGTTGGCGGCTGACGCGCAGACGCCGGATGGTGCGAAATTCCTTACTGGTGGCGATGCTGAGGTGTTCATCTGGAACCGCCAGTGGCAACGCCACAAGGCTGAAGCAGATGTGCTTGAGTACGACATCATGCAGGCGCCTCATCATTGTTCCTGGCATTCGCTGTCCTATGACAGCTGGTCCGACTACCGTGAAAAAGCCAAGCTCGATGCTGATGCTCGCAAGGCGCTTTCGCAGACCCGTGACGGCGCCGTCATCGTCGCCAGCTGCAAGCCGATTGCAGATGATGACAGCGATCCGCCCTGCATCCGTGCGAAGCGTGAGTACGTGACGATCGTGGACGAAGCAAAAGGCGAGTTCTACTGCACAGGCGAGTACCCCAGCGAAAAGTCCGTGGAACCGCTCGTTTTCACCGTAACCGCTCAGGGTGTGCAACCTCCCGCGAAGAAGGAGTCCGGATCGAAGGCCGCTGCCGTGGTGACCTCTGCGCGCACCCCCATGCCGCACGGAGCATCATGACGGGCACCATCGCAGACGCACTGCATCAACTTCAGCGGCATCGAGGCCTTATCCGCGTTGGCGAGCCAAGGACAACTGGTGCATCGACGGAGATTGAAGTCGATGTTGCGGTCCAACTGCCGAACAGGTCTCGGCGCAATGGTATCTCTGAGACCGGAGTGCGCACCGTCGAGACGTGCGTGCTGGTATTCGGTAGTGACTGGCCCCTGTCTGCACCCGAGCCCTTCTTACGTGCGGACTTCCCGCTCAACTTGCCGCACATCAACCCCCATCGCCAAGGCGAGTTAGTCTCGCCGTGCCTATTCGAAGGGTCGTTGAACGAGCTGCTGCATCGGTTTGGCCTGGACGCCGTTGTCGATCAGTTGATCGACTGGCTGCACAAGGCCGCGGCCGGAACACTCCTGGACCTGGAGCAGGGGTGGGAACCAACGCGCCGAGACAGCTGTCCTTCGACCGTTGTATTCAGTGCCGAGAAGGTCGCGGCCGCCGCTCCCGCTGACGGCACGATTCTGGTGGTTCCCGCAGGCTACGTGACGATCGATGGCGGTCTGTACGNCATCATCAACGCCGAACTGACCGCACAAGTCGATCCTGTGTTTTATCAGGATGTTCACAACGACAAGCTGGGCAAATGGGGGAACGGCCATGCCGCGGCCTTCATCGCGCGCGCTCCGATGACCGACGGCCTCCCGCATGTGATCGGACGCTATCAACCAGAGACAGTTGTCGATCTCGCGACGCTGCTCGATCGAGCAGCGGAGCTTGGTATTGATCGCGACGCTTTGGCCCAGGAAGTGGACGGTTATTTCGGACGCTCAATCCTGGATATGCGACAGGACTCGCATGGCTGGGTGCATGGTTTGTACGCGATTGTGATTCTGGCTGTGCAAAGGCCAGCGTCGCTTGTGGGCTCGCCAGGGAGGAGTGTCGAGGTATTGCCCTATGTGGTGCGCTATGAACTCAACGCTCAATCGCTCCTGGAGCGTAACGCCACGGTTCACCCGGCCTTTCACGCGCATGCGTTGTCTCCTGAACTGCTGGCAAGGACGTCCGGCATTCCATACGCAGCCACATCACAGCCGCTGGTCGTGCTCGGCTGCGGAAGCGTGGGATCGAAAGTCGCGATGCAACTGGGGCGAGCGGGCTTTGGTTCGATGACTTTCGTCGACAACGAACCCATGTCGCCTCACAACGCCGCGCGGCATGCACTCATTGAGCGGGCATCAGTTCTGGTTCCGCCTCGGAAGTCGGCGCTGATGAAGACAGCCTTTGAATCGCTGTCGCATCTTCAATCGCGAGCGTTCGACACCGACGCAGTGACTCTTTTGGTCGATCCGGAACAGTTTGCGGCAACCGTTCCGCAGGATGCGGCCCTCATCGTGGATGCGACGGCGTCACTTCAGGTGCTGGCTGCAGAAACACAATCGGCAGCGTTGGATCAATCCCCAGCCCGATTGGCACGGATCGCGATGTATGGTCAGGGGCGCTGTGTGGCGGTATTGCTCGAAGGAGCTGGCCGTGCCGGCCGAGTTGACGACCTCACGGCGTTCTTGTTCGAGTGCTGCCGGTTTGCACCGGAACTGCGTGCGTCGATTGCCGGCGAGACGTCTGAGCCGACTCGGATTTTCGTGGGTGACAACTGTCGTTCGCTGACGATGCCTATGTCTGACGCCGTTGTTTCGCGGTCGACGTCACTGGCCGGCCTGCAACTGGAACGATGGCTCGTTGATGGGCTTCCGAAGGAAGCGACGCTTTGCGCCGGAATCTCAGATGCCGAAGGCCTTGGAATGGCATGGACCCGCGCCAGCCTTGGCCCGACCACTGCGCTTGAAGTCGCAGACGATGGTGGCTGGAACATTCGGGTCCTGTCCCCAGTTGCGCAAGCAATCCATGCTGATGCGCTGCGCTGGGGTGCTCTGGAAACAGGCGGCGCCTTGATCGGCCGCATCTCGTTTGAAAATCGAACCATCACCATTGCAGGCCTTGTTGAGGCACCGCCTGACAGTGTTCGAGAGGCCGCCCGCTTCGTCCTCGGAACCAACGGGCTTGTTCAAAATTTGCGCGCCGCAAACGCGGCCTCTTTGGGGTATCTCGCCTTTATAGGAACGTGGCACAGCCACCCGAAAGGCGGCGCACATTCGGGTATCGACCGAAATACATTGCGCGGCATCGCCGAGGATGCTGGCGGCCTTCCGGCCGTGTCGTTGGTATGGACTCCGACAGGACTCACGTGTGCGGTGGATCGCTGGTAGGTGCAAAGCCACCGGCACTTTGTTGGCATAAAACAAGAGGGATGTATGGCTGACTACTTCGAGATCGACTTTCTTGGCGTCGAAACAGCGAAAAGCGGGGACGCGATCACGCTGCGCTACTCGGTGAATGGCACCGAGGGCGTGCACGTTGTTGACGGTGGGTATCTGGATACGGGTGATCAGATAGTCGAGCATCTGAAGACGTACTATGGAACAACAGTCATCGACCATGTGATCCTCACGCACCCAGATCGCGATCACGCCAACGGACTACGAAAAGTCCTGGAGCAATGCACGGTCAGGAATCTTTGGATCAACCGGCCGTGGATATACGCGGACCAGTTGATCGATCGCTTTGAGACCTATGAATCGGTTGAAGCCCTGCGACGGAAGTTGCGCTCAATCTACGATGCCACGGCAATTCTTGAGGATATTGCGGTGGAGAAGGGAATTCCAATCCATGCCCCCCTTCAGGGGCAGAGCATCGGTCCGTTCGCGGTCATGGCACCTACCCTGGGGCGCTACTTGGACCTGATCGTGGACTCCGCGAAGACACCGGAAGCTGTCGAAGAAAGTGCTTTTGATAGCGCGCTGAGCAGCATATTCCGGGCAGTGAAGGCCGCGACCGCCTACATCAAGTCCCTGTGGGGCGAGGAATATTTCCCGCCTGAGCCGACCAGTCGTGAGAATGAAATGAGTGTGGTGCAGTCGGCTGTCTTGAACGGTCATCGCGTCATGCTTACTGGCGATGCCGGGCGTGAAGCACTGCAGGAGGTGATCGACTACGCACCTTTCGTGGGACTCGCGCTGCCAGGTATTCGGTATTTCCAAGTGCCCCATCACGGCGGGCGACACAACGTTTCGACCGAAGTCTTGGATCAACTGCTCGGCCCACGGTTGAACAGTATGCCGGACAAGCACCATTGGAATGCCATATGCAGTTCTGCCAAGGCGGATGAGGATCATCCGCGGAAGTCGGTGATTCGCGCCGTATTGCACCGGGGTGGGCACTGGGCGGCAACTGAAAGCCAGAACATACGCATCGGGGCAGGCATCACCCGCGATGGCTGGGTGCCGATTCCCCAGGCGGCGTATCCGGAAGATCAAGAAAATTGACAGCGCCTGAAGGCCAGCACCACTTTTCAACTGCCTGCTGGCAACTTGGCCTGCATCCCGACGTTCCTTCGTCGGGCTCATGGGCTGCGCCCCGAGCTTCGTGCCGAATCGCAGTCATCCGGCTTCAAGCCCGGACGCTCTGATCTGGACTGACGCTTCGGACCTGCGCGCTACGCTTGTCAATACCGGGGTGGCTGCGTGGTGAGGTGTGGCGGCTTGCTGTTCCCTTCATCGTGCCACGGCGTGCTCGCCGTCAATGACTGCGCACCTTCGGCGCTTGCGGCCTGGCGGCCGTCTTCGATCTTTGACTGCTTGCGCTGCGCCGTGCCCTGCAAGGGCTGGGCAATTCCGCCCGGTAACCTTACAGGAGTTCACCATGAACCACGCATTCATCACGGACGAGCAGCGCATCGTGCTGCTGGCCAACGGCCGCGAATCCTTGGAGAACCCGGACTTCGATCCGGCCCCAGTGGTCAAGCTGTTCACGCCGGATGCCGGCGCGACCTGGCTGCTGACCGAGATTGATCCCGATGACCACGATCACGCCTTCGGTCTTTGCGACCTGGGCCTAGGGATGCCGGAAATCGGCTGGGTCAGTCTTTCCGAACTGGCGACCGTGCGCGGGCGGCTGGGCTTGCCGGTAGAGCGGGATCTGCACTTTCGTGCCGAGAAGCGGCTGAGCGCCTATGCGCGCGATGCGCGGCTGGCGGGGCGTGTCGTTGTCTGACCTGGTTCTGGGGCGCCGCAAGGCGCTCCTGAGCGTTCTCAATCATTTCAGGAGGTCAAGGCCATGAGCAGCCACCACGACTACATCCTCGAAATCACGGCAGAGCATGATGCGTTCAAGCCGTTCCCACCGGAGAACGGCCAGCCCTTGCGCTTTGCGCTCGGCGACGCGGTGATCTATACCAACGAGTTTGGCGCACAGTTCCGGTGCCGCGTCACCGGGTTTTATCGTCCCAGCGGACTTTCGGGCCTGTACGCGCGCGGTGCGCGCTACCTGCTGGACTCGTCATCGCCGTGGATGCCGGTGTCGGAAGCCAGCCTGCGCCCCGACGACCCGGCCTGATGCCTTCGCGCCCCTGGCGGGGCGCTGCGCGCTGCGCTTGCCTCCAGGGGAAAGCCCTGCGGGCTATCCCCGCCGCGCAGGCTTGGCGCCCCTCTCGCGCAGCGAACCGGCTGGTGCCGGATCGCTCCCTTCATGCCGGACATTACGATGGCACTTCGGGCGTGGGTGTGTCGGGTTCGTAGTCGCCCAGCCACTCGAAGAGACGTTCGATATCGCAGTCCAGCTGGTTCAGCGTGGCCTGGGCCATTGCGTACCAGGTGGTGCCGTCGTCCGTTTCTTCGGAGGCGGACAGCAGGACGTTGAGCTGTGCGCGCCGTCCCAGCAGGCGCTGCATCTCGTTGCCTACCGTCTTGCGGTCGGTGGTCCAGATGAGGGTCGGCAGAAAGATGCCAGGCCCTTCTGCTCCAGGCGCAGGCGTTCCGGGTTGCATGGGATCGCTCATGGTGGTTCTCCAGAAGGTGGAGATTCCACGGTAGGCATTGGCCCGTGACCGGGCCACTCGAAATTCGCGCTATTTCGGGGGGATTTCGGGATCAGCGCCGATCGGCCGTGGCGCAGTCATGCGGGCGGGCTGCCTTTGAGCCGGTGCTTACCAGGGCTTCCAGCGCCGCTGGGGTGTTTGCGGCACGGCGCCGAGCAATTGGATCGGCGGCAGTGCATGGGGCGCATTGTTCCTGGGGAAGCGCCGGCGCACTTCGCATTCCAGTTCGTGCGCGAGGCCGCGTGCGTCCTTCTCGCCGCGCAGTGCCCGTTGCCGCCAGTCTCGGGCCTGGGCCATCAGTTCATCGTCTTGTAGGGCTCGTATGTCCATGCCATTGCCATTTTGCCGATGGCTGGGTGGGTAGCTGTCCACGGGGATTTCATTGAAGTCATGTGGGCGTCCCCGGCCACCTGGGAGATGGCCGGTCGCGCTCTCGTGCTAGCGCATCGAGCCGCCTGCGGCGTCTCGCCCCCTTCGGGCTTCGATCGTTCCCTCACTCCGTTCGGCTGACGCCTCCGGCCCGGCTTCCAGCTTCGAGCCTGCGCGCTTCGCTTGCCGTGCGGTCGGCTTGTGGGATGGCCGTTGCCATGTCCAGTCCTCTTCCCTGACTTCATCACCTTGTCCGCGACTGTAGCCCGCGGCCGTGTGCCGTCAAGGCGCGCAGGGCCGTGTCCTCGGCTGCGCCTGCGGGCCGCCCC